>JGI24159J19872_10001797_pt1 | contig 24434 bp, 12 predicted proteins | sample Ectturendosymbi4_FD_19872 | JGI IMG/M metagenome (IMG submission 19872)
CGGGCGGTCGGCCTTCCCCCCGACCCCCCGCCTAGTACGCCTATGTAGACGAGTATTGCATAACACACCGGCATGGCTTGTCGTGTTGATGATAACGCTCAAGGCACACTGTTGCACCACGGTTTCAATCTATTGATCAGTGTTGAGCTATGCGTGTGTAGAACATTATCTCTGGATGTACATCGTGCTCGGTAGAGATGTCTGGAGGGTGTTACCTTCCAAATAGAGTGACTGCTTACTGACCACCCGCAGAAATCTCTGCGTCAGTCCAAAACCCCAGATTTCTTCGCAGCCAAGTAATCTAAAATTATGAACTTAAGATTGTTCATAACTAACTGGATATGGCGGTTGCTAGTCTGATGTACCATTGTAAATACATATAAAAAGTCATTTTGCTTCTGCAAAAGTCTTGCTGTTGGGTCGTAAATGTGTTCAATTTAAGTAATTTTCACCGATATCTTTGTGCTTAGATTACGTCAGGGTAGAAACAACCATCTTCGGTTAATACGGATCTTCGCCTAAACCGGATAAAATCGTCGATCAAATCGAATCCGGTTTAACCGAGGTTTCCTGTAATATATGCTCGGCACCAACGCAACAACACAGAAAAACGTCAGCATTGCGGTGTTGTTCCGTAAAGCCAACGATGAAGTTAGCGGTGTTTTTATGTGGATGTAAAAATTATTCGAAGAAACTTATGGCANAAACATGCTGCTAGCATGTAGAGGAGTCTTTCGTGCCAAACCAAACAAACATTGGTAGTCTGATACATTCAAACTCAGTTTAATGAAAGAGGGCAGAACCATCAGTAGGCAGAGGTGAAAGAACGTATTTAGCTTAAAAAATGAGCAGCCTACAAAACAACCTTGAGGCATCTGAAAATCCATGAATATATTTCCAATTTTCTGATATTCTATAATATTGCAGTATGATCTTCGGAAGAGACCTGGTCCCAAACTTCTGTCCCCATCTACACACCCTCAATGGCAACAATGCAGCAGTGGTTAATGAATTGCGAACCTCGATCTATAAGAAACTGACTGTTTACGTAAACTCTTGAAATATATCCACTTACTGACTTTTTTGTTTGTGTTTATTCTGTGTGTTTTTCCCACTTTATGTGTGATTCTTGTCAGGCGCATGGGCGTCCGCAGGGTGGGGGCAAAACGGGCATTTGCCCCCCTGGAAATTGGGACTAAGAACCAAAATGTTTTTGAAAACCTGAAGTTAGCAGTTAATTTCCGAGTAATTCACTTAATTGTTGCAATGACAGTTTATTTGCCGGTATATGGCACTGACAATCACACTGCACAAGAGCCAGGTTCACTGTTCTGGTGTCATGCAATGATGATATTGTAGTTCGCTCGTGCCTTCTCCTTTGCCTGCAGGGGCAGGTTGCGAACCTTGCTAGCGGATTGTTCTACTGTTGGTCTTTACTGCGCAACAATAACACGGCAATAAATCTTCGAAAGTTCCCTTCAATTTACGGTAGAAGGCGTTTTTCCGCATGAACCCAGGGCTCCCACTGCGGTTTTTTCCACCCAGATTTATTTTGTTAGTCGACTTGGGTGTCAGGGGCATAACGAGGTTAGATGGTGCTCTGGGCATGAAGCAAGTTTGGCACCCCCGATGTTCGAACCTGAAATCTTTCGGAAGCAAATGAACTTTTCGGAACAAATGCGCCATAGTGATTCGGCGCCCGGGGTATTGCGCCCCTTGCCCCCCTCGTTACGCCCCTGCATAGGCGTAGCCAGGGGGGATAAAGGCGCCATGCACCCCCCAAATTTTTAGAAAATATAGTCATTTTGTGTTTTGAGAGGCGTTTTTCCAAACAAAATAATGTTATTCGCCTAATATCAAACATTTTGCCCCCCCCAAACTTTTCAGGCTGGCTACGCCACAGCGCCCCTGCTGGGTGTCTAGGTTAAATGATGAAAAATCGCGTTTCATCTGTTTTTTTTAAGTGATTTATTCACCAACAAGTTCAATGTGTTCAATAAGGATAACCTTATAATGATGTTTGCATACGCACATCAGGTGAGAAAGTACGCATATCGGATGAAACAGAACGTGTTCAATCGGTTTCGTATCCTCTTATAAGATCATTGTCGGGGTTATACATGTGGTGTTATTGTTTCTAATGCCAGTTGAAGAAACTGGTGAAAAAGGGTTAGGACTGACTGTTTAAATTTCGATATTTCCCTATATGTATAGGCCTATATTATTAATTAAAAAACAAATTTCAACTAGAGGAAGAAGGTATTGGGATTGTATTTTTGTTGGATTTTAGGTCCCGCTGATGTTCAAGATTGCACAAAATTTCCTAGTTTAATAACAAATGTACTCCTACAATTAGCGAGAGATATCACCAACGGAGTATGTTACCAGCGTTAGGAAAAACGTCTTGAGCAAAAAAAAGTTCTTCCAGATGTTAATGTTTGCGCTGCAGAAGAAAATTTGGAAGAGGAACTATAATTACATCTTTATTTGGTTATCGTTTCAATTCAAATAAGAACACTCATATGTTTTTGTTCGTAATACAAGCTTTCTGGGTATTTATTTTACGAATGTGGGTTTTTTGGTGTGCAGTCGGGGATTATTTGAAATCATTGAATGGAGCCTTGCATGTGACTGTTGAACATAGACATCTTGGCAGGTAATGCAGCGGGACAGTGACACTGCTGATAGCGTTAAGCCACGTATAGTACTGTGTGGAAAGAAGCATGAGTAAATCTATAGCAGTGCTTCCACAAATTTGAAAAATCCATTGTTATAGTGTGAGACTGCGATCAACGTGCTCGAGTAAATAGCGTAATCAATCGGCTCTTATCCAGGCTTCTTTTCACACAGTATAAAAATACGTGATTTATTAGAATAAGTTTATGCAGACTTGTGGGAATACGTCTTCATCGTTAAGGTTTAGTTCTGACTTCTTAGTGAGCACTACTGTAAATACAAAGTTAGATTTGCTGTGCCGAGTTTTCGTAATTAATCTGCTCAGTTTTTCTAACCCTGCGCGGTGTTCTAACTTTTGTGAGTTGTTGGATATTCTTGTCAAGATATATTTCTACTTCTCATTGCTTGAAGCAGTTTTGCGAGAGTGTCTAAATTTTTGTTTTTTCACCGCAAGTGTTGTTCTAGTTGATTTTTCTTAAATTATGACTAGTTGCAGCACGTGCTCAGAAATAGATATTAGCAGCTTATAAAAAGAAAAAGTATTTCTGATAGCCGAAGTGTAGAAAACATTTTCGACAAAAGGTTGAGAATTGAGGTTCAACCAGCGCAGACTAATGGGCTAGAAAGGGTAATGCGCATTGTGAACGTCCATTTGCATTGCATCGTCAGCAACCTGAAAAGCATATGCAAATTTTCGACGTTGCGCCCCCCTATGGGTTCTTCCATATTGTGCCAATAAAAAATTAGCACATACCTCGCCTCAAACGACTATTCTAGCTTACCATGCAATACTGTCTATTCGTCAGGACAGAAAGTACCTGCTCGTGTGTGGTACCACAAAAATCACGTTTTATATCGGAAAAATTTGATCTTTTTTAGCGATAATGAAAGCTCAACTAAATTGCTCTATTTGAAGAAGTAAGACTTAACAACACCACCCGATGTGAGATTCACTCACAAAAGTGCACGCTTTTTATCAACTCGTATTTTTTAATTTGGGCGACATGTCTATGATAAAGCGATAGTTTTTACAAGAAAACAATTGATATACTTTTCCAACGAATTGATCAATTTTGATGAGTATATTAGCATCTTATACAAGAGCGTAAACGAGCGTTCATGCGGATTAATATTATTGTACGACGCAAATTAACTCATTCCCGAAGAGTACAAACTCAATCGTTTAAACATCATAGCAGTAGTAAGACATCTTGATGAACTTGTTTGTATACACACATGGGTCACCGAATACACTGTTGCTTGCATGGATACTGCAAGATGCGAAACCATCACATGTTTGCTTTAAAACGGCCAGAGAGCCGGCAGCTGCGCAATCTGTGGAAAACACATTGCCTGGGCATCTGAAAGACAAGAAAACAGTGGTACGTGATAGACCAGCTGTTTTTCAACCAATATCAACCGAAACCAACTCTCCAGTTTTACGGAGCAAGTATCCATTTACAGTCTTGTATTGTCACTAAAATAATAACTGGCTAGTCTGGTGATGCTTACGTTAAAAACAATTGATCGATAACCCAGAAACAATTTTCGTTTGTGCTTGTTGGATTTTTGAAAATTGTTGAAAAAGAAGAAAAATCTTTTTAAGGTCCCTTGTAGTTATTGGTCAATACCTAATTACACACGTAATTTCAAGCCTAGCTAAATTGGTAGCTTGATGAAGTGTGAAACAGATTTACAATGTGATTTCACCAGAAAGAATAGATATAAAAACAAACAGGTGTCTCCAGCATGATGCACCTCCTTCCGCTCAAATTAACAGCAAGGCTCTCAGTGTCTGAGAAATGTGGCAAATACTAAAAAAAATTGTCTATTTCTGGTAACAACAACAGGATTTATATTTTCCAAAGTTGCTTGACGCTATTACTTGACAAATTGTGGGAACTTTCTGCTGCACCCTGACGTCTCTGCAAATTGCCTATGGCCGAACACTCACTTAGATGGCAATTAATATAATGCCCAGAGTGTATTGCAATTGGTAAGATATCTGGAGGGCATTACCTTCCAAAGTGAGTGAGTGTTGATGAACTAGTCACAGAAATATCTACGTCAGTCCAAAATCCCGGATTTCCTTGCAGCCAAGTAATCTAAAATTTTATGAACGTCACTTAAGATTGTTTATAACTGCTTGGATATGGCGGTTACTAGTCTGATGTACCATTGTAAATACATCAATAAATTCGTTTTGCGTCAGCGAAAGTTTGCTGTTGGGTCATAAATGTGCTCAGTTCAAGTGATTTTCACCGATATCCCAGTACTTAGATGACGTCAGGTTAGAAACAGCCATCTTCGGCTAAACCGGATTTTCGCCTAAACCGGATGGAAATCGTCGGTCAAATCGAATCCGAGGTTAACCGAGGTTTGCTGTACTTTTCCTTGTCTTCCCACGAACACGTGTACTGTACATATTTTGCAGCGCATTGCCACCAAACTAAATTTTAAAAAATTTCTTCTCACGTAACCAGCTATTTATCGTGTAGTGTGGGCTGCGACAAGCAAGCAGCATGGGCGTCGGAAGGATTGTTTTCAGGGGGAGATAATGGCGGATTTTTTCCAGTGGGTGGGCAAAAGGATTTTTTCCAGGGGAAGCCAACATCAGTTTTTCCAGTGGGTGAGCAAAACGATTTTTATCAGGGAGGCCAACATTGATGAATTTTTATGTAGCTAACCCCGAAACTGTGAGAAAAACATATTTCTACTAAAAAGTCAAAATATATTTGAAAACTGAGTTTCACTCCGTTTCTCAACTAAACGCTCCTTTGATGATGTCAAACACTTGTACGTATTGCAAGTCTCAGATTTTAGCTTTTTGTAAAGATAGACCCATTATTCAAACTTTGTTCTTTTTTTCTATCGGATTCACCAATGTTACTTGCCGCGGGCGTCGGAAGGAGGGCAGGAGGCCTTGCGTCCCCCTGGATTTTGAAATTTGATTTTTTGCTATTAATGACCCAAAGGTTTTGATGTATTATTTGCAGAAGCATACGCGATGAAAAACAAAATCTGTGAATTTCACAACGTGATGAAAATCTTACAAAATTCTGTAAAGACTAATACTGAACTTCGATTTTACAAGACGTTTCTGCACTAAATGAAATAAGAATTTTTAAAGTCATCTTAGCGTAGCAAAGTGCACTGAGCGTTCTTTGAAAGCAACTTGCGCGTTCTTTTGAAAACTTACGTGCTTCTTTCGTCGCGTCCGTAGAAACCATCAATCACCTTGATGCGCTTGTCACCTGGGCAATCTACTGTCACCGCAGGTCTGTGCTCGCAAGCCACAGCACGTAGCACTGCAACAACACACAGAATGTAGTGAAACACAAATCCCAGATAAGAGTTGATTAATCTTCAGAAACAACATGCAATTTTACTCTTACTTTTTAAGATGTTTTTTTTTGTTTTTCACTGCTTTGCAAACGTTTTTGCTTCATCCAGGAAAGGCGAAAATGATAATCAAACTTAAGACACAGCTATAAAATAAACCTTATCATAATTGGTATGAACTGAATTATTATTTGATAAAATATCAAAACACGCATCAAACAGCACGTAGAGCCAAAAGCAACATTAAAAAATGGTGTATGTTCTTGCACTGTTTTTGGCAGTGTTTCTCGTGATTACTCAACGTCTGTAAGCATTCTTTCTACATTCATAAACACAGTTTTAGTAGCAATGCTTGCCCCATCTGAAATTATTTAATTCAAACGACTTCGTATCTTTGACGGTTCTGCATCAGCCAGATTGCACGTTTTCCTACACTGAGGCACGCAGAAGTATTCCATCTTGATAAATTTGTTTGTGTAAACGCAAGGATCTCCGAAGACACTGTTGGATGCTACAAGAACACAGGACGGCCGGTTATTGCACTTGCACTGAAGGATATCTCTTGAGGTTTCAGCGACACAGTCGGTCGAGAGAGCATTTCCAGGGCAACTAAAACAAAGAGTAAAATTTGTTTTGGCCATTGTGCGATGGTTTCAGGCTGAGTTGCGGAGGGGAGTCGTAAAAAGTCGGAGTCTGATTCCTAAGAGACTGGGGACGTTTGTTTATCGGACTCCGACACCGCAAGTCAAATTGAATTATCTTTTACATCGCACCAGTCCCGTCGCCACGGGGGGGCTTTGGTGGGCTTAGCCCCTCCAAACAAAGCTCCAAGCCCCCCAAATTGAAATATGAAAATGGAATTTTTTCAAATTTGAATGTCAAGACCCCCTGCACGAACGTAAAGCCCCCGATCAAACGTACAGCCCCTATATTGACGACTTCCTGGCGACGGTTCTGCATCGCACTCCTAAGTTACGACTTCTAACTCGTGTCTGTTGAAATGGGACAATTTCTTTCAAAACGTAATCGAAACAGATAAATCCTTGCTTCATTCAGAGTTGCCTTAGTCAGCAATAGTTGCAAAAGCCAATTTCGCTGAAAAATTTTGCCAATGTCACCCACGCTTACTGAAACGTTGCCATTGCACAGGCGGGTTTTTCATTGTTTCGGTAATTATTCTCAAGCTCATCTTACCATAAAAATATTTGTTGAATGCCGAAAAATTTTTATTCTTTCAAAAACAAACACAACTCCACCATCAAATAACCTGGGGAGTAGGCATAGAAAAGACACAAAAAATGCACGAACAATTCTAACATTTCCCCAGTAACCTTTGTATAATCCATGTCGTATTGCGTTCAAAACTTGCAGATGTATATCCAGTGGACGTAAATTAGATTGGGACAAGACAATTTTTTATTTTCACGATAATTTTATAAATTTTATGGTCATAAGGTTCCTCTAGCCAAAATGGCAAAATTCTTTCACGAAAATACCTGAAAGTCAGCGGCACATCATCGATCACAAACAAGGTCAAACACAGTGCTTTAATGCATATAGCACCGGTAGTGCTTGTTCTAAGTTAACGCAAGTGTTACTAGGTCACCACAGGCTTTGTTTTGACGCGGGCTAATCTGCCACTGACTTTTACGTCTCACAAGTCCACTTGGAAAGAAGGCTGCTTGGACACACGTCCCTTGACGAAAACTTTTTTGCACATTAGCAACATTTAGATGTGCTATACAATTAACAGAATCAACATTGATGTGTGTAGCCGATGTCGAATCGTAACCCGTGGGGTAACCCCGAATTGGAAAGCCGCCTTTGCGCCGAAGACTTGATCATATTCAGTGCTGAAGTTTTTTGAAGTAACCGGCGTTTCAAAGTGTTTTGTCGTTTGTCAAAACCACGAATGACACCTCTGGAACTGAACGGTGCATCAACACCGGGACAGGCAGTTAAGCTTAAGCATAGTTATGCTGATGCCAATTACTCCTTTTAAAGACGTACAAACTTCCTTGATGTAAAGCAAATCCAGTGCTGGCATGCAAAATACAGTGCTTCAAAGGAGGTGAAGTTGAGGAGTTTTGACAAATGAAATAACAACAACCGAGGCTGAACGTGAGTCAGCGTGGCAATCCCTTGCGTGCTACAATTGACATGTTTGCTGTTCCATCGACATGTCAAATTTGTTTTCGCCAAAATGGCATTGGAGACCTCACGCACAGCTTTTGCTTTCACTCGTCAGGTATACGCACTGACATTTTGGTAATAACTCCTCATTCAAAATATACAAAACTTATGCAAATTTCGATAGGACTGCTCAACAATGCGCATAAAAATCAGCTACTTAAAGAATGTACTTAATACGTGTATTATAAGTATTTTAAAATTTAGTTGAAAACTGCACTACGCTCAACCTGAGCGGGGTTTTTAACTATATTTTGTGACGTTTGCCACAGCGCAATCAGGGGCTCGTGCTCCGATGAAATCCTGTGATATTGGTAACAGTTGAGTCTGCGGTAGTTAGTCAGTTTGGCAAGCAATACACATGGCGTTCCGTTTGTCACTCAAAACGTTCAACACCGCAAAGTTTTTGCAAAGTATACTTTTATTCCAACTTATTTGTTAATGACCATACATTTTAAGTCAATGAATCTCTTTTGCACAAGTCTCTTTCTTAGAATGAGACAATTTCGCTTTGGTTCTATCACTACTCACGATTCGGCTTCGTCTCGTCCATAGAAACCATCTTGGACTAATATTGCTTGACTTGCAGGACAAGAGACTTTTACGTTGCTCCGATGCTCACAAGCCAAAGCTTTTCTGGGTTCGCTGTCTCCTCCTAAATAATGTTAAATGTTTAAAACCGGCTTGTGTTATCTTGACTTTTTACTTTTCACAGTGACCTATAGTGCTTAAGTAAATTCTTGGTATGTGGTATTTAAATCTTTTTATGCAGTAAAATGCCAAGCAAAAAGTAACTTTGGTAAACATCTAAAATGTCTTTGAATAGTATCGTAACTCTCATTTTTGAATAAAAGGCTGTAGGTGTAGGTCTTTGTGAATGTCTCCCAAAGGAGTAAGTCCTATGTAAGTCCTAAAAAGGCAAGCCGTAAATTGGCAACTATACGGAGCGCGAAATTGCAAAACTTTTTGACTAAGTTGGCTGAAGGTGAAGCTTTCTTGCTTGACATACAGATCAAAACGCACATCTACCTTTTTTGACGCAGTAATATTCCATTTTAATAAACTTGTTGGTGTAAACGCATGGGTCACCGAAAACGCTGTTGCTGGCTTGCAAAACACATGAGCGTCTATTGTTGCAGTTGCTTCTAAGGATTTCCAGCGAACCTTGTGCGAAGCACTCCGTGCTCAATGCGTTGCCTGGACACCTGCAGCAAAAACCCATATCAATGGACAAATAATCTGCAGCCTAATTTATTCCTGTGTTATATCTTCTGTAACCTTTTGCAACTTATAAAGTGGTAAGAGGTACAGTAGTAGAATTGCTAAAACGTGAGGTCTGTTTTTTACACATACGTGCTTTGTAAAAAGTTTGTTGGAATAAGAATCTTAAAACTTTTTTGAAATGGAGTCTATCCAATTGTACTGTATCTACAGAGTCATATCTTCGTCTGCTAAAACTGTTGATTTCTCCACTTTTCTTTCCTGGTATAAGTTGTAAGGATGCTACTAAATGAAGGCAAGCAGAATTGGTGCTTTCCCAACATAGCGTTGTCACGGTCTAGGGTGATGGGGTACAGGCCCGTAACCAGTTATTGTAAAGTTTTGCCTCCCCCTTGGGACAATGTGTTGGACATAGTTTAAAACTACTGGACATAGTTCAAAAAATTTGGGTCCCTCTCAAAAACTCTTCGCCCCGCCTAGTATCCCAAGATGGTTACGGGCCTGATGGGGCATTTCAGAATTTTGAGAAACTGCCTCATATTGTTGAAGTGTGAGTTTCATTCCATCTGCAAGTTCCTCTTTTGAGTTAACATTTCTTGGCATTGTCTGTTCCTTTTCTGACCCCTCAAAAAACCATCGAAGAACGCCACTAGGAACACTTAGAAAACGCCACTAGGAATTCCTCTATGTCACGCGTATTCGGCCTATTCCAACTTGAGTGCATGATCAGCTGAACTTTAAAGAGTTCCGTAGATTGTGCAAAGATTTTGGTGAATTAATGAAGCATTAGGTTTAAGACTTGAACCAAAATATTCAATTCACAATAGATTCACATAAACGAATTAATTTTTTTAAATTGCACACTTTGAATGTCAGTTATGAGTAAACGCTTAAAAACTATAAACAATCCATGAGTCTTGCTGCAACGTCCAGTATAACACCTTTATAATAAAAAAGGCAAAACTTACGGTTTCTAAGAAACATTGGAAACGGTCTTTTGACAATAATATCCGTTTAGAGCATATTTCTGACTATAATGTGACTTTTCATGACATTGACAAGCGAGTACCATGTCAACAAACTTTCAGTGAATGATTTGAAGCAATACCCATACTCTAAATATACCAAAAGCATGTACTAGTAAATAAATATTGTGCCTTCAGAAAAAAAATTAGATAAAGTCGTTTCACCAAACCGTTTTTGCCACCGCTTAAAAATCTTCGTATTTTTTTCTAATGTCTGCAAAGTAGAGCCTGGATGCAAAGAAGTTTACGGTTGTATTAATATTTTAATATAAATTCATTCGTTTAGTCATGTTTTCGTCATGGCACCCATGTTTATTCTTGTTATCATTCACGCCAAACATACATTGTCTTCCTTGCTTTTTATATATTTTATTCGTGGCATTCCTTAATTGCCTTTCATCGGGTTTTAATCTTTGCGGCACACTGATCATGCTTTCTTTTCACATCGGCACTTCCAGTGACTTTGTCTCTGCATGTCATTTGTCCGCATATAGGCCCGCAATCTATTCGGCTGAAACGTCTGCTTTTTTTTTCATTACAACAGTTGGTGTGAAAGTCTGCTTTATATTTTATTGTTCCCTGTTGCCCAATTTGGTATTCATGTAACAATGAGCGAGATGAGCTACGTCTAAACCCTCGTTTTTTCAAGCTTAGTGTAAGGCACTGTTTCCGGCAAAATGCAATGTGGGAATAAGCATTGCAAATTTGAGACAAGGAGCATGGAACCGCAACTGTGCCCTTTGAGACGGAGATTGAGACACAACAACAAAACAGGTGATCAGACCTGTCTGGAGGTTTTGTCACTAAGGTTTGATCTGCCCTGGAACAGTGTTTTAAGAACGTCTGAAAACTGCACTTTTGAAACCAGTATACTAAGTTTGGGTATAAATTATCAAATCATAAACTGTCAGAAATGTAAATGATGTGAAATAACTTCTATCTTACATGGAAACGCTATTGGTGCATCCACTAATCGTCACTGCTTCTTTCTGGCTATTTTAATAGTTAATTGCCTGATATACTATAAAGCTCCTTAAAATTGCAATATTCGAAATGGTTGCCTTGCACTCAAATGTTTTCTAACCACTTCTATACAAACAAAAGACATATTTGGTCATTTTCCAAGGTGCAGATGTAACGCAAGGACTGGGATTTTGCACACGCAAAGGATTTATGATAAAGCTCAGCAATTTGAGCTCTGTGAGCGAGACTGTCGTTTTTCGGATGAAGCAAGCTCAGCTGCTCACTGTTTAGGGTGGACAGCTGGAGCATTTGCAATTCTGGAAGACAGGTTAACCAGCTAAACTTATCACAACTGCATGTTAAGTATAGTTAAATCATAAAGGCTTCTTCTCCCGTTTTTAAGCAGTTTTTACGTTTTTACTTCCGCAAAACGAAGAAAAATCTTACTGACGATTCATTGAGCAGTCACCGTGTATGGCTTACGATATCTAAGTGGCCAGTTACTGTTAACTATTGTTGGCCTAGCTAGGCCGACTCTCTTACGATTCGGCCTCGTCGCGGCCATAGAATCCATCCAACACTAGTATTACTTCGTCTTCTCCGCACGTCACAGTGACGTCAGCACGATGCTCACAGGCGAGAGCCGATTTCGTAGTGTATCTCTCTGCGATTAAAGACAACATGCTAACGCATTAGCATGCTCGTTAACCAGCCAATGGCCTATGACCATGCTCGATTTGGTTAAAAATGCCTTTACGACCTGTGCCGATGCTCATAAGCAGTTTTTTTTGCAGTAAACTGCGAAACTATATATCTTTTGTTCGAAGAAAAAGAAAACATCTGTTGTGCGACAAAACTAAATTAAGTATTTGGATGGCGAAACGTATTCGGATTGAATATGTGTTGTGCACAACGGGAACTTGCATAAATGACTGGTTTACAAGATACTAGCAAAGCATTCTCTACCTCGTCAACTTTTTTCCAATTTTATTTCATCCATCCTTCAACATTCACAGCAGTTTTTAACAAGTTTTTGCAGTGAAAAGCCACAAATAGTTACAACTTCCGGGAGGACGTTTTTTTATTACTTTTGCCATCGTGAATCCAGTTTGTGAACAGATTTAGGCTAATTTGTTCATTAGTATTTCATTGCCCATCTTCTATATAAGCTTAGGTTTCACAAAGTACACCCTTGTTTTTGTGAGCAGTGCGGTTGTACCTCATTTTCACATGTTGGTAGAGCTATACTTAAATATTTCGGAAATGGCACAAACCTGATAAATTAGACATATCGTTTCTGACGGAAAACTTACCCTCTGGAACACACTCATATTCCAGCTTGATATATTTGGGAACACCCCAGCACGGATCTCCAAATTTAGAGTTGCTTGCGTGCAAGGTACAACTGTTTCGGTCTTGGCAATCATTGGCTATTTTTTCCAAGGATCCAGCAGCTTCACAGTTACTTGTCAAATGAAAGCTGCAGCTGTGTAAGTCAAAAAAGTTAAGATGGTTTACCTTCAAATTTTAGTATCCACGATAGTAAGTGCAGCGGTTTAATGATTTGTCAATTAAAAAAACGAAACACGATACCATGGCACAGGGTTGCCTTAAACTCATTTTTGTGAAAAAATAGCCTTGATGGATTTTTGGCAAACAAACTATTTTTAGCGAAGTAACTTGGGATAAACGGTCAAAGTTTCAATCCTAATAACAATTCGGAACAAAGACTATAAACGACATGTTTGTTGTAAAATACCATCTAGCTGAGAATGTCTTAAATGTGTTCTACAGTAGTTGTTACAAACGCAAAATGTTTTTAACCTGGAACCAAAATAAGTTCAATGATATTTGTTTATACCAGTGTTTCTCAATATTTTTTATTCCATCGCCCCTATTCACTCTCGATACGTCGTTTTCGCCCCCCAAGCCCGATAAAGCAAACACAAGGTAGTAAGTTTAAATAATTTTATTTAAAGGAAGTGTTAAATAGCTGAACCACCAAACCATTAAACAGCTGAACTGAGAATTGTATTACAACGCTAGTATGACGTTCAGAATTCTTGTAAAAGTAATCCACACTGTAGTCGGACCACAGACATTCCAGAGCAAACATTTAACGGACAAATTGCTTTAACAACAACCTCCAACGATTATGTTATAGTAATTAAAATTTGTAAGAAACTAACAAGTCATAATAGTAGGCTTCTGCAATTAACTCAATGATCGATTAATGGCTGAGCGTTTTCGCTCGCGTTGTGTTGTTTTGCCACCCTATGGCCCCTTTAGTTTTTTCGCCCCCTTGCGCCTCAAAAGGGGCGATTCCGCCCACTTTGAGAACCACTGGTTTATACCTTTACAGGTTTATGTGTAATAATTTGTTTGCATACCGGGAGATCGTTAGTCTAACTTGCAGGTAGTTGCTACGCAAGCAGGTGTATTTCAACAATAAATGCCATACGGACTTGATTTCAATTGTTGTGAAATCCGTGCAGCATGCTTTCCTTATTGTGATTACTGAATTGGCCAAGCTGAAATTGAAGCAATGATAGCGAGTCACATCCTCACAAAACTATTGACTATATAATAACTTGACTGAACAACGTGATTTGTTTCGCAAATTGAATTTTTACTGGCTACTTGAATAAAAGACTTCACCGTGACTGACGGGAGAAGTAAGCAACTCCAGGGTTTTCATTCATGGTCAAGCATTTCTTATCAACAAACAAGATTAGGACAATATTGAAGCACATAACTTCATTCCTACGCAACGATCAGGTTCGATACTTTGTAAAGCAAAAGTTGAAAATGATACACCTGCTGTGAAAACTTAACCTGCTGTAGCTGCGTCCTTGTTTTCTAGATTTTTTGCAAACACAACGTTGAATTACTGCGTCGTGTCTCACTTCTACTTTTGTTCAAATGTTTGCTAATAAATGAAGGCGTTTAGTTTTTTGGTATACCTCCTAACTCCAACATCATTCAGGCTCAGGGGCCTTGGTGCTGGTGCTGGTCAGTTCCACTTCAACATGTTTCGTAATCGCAAATATATTATTTTTTCGTTATTGACAAAATGCCTTTGTACCCGGATGAAATTGCTTCTCGAGCCGTAGTTTGGAGACCCCTATCTTAATGGTATAATGCTCTGGCAGTTTTAGATGATGAAGCCAAAATTTGTTTGCTCAATACATACTTCGAAGTGCAACTTGGCTGAGTGGTAAGTTGAAAGATCAGATCAAGTGACACGATGACGACCAAGGTACACTTTCAGTTCGCTCTGAATTTTTTTATCACGAAACATGGTAAGCCTACAGTATAATTGTGATATCAATTTACTTTAGCCAATAGCGCTGAGAGGCACGCGAAAGTATTCAGATCTAGCAAACACGCATTTTCAAAATGTGGAGTTTTTATTTATAGTACGAAAATGCATAATAGTAAAACATACATGTGAAATTTGTAATTCATATCATTTAAGTAGATGAGTTTCCAGGTGGTGCAAGTTTTTGCACTTTTCTAAGTATTAAAAAACAGACCCAACAGGTATTTTCTCCACTACCCAGGCAACTACCCACCACAACATTTCCTCTTTGAGATGTCATAAACTAAGCACTAAAGTCTAAGGTAACCTTCTAGTAATTTTCTCAAACTACGAAATGCAACAGAAAAACCACAATAACTTGATTTGCAAAAGCGTCCACTACAATTTGTTTTCCTTAAAACCAAAATATTATGACTACCAAATTTCACATTTATTTAGAAAAAAGCGTGTATCATTTTTGCTGTATTACTTCCCAAACGAGACTTTGCTTTACACTATTTAAAACTAAATGAATACCGTGATAAATACAGTTATTGTATTTTACAAAACTAAATGAGTACCGTGATATTTTAAAACTATTTACACTCATGGTTTGTACGATTTCACAAATTGATTTCATGGCAGGCAGCGGATGGTGTGCACGAACATGATACTAAAGTGAGCTGTTGTGTAAATTACAATTTCACTCAAAAATGGAGTTAATCAAAAACATTTTGAATGCCGTTCAAAAAGTTAGCTATGGCATGAGATAGTAAATATTAATCCTACTGATTTGTACTGCTGCGGTTCAAGCAGAGAGGCGTGGTTTTTCAAAGACGTATAAATTTATCAGGAAAAACCTTTAAATTGAAACCCTCTCTTTGTTTGCATATACAGTTTTATCTCAACTTATTAATAAAAAGTTATAAGCATATATTTTAATTTTAAGGCGTTTTCCGAAGGCTTTTGCGTAGATGCTATCAAGTAGGTTCAACATCTGCCGTATGCCAATGTGCGCACGTGAGCTTTGCCTTTCTTTTTGTTTCATCAATGCATGTATTCTCATCCTTCTGATTGCTTTTGCTCTTAAAACTTAATGATATAGCACATATAGCATGAAAACACATCCGTAGCCGCATATCTCCTCTTAGACTCTACAACGAAATATTTTAACAATGACATTGACGGACAGGTTGCAAATTATACTTCAGAAACGGTTAATTTGGTTTCATGTAACGCGGTCTTTCAACAGAATTTACACGATGGTCATTTCACCAAGTAAGTGATGGCTACATTGATATAAGCTCTACATCAGTGGTTCTTAAACTTTACAAACACGCCGATCCCTTATGTAGTTTTCCAAGCTTTTGTCGAACCCCATTTTTGCCCAATGCAACAGAAAGTAAAAATGGGTTACTGAAATCAGATGACCTTCGTCGAATCCCTGAACCGGCTCCGTCGAATCCTAGGGTTTCGATTGACCCCAGTTTAAGAACCACTGCTCTAGATACAGGATTGATTTTCCAACTACGCTTTGCCTTACTCGAGGAGTTTTTAGATGTTTAAAATTATTTCTTTATTTTACATCAAAATTCCAATGTTTAGCCGTGATAGATCTGCTAGCTTACGTGCTGTGGTCCTTTCTTCCGTAGAAACCATCAATCACATCTATGACGTGGCCTGGCGGACAAGACACCTGCTTGGCCGGTCGATGTTCGCAAGCTATCTGACTCAATTTGCACGTAGCAGAAGCTGAAAAAAGTGCGGCAAATTGGTATTGCTCCTCGGTGCAATGCGCTGTAATACAAATTTCAAGCCGCCAAAAAATGTTTCTCGCAAAAATGATTTTAATGTCTTGAATCGGGTAATGAATGCAGTTTGTTTTTTCTTTGGGTTGCATTAATAAAATATAATTGAGATCGATATCACTTCCTTTTTTCGCAGTTGTTTTGAAAGCATGAATTTTTCCGCAAGAACAGCCTATAACAGCCTAAATGTTATTATTAGCCTAGCTGTGTCCAACCCGCGGGCGGCATGCGACCCATTCGAAGGTTTTGTGCGGCCCAGTTTAGGTTTTCGCTGTAGTATAAGTATCCCAGATACTGACAATCTGTCCTTGTTTGGATAACACTAAACTTGACATTTTTCAAGCAGGTGATCCTTAGTGCCTCCTTATCATGTCTGTACCGCCGGCTGGGAGATTTCCATTTGTCCATTGTCTACTGACGCCTTGGTGCAAACACTTTTTACTAATGTTTGATTTCTACCCTTGTTTTTCTGGCGCTAAATTTGCCTATTAAGTCACACTCATGGAGTGGTTAAAGGTGCCAAACAGTCGTTATCATTGCAGTTAGGATTCGCAAGCTTTCAGTAAATTAGCTTAAATTAATTTCGTTGCTAAGATCAAGGTAAGTCATTCAAAGTGTGACCCTTATTAATATGTCGTTTAATGTTCGGCCCTGATCAATAAGTAAGCAAGAATGTGAAGATCATTTTGTTTGGTGTGAATGCGAAAATTTGTACACCTTTGAAAACATTTGAAGAAAAAAGTTTGTCAGCGATACCTTCACTACATCTGTGTTTTCAAAGAGAACCATAAGAGTAGAATCTGCAAGTCTTTAAAGTTGCTGTTAAAGTAGAATCAGCTATAGAGGAAAATCTGAAAGCAGCATTAAAAATGACTAACGAATTTCATTTCTTATAGTTCTGTGTTTTTTGCTATACTGCTTCTGAAATTGGCAGTACTTTTTAAAACTCAGAGTCATAATTGAATACCTGCTGTAATGCTGGAAATCATGGGAAGAGTGCAAGTTTTACCCTTATGCGAAAGCATTCAGTTTAAATCAGATTTTGAAATGAAGTGCTTAATATAGAAAGAATAGAAATTGTTTCCAGATCTAATCATTTCTACTTCATCAAATCAAATTCACGCAGACAACAGCTGAATTGTTTCAACAAAATGAACTTTAATTTAGGTTCCATTTTTCCCAGATACAAAGAAGGTGTTTGGTCAACAAATTAGATCTTTTGCAGGAAAAAAATTCACGGATTGAAATCGAGAACCAAAACACGCCTTTTTAAAAAGGTTTGCTATCGAATACAAAAACGTTGGGTGAAAAGTTTGAACAACAAAAACATGCGTTTCGTTTCTGTAACCTGTATGATAATAATCAGGAAACTGGGATAATACATATGGCCAAACAAAACGCTACTCACCTGTCACAACAAGTGCAAAAACTACGACACAAATTCTTCTCAACGTCATTTCGAAAAACTCTGCACAGATCTACAGCAAAGCTGCGTGGAAACCAGTTTATATGTATATGCTGTATGCTAAGTAGGTTACATCAGTTTGGAAAATATTTGAAAGCAAAGTTCGGTTCTTTCACCAAGATGCGTAACGCACTTTTCAATTAAATTGCAAAAAATAATTTCATTAAACGTATCAAGCTGATTCTTTCATTAGCTGACTTTTGTGCGCACCGTCGAGCAGTCCTATCGAAACCTGTATAAATTTTGTGTATTTTAAGTAATGGGACATTGCGGCCAAGATGTCAATGCGTACACCTGACGTGTGATATCATAAGCTGTGCGTGAGGTCTCCAATGCCATTTTAGTGAAAACAAATTTGACATGTTAATGCACGAGCATGTTTTGTAATTGGGCACATGAGGGAATTCGCTGACAAGAGAAGCCAATTCGATGCGCATGATTCATTTTCAACCTCGGTTGATCATAGTTAACTTTTGAAGGGAAATGTGCTACTTTGGCTAGAAACCTTACGTGAATAACCATTACAAAATATTCCCGAATTAACATTTTAATGTCTCAAACTTTTTTACTTGTTTTGCAGGTACTGTACATCTTCGAACACAATAAGAAATGGATCTCGTACAGCCGGCCAATAACAACTACTGGCGATATGTCAGAATTTTTCGTTTTTTTCTATGCGTACCTCCGCTTTTTTGAAAGAAATTGTGTTTGTCTTTTAAATAATAAAATTTTTTGGAAGTTCAATAAGTTACTTTTTAGTGTCTGTTGAGCTTGAGGTTAATTTATGAGTTGTTGAAAAACCCGCCTGTGCGCCGGAAACATTTCAGTAAGCCTGGGTGATAGTGGGAAATTTTTTAGCCAACTTCGCTTATGGAACCAATGGTGTATGTGTTTCGGGGTAACCTGAGCAGGGTTAGCACGTGCATGCCAAGAAACAGAAGAAGGTATTGCTACAACAATATCTCCTCTTGTTTTTCGCATTACGAAATGCACTTTACTGCAAACAGGCAAATGATCGTTATTTCCTTAAAGTTGAGAAATCTTCAGGGGTGATCGAAATCAATGCAGCGAAATCTCTCAACGAACGATCAAAATGAAATTAATAGCTTAACATTCATTCAATCGCGTCAGGTCAGTTTCGCCGAATTTTGCTAACGAGTTCTTCGCTGTTAAAAATTTAGTAATGGATTGTCCAAGAGAGCAGCAGGCACTGATGTGTGTCAGCCAAAGCGATATGAATGCACGCACTGGGAAAAATATTACAAGAAGAAAAAAACTGCTAGCAGACGCTTCTGATTGATAAAATAGTCTACTATTTTGCTTCTAAATAGAATAATGCTCAATGCAAAAAGTAAGCAAAATTCCTCAAACACAATTGCAATAATTTCCTTTGGAAACGGTCTTCAGCCCTGTCAAACGTTGACTTGCAACGGCTCGTACCACTGGACGAAAATTTCATTTTGACTGTAATCAGTACAAATTGCTTTGCTATGCAAGCTATATATACCAATAAGTAGTGGGCAAATGCTGCTGATATTGCAAAAACGCATGTTTCAAGGGTCATAGGTATATTTGCTAATCAGCAACATGGGTGTTCAGGGTGCAGACATTTGACAAACAAGCAGGTCTCACTGCACTTTCACCAACGCCTTATGGTTTACCAGAATCGGAACAGGACTTTTCGGTCTGGCCGATTCGGTCTGGCCTATTCGGTCTGAGCCATTTCGGTTTAGGTTTGGCCGATTCGGGCCGTTTCGGTCTGGGGACATTTTGGTCACGACATTTCTGTGCATGAATAACTGATTACATTTGTTTATTGAAATGATTATATAGGCAGGCGAAATGTCACGCTAGCTGGTGTTATACCAACTCCTTTCGAGGAGTTATAATTGCGATTAAATCTGAATTGTAATTATGACTTTAAAGTAGTTAGTATTTAATTGCAAAATTTCGATATTGATTTACTTTGCTTGCTGGTAATAATCGAAATTATATGTTGATGCTGATTAACTGTTGGATCTTGCATTAGGCTTGTAGTTTTTTGACATCCAGCCTTTCGTTGATTTAAGTACGTTTGTATTAAAAAGTGAACATGTGAGATTTCTGCAAGATTTTTTATTCTGACCGAAATGTCTCGAGATCGAAACGGCTAGACTGAAACGGCTCAGACCGAAACGGCTCAGACCGAAACGGCTCAGACCGAAAAGTCGCGTACCCTACCAGAACACGTTTTTGGCTTGCCAGGAAATGGTGTCTAGTTTAATCCTGAAATCTGTCAATATTGCATTTTGACGTTTTTTCACCATTTGGTCTGCGAATTTTCTCGCCTCAGCGTATAAGCAGAACTTACAGAAGGTTCGGCTTCGTTTTGAAGCCTGACCTTGAAGACTAATTTCTTTGCTTAGGAACCACGACATAGCACCTTTTACTTGCTAGTTCTACAAATGGTTACATATTTGTTATCTGTTGTTACACCGATTTGTTTCTGTCGACCTACCAGAGTAGTTGATAAGCGGCTGCTTTGAATAGCCAGCATTCCTCGTCTTCGTCCACTTAGCATTCAGGTAGCTCTTGAAACAAGGACGGTAAGCTGCCTGAAACGACTTTTCTTACATCTTTATCCACCGGGGCCTCCAAATTAGTCCTGCACGTTCGTCAAAGCCTTGTTGGATTTTCAAAACGTAATCTGCAGGCAACTAAGTGGTGATCGATCGGTCAACAGTTTTGAACTTCCTTTGACAATAATGTCCATTTCTGATCAGAACAAGTTAGCTGAAATAATTCAGAAATTAATCAGTAACCCTGCCCTGGCGAATCTCTGCACCAGGTGAATTTGTGCAAATCTCTCTTTTGGAAAGTTGTGTTTACCATACAAACTCCGTTGTTGCAGAACAGTTTCAGATTTGCAGTGCAAGCCTTTCGTTATCATTGCAGTAGTTTAGCACCATCGCGTTGTGTGACGTCATTATGCCATACAGCAGCTTTTTTGCAACGTGTGCAGGGCCAGAATAAGGTGGGTGCCATTGATGCTGCAGCATTAGGCCCATTGATAAGAAAGTGCCAACGTAAAAACAGACGATTGTACACTAAATGATTTTATATTTACTTGCGTGACTAAAATCGTAAGACATGTGCATATTATTTTGCCGTTTTATATCCTAACACTGCACACATGCAACAAGACATTACCCATGAGTTTTAGTAAATTATACACAAAGGCACATTTAGTACGGTAGACATCTTGATAATCTGGGTTTGTGCAGAATCACCTAGAACAGAAATTCTGTTCACAAATTTGTGATGTCATAACTCAGCGTCGTCTAACTGAAGACCCGCGTGCCACATATGGTCCGCGGACACAATTTTTAAGGCCCGCGAGCTTTCTTAGTATTGATTGTTGTGTGTGTATTACAGTAGATCAGTGGTTCTCAAAGTGGTCGATATCGACCCTCAGGGGTTATTTGGACCGTCCAAGGGGTCGATAAATAGTCAAGGGTTCGAATGGGGGTCACTGAATGGCCAGAGGGTCAATGAAAAACTGCTGGGGTCTACTGGAAATACGAAGCCTCCAATTCAATATTGTTGTTAATCGGGAAAGGAATGTAAACGGCCATTTTCAACAAATCAAACAGAATTAAGAGTGCTGATCTAACCTCAGCTACAGTAGTTTAAAAAGGTATTCCGGGGATGGCCAAACTTGCTCCATGTATGAACCGCAAATCGTAAAACCCAAGTTACAAAGAGCCGCAACATGAAAATCTAAAAACACGAATTTTTTTTGCTATCTAAGCTTCTGTTACATAATAATTTTTTGTAACGACTTGCAAAAGTAATACTGTACGGCACGCTAGTCACCACAGTCAGGAACGGATTTAGAGAGCGCGGGGCCCTAGGCCATCTTAGTTTTTGGGGTTCCACGCAGGTGTGATCTATTCGGCCATTTGTCTGAAAAGCGTGAAAGTATGCCACTCTTATGTGTAGGGCCCCCTCAAAGATCTTTCTTTTGTGGTGTCGACTTTGGCCCCCACGCCCACGGCACTCTACGAGTGCCTTAGATCTTCAACAGAAATTGAAGCCTTTCCTACATTCTTTTCTGGAACAAATGGCAATGCGATCTTTTCTTGGAATTTATGACTCTTTCGTGTAGTTCAGAAATTCTCTTCGTTAAATTTCCGAGATTTCTAGCGTGTTTTGTAGGTTTATTTTTTAGATATATACATTTTCATACAGGACCGTGTTGCTGCCCTCAGAAATATCCTCTTAGACTGATGGTAAACAGCATGAAAACAAGCTTTGTACAGCAAAGTATTGTCGCAACACCCTCAGCTAACCATATGAGGTAAGACCAACGTAGACACGTTTTTCCAAATAAAACTCACGAGAAACTGTTCTAGCTGATTTACCTAACGTAGGCGTATAGAGTTTCAACATGCAATCTCTGTTTGCGGGCAATCTAGTTGATAACAACCAAACGTAGCATCCAATACTGACAATATTGCTTTTGGTCGGAGTTCTGCAGTGCCTGGCTGTCTTACGTTGTTTCGAGCTTTTTGTCTGGAAGATTGAACATCAAGAAAGTACTGTTCTTTCTTTTTCATCCTTTTCTTGTAACCATGGACGTACCCAGGAGGCAATGCAACCATTCCCCCTAAATTTCTAACATATCTTGCCATTTTGTGCTTTGACAGGCAATGTCCAAATAAAAACCGTTGCTCGCTTTAAGTCATACCGGGGTTTTCCGGAAGGCCGCCCAGGGCCGTTAATAGGAAAATAGACAAATTGGGAAAATAAGACGTGAACCAAATAACCGCCCGGCTGTTATACGGCAGTTGCATATTGCCTGTGTCTGATTCGTTTTGTTCATTCGTTTTGTGCTAGTCAATAGCTATTGAAAAGGGGATCTGGGCCGCGATAAAAAAGTTTGCCGACCACTGGTGTAAGGTGATAACTGCAAGTACAGTGCATCCTCGATTTTCCGGCCCCCGATTAAGCAGCCCCTCGATTAACCGGCCGGGTTCAACAGGGAGGTACATTCAATTATTTTGTCTAAAATCTACACGTTTTACAGTGGAAAAAAAACTAGAAAGCCAACAAACAATGTTGTCAAGAAGCTCGTTACTGATTTTGTAAGTTTATATTATTACGTAATAGTAGTGCTCTTACGGCTAGTTAAAGTAGAAGGTTTTGGGTACCCTGTGGGCACCCTACGATAGATACTTTTCTTATCCGGCCAAATGCTTATCCGGCCAAGATTTTGGAAAAAGGTTGCCCAACATGGCTGGATAATCGAGGATGCACTGTAGTATTCAAACTCAGTACAACGTTGGACGTGCCGTGTAAAGTGACAGGAAATAGTACCGGTATTCAACTCAAATATTAGCACCATATAAACGCCCACGTAAAATAAGCGCCCATGGGCGGACTAAAGACTGGGCGGCTTTCCGGAAAACCCCGGTAGTATTTGGCCCTCCCAAACAATTTTGAGCTGGCAACGCTACTGCTTGTAACCACTTTTATACACACAGCCTGCATCTCCCCTTGCACCCAGCCGTGTGCCTCAGTATCAAACCTTTGACACAGCACTTCCTTATTTGATGTTCAATCCTCCACTGACAAAAAGTTTGCAACAACGCAAGACCGCCAGACACTGCAATATTCTAATTCTTATATTGCGTAGCAAACAATATTATCGTGTTGTTAGTGTACCGATAGTCTAGATTAGACGTTTGCATTTTCGCTCGTTTCAAAGTAAATTGTGAAGTTACGACTCTTCACAGTTTCGCAAATTTTAAGTTAGTAATGAGTCGTCATAGAAAGGAGTTGCGCGGGGCCCCAAAAGCAAGGGACCCTAGGCCATGGCCTATGCGTAAATCCGTCACTGACCACAGTACCACTACACTTTGCAATATGTAGAAATAAAAATACAATTTTTCGGAAAGCTCATAAAGAGCCGCGGTTTGGCCACCCCTGGTACATTCGATTCGAATAATAATTTTTTATTTAATCTTCCATTGTGATGACATTATGAAAACTGCTCTGTTTGTTACGTCATAAACAATATTGTAGTGCATGTGTCGCAGTTCGGCAGTTGTTAGACTGGCAGTACAGCAGTAGGCTATGCAGTAGGACGGAGAACAATTGTTTTATGTTATGNTTACATCTATAGTTCGAAGCATATTTTCGGATTGTGTATTATTTTATCATGCATTTCAAGTGAAAAGTACTCAAATTTGTTTTGACACATACTACTGTTGTATTAGTAACTGATGGATTAGGCCACGGGGTGTACAGAAAATTGTATACTTTAATTGGGGGTCAACGTGCAGAAAAGTTTGAGAACCACTGCAGTAGATAATTTTATTTAGAAGAAGCATAAAACCTTGTAATAAAAATGCACAATATTAACGATGTTAGACTAGACCAGAGGTCTCAAAACTTTTTTG
>JGI24159J19872_10001798_pt1 | contig 24426 bp, 14 predicted proteins | sample Ectturendosymbi4_FD_19872 | JGI IMG/M metagenome (IMG submission 19872)
CGCATTCACCGGACTTGAACCCCCCAGATTTTTATATGTGGGGATACCTTAAGGACAGGGTGTATGGCAACAACCCCTAGACTATCCCTGACCTGAAAGCAGCAATCACAGCAGCAATAAGAGCGATCCCAAGGGGGGAATGCGGGAGGGTCATCGAGAACTTTGCCCGCCAGATCCAAATGTGTCTGCAGCGCCGGGGAGCTCATTTGGAGTACATTTTTGAGCGCCAGTGAAACAATGAATTTTTGTAGTACAGACTTGAAACTTTGGAGATGTCTGTTACACAGGCTTGGCCTAATGTAACTGAAGTTTCGTGTCAATCTAAATAAAATTTTGGAAGTTATTCGATTTTTGGTGATGACCGTTTTTTTTGTGTCACCCTGTATACAAAATCCGTTTATGAAATAAATTTTGCAATTCTGTCCAAACTTTCGATTCGGAATAGGAGGTCAACAATGTTTGTGATTTATAATAATCGAAGTTTTGTACAGCGTATTTCTCAAGTCAGCTAGGTTTGTGAATGACGAACACTTCTTGGAGGCGTCGACCTATGTCTGATATATTGGAGCACTTGTCAATGTTGAAGTTTTTCGCTAAACAGTTGGTTGACCAGCCTATCTTATTTCATACTCTCCGCTACGCGCAATTCTTGCTGAAAATTTGAAGATGCTTCTGTAGGCAACAGTACCTAATGCAGCAGTCGTGCTTTCCATTTTCAAGCATACTTTTGCACAGGTCGCAATCTCGATGATTGCCTTTAAGAAATGTAACACAACAACGGTGCATTAACAGTGTGGTTACTTCATGGTAGGCACTGTTTCTTTTGTACAACAACTTATCTGCTGATCGAAAGCTGAACCGCAATCAAATATCACAATTGCGCCGAATCACGCCAGCTCAGGTTTCTTGCGCTCACCCCGTCGAGAACTTGCAAAAACTAAATTGCTGTGAAGAATTGAAAGTTCCTCCAATGGAGGTAGCCTGTACTGTCGAGATTATTAAGATACGTAATTTGTAGTTATTGGGTTTCAAGTAAATTATTTACTCACTTACTTTGTAATTGCTGTAGTTAAAAATATTTTTATTTTTCTAATGTCTGTAAAGCAGTTGGCTGGGCATGTTAAGTTGATCGTGATAAAAGATAACTTTCAATGGTTTTGGTTGTTCATTTCCTCAAAACTTTCTGCTTCACTTAAGAAATGTGATACTTAAGTTTCATTCTACTATGGCACATTTGTCACACTGGTGGCCCGCCCGCGAAGATTAAATTTTAAGCCTCAGCTTACTTAGTTTTTTTGGAGCAGTAGTGGTTTATACCTGTTTACAAAGCGAACGATGGTCTTTGCCAAGTTATAACGTTGCTATTTTAGTTATCTTTCCAGGCCCGTAGCCAGCTGGGAATACCAGAAGGGGGCGAAGAATTTTCTGAGTGAAGCCCAAATTTAAAAAACTATGTCCAATAGTTTTAAACTATGTCCAACACATTTTTCCAGAGGGGCGAAAAACCTTTCTGGGGGGCGGGCTTGCATCTTGATGACCTAACGTTTCTCTTTCTTTATAAAAGTTATTCAGTTTTCAGGCTCCTTTCACTGCATCATAACCATTATTACGTCACATAGATACTGGTTAAGCGTACAGCAGTGCTTTTCAACCTTTAGAAAGACGGTCCGCACTCTTTTGTTCAACGAAAATTCCATTCGCACAACCAACACTAGCAGTGGCACACGCTTAAAATTTTCATTGGAGGAGGGGTTCATTCAGTGGCATATTGTGGTCAACTCTATTTTTGTCCGCTGTTTGTGACGTCACAATTGGACGTCATAATCATGTTTCCAAACCAACGTTTTGGCGAAGCTTCTACACGCACTCTCCTCATTCCATGTGTCATTGCACTGAAACTACCAGCGCTCCCAGTTAGGATATTGGAAGAAAATACACTCAACGCTACGACACAGCAGTTCATAACTGCAGAAATATCAGGCTGTATGTCAGAACGGGGGAGTAAAACACACTCATCACCACGTCAGCAATTTACAACGGCAAAATCAGGCTGCGCTAATGTCTCGTCCAATACGAACATGTGTCCGGCTGGCTCGGCTTGCACACACTCTGGTTCGCAAGATCGAATCTTGCTAAACTACACAAGAAATGAGAATGCGCATAAAGTACGCAAGAAAACTTTCGTTTTTTTGCTATATATAGAAGTCCAGCAAACTTTTACAGTAATTTTCCTTTTTCCCTGTTGAGACATTATCAAATACCTGAATGGTTCTATGTTAATAACTGCTGTTTTTGAGCTCGTGCAACAGTTCTGTCATGCTACAGAAATTGCTATTGTAGCCAATGCGCTCAGCGCATGCGCTTATCAGCAACAGCCGACAAAATAAAGACAATTGTTTTGGCTGAAGTGACCTATCGCGGAACACAATTTTAAACATGCGTAGTGGACGAAAGGTCTGCAAAAAGTGGTGAGATGGTTCCTGAATGCAGATGATAACCCAGATTCCCACCAAAACCTAATTATTTACTTTTTTTAACTTTTTGGCCGATATACAGTGTTCTTTGAAATTTGAATGCAAATTCATTCCGTGGTATTTACATTAAGTCGACAAATTAACACGTAAACGTTTACCAAAACTATTAATCTTCTTTTCGCAGGTAATAAAATTTTTGTAACTTATCAAAGTAAAGGGGGTTGGGGTTAACCCCACCCCCTTGCGTACGCCCTTGAACACTAGGGTTGCTGAAGAATAGCTGCAAAGTCGCATTAAACTCTAAAAAAACGATGCAGAAATTTTGATTAAATATCCAAAATAACGAATACCTACTGCAAAATAGTAAGCACAAAAATGTGCAAAGAATATCATCGTCATATGTTTATTCAAAGTGTGCAATTATATTAATGACTTGGTGTCCCTGATTACTTCTTTCAATTTTAAACCAGTTTGGTGCAACATCTTTCCTCAACGCTCCTCAAATTAGGTCATNGAGTGTCCCACTCAGAAGACAAGTCTACTTTCCTGTCTNGATATCAATCAACTACCAGAGCACTAAATTCTTTTTCGGCCAAGGAGATGGTTTGATTTTGTACAAGAACTTCGAGCGCTCGGATTTCGAGGTCCTTGCGAAGGCCATCGAGGGCACTTACCTAGAATTCAGCGTGTTTTATACGGCTAGTAGAAGCTTGATGGCATAGGTCGTCTTTTCGATCTGTGCCCAAATGCTCCGGTGGATGCCGTTCGCCGAAAACATTCAAAATCCATAGCTTTGATTGTAATTCTGTAGCCTGCTGACTAGGGAAGTAAGTTTCAAAATTACCAATCAGACTGTGTATGTGGGAGCTGGCTGATTCGGTGATACTCTATCCAGATTCTGTTTCTTCCCGCTTACATGTGGACATGATCGAACGTCTGTAGACTGTAGGGTCTTCAAACTTATCAGGTTGTTACTGTAGATTTCTTCTTCGAAATTTTGAATTACATGTTTGAGCAATGTGATTTTGGAGGTTGCTTCGAATATGTCAATTCCACAACTTTAAAGAGTGAGTTTCAGCTGCTTAAATATATCACCAGAATGATTGGTCCAGCGGGCCAAAACAAATAGCGAAAGAAAAGAGCTTTGTGATCTTCTCGTCGATCAAATCACACAAGAAACTCCTATCGCAAATTCCACGCTCTCTCCATTACTCTTTCACAAGAGATCCACCACACTTCAGAATGATAAAGATACCCATCGCTTCCCGTTTCTATGACAAGTTCATCAAACTCACGACTTTTGGGACTGTTCAGTATTGCATTCACAGTTTTGATGATATCAGAAATGACATCAGCTAGTAGATAACTTTCTTCTTCAGTGCCTAGCTTCTTGTCCTCCAATGCTTCACTGTTTATGACACATTGGATACTCACAACCAGGGTCGGCCTTTAGCCAATTGCCTCCAATCGGACCCCGTGCCAAAAGGGGCCCCGCGCTACGCCCCCCACTAGCCTACGCAAACTTACACTTTCTATTGAAGCTGTTTGTGTAGTGACGGCGTGGGGCCCACAGTTTTTTTGAGTGTGGGGGCCTGTTGCCAATGCAAATCATAGTGAAATGTGCGATTTTTAACGCCCTTAATCATGATAATCCGTTCTTTAATCTTAACAATGATCTCTGTTTTTCGGTAAGGTATAGCCTAGTTTTTTCAATAGCAGCTAATTAAGGCAGAGAGGGCTTACCTTTTGAAGCTGGAAGTTGTTTTCTGTTGCGGTTATACAGATTGACGTCTTAGTTTCTGAGATTAGTCAACAAAGTTACAAAAAGTCTGAAAAGGTGCAAAGTTGAGATTAATATCCTGGAAGTTTTTGAGGCTACTAAAGTACTTGCTTGTTTTAAAGAAATTTCTAGGAAGCTTATACTTCTTGGGAAATCTGAAATTCCTTTACATTTTTTCCTTTGTATTACAAGCGAAAATAGTTTTTTAACTTTTCCAATATATTGAACACTTGTTTTAATAAGTGGTTTGTGCTTTTCGGTGCTCTAGTAAGCTGGTTTCACTGTAACCATTATTTAGCTGTTTTTGGTTTGAACAGTCGAACTTCGGCTTATTATTTGAGAATACGTTGTTTCTGTAACTAAGCTAAATACCATGAGTCAAAGACCAAGAGATATTAACCAAAAATATTTAATTGGCAGTCGAAGATGGCTAAAGCAAAAAAGGCGGAAGCAGAAAAAGGGAAAGGTGGTTGGACAAGTATTTAACAGAACTACTTCACAAAACAGAAAAAGCTCCAGAAGAGCCATGCCACAGTGAACATGGCGACAATATAGGAAGATGGCGACACAGCCGGATGATATGCCAGATAATCAAAGTGGAACTTTATGCACGGAAAGTGAGATAAGTCATTTCGAAAATGTTGTCTGACAAAGAAGGAATAAATAAATCGACCAGCCTGGTCGGCTGGCGCATCTGGAGATGTTTTCGAGCACGAAATTTCAAAATTTTCGAAAATATTGGATTAACAAACGATCCTGATTCATGGCCAGTTTTAATGAGTCGGAAAGTACAGTATTTAGCCCAATGAAGACCATACACCTACAATCACAGCAGAGGTTTTACCCGAAACGAGAGTGGGCACGTAAACTGGGGGGCACACCCCCAGACCTCCTCGGCATTGTGTCGCCCTTTCGGCTCTCGGTCTTTCACATCAATGATTTCAAACATCACGATTTGAAGTCCGGCTCAAAAATTTCTGCGTACTCCACTGAGTGGGACCCCGCAAAAGTGCTTCCAACCGGGCCCCGCACTTGCTAAGGCCGGCCCTGCTCACAATCTCCGGTGCGACTTGCTTTATGAGCGCAAAAACGCCATTTCGAATGCCGACCATCACCTTTACACCGTCTGTGGACACAGTTTTGCATCTCAAACACGTCACACCGTGTTCTGAAAAGTTATCGGCCAATTTTGCAAAGATACTGGCTGCAGTGGTGTCTATGCCGGTAGGAAGATAAAACAGATAGTTCCTGGCTCAGCACACAGACTGAATAGCTACGCTGGTCTTGTGCAACTGGAGGAGTAACAAAAAAACTGTTATCAGCTCAGCTTTGCCTTGAAGCTGCACATCTTTTGTTTCCATGCTGACGTAACAATGGAACAAGCAGATAAAAAGTTTCGTAGTAGCTGCCGGTAACTTCTAATACATTTCTCTGCTGAAATGTTCAAACTATCAAAATATGAGCGCAACGTCTGCCAGCTTTTCGTTGTGCGAGGTACCAAGTTTTACAAAAAAATCAAAACAATAAGGTGATTAAATAGAGGATTTCAAAAAACACGTTCACAACAACATAACCGGGTTTTCTCATCCGCACTCGTCCGCACCGTGTTTGTCATCCGCACTAGTGCGTACCGTCGCACAGGTTGAAAAGCACTAGCATACAGGATGGTTGATCGTTGTTAATTCTCTTTCACGGACACTTTTTGGGTCCCTTTTACACGTGGCATTAGGCCCGTAATTAGCGTGGGACACTAGGGGCGGTGAGGAGTTTAGGAGCTTTTTGATAGGGGCCGAGATTTTTTAAACTGTGTCCAAAAGTTTTAAACTATGTCCAATACATTTTTCCAGGGGGGAGAAAAATTTGCTTTCCCTGCGCCCTCTCTAGTTACGGGCCTACGTGAAATACCGCCTTAGCAGAAAATTTAAGCAGGCCTGGCCTTTGAGAGATCTTTGCTTTTGATCCCAAACGGTCCAGGAAAATAAAAGTTGGTGCAGATGGAAGTTTCAAGAAAGTTGGGAAAACAAATAAATGTTTGTGCTACAAGTAGAAAAAACGGTATGTCTTTTGTGTCATGAGGCTGTGTCAGTGGTTAAAGAGTACAATCTCCGTCGGCATTTGACACCAAACACGAAGCTAAATATGCCAAGTTTAGCCTCCAAGAAGAACAGCAGATTGTCCAAGCATTAAAAAGCGGACTGCACTCGCAGCAGAAGATGTTCACAAAAGCTATAGCTAAAAACGAGCCAGCAGTGACAGCTAAACTGAATCGTGACTGAAGGAATTGCCCAAGCTTCAAAGTCGTTTTAAGAGGGTGCATTTATGCAGTGCGTGCTGAAGGTGCGATCAAGTGTACCTCGGCCAGATAAAGTTTTAAACAAGGACGTTATAGCTGGGGCGTTGTTACAGTGTTTTGCTCCTCTCAGTGTTGATTGTGTGTCAACACATAGTTTGTAATGTGCTATTTGCTATGGCTAACCATTTTTGTACTCTTGTATTATTCGATTGTGCTTGTGATATGGACCACGAGACTGCGATAAAATAAGATAAACATTTTTCAGTTAAATACACACACTAGTTTTAATGTGCAGCAATGTAGGCTATTCACTATGTAGGTTTTTGCGGTCATGCAGAAAAAAATCACATTTACACTGTCTTGGCAGTTACAACTGGCCCTTTGAAGGCAACCATAGTACTGAATATGGCCCTCAACGAAAATGCATTTGATACCCCTGTAATACGGTTTTGACGGAATATCTTTCGTGGGCCAGCTGCCGACAGATGCACAGATATGTTTGAGAATGTGCCGTAACCACCAATAACTTGAGAGAGCAATACACTCTGCAACCAGCACAAGCACAACTTGAGGGAACTAACAAAAAATGTTCTTCTAGAGGCGTTTCTTAGATAAGAAAGTCTAGAGATGTTTTTTAGATTAGAACGAAAGTCCTGGGTCGTCCAAGGACCAGGTGGATACATCTCCGACCTTGCTTGGTCCCGTCTTGATGTGGAGCCAGCAGAACTATCTGTGATTGCTGTTGACCGTGAGGTATTTCGATTCCTGCTGGGGCTGCTGTCTCCGCGACCCTCCCCATAGGAAAAGCGCGTACGAAAATGAATGAATGAAAATCTAGGCTTTTTGCAATTTGCGCTTGTTTACGTTTCTACTATTTTTAATGGTGAAAAAATGTGGATTACACCTTTAAAATTCCATGGTTTCTGCACCATTTCACAATGCGTTGTGAGCGACACCGATATAATTGTTTGTAATTCTGCACAGCTTTCAGATCTAGAATAAATTTAGTCGACAAAAGTTGGCATAAAATTCAGTGAAAACCAGAATGTCGTCATGCAGACTGAACGAAGATGAACGAGGAAGGGCTACAAAGTGCGTATAAGTTTGCAATGCTACATATCACCACCACTTCCTACAAAAGTTCAGTGGTGACTTTAACTTCACGGGAACAAGGTTTTCTTTCAGAATGGTTACAAATCGTACCAGAATCAAATTTTTGCAAACGCTCTTAAACGGTCCAACTTTTATGATGACTTTCCCTTCCATATAGCATCTCACGAAATGTTCTTTGGGGAATGAATAGTTATGATGGAACAAGTGTGGTAAATGTACGGTAGCTGGGAATTTCCCTTGAATTGCATTTTGAAATTTTCTAAAAACTCTTTTTAGGATTGAGGTTGTGTTCCATTGGAGAGCCATTTAACACGGCTTTTGTGCATGCCAGCGTTTCTTACACAGTTGTAGGTCACGGACCCCTTGTACATCCTAATAAAGTTACAAACCCTTTACGAAGAAACGTTGCAAAAAATAGTGGAAATTAAGTTCTAATTATCGTAGTAGTAATCGAAACGTTTGCAAAGACTATTAACCCTTTCCAAATGTCAGAAGAAAGCCTATTAACTCTTTAACTCACATTCACGGACCCCAGGTTAAAGAACCCTGGTATATGCAATAATCAAAACTTAAGTACTGCTGAAAATTAATGAGCGAAGGAGTTGAACAAAATTATCATATGTTCGGCAACAAAAACGAAAAATTGAAAATTGTTCTGCCTGTCCAAACGTCGATATAGAGATACCATTGCTATGACATTACATAAGTATAGAATCTTTTCCTGATTTTATCTACACGAGCTCTCAGTGGATTACGCCTGCCAACCTAAAAGTGATCTCAACCGGATGCTTTTTATTCACGGTTGACTTCATGAGCGATCTGTTTGAATGCCAATGAGCTTCAACTCACAATGTCGCGTTGCTTTCCTTGGCGGATGTGGCAAATACCACAGTTTTGATTTCGCATGATGCTGATGATGTTAACAACATCTGGGTAGCTGAGCACAGCCTGAGCTACGCTATTCAACGTAACCTTTCATGCATGAATGCATACATGCGTGGGACGGCTTCAGAGCGTGTAGCAACAAAAATCACGCATATGAAATGGACTCTTTTTATACCTAATTACCAGTAAGAGATATCATGCCGCGACAGTTCACAAATCTGATTCTTTGGTTAAGTTTATGTGGTATAAAAGATTTTAGGAGTTATATTGACGAATAAGTAATGTCTGAGTTAATCACAGGTATTTTTAAACGTAACGTTTCTCACATCACATCCTGTTCGACATGAAAAGATCTTCTTGTCTATTTTGTGTTTACGAGTTTGAGCAGATTGGCACACTTCGAATAAGTGGTGACGCTCATCCGCAATATGAAACAAAAAACTTGCATTTTTGTCGTGGGAAGCACTGCCTCCCATATTAAGTTTACTCACCTTTTTGAGCTTAAATGCACTTTAAATTGTCTGGTTTAAACATATGTGGAGAAAGCAACTAAATGTCTCTGTCAGAAAGGTAGGCATCCCAGGCGCGATGATCTTCTCACGCAGGTAGGCCTCAAACGCGTTGAGGAAAACCTTACGTTGAAGAAAGGAGAAAAGCCCATTCGTCGCTCGCTCTTCTATTTGTTTTCCGCTACGTCACCTTTTAACCCCGAAGAAATGCAGCTTCCAACGACCTGGGGTCTTGAATCACCGGCGTGAGGGGTGCCGCCATGCGCAGGGAAGCGAAACCTGACCCAACCCGCGTGTGGGCGGCTGTTCAGCTTAATCACTTACCCCACTGCTGATACAACGACACGCACAATCAGCAGCATGTTTGTTAAACGCGCTTTATCAGGAAACATATTAGCTGATGCGTTGTTAGCAACCGCATTTCTGGCCTTTGATAACTTTGTGAACCAATTTTGACTCGAGGAATGACAGTGTGTGATTCACGGAGCTGTGCGCCGAAGCTGGGCCTTCAGACCCGCGGCGTCTCGCCCCGTTCCGGATATTGTTTCCATTTCTTGCGTTTTTCGCCACTACGTGTTTTATCCATTTTTGTCGATGACACCTCTCAGCGGCTCGCATGACCCCGGTCACAGATTTTGAAGTGCCTTGTAAGTTGGTATGTTTTCGCGCAAATGCTTGCTTTTCTGTTGTGAAATGACACACAGCCGGCTTCAGAAGAGGGACGGTATCATTTATGTTTCGGAACAAAGTGTGTCTCACACAATTTTCGAGCATGCTGAGTCTTACTGACTCACATGTTTTCGTTCATCATTGCAGCCGCTCTTCTAAAGAAGCCGAGTCTGTAGCATCGACGGTCAAGCAACTGCAAAGAAAGCCAAAGTCGCCGCGAGTCATACTAAAAGAGTCAGAGATAGCAAGCTCTTTGATGGCTAAATTTTTCCTCTTATATTTGTTAGTTTGAATGAGCTGTGCTTTAGAGTTTTTCGGTAAGAAATCATGTGCACATTTTATTTTTGAAAAGTAGAGAGCTATCTTTTTTAAAGTCATGGAGTTTGACTGAACAAAGAATGTTGTCCGTTCGACTCGAGCGCTCGAGAAGTTTTAAAAAATGCAATAGGTGGATTTTGCTGCTTGCTTGTTTTCTTCCCACAGGCCACAAGCCTTTGATTAAAGATCTGCCTGAATTATTACGTAACAAACTACTGGTGGACCTTGGCGCCACACAGGTCGATAGCGGCGTTAATCGGTAAGCCGAATGCTTGGTCACAAGTTAACGCCCAAGTGCTTCCCAATTGCCCGTGCTACTGGTTCAACCAAAGTACACAATCTCAAATATATTCGCTGTTGGTGGCTCGACACATGTTCAGTGATGTTTGGTTTTCGATCAGCGATCGGAAACCGTTTGTACGAATAATAGCTCGTAGAGAAAGTTATTGGCAACAAATGTAGTTCGTGTTTCTATTTTCACCACCACAAACCATAAGTAGCCATCGGCTCCCTGAATAGCAAACAGACCATGATATCACCGGTTATAGTTTTGAAGCCACTGACCAGAATGTGTGATTTTGCGGTACTTTCCACCACGTCATCAGGTGGTTTCAAGGTTTTTGGAAGCAATGTTTATGTTGTGATTGTTGACCGAATGCGACGAGACAAGACGATTTGCTGGTGAACAAAACAAATTGTTGGCCAATTTGTGGGTGGCCGAACAACAAATCAGCCAAGCGTGAGCTCGCAATCATCTCGGCTTTGCGTCGAGTGCTTCCAATAATTAACAATCTCCCCATGTAACAAGAGGGGCAAACGCTTTTTGCTTATATGAAATAGGTTATGAGCAGTAACTTTTCAACAAAAGATTGATATGTTGTTTACGTCAGAGGTCATCTACAGGCGACGTCGATTTCACTTACAAGTTATGTGACGCCATTTTGTTTTTCTGGAGAATGTGTTAAATTTGTTCCAAAATATGAAAAGGTGAAAACGCATTAAATACATACCTTTCAAGTATTTTCGTCACGCATCGTGAGTTCAGTAAATGCCAACAAAGAGCAAACCAACAGTTTATGAAAAAAGTGTAGTTACATATTACCGTGTGCAATATATAAACTTTCAAACTTTACCACTCATGAAAGACGTCGGTCCTTCATTTGCAATTATGAGTAAATCTTTGACACTTCAAGGCAAAATCTAAATTAAAACAAACAGCGAGTTCTTTACCTCTTGAAACTGTTTCTGACTTCCACTTTTTAACCTTACTAATAGTCTACTCATGACTGTGGGTCTGCTTCACAAGTTGTAGGGCGCTCACAGACAACAATGGTTGGCAATGCCAATACTTGTTTATCAACATTCAGTCTATGCGCCAAATTACAAGGTAGGTAGTGAAAGCAAGACGAAAAAAAGTATTTTGATATAGACTGCAGCAGAGTTGTAAGTCTGGCCGGGCTTTTGGGTCGGGTTCGGGCTCAAGTTTGTCAAAATATATCAGGCCGATTTCGGGCCTGCATGCAAATTTTTTTGCAACGATGGACACTTTTGTCGCCAGTTACTGTTGAAGCATCGAGTTGATTAAATCTTCAGTAAAAAATGATTAATTCTGAAATATTTAGTCACGTTTACTTCGCTACACCAACAAAACTCCGGAGTTGCGCATATCTTGATTCACTCGGTAAATTTGACTTTCGATCCAAAATGGGCTTCAAAATCATATGTCGGGCTCGGGCCAGGTTGGGTCTTGTTATTTCAGGCTGGATTCGGGCTTCAAAATGAGGCCCGTTTACAACTCTGGATGCAGCAAAGTTGTAACAAGAAACAGCTTTCATACATGTGAAATCGCAGTGTTTGCCATGGTACGTTCTGTTACTGCTTTAGCGCACATAAACTGAGTACTACTACACTTTTGACACCTCGTGTCCAACAGTTTCAACGCCTTGTTTGCAGTGGTGTAGTTCCATGAAAAGAAATGGGATAGTGGGAGAACTCTCCACCAAAGTAAATTGACTGGCTACAGTCAACCTAGAGGATGCTTATGTCAAGAATGTTATAAAAGAAACAGCAAAAGCGCTGAGAGCTTAGAGCCAACCGCAAAATCAAGCTCCAAGTTCCCATCGCAAAATAGAAGAGGAACGCTGCTCCTCTGAAAAATAGTGCGTGATGACGTTTCCTGCACTCCCCACTGCACCACAACTTATCTATGCCGATAAAGTTTGCAGAAGTGGGGAAAGTTGTCACATGACTCGGTTTCTGTTTTTCCGACGAAATTCCGGTGACGTTCGCGGTGAACTGCGCTATTAAGCCCACAGTGAAACGATTACCGTCAATTTAGTCTGGCCCACTGCAAACAGCCTCCTGCGTCAATCACGCCAGCGTCTAAGTGCTCGGGACAAACTGCACGCGTGTCAGGTTTTTGTTTAAAGGCGTGATTCTTTTGTAAACATTAATCGACATTGGTCAAATCCAGACAGTGTTTGTTTCTTTTAATTGTCTTTTTCAATGGTCAGCAGTCAGCCATTTGCGCATTAACTGCCTTTGATCAGGGCAGAAACTCAAAAGGTGTGTTCTCACGCGTGTGCTGCTTACAGGCTTCGTTTTGTAAACAAGCGAATGCCCTCGAGTTAAATCGGCCAGTAAAAGCAGGAATGTCGAAATGAATATCGGTGTGTATGCCCAGGTTTAGCATTGTTTCTTTTTTTGTCGTGCAAGAAGATCTGCCATGTCAAAAAAGTAAAACCAAGCAAGGTTCTTGCGGTATAGGCATTTATGTTGGAAAGGTCACAACAAAGTTTATAACAAAAAGCTTACAACGTACTGGACGTTGATGAACAAACTAATGGCAATCCCTGTTTTCAAGGTACAGCAAAAAGCGAGCTGCCTCAACGTATAGCATGACTACTGGTTTGTTTCACTGCACTCTGAATGTTTATCAGTCATTTGGTGCTTTTATACACTATACACTTGATGCCATTACTCAGCAGCCGACGCAAAGTTTTTAAAATTTTCCAACAGACTCTCGTAAAGCCACAAGGCGTTAGTGCAAAGACGTACGATGCAAATCCTATATCCACACCACTGCTAACACTCACTTCCGTACGGTGACATTCGGGCTTTTGTTATTTGGGGGAGCAGTCGAATAAAGGCGCCACCGAAATAATTTGGTCAAGTTTCAACCTTTTTTTAACACTTCTGTGATTGTACAACTCCATCTCTAAACGAAATTATGTGGCAACGTGAATAACTGGCTAGTGGAGCGGACAATTGTCGTAAGTTCTCAGCACAAAGGAAAATAAAGAGCAAAAAATGCTCATCCGTTTTCAGATTAAAAACGTCAGTGCTACCACCCTTGGTTTTACAATTTAACAAAAACAGCCCTTATTTGCATGTGATATCCTGTTGAATGCCAAGAGACTGGTAGCAATTACTCAAGGCAGGGCCAGTTTAAAGGTAACCGTGGTCGTAGGGGCAATTCTACCGAATTCCTCCCACTGAACCGCCAATGCTTCTGTGCAAACTTTTTTGCTCAGGATGAACCGTTTATTATGACTCATGCAGCTAAAAACTCTAAACGTTCATATTCCGATGTCAAATACTGATAGCACAAGTGTAGGAGCAGGCAAATTTTTAGGGGTTCGAAAGATAGTTTGCCCGAATTTCCCAAAATATGGTCGAAAAAACTTTTGCGGCAAACTTCCCTCTACAAATTTTTGTAGGAGTTTGTTACTCATTATCAACTCTCACGAACTCTAAAACATGAAGACTTTCTTCTTTTTTGGAGGTAAAAAAAGTTTAAGTCAGATTTTTTTTCTGCAACGCTCAATAGGACACAAACGTGTCAAAAATTTTTTGCCCGAATTTTTAGGAATTTTGCCCTAATTTTCGACAAATCAAAACTTTTCGGGCTGTCCTTGCACCCCTTTAACACACATCAACACCGCTGACTAGTTGGCTCAGCACATGCTCTTGCGCAAGTAGGCACGGGAATTAAAAAGTGTTGTTGGATACTGGAAAAATTTAATCACAAATACTGATTGCCAAAAACTTATCTTCTGAACCAATTGCTTTTTCTCATAATAACAAATCGAAAAACTAACGACCACAGAAAGTTTGCACGAGAACATGTTTGTGATTAAAATGTGAATGAAAAATAATTGAAGTTGTCATTTCAAATAATCAAGGCTTCTACGCATAAAGACAACGGTAGCGGAGCAGACGCTACTGCAAAGTAAGACCTGAAGTGCCAGCTGGATGCTCTGTCGTCGTTGCGTGGAAGTTATCGCTTGCAGAGCGTAATAGGATACCCGAAAGCGAAAAGCAAATACGAAAAGCGGTATGTTCCGACGCAGCTGCGCAAATTCTCTTTCGCTTGCGCCATGCACGTACGCAGCGAAACGGAACTTCCGTTAAAAATGCTTTGATGCCGCTAAATGAAACACTGTCGTGCTAACCTCGCTCTGCGGGTTGCTTTAATTGAACAGGAACTGAAAAACTTCGACAAGCACTGTATTAAAAAGCGATTCGTATAAAAAAGGGTACCGATAGCGTCAGTGATGAGTTTTATTTCGTGGTTTTAAGCTTGTTTTGTAGAGATTCACGCGAAAACATAACATCGATATTACTTTGAAACACAGCAGCAAGAATACGCACGTGTATAAGGGGGTGATGTGTTCTGTTTATTTTTCCCTTTACGTTCTTCGGAAATGCCAGGACTTCATCACGTTCAAGTATCGTCTCCATGTAAAGCACTTTGTTTCAAATGGACGTTGCCGGTTACGCGAAGTCTCCATTTGCTCGTTACTTCAAAGATTTCCAATGAAAACAAAGTCGCGTAAGCCACATGTGTTTCGCCCTTCAGTGCTCAATCAGGAATTACGCTGTACACAGAGTTAAACGTTAAATTTCCCACCAATATACCCACAGGGTGTTCTTCGAACACTGACCTCCAATTAAGGTTTACGTTCAAAAAATAAACGTTTGCTTTCTGTCACGTTTTCCCAATCTCTGTTGAGTGATAGTTGCATGAGTATGCAACTATCAACCTCATACTACGTTAAAACTTGTGGGCGTGGTACTCATGCCAAGAGGTAACTTGAACATTTTTTGACACAGATTATTGATTAATTTGAATTTCCAATTGCAAAATCCACTGCTTAACATTTTTGTGCTTTACTTAGGCTACTTTTAAATACAGGGTTTTTCTGAACTATAATTGTCAAGTTGGCGTTTGCTTCACTGCATCTGAGTTTTGGCTGGCAATGTTTCTGTATTTTACTGTAAATATAAACTGATTAACACTGAAGTTGTGATGGAAAGTATTTGGATTGAGTTTCAGAAAAAAAAACGTTTTTAGTGATGAAATCAAACCTGTGACCAAGGAAAGCGTTTGCATTACCCTAACATTGTTAATTTTACCGTTTTTTCAGCCAGGTAATATATCTTTTATAAAAAGGTTATGGTTGCAACAGAGCAAAGTTTCTCCTCAATCACCGATTTAAAAGAAGTGTGTTCGCACAGAAACAAATAAACTTGACTTTTTTGGTAAGCCTCCGCAGCGAAGACAAACGGGCAGACGCCACATGTTACATGAAATTACTATGTTACGAAGAACTTACACTTTATTTGCGATTTCTTGTCACGGAGTCAGCCGTAAATTGTCACAAAACCTGACATACAAACAAATTACAGTAAATTGCAGTTAAACATCGCTCATCAAGCAATTCATTCAAGTGAACGCTCTTGTTAGAAAAAGTGGAGCTTATGCGAAGGTCATATTACGTCAAGTTTTTGACTCGACTTTACCTACAATTGCACTCCATCCTCTTATTTCGCGAAACATATCTGGCGCCGTGTAGAAGCGCGTTGTGGTTTAGGAATAAGGGTATTTCCCAGACAGCAAGCAATTCGGGCTTGCCCAGATTTGCTAGTTATTTTCTACCTTGTTTTCACCGGCTGTTACATTGTAATTGCGCAATGCGCAGTGTTCACGCGCTGCCTCATTGCATGTCAGTGGAAAGATTACATGGCGGCAGACGCAGCAGCTTAACGCCCTTCTTAGCGCCGTGCATCTCTTGTGCAGCAGTGACAGAAACATTGACAGGAGCAATTTTGCGGTAACTTGAGCAAAAAAATTGCTAGCTACATTTTCGACAATGTTGTTAGCGCCCTAGAATGGCAACAACAAAGACTAAGCCGACAAACGAACGCCAGAACGTGTGGTAACTCTATCAAAATAAGTGATGTAATAATTGAGGAAACGCTTGTCGCCTTCTCGAATGACCACTAGGCGCGATTCGATGACGCTGGCCAGAGTTTCTAAATTCGCCCCAGCAGATCAACCGTGAAAGATCAAAGGACGCTTAGTAAGCCTTTCGATGAGGTATGGCTTTGTGTCGATTCGGTTCATACCCACTGATGACGGGTGCTGTTTCCCCGGAAGCACATGTTCAGAATTCATCGAATGGTTTACTGTGACAGTTAAGTGGGAATCGCTCCCGAAAAAGTTATTACTCAGCCACCGATTCCTCCCAAACGAAATCTACCAGAAGGAAAACGGCACGCATTCAAACGCTTGGATTTTAAATACTGTTTGAAAGAATCTAACCCGGTGAGGTAAAACAGCATTATAGATACAATATCCTGCGCTGCTAAGCCGTTGCCCTTCAGAAAGCTTATACGGCCACGAGAAGACAAGAAGTTTCGAGTGAGGAAAAAATTGGCAATGCAAGCTCTCATAGGCGTAGCCAGGAGGGGCCAAGGGGGCATTTTTCCTCCAGATTTCTAGCATACCTTGTTATTTTGTGCTTTGAGACGTGGTGTTCCAAACAAAAACCTGTTGCTTGCTTAAAGTTAAAAGGTTTGAATCCCAAAATTTTGGCTTGGCTACGGCACTGCAAGTTCTGCGTTCAACCAGACTAAAACACTGTGCGGAGTTGCATCAACTGCTGCGCAAAACTGCCTGCTTAGTCACAACCTGCTTAAACCATACGAAAGTCCTGAAAATCTAAACTGATGCAGTGATGAATGCTCAAAGATGAGCTTCCAGAAATGATGTCTTGTATTGATGTAGCGGTTAGCAAATACCGGGTCTTGGCACGACATCGGTCCAAAAGAACCATTTGCTCCGAGACTATCGAGAAGGAAAATCAGCAATTTGTTGGTAATTTTTAAGAAAGACAGACACTTAAGCTTGTTCACGTTGCCAATCTAACCACTCCGCCTCTATGCTGCTATGATCGGTCCATAATCAATACACGCTTTATATAAAACCATTCGGAGATGCAAAAACGTTTTTGACACCTTTGGCAACGAAAAGGCCATTAAGTTATGCTTCAGAACCCAGTGCCTGATATTTTTCCAAGAGATCACTCTGGTAGACGTTCGCCTTTCAGAAATGTTTTCTCAGTTTTTCGGTTATTTTTTGATCGTTCGCGACAGGAAGTTACACAAGCGTGTGGTATGCGTTTCCTGCCTTTTATTTTTATATATCACTGCAGGACCGGATCCAACCAGTAAGTTTAGGGGAGTCGATTCAGTAATATATGGTAGTCAAGTCTCATTTACGGTTTCACTGCTGTAAGAGAGATGAAGTATACTTCACAATACTGCTATGACAAAACAATGGACGGCAAAGTGGCCTTATATCGCGAATGCTGTTTTCCAAACTGTACAAAATCATGCTGAAAAAAGTTACTCTCTTAGATTTTTGGTGGGGCAATCGCCCCCCCTCTGGATCCGCCCCTGTCTCACTGATGATGGCGATAGCTACAAAGAGTTTGTAATATGTGAAGTATGTCTTAAACACTATTGCTTTGACCATATTTTTAGTTTAAGACTGTTTAGCACTTTCTCTTTTTTGAGTGCGAAGGGATTCGTTCTCTGATAACATCGTATTCTGTGATGCGGTTATGCTCGTTAGTCTTTTTTAACCTGCGAAACGAAGAAAGTACTGCAAAATCTGTTGGTATTTATCGCGCACTAGTAGTGTCCACAGGAGTATCATTTTTTGATTATATCATTTATATTGCATCATTTCATGCTCAACAAAGCGCTTCCATCTTCAACTTGATTTTCACTATTATGAAGTATAAACAACTGTTTTCGATTCCAACTTCCTGCGTAAAGTCAACTGACCTGTATTCTGCGGTCGTTGTTTTTTCGATGATTTCTGTTTCATACTAAGTGATGCACTCGAACAATGTCCAAAGATACTGTTAGACTAGACCAGCTATGTCCAACCCAAATGGCTTACTGAGACAAAAATTATGTCACTATCTTAACCAGGGCCGCACATTGAATGACTTACGTTGATCACAGAAATTAACTTTAGCTAAATCTAATGTCCTGAAAGTGTTCCAATCCTGACTGCAATCGTACCAGACGCGAGAACGTGGCACTGAGGACAACCTGCATCAAAAATGCCAAATTCAACATTATCAAAATAAGGACAAATTGTCAGTACATAGGATACTTTACTACAGCAAAAACCTAAACTGGGCCGCACAAAACAATCGACTGGGTCGCGGGTTGGACATAGCTGGGCTAGACTAACAACACCGTTACGCAGGGATTTACAGTCCATCATTTGTTTTTCAAAGATGTCTATGAATTTGATCAATGTACAATTTGTAAATGTATAGTTGGACCCTGATGATATCTTGTCGCACAGTACAGACAAATAACAAATATGAGTTAACTATAGTTTTTCGGCTTCCGAGCGGGTATTTTTGTTGTCACACTTCCTCTGTTCGATTGTTTTTGGTCCCCATAAAGAATTTGCACATTCCATGACCACAGCGATTTTCGTACCGCTGAAGACATTAGAACTTTGACCTTCACAAGTTCATGGGTCAGAGTTCAATGCACTGTGTGCAAGTGCAACATGACCAAACCCCTTGCGTGCTGCTGCAGCGTTTAGACTGGTTTTGCTCAACACAAGTTAAAACAATTTCAATAATTAGTATTATCTGTTGTAGTTCGCGAAAGCGTCTGCATCTGCATTGAAAATACTACAGCAATTGGTTGCACAAGTAAATAGAGCTTCGGCTTTGCACAAACGAATATGTACAAGTTTCTCACAATATTCAAGCAAAGAAAAATCTGAAAGCATTCACAAACATTGAAAACAACCATTGTCTTGCAATGTGGAGGATATTTGGCTTAAGGAGTTCGTGTGAAATTTCCTTTGTAGTCACACCAATAATTGCAGATACTTTTTTATTGCAACAACGTGCTATGCTCACCTTGATTACTACATGGTTACTATATCCAATCCTTTAGAATAGGAAATTCATGAACATGTGGTAATGGTTTAGGATTATAAACAGCAATGTGCTGTTGCTTTTAACTCTCGTTCCTTGACAAGCGTCTAAATCAAATTTCAGATCTCCTTACAATTTTGCGACCTCCATTTGTAGTCACAGTGTGTAACACCCATCCGCAACACATTAGTTTTACTGTACTTCCACATTAAAATAGAGTTAAAAATAGTACCAAGTTAGAATGAATTTCTGTACAAAGAAAAGTTACGAGTGGTTACAGTTGAGAACAAAAATAGTTTTGTTCGCATTAACTGGAATTCTATAGTTATGAGTTGCGAAACATCAAATGAAACGGTTTCTGCAGACTTTTTAAAACTTAATGAGCACACCCATTGAACTGGAGGTGGAAAGTGTTGAATCAGTAACTTTTCTTTATTGAAGCTCTTGCTTTATACTGATAGTTGATAAAACTGGTTCCGGAACTTTCCACACTAGAGTCTGCGGCGAAAGTATAAAGCATGTGTTTATGCGAAGTACAGTAAAAACCCCGTTGGTTTGCATACCAATTCTACATTTCTGCCTTTTGCCAGAAATTTGGCATATCACCTTTTGAACAAAATATAGCAGTAAGTAGCACTTGTGTAACGGACAGTGTTTAACACAGTAATAAATTAAATTGTTTATGATTAGTGCAAACCGTTTTGTAAGATGTGATACTTTCAAAGTTGCTAGTGTAACTTCTACAAGGCTTGTTTATGATTGCAGTCAGCAAGACTAAGCTTACATTTGTTTGGAAAAGCTAGTTACTTTTCAATTAAAGGATTGTCTAGTCAGATGATTGCTGTTTTTTGCAAACATATTCCTTTTTGATCAGATTCGCTACTTTTGAACACTGGCACTCTGTAAATGTAGGCGTTATGCGTAGTTTAAGCCTTAGGCTCTCGTCCAAGATAACATCCTTACACCTCCGGGTTATTTCTATTGCTGATTTTCTCGCGATAAAGAAATCATGTCGAGTTTGGGAAATATTTTAGAAAAAATTTCGCTCTGAACAAAAAAAGTAACTTCAAAAGTTTCTCTTTATGCGATCACACAAATATGGAAACAAGAAGACAAAGCAACAAGCAATTCAAATAACTTGAAACATTGCCATTTAAGTGATCACTAGGGCAACCAATTTTTTGACCTAACAACTTAAAGCTTTGACTTTGTAATTTACAAATTTTGACTTTATTTTGACCTACAAATTTCCTGCGTTTGCAACTGCAAAATAATTCAGCCTTAGGTGTTGTGGCATATTTATGCACTATAACTCGAAATGTAAAAAACGGTTGTTTAACTGCAGTGACGATATATTGATAAGAACACTGATAACTACAGTAGAGTCAAACCTGAGAACATCATAAAGTTCAAACACTATATGCATAGTGGATTGAACATTTATCAAACCAAGTACGTGAGACCACGTTTCTTGCCTTACCATGCATAGCATATAACGTTCAATCGTCCAGTGGTGGGCAAAACAACATTATTATGTCAGACGTCACAAAAAACTCTTACTACAGAATTGTAAGTAAACTTACGAAAGCGTATCAATATCTGTTGTTGTAGTTTCAATAAAATATTGATGAAAGAATAAACTGTATTGCAAGATAAGTTTGACTTAACGATAAATTTTGACCTAATGATAAATTTTGACTCTCTTTTGACCTAATAACTTGGGAGTCGTTCATGGTATGAGCTTGAAATTTGTTTTTTGTACATTTCATCAACTTTAAAAAAGGCAGATACATTTTGACTTTATTGACTTTTGGTTGCCCCAGTGATCACATAACTGTAAAATGTGACAAACATTATTTTGTCATCTTTTTGTAAAGCCTTTACATCTCCACCTTTCACAATTTTTACTGGTTGAATGCGGGTTGATCAGGGTTAGACTTGCTCGGTTCTTCCACGCGTAAAATAGTTTTGTCATTTGCGGTTTTAACTGACCGTTGTTTTCAATCTTACTCTGCAGCGAGGCACGAACATAAGATCGTCAGGAAAACTTTGCTGACAGCAGAAAAACCTGTATCATAATTGTGAAATTAGAGCAGAGTATCCATATCACCGTCATTACAAACGTTGTTTCACGGAATACGACCTTGTTCATGATGACTGTTAGTCAGTCACAAAGAGAGTAAATTATCTGTGTAAACAATGGACTCAGACACTGCGTGTTTTGAATTTTGCTGCCACCAATCTTCTTATGACGGTGAGTCACTTTGTTTTTTGAAAGTGTAGCAATCGCTCAAGTTCCAAAAATCTCCCTAAGCGCCTTAAAGTTTTGTGAAAGCAGCTAGACCACTTGCCTGTGATCTGTAATAATATCCACAACAGCTTGTTGGTATAGCCAATCAGCGTGAAGTTTGAATTGGGTAGTGATGTATTGAAAATCCTGGTCATAGGGCAGGAAAGGCATTAAATGTGTTGACTGCAATGTGACACGCTACGCGGTGAACATTTTGGTGGTTTTACTTGCGGCATTTTGCAGACGTGTGTCGTGAGCGGACAGCCATGCTGACAACTCGTCTCATTGTATTTTCAACACCTGTAGTGCTGCCCAAATTTTAGCTCCAACAAAAGGATTTATGGGGCTGTTTCGGCATTCTAGCATGTGGTTAGTTACCATTTGGACGAGGTACGTGGGAGTGTTTGTCGGGCCTCGAGGCAGTAACACAGAAGACTAAATTTGCTTGCTATGTTCTTTTTATCGCCTCCAATTAGTTTTATGTTGCAGTTAAGGGCTACTCTGCGTCATCTGCTAAAAACCAACGTATTTCATCGTTGATGAAGAAACTCATCATCGCCCTTGTCATCGTCACCTAGAAATTTGCTTCTTCGCGGCGAAACACCTGCATCGAATGAACAAAGGCTCACCAACTGGAAACACAACCTACCCAGTTTGGCGTTACATTCGTCTCATGAGGAAGCATTGCAAAGGTCAGCGAGTCAACTGCGGCAGTGCTTTCATCACATGTGGTGTTAACAGGTGGCGGAACGTGGCAAAGCCCTGGCTTTCCCTTGCGTGGTTCTTGTTTTGTTTAAACCTAGATACAGTAACGCGCTCATGGCCAACTATTTGTAAACCGACATACCATGGCATGAAGAAGTCAAGTCTAGGGAAAGCGGAACCATTCGCAATCAATGACCTTACTGTGAACCCTCGAACAAACCTGGCTGTCAGGTTCTTCGCAGAGAAATACTTGATCAATTAGCTCCGGCAAAGCGCTCTGAGAAAGGACGAATTAAATTTTTTTGGTCTGCCGTTGCAGTCATTATTTCACTGACGCAGATCGAAAGAATATCAAGCAACAAAACAATCCTAAAGTTGCTTCTCTGTTATAACGTTTAGCTCGCCAAGATTACAGATGACGTTACAACGAGATTTTGCACGGCAATATATCAAGTTTCGCTGACACGCCTTCTTCGAAAATCGCGTGCTTTTTGAAGGTGCTCCCGAAAATAAACTCCTTAATGAAATGCCAAAACTATAATTGCTGCTTTCTGTCAAGTCAACGTCTGGGCGTAGCAGCGAGTGGTCAAATTCACATGGATGTAGTGGTCACTGCCACACAGGCGGTAAGAGTTTGCTTATTTGTTTCTTCATACTTTCCTCTTCATGCCTTGTTGGTGACCACACTGGCTGAGTATCAAGGCAATAGGAAAACCGCAAGCTGTTACTTAACCTTTCTTTGCGATCAAGGCCACGTCGGGAATTGCGGCACGTGAAGGATGATTTACTTGAAATCTCCTTGACTTTATAGTCCTGTAACTTGGCCTCAGTTTTTTACGAGAAATGATGAAGCTCACTCTCCTGAGAAAAAGATTGCGAAGATATTTTGTGTTCGCTTCTCGTGAGAAAAAGTAACGCTTTTCTAAATAACCTTAACAGTCAATTTCATAACTTCAATAAACTTTTCAATAACTTCTTTCGCAAAAGGTCCACGTAAAAATTATCACCAACAACGGTGAAAACTCTGAAGCTCTTTAGAGTCAAGAAATCAAATAACTCACTGTCTAAAATTTTAGGTGTTGCAAGGGTCTAAGCCAGGGTTTCTCAAACGGGGCCCTCGGCCCCCCTTGGGGGCCACGGAGCAGTTCTGTAGAGGCCACGAGCAGAGGTCTTCACTAGGTAGCTTTGCTGTGATACTGCACAACCCAAGTGTCACGATATATTAAGTATTCGCCAGCTAAACTAAGAAGGGGGCCACGGCTCATGAAAGTTTGAGAACCAGTGGTCTAAGCTAAGGCAGAGGTGGGCAAACTGCGGCTCGCGAGCCGCATACGGCTCGCCGGCATGTTTTGTGTGGCTCTTCCAGTTGAAGAGCAATATCTCTAATTGATAGAGAGTTATCGCCTCACATTTAATGTTTGTTTCACAAGTTCGTCAGGATAGTTGCCACGGAGTCTACACGAATTGATCACAAAGAATGAACCTAAACCTCAAGTTAGTTCGTAAAATCAAAACACCTGCAGCTGCAACCTTAGCAAATGAAAACCTGGAAGAATTTATTCGCACAGATCAACAATATATTCTCCAGATTTTCGAAAACTAGCAAATCAAACAAAAACTTGCTATACATTTGTTGTGTTTCAATTATTATACATAATTTTATGCAAAACTTGCATTATTTACCATGTCTGTATTGACACTACAAATTGATTTTGCGGCTGGCTGGTGTTTTTGGTTTTCTGCAAAATGACTCTCTTAGTGAATTAGTTTGCTCACCCCTGGTCTATGGCAAATCAATTTTTCATCCTACTTGCACTCAACCCCACTTCCAAACTGTTTAGACTAATGTACGGTTATCGTATGCAACTTTCAAGACTTGATAAAATAATCAACATATCCTTTTTGGCGAGTGTTGGCAGACCGTAGTCGTAGTGCAGGGTCTCAAACACGCAAGGGCGTACGCAAGGGGGTTTTTGGGGTTAAACCTCCCCTTGAGCTTGATATTTTACGAAAACTTGATTACCTGCGGAAAGGAGATTAACTGTTTTCGCATACTTTTTGCTTGTTAATTTGTCGACTTATTGCAAATACCATAGAATAAATTTGCATGCAAATTTCAAGGAACAT
>JGI24159J19872_10001799_pt1 | contig 24425 bp, 12 predicted proteins | sample Ectturendosymbi4_FD_19872 | JGI IMG/M metagenome (IMG submission 19872)
GCATTAAGTCAAGTTCTAGCTTACTTTCAGGATAAAATGACTCAAAACTAAGTGAAAGTTATCCTGCCTTCTCAAAGCATACAAAATGGCTTCTCACTGCAAGAGTTGCTGTAGTTCCATTTAAGACAATGGAAAAATGACGCAAGAACAAGCCCCCAATTCTACAAATGGCCATTGAGCGGAATTATTTCATAACAATGCGTCATCAGGCTGGAGTTCATTTTGAAAATTTCACTGAAGTGATATTCTGGGACATTTTGCTCACCGGGATAGTCCCGGCCAAACCAGGAGGTATGGTAGGTATGCAATATAAACATAAACTGTAAATCAAAATACTAAACCGAAAAAGTCATAGAAACTTAAGAAGTACATCATAAGATGCAGGAAAGCAAAAGCAGCAATGGTGAGTACCGAACTGGCAAGCATTCACACAGCTGCCATAAACGCATCTCGTGCGGTGTGCCGCTAATGTCACGAACACAGCTTTGTATCTGGAGAGTAGTGGAAGCAGTTCAGCACGGGTTCGAACAGCAAAATATATCAAGCAGAGCTTTTGCCCCTCTCGCCAAAATAAACACTACCTGAATGCATTGCAAAGCATTTGAAACCTTGGTTGGAACAGTTTGCATGCCTCTGTGCACCAATGTGCATCCCCATCTGACTTATCTTTTGCTTTTTTCTCTGTTAGATGTTTACCTCAAAGTTTGATGTAAGAACGCCTTTATTTCTCTCCCATTATCACATCCCTGTATTATGATGGGTGAATGACGTTATAGTTGGGACTTTGTTGAAGTATTCTGCTCCTATCAGTGTTGGTAATGTGCAAACGCCTATTACAGTGGCGTACGCAGAAAATTCCTGAGGGAGGGCAAGTTTCGTCACAATCGTGTGACATCACAAATGAACTTTAGGACGACCATTCTAGGGCAGTGCGGAGGCATGCCCCCGGGAAAATGTTGCAAAATTACACCAAAAAATACGCAAATTACACCTAAAAATACGCATTTGCACCTAAAAATACGCATACTGTATATAAATTTTTTATTTTGGGGGTTTGAGGGGGGGCCATGGCACAGTGGCCCCCCTCCGTACGCTAGTGGCCTATTATGTATTGCTGTGTCGCTATGGCTAACCATTATGTGATTGTGCCTGTGATATGGACCACGACTCTGCAATAAAGAATGATTATATTGTTCTAGTGTAGTCTCAAGCCTAATTCAAGAATGGGAAATCGTGGCATGCAGACTTGGACAACTAGAATTCTTTTAACTTTTCTGAATTAGATTAGAATTCAAATTAGAGGTAACGCAGATGTCACAAATTAGATTAGAATTAAAATTAGAGGATTTGTGAAAAACAAAAATTGAACTAAAATTGGAATTACAATTGCATTTGCTCAAATCAAAGCAACTTCAATCAAAGTTCAATTTATGCCCAAATCTGGATTCATTCTCACACGCATGAGAATAGCTAAGATTCGTACGCCAAGTATGGCGCGTTTCGCGCTGTGCAGTTAGCCTGCATGGCTAACGTGGCGTGGTGACTGCACCACATAACATTGAAGCCGTGACAGTCACAGCGGAGTAAGCCTAGTCGAGTTGAATCTCCCTTGCTGTTATGCCGAGAGTCCTTGGTTCGACTCTCTCTTTAACCTCTTTAGGTGGCTGAGGGCGACGCAGGATTGTGGCTACAACACCAAAGACTCGTACCGACGGAGCCAATGCGGCTGTCATACCTAAGAGTTCTCGAGCAGCATCCTTCAGATAAGGGAAACGATGTTCGTTTTACCAAAACCCTAAAACAAGGGTGTGCAACCCATGGCCCACGGCGTGGGGCAAAGTAGCCCGGTAGCTAAATTTTTTTGGCCCGCGGAAGGCGGAAAGGGACAGATTTTCTAAGCAAGCATCACAGTTTTTGGAAAGACTTGCCAAGGATAGATTAAGGGTATTGCAGGCCTAAGGCTGAACAGATATTTCGTCAAATTTCATAAGTTATAGGAGATAATTCGGTAGTTACTTGCAATGAAAACAATAATCAAAAAGTAAATTGAGGGCCGAATTTTTCCAGGATCTAAGGCTATGGCCTTAGTAGCCAATTGTTTAATCCGGCATTAGGTATTGCCAGTCTTGAATCTTTCGTGGGTGGTCAGCGCGTTGCTTAACACGCAGAGGTTGACACATGCAACTGTGGACCGTGGACCAATCTGGTTACGTGAGTTTGACTCGGCAGTGCTGTATGGTTGTGTTGCATGCAAATATGTCCGCCGAGCAGCACACATCTGCCCTAAAAGATCACAGCTGACTGACTGTCGTAAGAACCAGATGATTATTGTAAATTCTACGTGTGAGTGGATGGGGAATGTGACGTAATAACAATCACTGATAAGGCTACATAGTTTGTACTGCAGCAATGAACGTGAAAAAAATTTGATAGAATTTTTAAATGTTCTCGCTTTTCTGGTGATGGGATGGCGGCGTGGCACTTGTCGCCATTTTGCTGCACTTTCATTGCATGAGGGTACATTTTCGTTTTGTGTTTAAAAATATCTTTGGACAAATTAGCATTTTTGGCAAAACCGCTAAATTAGATTAGCATTAAATTAAATTAGAACTAAAATTAGAGCACTGAAGCTTTTCGCGAATTAGATTAGAATTACCGTCATTTCACTCTAATTCTTCGAATTAGAATGCTAGAATTATTTAGTTGTCCAAACCTGGTGGCATGCCGGTATTTGAAAGGCACAAAGCCAAGAGTTAGCGCACAAACGTTTGATGAAAATCATCCCACATTCTTTAAAAAGTAATCCGTGATGCTGAAAGTATGGCACGTCGCAAAAGGCTTCATATGCCAAAAAACTAATGAAAATGACTGTACTGACATATACTGTAATGGCAGTGTCTAAACAACTGTATCCTGTTGTTGTTTTGGAAAGACTACAAAAACGTATCCAGCGGATTTGTTGACCTCTAGGGCAGGGGTTCTCAACCTTTTTTCTCCCGTTTACCCCTTGCCAGATTCCTAACACAAAATTTACCCTTTCTTTTTTGTTTACTCACCAGCACTGTAGAAAAAACAAAGTTTTGTAACTTCAGCATCATTAAATTTACCCCCAGTATAGGTAAAATTTATCCCCAGGGGGNNAATATACTCCCGGTTGAGAACCCCTGCTCTAGNTAAATGTCTGACCAGTTCTCAGTTTCTTTTTGAAGGATTAAACTGGTTATAAGTTTTTTTTCTAAATCTTAAACCCTAACCNTAGANCACCCTAACCCTAAAAACCCTGAAACCTCATCCCATTCCACGCTGTTGCGTTATTTGGATTCCTAGACACTAGCATTAGAATACAGTACGTTTGTCACCGTTTTGCATTCAAATCAAGTTGGGATGGCACAAATCAGAATTACTGGTGTATGTTGTAGAGATGGCACGGACAGCTAACAATCCAGTCTTCGAGCCGTCCGCTAGAGGTTTTGAAACAGTCCGCAAACAATTTTTTAGCGATGACGTCATTTCGGGTCGTTACGGGCCGCTGCAGTCTGCTTGCAGAAAAATTTTTGTGTTTTGCAAAGTTTCAAAATCTAACAACGAATTTTTTTGGCTGCTGTTCTCTCCATTTTACCGTTCTGCCAACGTTCCCATTTCACTTGTTTCCACGCAAATCAGTGAACCATGTTATGAATCAATCAAAGCAACGCTTTCATTTATAATCTGCCGCCGAGGTTTGGGACAAGTATTCCCAAACTTTCTCCGGGCATGTACCCCTTCAGCATTTCGTTATATGAGCATGTACCAAAAATTTCATATGACAAAAAGGCTGAGGGAAATAACAAAAATATATTTGCCAATAAGCATATACTGATTTTGAAAATAATATACACTGATATTGACCTATGTATAAATACGAGTATATTGACCTATGTACAAATACGAGTATTTCGAAATGAATAATATGCAAACATAAATTTCCTTTCCATTGCTAACCTTAAATGTGTCCTTTCAGATAGGAAAATCTACCTACCCCTAGGGGTCAGAGATGAGCACTGGACTGGACCCGGACTATAGCAAATTGTGTTAAATTTTGGTTGGATCCGGGCTGTAAATCATTTCAAAATTTAGGATCCGGACCGGATATGGATTGAATTAATGGAAAAGAAATGAGGCATTTTTGTTGTGAAAAGGCTGCATTTTCAAATATTTTGGACTTCATTTGGACTTGGATTCTCCATTTGAAAAATATTTTGGCCTGAGGTTGGACTTGGACTGAGTTTTTAAAAATCATGACTGGATCTGGATAGCAAAATATGACAGTCCGCTCATCTCTGCTAAGGGTACATGTACTCCAGGTTGTGAACCCTTGGTTTAAGATAAGGGGTTAGGCTTAGGTTAGGGTTTAACTTTAAGGAAGGGGTCACCAAACATTTTGAAACTCAGAGCTGTTTCTTGGTACAGATTCATGCGAAGGGCTACCAGTTTGATGCACAGACTTCTGAAATAAAAATTAGCATAATTTGTCTTCATATTATGTTAACATTAATAATAACGATTAAAAATATCCATCATTGTGAAGACACTGATCAGGTTTATGCTATTGTCAGAACAGGCCATGGTCAACCCATATGGTCCGTACGGGCGACCTGGTTCCCGACCTGGTTAGATTTACTATGTTACTAGCAAGTGTAAGTGCAGCCTAGGGCACTCTTGTCATGTGTTAGTGTCACGTTACACGCGACGGACGAATAAGTTTTCAAAAGTGAAGGTCCGCTGGCGGACCTATAGCCACTGCCTTAAGATTGCATGGGTTTAGTGTCCAAAGGACAATGAACTGAAAACATGTTGTTACTTTGCATTTGAGTTTACTTTATATTACGGGCCGATCCGGGCTAGAAAATAAGTTGTGGTTTAGCATAAACGGGCCGGGCGGTTTCTTGTTAGCTCTAGGTGGGCCGGGTTGTAAAAGTGCTGGCCCGTGCCATCTCTGGTATGTTGTCTTGAATTTATTCTTTATTTTGTTCATCCCTTTAGGCTTATCACGCTTGGCTGAGCACTATAATGTGAAGGTTTTGGGAGCACCTGGTTGAAGTTTCTGTCAGAGTTGAGATTGCTATTTTGTGTTTTATGAGTGGTAAAGGTAACGAAATATTCTTGCTGAAGCTGTGCAATTGCTTCTAGTTCCTATTGAAAGCTGATAAGCAGCCTTTTTTTGTGTTTTATGATGATTACATTCTTTTTTTGGTATCCTGTAGGGATACACGAGCGAGGTGTGTTTGAAACGAAACGCAACGACAACGAGACTGTGCGCACAAATATTTTATTCCAAATGGTAAACTACACAACATGTTGCCTTCGAAGTAATCCCCCTGAGATCTAACGCACTTCGCCATCCTCAGTCCTCTACCATGCCTTCATGCACTCCTGGAAGGATCTGTCCGGGATTGCTCGGAGTCGGAGCTCCTACGTCACGGCCAGTTAAATTATTAATCTAATGGCTTCTACAGACTACATCAGGAAAACGTGTTCCTTTCATGACTCACTTGAGCTTAGGGAACAGGAAAAAATCACAGGGAGCCTGGTCTGGTGAGTGTGGAGGTTGCTCCAGCACAGCAATGTTTATGTTATTTTTGGCAAGAAATTCCCAGATGCCCATGTCTTGTTGTGTGCCAGAGGATTGTTGTGGTGAAGAACAAGAAGAAGAAACCATGATTTTTTTGTACATTTTTTGCCTCTTGCTCTTGCACTAACAGCATCAAACTTCGCAGGACGTCCCTGTAAATGTGCTGGTTAATGGTCTGGCCCCGTGGCAAGAATTCTGTGCGCACAATGCCTGAGGACTGGTCGGCGGCGTCAGTGCCACCAGCGTAGGGTTGTACCTCCAGCGTAGGGATGTACCACCAGCGTAGGGGTTGATTTAGAAAGCAACTGTTTGTACCTCCAGCGTAAGGAGTTGATTTAGAAAGCAACTGTTTGCACCTGCAGCGTATGGGTGGCTTAATAAGAACGCAACTGTTTGTACCTGCAAAGGGATTTGATTCAGAAATCAATCTGCTTGTACCACCACACCAGCGTAGGGTTGTACTTCCAGCGTAGTGTTGCAACCTTTCCGGTGGTGTTGCGTTGATTGTGTGATTCACCATGAACGGGATGTGGTGAAGAACAAAAATATATGTATGTGGCCCGAACAAGGAATAATAGAGTGATCTCGTCGGGTGATCTCTATTGTTGCTTGCTGCCACGGTATGAAGCTTTGCGCACATGCCGCTCAGGATTTCCAATCGCAGCAGTGGGAATGTACCAGCAACGTATGGGTTGATTTAGAAAACAATTGTTTGCACCTCCAGCAAGCATAGGGAGTTGATATAGAAAGCAACTGTTGGTACTTCCAGCATAGGGAGTTAATTTATAAAGCAACTGTTTGTTCCTCCAGCGTAGGGTTGGCTTTAGAAAGCAACTGTTTCAGTGTTTGTGGCATCCCCATGCTGGAGGTACAAACAATGTACAAAGAATTGCTTTCTAAATCAATCCTTACGCTGGAGGTTCAAACAGTTGCTTTCTAAAGCCATCCCTACGTTGGAGGTACAAACAGTTGCTTCCTAAATTAATCCCCCACACTGGAGGTATAAACAGTTGCTTTCTAAATCAATTCCCTACACTGGTGGTACATCCCTACACTCAAGGTACAACCCTACGCTGGCTGTACAAACAGTTGCTTTCTAAATCAATCCCCATGCTGGTGGCACATCCCTATGCATATGCTGGAGGTACAACCCTACACTGGTAGTAATGACTGACGCCGCTGACCCTTACTGCAATGCCCCTCACATAAAAAAAGCCATCAACATCACTGTGACCTTGATTTTGAACTTGGCCATCCCCACTTTCTTCAGCCTAAGCAACGTTGGACTCTTCTACTAAAGACTGGTGCTCGGTCTCTGGATTGTACTAAAAAATCCATGACTCGTTGCCTGTAATTATTGTAATTATTCCTTCTACTAGCAACTTCGGTTTCGAGCTGTTCCAGGATATTATGACATGCTACTCTTTCTGCTCTTCTTTTAGCAACTTCAGAACCCTTTTAGTTTTTGCACAGGTCTTCCACATCCCCAGATCTTTCGCAATGATTGTCTACACTATTGGTTCTTAACCTAGGGTAAATTTATCCCTGGTGGTAAATTTCATCTTGCAAAGGGGTAAATTTATTGAACCATAAATTGCAGCCAATGTAAATTTCTATAAATCATTGTAAACTGTAAGAGTTTACTAATTTCGTATTTTTAATAAACGGCCACCATTGAATGTATTGGATATGTAAAAAATGTTTGAACCACTGGTCTACAGTACACCCACTTGCAGTTAATCTCCAACTAATTTGCAATCATTCTAACAGTGAAGTGGTGATGTCCATGCAGCTTCTGGCAGACAAGCTTGACATTTTCCTGAGTCCTGCTTGTGGCAGGCCTACCGCTACTAGGGTCATCTTTCACATCCTCCCTTCCTTAAACCTCCTGTGCGACTAGAAAGCCCAAGCTTGTTCGGTGGTCATTGTGTTACAGCAAAAATTACAGACTTAAATTTTTTACAACGATCAACGCTAGACCAATTACTAACGAAACTTGCAAAAGAGCGTACAGTTAACACAAAGCTGAAACTGCAATTGTACATTCATGAGAGGTTGACCTACATTGCAACGTTTAGCGCTAATTTGAATGGACACATAACTTGCGCAGCACATACAGTCTTGTTACTTTTTAAACACACCTCGAATGTCCCTACAGTATTTGATGCTGGGCTGTTTTTCTCCCAACAATGTTGGTTATGCTAGACTTTTGAGGCATAGCTAGTGTAACATTTTAACTTGATGAGGCTGTAAAAGATGTTTTTTCCCTTGGTGAAGTCTGCAAAAAAGGAGAATGAAACCTGTAAAATGTGGAATGAAGGCTGTAGGATGTGGAGCAAGACTATGAACAATATGTGCAAAAACTGACTATGCTTATGACCAGGGTTGCAAAGTTGGAAGTAATATATCCAACTCCGACCCTTCCAAAATTTCTGTCTTCCGACTCTGGCTTTCTAAAAGACTACCGACTTAAACTCCTTAACATAAAGGGAATGACATTTGGCTCTTAAAATCAATGGAAATTGTGGTGCCCTGCAAGAAATCTCTATTTCAACAAAATTGAACCATCTCAACGGGAATTCCCAATTTAGGAGTGATGTAAAAAATTGTCCAAGTGGACATCCGGATTCGGAGTGTCCAAATCTATGACTCGAACTCCGACTCCCAGTGTTGTCAGGAATCAGACTCAACCCAAAAACCTCCGACTCCTTACGGCTTCGACTCGGCAACCTTTTGGAAACATTTTGGTCATGTTTAGGTGAGACGTTTTGGTCACTAAAACATTTCAGTCATTTGTCTCACAGTTTATATTAAAACTTGCGATAACAGTGATTTTTAGCCTATATTTTGAAACATTCTGATTGAAATAACTTAATTTTTTTTCAGTCATTTCAAAAGCATTTTGGTCTATGACTGAAAAAAAACTAGGTATGACAAAAATTTATCCTAAAAAGGGAGATTCTTGCCTCGAAGGGAAGTTAGTGTGAAAGAGTGGTCGCAAAGCTGTCCCAACCAATCAGAACCAATCATCATGTTCTTTTGGTGTTTCATTGATTTTTACATCCACAAAATTGATATTCACAATGCCATTTCCTACAAATGAGACTTACAAATCTACCACACATACAGTACACTGAACATTTAGCTGAATGTCTAATTGATCATGGGCATGCCATTTTACCATGAAGAAAGAGATGAGTTAGAAAGTATTTTATTGCTGCAAAACTGCTACAATATGTGGATGAACACATTCCACTGAAAAAAAAACTTAAGAAGGCACTGTGTCCTATGTGCAGAAAAAAAGAAAAGAAACAACTTCACGTGCCAAAAGTGCAACCTGCCTAATGTGCACTGTTTGTTTCACACCATATCGCACCTAAAAGATGAAATAAGGCAACATTTACAAAAACAAAATGTTATTTAATTGCAAAATGAGTTTTTTGACATTGGTTGTCTTTATGTGTCTTCAGTGTTATTGGGACATATTTATCCCAGGATGCAATACTGTTGGAACAAAAATGTCCCGCTTCCGGTTTATACATTTTGTAAAGAAATAATATAAAAGTGAAATTACTGCATTTATTTGTTCATAAAACAATGGTCTCATGCCAAAAATCAAGATTCAAATCAATTTGTTTAAAANCAGTATTGAAAAGGTTCAAACCTAACCCTAAAACTCAGGGTGGNGAATAACTCAGCGTTAGAGTGTCCCCCTCTCAATTAGAAGGTTGGGTGTACAATCCATGGTCACTAAGTGAATAGCTGTAGTGCTGNTCCTAGGTAAGAGTGTGCTNAACTGCCGTGACAAAAGCATTATTCAGGCTTCGGTCTGCCACCAATTGTTGTTAAAAAATCTGNATTGTATGTGATCAACCAAAATAACTTTAACCCTAAACGTTAACACTAATACTAACCTTAAATCTAATCTAAAGTTTTAAGAAAGTACATCAAAAGCTCTCCCAAAACAGATCATGAAACATAATCTTATGTCACGACATCAAAAACTCCATCTGTGCTATCGAAGTCAAAACAACCCTAATAAGAGTAGAACCAACAACCTTGACACAGGAGGAATAGAAACTTCCCACTCGACCATGTTCAAAATGCTGCAAATGTCACAAACTCAAATTTGTATCTGGCACAAAACCGGATATGGTTTTCGAAGCCAGATGCAGTTTTTCATTCCTTTTGAAGTGAAACCTGGATATGGTTGTTTAGATACTACCTGCAGTAATTCAAACGGAAACGTTTTAAAGATGTTGATTTTATTGTAAAATTGCTAGTCTATTACTACCACTACTAGCAAGAAATAGTGTTTTAAAATCCTATTTTTGGGTAGAATTATCAATGCTCTCACTCTTAAGTGCATGGAGCATGTTAAACAGTAGCAATAGCATGTCTGAGTGCCCATGGACCAGGAAGTTGACCTACAGTGTCTACAAGCTTGGTCATTGACATCACTGGGCTATATTGTTAGATTTGACATGTTTAGAATTGCTTGCATATCATGAGGTTTTAAATTGAAATTTGGTTATATACAAGTTATGATGGAATAGTTAGATATTTTCAAAGATTATGGTTTAGAAGTAAAGAACAACATGCCTTTGTTGAACGTTCATTTTGGTTTTCTTGAAGATTACTTTTATATATATCCATATATATGGCATAAGAAAGAAGATTGTGTTGTCTAAATGTTTTCAACACAGGGCATTGATGCATAACTGCCTATATGCTGAGACCTTTCTACTAAAAGAGCACTATTGCCATGAACTTTACATTCTAGCATGGCCACGGTGGAACAGAAAAGCTTTCCAAGCAATCTCTAATCGACAGCAAACCATCAATCTCTCTCAAATAATCTGCTTATTTTACTTCACAGTCTATGTAAAAAAATGTTCATTTATCCACTTGCAAAAAAGCTTACAACCAGTACCCAAAAAAAAGATTTTCTGGCAGATGCATTTATTTGAGTAGACTGGTGCCCAGGATTATCTGTACTATCTGGTACTTAAAAACATAAACTGGTATCAAAAGTGTTATTGGGGAGCACAAGGCTTAGCAGCTACCATTTTTAACAAGCATTATATCATGAATCAAACCAAGCCTTCTAGCTTCAGTAACAGTGCTCAAACCATTGTCCTACTTGTACAAGTTCATCATTAATCTGCAAATGACTGAAAAAGAAAAGGTCATACTAATGTATGGAGACATTAAGTACTGTAGGCATTCTGGTACCAAGGTTGAGAAAAACCTGTTCTTTTAAAAAACAAACAACCCACCTGTTTTTTTCAGCTTTTTAATCTGTTTTTTTGTTGTTTTTTTAAAAAGAAACAAGCTTTTGTTTTTCTGTTAAAGAAAACAGAAAAACCCTATTCCGAATTGTTTTTATTCCATCATGCAATATCACTATTTTCAGAATCACACAATAATAACTTACTATGCCTACTATGGCATTCAAAACTGAGGGTAAAGGAATGTACCCCATCTTTGTTTTCGCAATGTATTGTTGGTCAGTTCACTCCTAAGTAGTAAGGCTTGACAAACATGCGCACAGTAAAAAGAGAAAAACCACTCCCACACAAACTTTTGCAGTTTCATGTCAAGTTTATGTGCATGCCCTGCTACTTCACTATCTATAGAGTGTGTTTTTTGAATATATGATTTGGTATGGTCCAAAATCAGAAAAAGTTTAGATGCAGAGAAGGCAGAAGAATTGGTTAAGTATACTGATTGTGCAGAGCTGATGAACATAACTATTAGAAGTTACTTAAACTGTTTGAACTATTTTTATTTTTTTTCAAGTCCTTTGAATTTCGTTGTTGTTCATTTTGATTGATTTAAAAAAAAAATACAGTTAACTGTACAATATCCTGCTTATTTTATTTTTTACTTTTCAGTAGATTTTTCAAAGGAAAAGTAAAGAGTGGGTTTTTATTTTAAGTGGGCTTTCCAGGTTTTTTAGGTCGCTTTTTTACAACAACCCTGTCCAGTACCAACGACTTTTTTGAGTTAACTTACTTGAACTTTTGCTGATGAAATTATTATATAAGACTTATGGAATCAAGAGTCCATGCAACAGCTCTTCTGGAAGGGAATTTCTAGTTGCACTTGCAAGTCACACATGTTGAGTGTCATGTCTAAAAATGTCATGCCAGTATGTAATGTGTCATGTCTAAAAACGTCCTGTAGGATCAGATAGATATCATTTGACATGCCAACACCTGCTACAGATTTTTATTCTGGACTATATACATTACACCTGCTGTCAATTACAAACTAACATTGGATGACATTATTGGACTTGTGTACATCACTTCTTCACCGCAATGTCATAAGTAAACTACTTGGATCGACAGAAACTACACCATAAGTCAACTTTGCTATGAGTACTAAGCACAGTTACTTATTTTGTTTCTTTGCATGAACCTGTGTTATGGNATTAACACANATTTAGCTACTACTGCAGAGTGCAATAATCAAAGAAAAAGAAATTAGCAGGTGTTTCACAGAGCAAGAATTTTTACATTTGTTATGTCAGATGTAATGTACAGCCGTAGTTATTGGCAAGACTTTATTCAAGATAGACATGATGCCCAAGACATAAACCTGATCATTGTGGTCATAATTTTGAATCTTGGTGTAATTTCTGGTAATTTGCATCTTGATTGTTCCTTGTGCAAGAAATGCTGTTCTGAACATTACCAGCTCATACAACTGAGTTATCAAAGTTCAAATGTGTAACAACCACATGCTTCAGCATCAAGACACCACAAGGATGACGCAGCCGAATCTGATCACCATTTGCTTTGGTAGAAATCGATTTCACATCGGCAACGCATCTTCAGTCCAGCAAATTTGTAAGCAAAAGCTTACAAGTGAAATGACAATAAAGACCATAAGCAAGATCAGAGAAAGGGTGCAGACTACAGTAACAATTCCATAAAGCTACTAACACTAGAGCTAAAAACCAGCTAACTCCAAACCAAAGCAGCTGATGGCGAGGAGTGTAGTGAATGAGTCACTCAGCCTACCAAACATTACAAAAGAAACTCCTGTCAAGCACAAGAACCACAGACGTCATGTGTTATATTTTTTCATTAGAGTGTCAACAGTTTTTCTCTTCGCTAGCTATTTCAACTTTTTCAATGTGTTGTTCATTAGTTTTAAGAATAACTATTTTGCGCTGGCTTTTTATTCCTGACACACAGAGTTCCTTCAACTTTTTAGAATCAGGTCCGTTTAAGTTTTTCCTTTGTTTTTGGTGTTACGCTTTTTTGTGTGACAGCATGAGCAGCAAAATTGTTGAAGATTTCAAACCTTTTCAAAACTGTAGCTGTAGTTGTGAAAAAATATTTTGTTGTTACTGCATCTAAATTCAGGTTGATGATTCATGCATGATTCTTAGTTTTCAACACATTTGCAAGCTATTGAGGGGTTAAGTTAGTTGAGGTTACAACATTAATGTACTCAGCGGCTATTTAAGCTTTATAAAGCATGTTGAAAAGATCTATAAGGACTGCTTCATAAGAAAGTTTCTCAAATAACTTTTCTTCAGCTTTGCTTTATTTAGCAAGTTATTATTTTTCATAAAGTAAGAGAATAATGGTTAATTTTTCATATAATACTTTTCCAAATGTGCTATTTGGTGAGTATGTAATTTGCTATACTTTTTTTAGACATGAAATTTTCCTGGTTGTAATGCAAATTCACATAGTCAAGGGAAGTGTTGCCTGTGGAAGTTTTAATGCAGCTTTTTGATTAGTTCATTCTCACATCATTAAATTGTGTAAATGCAAAAGTATGTTTTGTAGGTAACTCGGGAGCAGTTGTACACTACTAGTTTTTAATTCCTAAATATGGCTAATGGGACAGAACAGATGCATAACACTGATTATGATTATTTAATTAAATTCTTGGCACTTGGTGACTCAGGTATGTTTCTTCTTTTGTAATGACTAGCTATTACTTGTTGTAGAAGGTTAATCGATCTTTTTTTTCTGACATATGTACTCTTTTGCTATTTTGTTGTATTTGCTCTTGCTTCTGTTTGTAATGCGTGTAGTGCTTTTGAACGCATGTTTCAAACTCTTCATGTGTGAGAAGGCTAATTACTTGAATATGGATATGTGCAGGTTTGAATCGCAGCAAAAAAATTAAAGCAAAGCCCATTCGGCTGATTCCTTGAAGCAAACTAAGAACGTTTAATAATAGTATTGTCATAAAGTAATGTTCATGGTTGCTGGTTCAGTATGTCTACCTAAATTTTTGTTGTTTGTAGGTGTTGGAAAAACGTCATTTTTGTTTCAATACACTGATGGGACATTTGAAAGCAAATTTGTGACAACTGTTGGAATAGATTTTAGAGAAAAAAGAGTGGTGAGATAATACCAGAGTAGTTGTATTCATTGGTTTGTGAAAATAATTTTGATAAAGTGCACTTGTCAAGAGGGTTTATTCAAATACATTGACAGTACCAGATAACAGCAGTTTAGGTGCTCATTGCGCTTGTGACAAGTGCTAGCAGCTAAGAAAAATGCTTTAATTTGGGAGATATGTTTTCAGGAAACTTTACACCTCAAACCTGTCCTAATTAGTTTTTTGATTAGTCGTTAGTTTGATTAACTGACACTTCCTCAGTGACTAGACGTTATCAATTGTGATGAAATGTAATAAAAAAACTAGATCAACCTGCAAATTACACTCCTGTGTTTGTCATACTGCATCCCAAGAGGATCTGCTTTGTTTTTGTTAAAGTTACAGCATGAAGTAATTGTACATCACTTGCCTTACAAAGGTTGTGCACTGCATCACTATGGGGATGCATATAACTTCTCTCCGACGTCAGCATCAAAATCTCCAGTCGTAGCCGATTCAACTTACGCGAAGAGTGCCACTAAATCCACACGTCAAAGCTCCGAATTTCGCTAAATAGCACAGCTTGGTTTGAAACGCAGGACATCACATGTTTTTGCTAGAGGTCAACGCAGGTTTTGCAAAGTTTATTGTAAACAAATAATTGCTATGCCACGTTGGTACTAAATTACAAAACACGCCTCTAGATAGTAATATAAATTGTAGTGTTGGGTGGATTTCGAGTACGATGTCGCTGAACCCACTTTGATACTTCAAAATTTTTTAAAGTGTTTTTTTAATCGATGTCGACAAGGTAAAGAAGGCATGACTTACCTCTAACCAGCTGCTGTGATGTTGTTGACTTTGCATTACTTGTGTATACATACCGGTAAATAATTTTGGTGGGGTGCTTGTCTGCATCGTTTGTATGGAATTCATCACAGTACCCTTCAGAACAAAAAGTTAGCTGTGAGCATTGAACAGTTTGTTTTGTAGATAAAGTTGATAAAAGTTTGTTTGCTGGCACCGGTAGACGCAGGAATGGGATATTAACAAGGTCTCGTTTAGGTCCACCGCTAACAACAGTGCTGCATTATTTTTGGAAGATGTCACTTCCTACTTAGTCTTCCAACGTTCTGCTAGCGCCTTGTCTCCAAAAAGACCGCAAGACAGCTTTTGTTGCCATAACAGAATAAAAACCTTGCAGAGGACCAACCAAGCAAGTGTTCCCAGTGGCAGGTGTAACGGTTTAACTTTCAAACGTTCCTATTTTTACTGCTGCGTATTTTTTGACCTTGCGCGTTAGCGTGTTAATGCACTTGTCATGACCAGTGTTTTTTAAGGCGTTTTGAGAGACCGAAACGGTTTCTCAATTTTTCAACGGTCTCTCATAATACAGTTGAAAATCGCTTTATTGCTACCATCAGAATACACTAAGACCATGCATTGCGACCATCTTGGTATTCACATAAAATGGTTGCGGTTTCTCAAAATATCTTTGCGGTCAGCAAGGTCAAACCTTGAAAAAAACCCTGGTCATGACGAAGGTATCGGGGTTTTCCACACATTTTTGCTGTTTAAATTCAGCGCAAAAAGCGTTAGCTACTACAGTGCTTCAACCTTTTTTGTTAGGGTGCACCCTTGAAGATGTTTTGACGAACTCATGCACCCTATTTACTGAAACGTCCCCCGTGTCCCCCACCTAACTGCGACCATGTCTGTAAGTGGCGTGGTCTAAATAAGCAAGTACCCTAATTCAGTAACTCAGGTACATAATTCAATTGATAATTGCTCATTGTCTGTTGTTAATAAATTACAAATAATCAACTAAATACAACAATTAACTTGACATGGTCTGATGCTTACGCACCACACTTTAGAATATGCAAAGTCTAGGTTAAATCCTGAAAGTCATTGGTTGGTTAATGATTCATTTTTGCTGACAGAGTTTTTGTAAAAAGTATCTGTTTAGTGTGACAAGTTTGTAATGGATCCTTGGAACCCTTTCGTAGTGGTGCACCCTAGGGTGCATCGTGCACACCAGTTGAAGAGCGCTGAGCTACTAAACACTTATAAGATTTCCTTTTAAATCGCGTTGTTGCATGGAGGGTTCACGAATTGGAACTAAACCAAAACAACTCCAGCTGTCGAGAATACTACGGCAGTGTGCAACTAATCCGATATGAACACCACTTTACATCATCTGCGCCTAGAATAAAGTTTATTTTGTAATTACACGCAGTTGAAACACTGGTGAGCAACTTTTCATAGGGAAAAAAGTACCAGTGAACATCAATATTTTATTCTTCGCATTAGCAAAGCTCGAATCGTATTTACTGTACCTAAATGTAGTGAACGAGATTGTGGAAAGACTTCAGCGTTAAGCGACACAATTTATCTCCAAAGTGCTGTGTGAATTTGTGAGCTGTACAAAGGTGTGGACACAAGTTTTTTCGAGTTCTCATCTGTCATTCCAGATCATTTTTCTTTGTATTATTTCTACAAATTTTTGATTGATACCCACATAATAATGCAGTGTGGGCTCGATGCTTCTTGTCGCAGTTACTTACCATCTATTGATTCTTGCCATATGAACACATGATGCAACCACTTTATCACATCTGCACCCACCGTCGGCAATCTTCATTACAGTGTATCCGTCAGAGTAAAACCAGAACTCGACCATTTACGCTGTAGTCAAATCAAAGTCAATTAGTATTGAGAAGAAAGCGACCGAGAGATCCTATCAAAAAGCCCGCAACTGGCTGCTGAAGGCGTAATTAGTGCAACACCACTCCAGATAAAAGAAAATACATTCTAGGTTTTAAACCCGGTTTGTAAACAACGACATCATTTCAAATACACAGTATTTTGCTAGAGTTACGCACTACCCTGGGCGCTGTGATTAAATTAATATTTTTCAGGAAGATAGATGCGCCACCATGTCTGGCAGTAGCTAGGCTAATTTGGTTGAACGGCAAACTGTGCCCATATGACAAGTGCATGTTTGCTTGGATTTCGTTTGCATTGCACAATTACAGGGTATTCTGTTCAGCATAAAACACGAAACTTTGCCTTGTGCGTGCGCATAAACATGTAAATTTAAAGGTGGGGATTAGTCATGAAGATATGGGTATTTGATTTCTTAACACAAACGAGAAGGTAACTGGTAACTTTCAAGTTGTCCTTGTCCATGACTTTTGGCAAGGGTCATTAGATTATTTCACGATGCTTTTTTGTATGGTGCTTGACCTTTTTAGCCTAGCATCCTGCAAAATTTCGTTGTGCAGGGCTTGACAGCAACTTCGTTGCGCAAGCTCGTTGAAGCATAACTGCAGATGGTTGCAACTTGTCGCTTTGACAGGTATTTGGTAGATCAGACGAGCGTGTGCACGGCATGCAATGATAATATTTGTAATTAAAATATACTTTTTACTTTCGTGGCTATTTTACTTTTGGCTTACTCGATACTTAAATGCATCAGAGGTGGACTCGCTGCTTGCGAAAAAAGCTGATTGTCTGCGTTGTGCAGCAACATGGTGTTGTCAACTAACATGTCTCAAAAATAATTTAATTGAAGTACGCCGGTTTCAGCGCATGCTACATGAATCGTGGCTGCGTTTGATGTACGGTATGATGTTGCGCGTTTGTTTGACAGAGCTTCAGACCATCCGGGGTAGATTCCGGTCGGGCCCAAAGAGTTCATCTGCAACTGTGGGACACTGCTGGTCAAGAAAGGTGAGCGTGAGATGTTCATAAGGTTTGCTGAAATTTTGAAGGGATGCTGAGCATTCTTTTACGTTGCGATTGAAAAACTCGTGTGCAGCATTTTCTTTCCCATGAAATGTGATAAGGAGAAAATATCTTATGGTGTTGTTAGAAGCATTGGTTTCTTTTCATTTCTGTGCTGAACGCTCTGCTATGCATAAAAATCAAAACTGCATACTCATAANTCTAAATCAGGTTGGGTTGATGAATAGCTGTGACCAATATTAGTTTTCTCCAAAACCAATGACTACAGCNAGATTCTGCAGGGCAGGCTGTGGAGCCGAAACTAAAATTTTGGGCCCTGGCTTGAACCTCTGAAAGTCTTTGGCTCCGGAACGATTTGCTCCATTAAAAGCTAAAAGCCATTGTATTGTGTTTATACAACTGGCTTGCCCAACAAACTATATCTGTTGAACGGGAACCCAAATTTCCGGCTCCACCATCTAAATTTTTTTGGATCCGGCTCCAGCTATCCAAAATTGCTTGGACTCTGGCTCCACAGCCCTGCTATAGGGTAACCAACTAGATTTTGTAGGATAAACCAAAGTGCTTGTAGTTTTCGGAAATTGAAAGATGATGATGACGTAATAAAAATAAAAACTCAAGCTCGTTTCTGTTTCACACCTGACAATCTCGCTTGGGAGTTGTGGCGTACGAAGAACAATCGTTGTTGCTGGTTGCTGAACAATTTGCGTATTTGTGGTTAAGCTAACAATCTCAGTTGTGTTCCTTTGCAAGAACTTGTTCTGTGTTGCTTGGTTCCACCCGAATTTGATTTGGTGTAGCACGATTAATACTGGTTTGTGACTCAAAAAGATATGCAATGCGTTGTGATGATTGATGGGAGAGTTCGGTTGTATTTTCGAAATCAGTTCTCCCATCAACGATTTGCATCTGACAAGTGCTTCTAGTTCTCACGATTGTTTTGCGACAGGCAGTTTATTAGTATTTTTGGTCGTTTAAATATTCAATGCATTTATAAGACGTGTATTGTGGCAGTGCAGAAGTCAATAAACCAGCCCTTTACTGAAACGTTTCAGTAGTACATGAAGCGTTGTTATTGTGCTATTCAAACTTCAATAAGAGGTCGACAGTAAAATGGTAGGTAGTTTATGGGTCTACTTTTCCTAAGAAATCTACTTACAGGCCATTCGGCCATTCACTTAAAAAGGAACTGCGCGTTCCTGACATTTCACTGACGCGGCATTCGCTCAAGAGCGTCCGAACTGTCGGTTTCTGTTATTGACATTATGACCCGGCAGGTTGTTTTATGTTTGCAAAATGGGTGTGGTGCCGGCGTACTTCTGAGGCTGAAAAGTACGCGCAAATTTTCTTGGACATTTTTGAGGATATGACATGTACAACTTTAAACTTCGTGATTTTTTAGCTATGTTGTGTGAAACGTTTCTGCCTGTTTTAGAAACAATGTCATGGTAATCTGTTTGAATGAGAAAGCTTTTCATAGGGAAAATGAAAAGCTTTTCATAGCATTTTGCGCCATTTTGGGCGAAACCTAAACGTTGTCACCACTGCTGCTGAATGCTTTTTCTTATTCTGTACTGCGTGTGATGCTTTGGCAGGTTTCGCAGCTTGACAACGGCTTTCTTCAGAGATGCTATGGGATTCTTATTGTTTTTTGATCTGACAAGCGAGCAAAGCTTTGTGAACATCAGAAACTGGCTTGGTACGGTCGTTCTGTTTGATGATGATGATGCTGTTAAAATATTATTTTTTCGTGTTGTAACATGTAAGAATATTCAGCATTGTCACCGTAGTTTACAGGAAAACATTAACTATCTCCAAAATGACTGAAGCTGGTATCTGNTTAGTTCCGTTTTTTTCTACTGGTTTTCTTCCCTAATTCGTATGCAGGTTCTATCAACTACCTTGTGGTTGTGTACTATCAGCTGGGTACTAATAATTACAGTGTACAATGTGATGNATTGCGCTGATGTGAANGTATTTTTTGTGCAGATCAGCTTCGGCAGCATTCATATTGCGAATCACCTGACATTGTCCTTTGCGGAAACAAGTGCGACCTCGAAGACATGCGGGCCGTGTCTGAAGATCGAGCCAGACAGTGCGCCGAGTCGTATGGGTCAGCGAAAATCTTTCTTTTCAGATCAGTTCNCTTTGAACTCTGCTCAGCTTGTTCCTGACNATAACAAAGCTGTTGCAGAGCTTTGGATTTGAAATGCACGAGTTTTGATCGTTGCCTTCTCATTTCATCAGGCGTCACTTCGTCATGATCAAAACACGCCAATCAATCTTTCGACAGCGGTGTAGAATTTCATTCCTTTGCACGAGAGTCGTTTGCGTCAGGCTTGCTTAGCTAAGTGTCCAGATGGTGGCGTTTTTATGCTGCCATCGTCCCGGGCACGAATGCAATGCTTCAGATTAATATTTCATAACGCGATGCGGCTGCGAGAGAAAGATACCAATCGATGTGTGTTAACTAAACGCTAAACGTGTGCTTCTGCACTGCTTCTTGAAGCATTAATTTGCGACTGTTCCTCATATTGTGATTTCTTTTTGCAGGTTACCGTATCTCGAAACTAGTGCAGCGACTGGACAGAATGTGGACAGCGCCGTCACCCTTTTACTTAATCTCGTCATGAAACGGTATAGAAACTACAAGCTCTATATTCTTCATGCGACTGATTCAAACGATTGGCGCGTAAAATCTTTATAAAATCATGTAATTGTTGCGTATAACTGTTGCAAAATTCAAGTCGTGGAACGTGTCGTTAACACTTCACTGCATTTGACTGCCACGGTCCGCTTCCGGGTTTTTCGTCGGTAATTTACTGTAACAGTAATGGAGTTTCGATGTCAGTCAACCCTTCATTCCTTTGATGTTGCTGAATCGATTGGTTGTTTGCGACGCAAGTGGTTGCCTGCTTGAATCTGATTCGGCCTGTTGGCTGAATGCATTTGCTCTGCGCTGTAACCCTACCAAGTTGACATTTTTTGTGTACAGGATGGAAGAAGTAGTTGATAAGACGATGTTGCCGGCGCAGCAAGTTGAAAAAGGCGACGACAAATCAATTACCAAGCTTGACACTGATTCGTCGAAAGAAAAATCTTCCAGCTGTGCGTGCTGAGTTCGACTTGCGTTTACAAACCAATTCTCAAATCTGGTTTGAATTTTTTCTGAGACCTGGACAGCCCGGAAAAGAGCACCTGATTTCGGTGCCGATGCTTTTTCATCTGTTTTCTTCAACATACATAAATTGTGAGCAGGCTTGTTTCTGATATTGTAGAAAACCACCAGCAGTACTCTTCGACAAACTTGGCATGTAGTGTGTACTAAAAGCATGAACTCTGCGGAGTTCTTGCTGTTTTCATATTTTAACTTTTTGTAGATTTCTTTAGAAGGGCTGATGGGCAGCTTAATCACATTCCTCACGTTTTATTCGATTTGACTACTGCTTGCTGATACTACCGGTAGAAAACGAGTGAAGTGTTCTGGAACGTGTATAGTACAGTAGATACTTCTGTGGCTGCAACTAATGGAATAAGGAAACCGTGGCTGTCAATGTGGAAACATCTGAACAAGTTTAAGGTTCTTCACCCGTGACTCCGGAATGTTTCCATGTTTTTCGAGAACTTACTAAGATGGTCAAGAATTTTGCTCCGTTGGAAAACACCATCGCTCTTCCGATCTAGCATTCGTTTGAAATCACAAAAAGCGTGAAAACAGTCATGCGCAACGTTTGATGTTTTCAAAGCGCCATTTGTCGCTCGCTACGCATGCGGCGAAAGCTTGTCAATGAGGTTACGACATAAAAATCGTGATCATCGGTCACGGTGCTTTAGGTACTGTATATTTGCACTGATGCGTTCGGAGTGAGAATGACATGCGATGCCTCGTTTGCACTTAAGACTCCACCCGGAACGCGTCCGTATCAGTTCGTACACTCGTGGTCGATGATTGCCCGTTTCTCTGACATTATAGCACCGTCACCTGCAGCCTACGGTACTGTTGCGTCCACTCTGTGTCATTCGACGAGATGAACGTGTTTTTCTTGTTGAAATGAGTGCGTCGCGTGCCGTTGCGTGGAAGCAATGGAGACGGCTTCATTGTCGCTTCCCTGCGCGGCAGCCTGAGACCGGCGAACACAAACCTTCGCTTTCATGTCCACTTGTATCATCTTACCGCGACTGCGTCCTTGCTTGAGCACGCCACTGTGTTAGGATCGCTTGTAAAACTATTAAGACGTTTCGATTCACACACGCAACGTTGAACATCAGCGCTACGTCGTGACTGCTACATGGGCTTGTGCTGGCACAATACCTGTCTTCGCTCGCTTACCGCGCTCACTTCCAGTGACCGAGGTCGCCGCCGAGCTGTTTCGCGAGCGACGTTTCGTCGAGCAGCGCCTTCTCACGTGTCTTCAGCTAACACACGTCGTCGTTCAAGACGCCAACTCGTGGCAAGTGTTGTTAATAGCGACCAGTGCGCACCGCCCTCAAAGCAAACTCGCGGTTAGCGCCTCAGTTGTGCGCAGAAAATTCTACCGCAACTGACCGAAACGGTTGTATTGCTTCTGCGGCGATGCAGCGAAAGCAACAGTCGTTGCTGTAAATACGGGTTTGACTAGATTTTCCCGACTGGAATCACGGCAATTGCATTGTTTGTTAGTTTGTTTTTTGTTGTAGATTGACTTTTTTGTCGACGTGATGTTGGTGAAGTGTATAAGAACATAGCTTACAGATTACGAACCTGATTTAAATTGGCTTGATTTGTTGCCCAGGTCATTTTACTGTGGCATCAGTGCAAGTAGACGTACCGCAAGTTGCCAATTCTTTAACCGCAATATTTCTGATCTTGTATTTTTTTACATTGTCTCAGCAAGTACAAGTTTGCCAAGACGCTCAAACAACGCCCTTGCGCCAGGTCTGTGGCGGTTTACTGCTGAAAATCTTATGTTTGGTACAAAAACAGTCATGAAGCTTAAGCCTGATCGAGTGTTACCCTTGCATTTTTGTCATTCCGTGTACGACGCTTTGCACGATTATGTTCTAAGATTGTCTCCTTGCAGAGTAGTTGTTATTTAGCACTAAGGTACCTGCAGTTACAGATTTGCTTTTTTGCCGTTGCCCTTTGCAGTTCGTGACTTGAAGACGTGCAGTCCACTTTGGCAACCGTCGACCTTCCTTCGACGATTGCTTTTGTATGTTTGCTAATCGTGTAATTCGCAACAACAATCGCATAGCGTGCCACTAACGTTTTGTTGATGCGCATTGCTTCAAGTGCAATTGTCGCTAGAGTTTTATTTTTGTTTGTCTCTTTTTAAACCGAATGTTCCAATTGCTGGTCATAATCGTTTCACATAATGTTTGTTGGTGACTGCGAATCGGGCTGGCTGTGGCGTTCACGTGTTTGTTGAAGCAACTTTTTACTTGACGGCCGTTACTGCTGTGAATAATCGCCTCGTTTATTTGTTGTTTTTTTTGTTTTTTTTCCAATGCACATATTAACCGTACATCAATTTCCTGATAGGATAAAATTAATCAGTGGCAAAATGAAGTTTACCGCTTCACTATAATGCGCATCATACCCTTCTCCGAACAGAGGCTTGCTTCACATGACCTGCTGCTGGGTTCCGATCCAGCGTCTCGTGCCCTCTTCCAGCGAATGCAATAATCCTTGCAAAGAATCTTGCTGCACAAGGCAAGCCACGATAGTGTTTCGGATCGTGCGAGCTATTGCCGTGCCGAAGCATCAGACGTTGTGACCGATTGATCGTGAGGCCGATCCCTTGTCACGTTGGGTTCTTGAGTTTTTCTTCTTAATGGCCGTGCACAGAACACCGGGCCAAGCTGTTCACACATTATTCGCCGCTTCTGATGCTGTCGCCCAGCATACCCGTGCACAGACCCAGCAACGTCCCATCATTGCAGTGCTTGTATATGATGTCTTTGTATTGTCCCCACTAGTATGAATGTCGAATTTTATCTGCCCTGGAACGAGGGTCCTATGCGAGCATGATGTTGGGTGGAATTTTCTGGAAGCAGGAGCTCCTGGAAATTTCCTTTAATCGCTGAATTTATTGCGTTAACACATGTGTGCTTTTTCGATCAACGATCTAAGACCTTGTAACGCCGCCGATTAGGGCTAAAGTGTGTAGTTGGTGCCAGGTGCGCGGGACTTGCGCTCTGACAAAGCTGCTTCCTGTGTGCCATGAATTATATGCGCCCAGGAATGTAATCGGCCTTTATGCAATTGAAATGTAGTATTTCAAATAGAACAGACTATTACAAATTACAGTACCAGCAAGTTATAAAAAAGCAACTTAGCATGATGGCTGCATCTTCATGAAGAGCGGGACTTAGGTAATTGCTATGTGCGTCATTTGGAAATAGGCACAGCGAAGTTCACCACCGAACGTATGTTTAAAGAGGTGGAAGTCTAAAAACACGTTGCTTAACCGCTTCCAACAAAATTTGTTGTGCTGTCTTCCAAATGAAGCTATTGGCGTTCAGGTTTATCCTGTACAGTCAGTACGTTTGTTTCCAAAACTGTTAATGCAGCTGCGTGTGCAGGGCGTTGCCAGACTTGGTTGGTGGAAGGGGCAGCGAAAAAAACGGGGGCCACTTAATGCTGTTGCGATCGGAAATCCCGAGCGGTATATGCGCAAAGCTTCGCACTGTGGCAGCAAGCAACAATAGAGTTCACATGCCATGATCA
>JGI24159J19872_10001801_pt1 | contig 24423 bp, 14 predicted proteins | sample Ectturendosymbi4_FD_19872 | JGI IMG/M metagenome (IMG submission 19872)
TACTTGGTCACTTTACTTTTGGAGATCACCACAGCATGCAACAAAATGCATAACCACTGTCAGGTGCATTCGCATTGATGTTTTGCTTGAATTTTTTGGTCTGCTTGTAAATGTAAGTGTTCTCAACTTCTTCAGAGTTTCCTGCTTCTAAAAATGATCTGGACAAATTGGATGAAGAGGAGAGTTATAGTAATCGCAGCGCATCAGCCTTTCTTTCAAAGCTCTTGGAAACAAAAGATGCGTTTCATGAAGCTGATGTATCTCCTTCACACCAAGACATTGACTCGTTTACCCAAACTAAAGTCACATCAATAAATTCACGTTTATCAGTTCAAAAGTTAACTTCATCACAACGAAAATGCAACCGTTCTTCGAATCGTCACAAACCTGCAGAGGTAAGATTGATTTTTGATCAAAAAAATTGAATGGATGATATCAGTTAACACTTTGAGAACCGGCGTACAATATATTCGTACTTCGATTTCAGCCTAAAAAAACAGCAGTTTACAGTTGCCTTACCAATGCCCTAGCTCCTCCACCGATTGCGCTAGAGAGCTGTTGAATGGCTCAAAAGAATCGGCCAGTCTAGTAGATTGCACTCGAAAAAAAATTTTTTGGTTGGGGATGCGGATTTTTTGTGACTGACATCATAAGTGAAGTAGTTTTAAGGTTGTTTTGGCTCATGTTGCCTGGCCTAGGGCTCAACCGCTAGCCCAAAGTGTTTCGCTGAAGTTTTCATTGGAAACTAAGCTAGACTCCAAGTCTTTTGAGCCTTTGATCGACTTTCTAGCATTTCTGGTTCAAAAGTTATGATCTAAAATAAACAAATTAATTAATTAATTAGTCAAATATTTTTACTAACTTACATCACAATTTTTTAACCCGAAACCCCAGCAGGTCACATAAAGTATCAAAAGACTCTGATTGTAGCCTAGTTTCGAGTAAAAACTTCAGCAAAATACTACCACGTAACGGTTGGTGCTCAGGGCCGGGCGAAGTGGGCCAAGGTGGCCTAAAAGTCCTCCACTTATGACGTCACTCACAAAAAACCCGCAACCCCCAAGCAAAAATTTTTTTTCGAGTGTAGACTAGAAGACTTGCTGCATCTTTTGAGACTTTTACCGGGTCTGTAGAGCATACCAGACCGGAGAAATTCCCGCGCAAAGCCATGTGTGTTTAGGCGTTTTTTTTTTAAATCCCCGAATCCTAGCGGACGCCAAAGTGTTAACAGTACCAACTTGATTCATCCTTCTTTGGACAAACCCATCATTTAATAAAAAAAAACTATAGGGAGGAAAAATAACCTGAACAAATAAAATAGATAGTGAAAACCCATATGTACCCAGACTTTGTGGACACCCTGTATGTCTATGTAGCAAACACCTTTATTGACCATGTTGCTTCTACAATTGTGTTTTGCTTTTTTATTGTTTTTATGACATACCTGTTTTGTTCAGCATGTGCTTTAGCTCAATGGTTGTTCAGTGTGCCTTGACAATTTGGCGGTGTTATTCAATAACACCTTGACGTCCGGCTGGTTTCGGGGATTTTCCTGCCAAAACCACTGGATCGCACATGGCTATGCACATGCGTAACTAAGGCGCCGAAAGCGGTAGAGAATTGTTCAAAGGCTCAAAAGATGCGGCAAGTCTTCTAGTCTGCACTCGAAACAATTTTTTGGTTGGGGGTGCGAATTTTTTTGTGAGTGACATCATAAGTGGAGAACTTTTAGGCCACCTTGGCCCACTTCGCCTGGCCCTGGGCTCAAGCCGTTAGATAGTAGTATTTCGCTGAAGTTTTTATTGGAAACTAGGCTACAATCTGAGTCTTTTGATACTTTGGATGACCTGCTGAGGTTTCGGGTTCAAAAATTATGATCTAGAGTAATAAGAATATTAGACTAATTAGATAATTAATTAATTAATTTGTTTATTTTACATCATAACTTTTGAACCAGAAATGCTAGAAAGTCGATCAAAGGCTCAAACGATTCAAACTCGAGCCTAGTTTCTAACAAAAACTTCAGCAAAATACTTCGGCCTAGCGGTTGGGCCCTAGGCCAGGTAACATGAGCCAAAATAACCCAAAAACTACTTCACTAATGATGTCACTCACAAAAAATCTACAACCAGCAACCAAAAAAATTTTTTGAAATGCAGACTAGAAGACTGGCCAATCTGTTTGAGCCCTTAAACAGCTCTCTAGTGCAGTCTGCGGAGGAGCTATGGCATTGGTAAGGCAACCAACAAATGCTGGTTTTAGTCTGAAATCTAGGTACGATATATTCATAGACTGGCCGTGAAAGTGTTAATGATGTGAGGTCTATTTTGAGTGAATCATTTGTCACTGGATTTTTTTGTGACTAGAACAACATAAGTCTTCCATAAAACCATATAAACGTAAGAGTAGAACAAATTTGTCATAAATGCTTAGCCAGCTTGATAAAGTTCCTGGTTATATCAATTTCTACTGAACAGTAGGACTAACAAATAAGTATAAACATGGATTTGTATTTTAATATAGTTACCAGCACCAGTGGCGCATCTAGTCTTGCAAGAACATGGTCTGTCATGGAAGACCAGCTTCTGATATCAAATTTCAGATTGAAGTCAAGTTATTTTTATAGATTTGGTGTCCTAAGAGACCTAATAAAATTGGCTAACAGCCTGTCAAAAGTAGCTGTTTAGACAGTGGTGCAGGTGCATTGTCCACAAGGAACAATGACAAGGTTATCCTGGCAAACTGCAGCATTCATTTTTCATTTGTTGTCAGTAACACTTCATTCAAAATATCATTAATGCTTTTTCCTTGAGCGGTAAAGCTGATGATAGCATAAGTGGTAATGTAAAAGCAAGTGGTTAATGGTTATGTGGAACATTCAGCAAAAGTCAACCACACAGCAATGAGAACCATGTTTATCCAAATGTATATATACTTTTAAAATTGATGCTGCCAATCTCTAGCACAACTATTTCTGCATTGAGGTTGTTAAAATGATACAGGATAATCCAAACGGATGTATGCATTTTTGATGAAGTAACACTTAGTATTAAAAGGAATGAATCACAATGTTTTTCTGAGGCCTGTCTTACAGACATGTTTTGTGTGGTGTAGGTTTCCTTGTATAGTGTACACCACCATTTTGCAACCACAGCTCAATAGTTCATACTGCACTTGATCCAGGTTCCTTGGTGCTGAATCACTGTGGCTACTCGTACAGTAAAGTTTGTAATGCAATGACACTGTCCACCATGTCATGGGGAATTCTCCTGCAGTGCCAGAAAAAATACAAATTTCTTGTGAATCTAACCTTGATTTTCCACAAGCTGTTGTTGAGTTTGTTAAATTTACTTTCCACTATTGTAAAAGTTTTGCATATGAGCTGCAACTAGTTGCTGTCTTTCTGAAGAAAAGTTATTAACACCTTTGCTGCCAGGACAGTTCACATGAACCTTGGTTTCGAGTGTCACTTAGCAACTCTATAACTTGCCAGGTGATTGTTCTAGAGAGCTGTTCAAATCCTCAAAAGATGCGGAAAGTCTTTTAGTTTGTAATGAAAAAAATGTTAGGTTTTGGAATTTGGGTTTTTTGAGGGTGATGTCATACATGGGATAGGTTTTAGGCCATTTTGGCCCAGGTTACCTGGTCCTGGGCCCCAACCAGCAGGTGGAATTTTTTGGCTCAACTTTTTATTGGAAACTAGACTATAACCCGATACTTAGGAGCCTTTCATTGGGTTTCTGGTTCAAAAGTTGTGACTTAAAGACAACAAAATAATGAATTAATCCCTAATTAATCAATTACACAAACATTTTTAACTCAAATTTTGGTTATTTTGCCCTTTCACTTTTGAACCAAAAACCTTGATTTAAGACTGGGTCCTCACACCATGAAGCATAATGCAATCCACTTACACAAGAGAGTAAATCATACTTCCCACCATTTACATGTAGTGAAAATGTTTATTTCATATAATTCTGTGAAACATTTACTACCTTTCATGTTTTAATGTTTTGTGTAATGGCAGCACTATTTTTTGTGATAGCAGTAACAAGCCATAAAATCATAGTTTTTGGTAATACTCGGAACATTTCTAAAGGTTTTCCGCAAGGACTTAATCAGTGCAATGAAGATACCAGATACTTCACAACTTTTAACTGAAGAGTACTGGGTTATGCAAGACACATGGCGTATGGAATGGGAAAAGGGCGTGCAAGTAAGTATTACTGGTATGCATGCCAGTTGTGCTGTGCAGCTAATCAGTTCAGTTCCACTAAATGTGAGCAAAAACGCTCAACTGGCTGTTTGATACAGAGTGTGTGAGAAATTTTTGTACAACAGCAAACTTCATATTATTAAGTGATCAGTAAAAGTTGGTTTGCCTATTTTTTAAAAGTAACTTTGCTCTTTGTTGAAATGCAATGGCAATGTCTGCAAGTCTGACAAATTTACCTCCACTGTTGTGGTATCAAAAACGTTGTGATGTTCTGATACAGCATCTTTGTATGTGTATGGGTTGCGATAATCAATCCAGCACAATGCAATTTACTAGTAGAATGATGTTTTGCTGATGGAAAGAATTTGCAGTGTGACAATACATGGTATGATGTTGAAAGGGGAATGCCCCATATATATTTACAGGAGAGTTGAACTGGAAGTACAGCAGCTTTATTTAATGGTTATTTCATGAGGCATTGGAACCCCCTTTGCTAGGCCAAGTTGTTTAGTCAGGAAATTTTTTTACCAGTTTTGTATTTTTAAAATAGTAGTTTTTGTTTTATGTTTGATAACAACATATTAGGATAAAAGTAGCTGATCTGCACAGCTGAAAATATATAAAATTTGCGACCTTGTTAGCAGTGTTTTTAATTAACCAGTAACTGTCGCACATAGCTTTTTTAATTTTTAATCAGTTTCTGTCTTTAAGAGATTTACTACAGGTGGTGTCAGGACATTACAGTAGAATCTGCCTATTGCGGAGATTTTGAGAAAGTTCTGTTACTGATAAAAATAAAAAAACAAACTATTAAAAAACCATGCATTTATTCAATGTTGAGGTGCTTTACATAATTATTTTTACCACCTATTATCATACACTGTCAGATGAAAATAGTGGTACAAACAGTTACATGAAGTCAAGATTGTCATGTCGTGGTAAAGACTGATACCCTAGCAACAGTAGCAAGAATTATATTCTGGAAGTATGTCTGCTGTTTGTAACTCGAAGTACGCTTTGTGTCCGGATAAAAAGTGGTGCTGGCTTATATAGGAAAATTGCCAATATACATGAAGACGATATAGACAACTTAAAGACACATGATACATAGGTTTCTTCCAGGACCAAAGAAATTGTGCCAAAATACAGCAGGTGAAATGTTGATATACATAAAGCCAGTATAGGCGAGTTCTACTGTGTTAAGTGTATTTGCAATTTAAGTCTCACAAAAGGTTAGGAAATACCAAAATCCAATGTCTTTGCATAGGAAGGTGGTTGTGTAAGCTTTTCAATTTCTTTGTTTTTGTAACCCACAGCAGCTTTTTCCAATTTTATCCATCAGCGTTTTTTTTGTTTTGATTTTGTGTACTGTTGTTACTATGTACAGATAACACCTGTGCCTTGCGCCACAATTGAAAAAACTTGGTGTATAGACTTCATAAAAAACATGTTACTTATAAAACTTTTTCTGTACTGTATAGGGTTCTAAAATAAATTATTGTTTACTGCTGTGTTATGTTTGCCTGTGCATGCTCAATTGCCCATTCATACCATTTGTGTCGTTATAGTAGGCAAGGTGTGAATTAGCGGAAGAATTGTGTTTTTCTCTTCTGCTTAGAGTTAGACTATTTTTGAAATATATTCAATATTTTCTTGTGTTAATATTTGGACCTTTTATACATTTTGGGACCTTGTTTGGAAGTGTTAAGTGATGGTTCAACATGCACTTGCAATATCACCAGCCAAATTAAAGTATTGGATATTGTGATGTCATGAATTAGGGCTATCTTGTACAAGTTCTTTGGTTTATGTGAGAAATGGTGAGCGTCATTGCTTTAATTGCACACTACCTTGGTTTGGCTGACACAGTATTGGTTTGTAATGATTTATCTGTTTTAGGTTCCTGTCAACCAGAAAGCTATCCCCACCAGAAATGTTCATTTGATCGCAAAGGAGATGCATGGAGGGTTCAGAATGTAATTTTTTCACCTATTGATGTGTACTAGTCAATTTTTGTTTGTATGACCACATGTAGTTTACACAGTTCAGCCTTTGTCTGATTTTTTTGTATATTCAAGTAAAGTAATTTATGCAATTGTGTTGCAGGCCTCGAAAAATGCTGAAATCCAGTCCTGAACCTGGTGACAAAGACATGGTTGATTTAAATGTTTTGGCTGATTCCACCTGCAGATATGATCTCGATGAAATGGATGTATTTTGGTTAAATGAGATCAACGAAGAAAAGCAGCTTTGTGGTAAAGACTGGATTAGTACAAGATGTCTTATTTGGTCTTGTTGAAAGAAGCGGTTGGGGTTTACTTACATGCCTTGAACAATGCTTTGCTGCAGGATATGATCTCTATATTTCATATTCTGTTAAAACTAAGACCTGTATTAGATTAGTATGATCAACTTGATTGCACCTTAAAGAAACACTGCTGGTCCATTTTTTTATGGAGGCTGAAGGACTGGGATGTGTAGGCAGATGAACAGCGAGTTTAGAAAATTGCTGTTTCTAAAGTGACTTGATTTCAAAAATCTGTGCTTTATGTTTTTGTTTTTTTTAATGTATAGAATTGGCTTCACAATTTGCATATGGCCAATGCATATTCGCAAGGTGCTCGCAAACAAAGTATATAAACAAAGTATATTGACAATTTAATTGCTGTCTAATCGACACTGTTATGTTTTCATCTAGAGTTGTTTATAAACATTTTACCGTTGATTGTGTCGCTAAGACTGTGTAGTTAGCATTAATGTTATATCTTTTGGCAAGTGTTTGAACTTATTGGTTCCACTCCAGGGTGTTAAAAGGTTGTTAAAAGTTTGGTAAAGTTTGGTATGGATGTTGTGCCAAGGGATCAAAAAAGTGTCATCGTCACCACAGCATTGCTCTTCATAATGGGCTTATTTTTTGTGGTCAAAATCTTTAGGTGAACAATAAATATGCAGACAAAAGCTCAAACACGCCCAAAACGTAATTAGGTTGTGCTGCAAAGTGCAAACTCTAAATTACATGTTTCATGAACTTTTCCACGGTAAGAAATTTCTTGAAAAAATCCTACATTTAATTTTTTATATGTGAATGTGTAATGGCATGTCGGACAGGGTTGCATATGGCAAGATTAACACTCCCGTCACCTACGATAGGTACCGGTTGCCACGCAGCATTTACTGCGTAGCTGTTTTGGTCATCCAGCAGACTTCCACTCCTATTGAAATTAGTTTGCATCTTACTTCATCACGATTCCAAATTCAACTGCATTTCGGCCATCAGCTTATAACTTTAAAGAAATTTAACTGGAGTGCAGAGTTCAGGTCGACGGCCCTGCTGTTTCGACATGAATTTTGGCAAAAATGTATAGTGATTGTGCGAATAAACTCAAGTCGCCTTCGTATTTTGCAGGGCTTCCAAAATTGGACGAATTTTCTATGGAGCAGATCATGGAGGAGCTGGAAACACAGGTTTATACGACTGTTCTTTATTGTGTGAGATTAATTTCAACCGGTCATATTGTTTTCTAAGTAGCGTCAGACTCGATGAGGTGATGTTCTGTTGGATTGTCGTTTCGTTTAACACGAACAGCTGGTAACATAACCGTCGTATAACTACACAAGTTCTTGAAAATGCTTAAGTTCAGACAGTCGGTTTTGATGCACAGGCTAATCACGGTGTGTGGTTTGTTGATGTGTCGAGTCGCTTTTCTTTTTGTACCGTTACCCATTATTTTCTAAGTCAGTAGATAGGTGAACGTTACCGAAACGCGTTAGTTGCTGGTACGATCCTCGTCACGCGGATGCCTCGTCTGTTTATCAAACTACGAAAGAATGTTACTGACTCCTCTTAACTCGCACCAATTCGTCGGCAGTGTCACGACAACATGCAAATGGCGATACAAACAAAGGAAGGGCTTGGGATAGAATATGATGAAGATGTTGTCTGCGATGTTTGCCGCATGGTGAGAAAAGTAGATGCGGAACAACTGGCTTGTTTTATCGCTTTTTTACCTAATAACTGAATTCTTTTCGTTTACAGCCTGACTGTGAAGAGGGCAACGAGATGGTGTTCTGCGATGGTTGCAACTTGTGCGTTCATCAAGCGTGTTATGGTATTTTAAAAGTAAGAATTGAATGTTAATAATGACTGATTTTCTGGTTGGCATCTTGTTCTTATTAACGTTTAAATGCCATGCTTTTTAGAACTTCCTGGTCTTACAATTAAATTTTTCACAATGATTTGTTTTCCGTAGTAAGACCTGATTGTCATCACGTGAGCGTTTTGAACAGATTACGAACTTTTTAAGCGTTTTTTCTCGTTTGCCTTTTGTGGATGTTGTGAACGGCTGCATGAAAACTACTGCTGGTTTAGACAAAGCCATTTCATTTTTGCTCTTGATCACTTCTAGGCAGTTGATATAGGAAAGACTGCTTGCAGCTTTACAGTGATTCCCTACGGGGGTTTATGTAAAGCAAAAATTGTGTGTTTAAATCGCCTTAGAGTGGAAGTAAACATTCTTTTTTTAAGCTACAAGATTTTCAGTTGCAATTCTTTGCTGGAGAAACGTAACAAATCTGAAAACCTGTTGTGTATGATCTGAGAGGATGCAATTTAGTAGCCCATGGTTCTATAACACTATGCAACTGATTGTATGTTAATATATATCCAACAAAAATGTTTAGACTAGGAAATTGCATAATGCATCAGATCAAATCCTTAGAACTTCTTTTTTTGGGTAAATGCACGGTTCTTCGCATGGAGATTAGTTCGTTCATGAAAACCGAGATTTGAAATTTGAAATGTGAAGAACGTGCTGCTGTAAATGCTACTTCAACGTGTGACGCGATCTAGTGACGTAATTTGTAGAATAGGCATATATCAGTTTCGTACAGTCTGCTGCTCACGTCAAAGACTAAGTTTTGCGTTGCTATATTGTGTTGATCCACTTAGATGTGACTTACTTTTGTAATGTTCGCAGGTCCCGGAGGGTAACTGGTTGTGCCGACCTTGTTCCTTGGGCATTCGTGGTTCTGCTGTTTGCATTTTATGTGATCGCAAAGGGGGAGCCATGAAAAGCACACGGTCAGGAAATAAATGGGCTCATGTTAATTGTGCGCTGTGGATTCCTGAAATATCAATCGCAGATCCGGAAAGAATGGAGCCCATTACGAAGGTGAAGCCTGATTGGCTTGAGTGGTTCAAAAGATATGCTTGTGTCGATGGATGTGCGGGTGGTCATGAGTTCAGTCGGCTTGACTAAAAACACACGCATAGACTACACTTTTCAATGTACTCTGGGCGTGTGTTTAGTCAACCGTAGTTTTTCCAAGATAAAACAAATTAAATGCAAAATAAAAGTACATCTTTCGTAGCAAAACCAGTGCAGTTTTCCTTCGATGAAGACGCTTAACGGTTTGCTCTTCAACTACTTCTTAGGTTAACTTTTACCTGAATATTTCTAAAGAAAGGCGTTGCGCAACTTTTTGTTTAATTGCTGTGCAAAGTCTTCCTCACTGTTCAAGAAACTTCGCAAATTTGCTCAATCTTCTTAAAGGCTTTTCGTATTTGTCGTTAAAATTTGTGGGACATGTGTTCTTTGTTTCAAAACCCAGAAATGTCAGGTGTATATTCAGGAACTGACCAATCCTTACCCGAACATCGTAAGCAATGTTTCTGTCACAGAATAAATTTGTGGATGGCCCACCGAAAAGTCAACTTAATTGCCAAGGCAACTCGTCAAAAAAAGCTTGATTTTAAAATCGATTACGTTTGTTCGCTTCAAAATTGTTGATTAGTGTTTGGATACAATACTTCTTAACTTATTAGTTGCATCTAACCACAGGTTAGATTTATTTTGGCGAATTTTTTGTGTTTGTTTGTTTGCAACACGCTTCGGTCAAGCATGAAGTTTCCACCGTGTGGTTCGATGTTTATTTCGGTGTCGTAAGAGTGATACAACTCCCAATATTATAATAGATTGACCGCCACAACCTTCGCACAGTGTGGGTTTGTCGCGCTAACGTGGGTTGCCATTGGCATCAAAAGGACATTAACACGACACAATGCAAAATTTGAATTTAATTCTGTAGCCGTAACCGCAGCCGCAAAGCCAAGAGCCTGCAGCTGTACTGTGTTTCATGCCGGGGTTGGTTTTGTTGAAAATAATTGGTTTAACTTGCTGTTGTCAAAATTTGCAGTTTCTGTGCAGTAAACGTACCTACTGCATGTAAACCAATATTCATTTTTCAAAAAAGTGTCTCACAAAAGTTGAACTGAAGCCAACTTGTTGCGAATGTCTGAAAATTCAAAGATATGCTGTTCGTAAAAAAATCGGCCCGTCGCTAGGTTACGATTTCGACGTTAGTGTGTTGAAGCGGTAATTCTGAGTCATACATTCAACTTACATTTAACTGATTCGACTGATTCCCTTTTGGGCTTCAAATATAACTTTATTGTGGCGTACGTAAAATAGCGCACTAGTCAGTGTGTACTAAGTTGAGGCCCACGCATTAGATGGTCAATGTCTGCTTCGATTTCCGCTAAAAATTCTCCGTATTTGGATGGCAGTCATTGATACTTGATCCAATAGGATTCTTGAAAGTGACTATCAGCAAAACGCGTTTTCGGTGATTGAAACGCACACGATTTTTTCCTAGATTTCCCATGTACCGGCATCACGGTGGGCGTTGGTGTGCAGCATCTGCAAGGAGCGCGTTGGTGCTTGTATTCAGTGCAGCGTCAAGCATTGCGTAACGGCTTACCACGTGACTTGTGCGATTGAAGACAAGTTGGATATGATTGCAGACTGCGATGATCCCGACACCGATGACGCGGTTATATTCAGGTTTCTTTAAGCATAGCCATTTGTTTTCATCTCTTTCTCAAGGTACCGAGTTGAACTTGAGATAAGATGCGTCGGCGTCTCATTCATGTTTGTTTGACATGTCGCCACTCGAGTTACACTTGTTTCTGACCGTTGAGTTGTAAACATTGTGCGAAATTTTATTGTTGACTTATGAGTTTTGCCTGTTGTCGAATCGAAGAACGTGAACACCTGTTTTTAAAGAAAGCATACCAAACTTGTACGTTGTGTTGTGCGTGCCGACTGCAAAACATTGTATCTGCTGCAAATCCGGGTTGAACAAAAATTTTTTGTGCTTCACGACAGGCGATGCATGAGCTTCCGTTTCTGTTCAGCTAAAAAAGTAAACGTAAAAATAAGCCTCAGCCACGCGCAAGAACGCGTAATAAGCTCCGGATGCAGATATTTTTCGTTTTGGAGTTGCCCGCTTTTATAGAAATCCACAGTTTGTTACCTCCAAATCTCATTCTCAATGAAAGGTTTGGCTGTGACAGGTCTTACTGCAAGAAACACAGTAAAAATTGTAAAGACAATGGCAGCGACAGCGAAAAGGATGAAGAAACAAAAAGAAACATGAGACAACGCCGCATCATGGAGCTCGAAGAAGAATTCTATACCTTAGTTAAAGATGAGGTGAATACCTTTTCGTTGCGTGAGTCTGGATCAGTGGTTTTCAACGTTTCTTTCGTATCCCCCCCGCACAAACCCCTGACACTTCCATCTCCTCCCCATCACAAATTGCAAAAAAAGATAATACAAAAAAGTCAAGGGCCAAATTTTTTGCAAAACAATGCGTTCATTTGGACAACAAATCAACCACACAGGACTTTCCCTGAAACTGCGTGCTTTGGCATTTTGCAGCATTGTCGTATGTTTTGAGTACTGTTTTCGCACCGTTAAGATTAAAAAAACACTGTTACGCAAAGCTTAGGTTAAACCTATTTTTCTTAGAGAAAACAATGAAAGGGGCTTAAAAATGCAAAATTCCTTCTATTTATCTCAAAAGCAATGTCATTCCGAACCCATACTGCGCTTCTTAGGTTTTTACTGAAACACTGGAGCTCACAATGTAAATCTTTGACACTGCTCACCAACACGGCCATGATTATCTCCATCATTCTACAATTTCAGCATTGTTACGTCACAATGGTTAATTGCCTGTCATTGAAAATCAAACTCGTACGTTAGAAATACCTGTAAGTGTAACCAGACGTTGAATTTGATTTTACAAGCCATCGGCTTTTATACCTACTAGTACGCAAACTGGAAATGGAATGAGCATTTCAATCGCTAAAAATACCAGGTCTTACGGAAGAAGAAAAATAAAACTTTAGAATCCTTGTTTTTCTTCCCCACTTCCTCCCTTGGGCAAATTTCCTCCCAGGAATTAAGAATTTCTCTCCTGTTGAGTCAAAGTGACTCCCGGTTAAGAAGTAGCGAACCACTGGTCTAGAGAGATTATACTGCAAGTCCTCCATGATAGAAAGACTCACGTTTTTTGAGGTTACTGGCTTCTTCACCATGTTATGTGATGAATGTCTGGGTCCCTGCGTACAAAGTTCATTTTTATTAGCAAAGTGCAGCCAGGTATTTTTGTTAAACAACGCTAAAAAATGTTGCCAAAAATGGTTTTGAAACTATTAGAGTTCTTTTTTGTAACGAAATTTTTTCTCTATCGCTTAATTCGCAAAACTTTAGCATTTTCAATTTCTACGTCGCATTTTTGTTTCCGCCTTACTGCAGCAGCCTCAATTTCAGTAAAGATGAATTTTGTTGTATCTTGCTGAAAATTTGAGCACCTCGTCTATTGCTTTGATCTTTTGGCTCATGCTTTCAACATAGGCTGTGCAATATTTGTTGCTTGTTGAAGGGGTTTCTATTTAACTAAGATTGATGTTGTAGTCACACTTCGAACAGTTTTAGCGCAACTGCGACAGATGTGATTATTTGGTGCGAACGAATTTCCGAAACCAAATATCGTTGTCGCACGTTCGGCGCAGGAAAACTTTGAGATACTGCTCCTGAAATGAAACGGAGAATATAGCATTTTAGAAAAGGTGCTGTGCAATCGTTATTTGCAAATATTGTGGTGAAACTCTAAGCCCGTATCGTCCAGAGGAAATTCGTCCATCGCCAACATTCACAACCATATGTGTCGCATTTGCACCTGAAGATTTGTGTCGTATGTGCATCTGTGAAACACACCAAGGCACTAGAGGTAAAAAGGACCTGTCTCCAGGAAAAATTGCAGAACATGATTTTTTTTTATTCGTAAAGGCGATTTCGAATGCTCTGAGCGTTTCGTTGGACACTGTGCGCAAAGTTATGGCTTACTGGAAACTAAAGCGAAGAGCGAACTTTAATCGCCCGCTCATCACTCCCAAACACGAAGAGAGCACGGCTTTGGCCGAAGCTGCCGAAACAAACTTGCAACGTCGCCTTCGCATGTTCACTCAGCTCAGGTAAAAAGCAATGCCAGACACACAGCACTGTGCCTTCGGTCCTGTCTGGCCGATTTTTTTCTGACGGTAGTGAACGTGCGTGGTAGTTGTCGATCTGCTTCGACTGTCACGTAGCCACTTGATGTTGTATTGGTGATGTTAACTGACGTTGCTGTGTGGCAAATATTTTCGTGCAGTGGTGCTAACTTTTTCTCTACCAAGGCCCCCTAACTAAGTAATTGTCCTGTGTTTCAAGCCCCCCTGACTTTAAACGAACAAGTTGGACGGAACAATTTCCCTTTCAAAAACTTCACATGTAACAGAGCGCGCATAGGTTGGTGCCTCCCCGGGTAGGCACAACACCCGGTCTTAGTGCGTGAAAGCGTAAACCTGTAGTTCCGTGTTGATTCTTTCATGCAGGCAAGATCTGGAGCGCGTCAGAAATTTATGTTACATGATCGGACGGCGTGAAAAGACCAAACGCTCTTCAGTGAAGAACATGGAAAGTGTGTTTTTGACGCAGGTATTTTTCAACGTGTTACTGTGGCAACCAGGGGCTGCGGAGCCTGATCTCAACTTAAAATTTAAGAGCCGGAATCATTTAAGAGATAGTTCCGACTTTAGGTCCCTTCCTAGATACTGTCTGTTTTGTTACATTTAATGAAAGCTAGACTTTGCCGCAAACAGTGTGCGTTGTAGTAGAATTTAACTGGATTGTTACGACACTAGACTGCAACAACTATCTCCGAGTCTTTGATGCTTCCATGCTTTATCGCTAAGGCTGTGGCAGCGCAACTAGGCAGGCGTAGTGTTGTTGGTGGAAGTAAGAGAAACGTTGTAAACTACTATAACATTTTACATTCTAGTCAAAATTATCAAACCGGATCTCTAGTAGTGTAGCGATCTACATATAACTAAGCTGTAATCAGTAGGTATATAATAACTATAGCTTTTGATTAGGTTACCATTAAATTGACTAACGTTTCTGCTAGTAACAAATCGCTGAATCATCTGAACTGGTGATTGTTTTTTATTCGCTGATTTTCTGATGTTAAGAGCGCTGAATGTAAAAAGTACTAGATTAACCTACTCATAAGGTTTTGTGTACTAGATATAGTTCATTTTCATTCATTTTCCAGTCCACGTGGGGCGCACCAGGACGTGTGAAAACGAACAGAAGCCGGAGGCATGTTTATGAAAAGGGAAAGCCCCGGGGTCGGAGCAGTGTCGTTTTCACGACGGCTCCGACCGTAACCCCTCGTTGCAGCGTGTGCATGACCTGGGTTTGTTTCCGCGACGTGTTTCACTTCAGTGACTTATGCTTTGACTGTTCTTATCAGATGAAGCTGCTGGAGCGGCGCATGTGCCACGACACTGGTTTCGACACCCGTCGAATGTCTCTTACTCTGACGAAATTCGGAAATCCGGAAGTTTGCGAACTCGCTCGTAAAGAATCAGCATTGTTCACTAAAACTTCCGAGTGGATGTCGACTGAGCCTCCCGCTGTGGAAAAGGGTAAGAAATTCGCCCCCGAAAATGTTGAAAAGGAAACAGAAGATCGGAAGAAACGTCCTTCACGTCGCGCCTCCAGAGATGCTCCTAAAGTGGAGGTAACTGCGGGCAAGGACGCTTCTGCTGATAAGTGCGTATACGAGAATTATCGTCACAAAAACGGCCTTCAAAGGAAAGCGTTTGTGTCAGCCAATAGCCAGCGTCGGTCCAGTCTGGGACTCAAGAAATCACCTGAACAGCAACCTGAGCCCACCGAGATGCCGTTGTCTGGAAGAAAAAGAAGATTGCCATCGAATGGAGGGGGCGAAGCGTCAGAGCCGTTGTCTCATAATGACCTGGAAAACAGAAGTTCAAAACGAGCCAAGGCGTGGACCACGTGGCGAACACAGGGCGCAGCAGCCTCACCGTCGGCTTACAGAGTCAAGACCGAAAACGCTTCGCAGTTGGGAAAAGACGATAATTCAAAGACTCATTCGTGCGCGAGAGGTGCCAGATTCACCAGGTCCAGCAGGAGACAAGCTGTCGATGCGGTTTCATGCGCAGAGAACGAAAAGTCCGCTCGTTCGAGCGACGGCGACAATCATCTCCCGTGCAAACCCTCCCAAGAAACGACCCCCAAAAGTCATCTCGTGGTCAAATGGGACTCGGACAAAACGGATGACCCGGAAATCGTGACGAAAGTAAACCCCGACCCTCATAAACTGAAACGTCCCAAACCAGGTAAGCGCAGCCGGTGAGTGTTCGTCTCCGGTGTGGTTGTAATGCACGTGTTGTTGCACCATGTTGTGATAGTTTTTAAAGTTGGAAATCTCGTAACCCGTAGTCGAGTCGGGTTCATTATTTTGCAAATTTCTGATTCGCATGCTCACACCATTCACAGTAATGTTTTTCTGGGTAGCTATTGTTTTTGATGACTGCAATAGAGGCGTACTGCCGAAATACACACATTTTTATATACACCGCATAAGAAACGGTATTTTCCCAGTTGGACCTAAACGTGTATCGTTTACATAATTTATCCCGTATGTGTCAGTTGCGGCTAAATGTAGCGATCGCCCAAATTGACCCATGTATCGTTTTTTTTTTTTATTACAAAAAAAGTCCTAAATGGATGTTTCACCCTCATTTTTTCACATAGCTATAGTCAAAAAGGAAAAAAGTGCAAACAAATGGACTACAGAAAAAAAGATTTTGTCTTTATTTTTGTGTGAATTCCTTGTAAAAAAGGTACTATCCAGCGATTCATTAATAGGTTTCAAAAATGCACCAAATAGTATTTTTCTGACATTTTGTGATTTACCATTGTAACGCACATATAAAGAAATCTGTTTTGAAAATAATTTTTCACCACTTATTCCCGAGGTGACCGTATGAGGAACAGTGTGGTTAAATCCGGGCTGTGGCACTGACTCCTTTATTGCCCTAAGCTGACGCCACCAATCATATTAGTTTCGTTTCGGGCCAATAATTACGATTCTTTTCTTGCATTTGTTTCCACCGTAAGTTTGTTATGATCAGTTTAGGAATCAGTGGAAGCCCCCGATCGGTCTCAGTATCGACTGTTGGTAGAAACTCGGTGTGTTGATGTTCAAGTGGCGGCCGATTGAGCTCTTTGCTGCAATTCGATCGGTGTCTGTCGAGGATATCTGACTAGTTTCAATGACGTAGTGATACTAAGTTGTTTGATGGTTGCGTTTGCACGGTGTGAAAAGGTCACGTGTTTTAATAACCTTGTTACAAGCAAATATAGAAGCCTGCCCCTTGAGAGTTGACCGCGACCGCCATCCATTGCACAAAGCGGTCCCGATACATTCTTTGCTCGCCAATCAAATAGCGCTTATGCTGTTTCTGCAGGTTCGGTGACAAGCAGCCGGCGAGCGTCCCAGGAGAACAAAGCGACAAGGAATAAGAACCTTCTCCGAGATGTTCCGAAAATTGCCGAGCTGTCGCGATCCACGAGAAGCACAAGGCGGACCTTACCCACCAAACGCCAGGCCGCACTCGATGCAAAAAACGTCTCCGGAGCTCTTGTTCGGTCATGTGACTTGGGTGGGACACATGATGAGCCGCAGTCTCCCGAACAAGAGCTCCGAAATCGAATGCCTACTAAAGAATCGGCTGGACACCAGACGGAAGGCATGCAAAGCGTCGAAGGGTCCGTGGGTCTGGTGGACGCGAGCAATTTGCGTAAGCAAGCTCCCATGTCTGGCAGTCAACAGAGCCCGTGCTCGGGAAAAGAAGACGAAGACGGTGGTTACAAGGGAGACATGGACGAGTCGGATTCAGAGGGTGCTGGCTCTGCTGTTCGTCGCCACAAACACTCGCATTTCGTTGCTAGGAAAAAACAGCACGCTTTGCATCGACGAACATCACGTAAATATTCGGACACTGCTGAGTCCAGCGACTGCTCAGCGCTTAATCAAATTAAAAATCCATCGAAGTGGCGCCGATTAAAGCCAAATCAACATCTAAGGACGCAGAGAGTTCATTTCAAAGGATTTAAAGATTACGATTCTCTTTCTCCGTCATATCAAAACCGCCCGCCCGACACGTCCTCTGATCATTCACGACAGAGCGACATCGATCCTTTTCAGTCAACACTGTGGTCAAAAAACGCGCCGGCCGTCGGCGATGCTTGCGATAAAACATGTCTTGATGGGCAGATCGCCGGCGGCTCACTTCAACCCACTGTTGACCTTGCCCATCATCCTCCAGGCTTGCCACCGCACATGTCTCCCTCCTCATATTCTTCTTTTCAACAAAGCCAGACGCCTGCAAGTCACCAGGACGATCCAAGGTTCTGGCAAGAGAAGGACTTCTACCCAAGCATCTTGCGTGGCTACCCGTATTTTTCAGAGAACATATATTACTCAAATGTTTATTCGCGTCCTGGGTGGCCCCTGACGCCCAAACAGAAGTCGATCTACGCCCAGCAATTTGCTGCTCCCATTTTGCAGAGCAGCTTAACGTACCCGCCGTCTGTCGAGATCAGGTCACCGCAGCAAGTGCTTCCTGATTCCACTTTGTCGCCTGAAGCTAAACTGCCGTGTAGTTCAGCTTCAGTGAATCCAACCAATGCGGAACAGTTCACTGAAGCGCATCCTGTGCCACAGGTTCATGAACTCTCGGCCGTTGCCGATACTGCGTTGCCAGACCCTGTGCCGCACGACCCCGAATCACTGCCTTCCGCTCCACAAACATCAAACTGTGGCGAACATCCTGTGATGTCCGCAAACGTAACTGAAGGTCTTGCGGATCAAACTGTGCATAAAGTTCACCGTAAGAAAAAGAAAAAGAAAATCAAACGCAAAAAGAAGAAACGTCGAAAGAAACGCAAATCGTCGCGCAGGAAGAGTTTAACTTGCAGTAATGGAAGTTCCGCTCCATCGGGTGACCAACTATCCGACGATAGCGATGAGTCGGGTAGCGGCTACGGCGAGTATTGCGTCGAGTATTGTTCAACCCTCGATGTTCCGTCCAACACTTTGCAGAGCACTTCTACGCCATGCGTGCCCCCCGAAGCTGTGTGCGCGCGTGAAGAACCCGCCAGCGACTCAGTTCCTGCTTCTGCCGCTCCAAATGATTCAGGAGAGCATGCCGGTGACAGCAGCAAGAGTCTCTTGTTAAAAATCGACCGAAAGCGCATTCAGGACGATCAGGGCGATGCTACTGACGACCATTCAGCGCCGGGCGAAGCAACGTCTGAGAGCGATCATTCGTCCCTGGTTTGTAGTTCTAGCCATGATGAGCATACAGATGAAGCGACAACTGCTCCAAGCGTGTTTCCTCTAAAGCTGACGTTTAGCTTGCAGAAAGGTGATCGGACATTAAGAAGCGGTGCTACGCCCAGGGTCTATGCGATTTTGAACGCTGACACGAACGCAATGCACAACACTCCCCCTGGTGATAATTTGGACAGATTAAAACCGAATCGTGGCCACATTGCGTTAAAACGTCTTGGATTGTTGCCTCAGCAAAGTGGAACCTCGGCAGTTGTTAAACACGACAACAGTGAGCAGTCTCACCCCCAAAAGGAAAAGACTGGGAACCAGGCGGTGACAGCGAAACGGCCAGCTTCTTCCTCGAAAGAGAAGATTCGAGGAGGAAGCACCAAAGGTCGTAGAACGACGCCGGAATCTCTTGTGACTGCTGCAGAATTCGTGAATGCCCCCGGTGACGCACCTACGGCAAAGTGCACAACGATTGATGATGGCCGTGCTGCCTCGCATCTCTGGGGAAGCGCAAAATTGAGGTTTGATTCTGATGCACCGATTGACACCACCCCCCAACGGGTGTCGGGGGTCGTGAACACCTCGTCTCCTTCCGGCAACGTCATTTCCGGAAATAGCTCACTTAGTGCACAACCGGAGAGACACTGGAAGAAACGAAAAGTCAAAGAGCACGAAACTTCCGTGACAAGTGACTCTAAAAATACTGCCAGTTCGAATAGGTCCGAAAATGTATTGACGTCTACACACAGGCCAGATAAAGTCGGTCGCAACGACCTGCGCCCTTCGGCAAGCGAGCAACCATTACAAACTGCGGAGCAATCCGTAATAATGGTTTCCCATCAAACTTCTGCCAACGTTGAGGTTTTAAAACAAAGTAACCCGTCTTTCAGTTCTAAAACCCAAACGTCGGCAAGTAAAGTTTCGCCGACTACTGATCCTGTTGCCGGTGTTGAATCTTCTGAGACTGCACAGCATCATCCAACTACAAAAGGCAAGTGTTATGGTTGTGGTGTCTAGCATAGTTAAAAATAGTGGAGACGATTGAAGAACTAGTTGTGTACGAGATCGTACCAGATTTTCTACATTTGTTTTTCAAAGCATGTGCGAATCAATGCGTGCAGTTGTTTTCAGATATCAGTTTGCAGTATTATTTATTGGTTGTTTTTTTTGTCTGGTGCAAAATGCCACTGTCGGTTGGAAATGCAGGAAGAAAACAGTTTTTTTGTCGATAAATGCGATTCACTTTAATTTCCAAGCTTCTTTGCCAGTTGTGCACTATTTCGCTCATATCGTGCAGCAATACCCTCTTGCATTTTAGTAATTAACAGCGAATTTGATGCAATTTTCAGTTTTCAACGCGGTACTAAGATAACCCAGTCAAAATCGGGAAAAAATAGAAAAAATGACCCGTATTCTTTTGCAGTGCGNCCAAAAACTCGCCTCCTAATCTCAGACCCGCGTAGGTTTTGCGTTTCCGACCCGAGTTGCTCNAGAGGCAGGCGTTCACTCATAGCAACCTNTACGTTTCTTCAAATGTGCGCAATAGATGATTCATTGTATTAGATGCGACATCGCATCTAATACAATGAATCAACTACAGGGGGTTCTCTCCTTNGTCTCCATGAAAAAGTGAATGCGAAGTACCTTGAAAAAGATGCCGCGAAATAATTGAACCAAAGCTGGACGATACCCATTGCAGCAGTACAGACCAAATTTTCTCTCTTTAGCAACTTTTCGAGAAATCTTGGGAGTATGCCAAGGTTTACACATGTTTTGTCGATCTCAAGAAAGCATACGACCAGATTTGAGAAGCTTTGGGGAGTGTTACGGGAGTACTGTGATGATGGCCAGTAACGACGGCCGCCTGTTGCTGGCCATCGAGTCAATTGTATTCCTGCTCAGAAATTTGTGTCCGTTTCGGCGAAATTAAATCACAACCGTTCACCGTTGGTGTTGGATTCCGACAAGGGCGTATGCTGTCATCACTCCTTTCATACTCTACATCAGGGGTCTCCCAAATTTTTTTTTAGAGGGCCACACAAGCTACTACACANCAGTTGGAGGCCGGACATCTTACGAAATTTGATTGTTTCGGAATAAGTTACATTCTACCNAATCAACAAATTTTTCGTAAATATATTATTTTTTCTTATTGACAAAATGTCTTNGCGGCCAGATGAAGTGGCTTCTCGGGCCGTGATTTGGAGACCCCTGGTCNATATGAATTGGATAGAGTCACACCGAGTCAACGAGGGTGTAACTGTTGGGAGTTGCAGGATCAACCGTTTGCTTTTTGCGGACGATTTGGTGCTGCTTGCATCTTCCCATTAGGGTCTTCAACATACACTTGATCGGTTTTCTGCTGCATGCAACCCAAGATGGAATGAACATCAGCACTGAAAAGACCAAGGTATGAAGTCTCTCCTGAAACCCAAGCCAGTGCACGCTGCAAGTAAGCGGCAATACACTGCATCAGGTTGAGAAGTTGAAGTACCGTGGGATGGTATTCNCGAGTGACCGAAGACAAATCAAGGAGATTGATTTACAGATTGGTAAAGCAAACGCAGTTCTGCGTGAANTTTATCACTCTGTGATCACAAAACGGGAGCTTGCAAACACCGTAAAGCTGTCAGTTTTCAAATCGGTCTTTGTTNTGATCCTTACNTATGGTCATGAATTTTGAGTAATGACTGAAACAGGGTTCCTACGCAGTCTGGAAAAAAATTCGTCACATCTTCGCACTAGNTTGGTCTCATCATAGTGTAAACCCAGCAGAACTATCAGAAGTTGCTGAAAACCGTGAGGTATTTGGAGTCCTAGGGTTGCTGCCCCCCACGATCCTCTCCAGAGGAAAAGCGGGAGTGAAAACGAATGCGATGCGATGTTGCTGTGGTTTGTATTATTCTATACAGTACAACAGAAACATTAGCATCTTTGTATCATATCTTTACTGTGCGAATGCATGCGTGCCTTCTCAGGTGACGCTGGTAACACCAGCTTCAAATCAAACAAGAAAAAGTCTTCGAATAGCTCCACATCAGATTCTAAAAAAAGTTCATCGAAGTNGAATCGATTTGATGACGGCCTTCCTCCTGTCTCACCGTACAGGTTAGGAAGACGTTTTATTTCAATAAACTTTCGCAGTTGTGAAAATTTTCATTGGAAGTCGCTGCGTATGTAACGGTCATTTCCGGCCTGTGCGGGGCAGCTGAGTGCCTGCCGTGCTGCTGCACGCAAGGTTGAAGCACGGCGAGGATGTGTGTTTTAGTTTTGTTAATCTATTAGAAGGAAACTTGCAATGTCGATTTGTATGTAACTAATTACAATTTCAAGAATAATTATGAATGGGAAGAAATAATGGAAATTATTTCTTTTAATGTATGAATGGAAGAAGATTACGACCGTGCGGTTGCAATCATTAACAGTAGCCAACATCTACAAAACACACCAACCAACAGTGCGATTGTTTGGGACTGAACGATAGTACCCAGCAATAGCCTAACGTTTTGAAAACTGGCTGGCGTGGCTTATTTGATACGTCCCTGTGGAGACCGCCTTTTGCTCGCGGACGAGTAAAAACGTTTTGCAAACGACTTCAGGTTTACCGTGGACAACACTCACCAACAGAAGATGAGCAAATCGTCCGGTGACCTTCCCAAGGACCATAAATCGGTGACATTCCAGAGAATTCGCGGTAAACCGACACCGGCAGCCAAACAAGCGCCAACGAAAAGTGATGTCAAGGACGACCCTTATGAGTTTTGTTGATGCGACTCAGCGCAAGTTGACCGCCTGGTTTTTATCGCCGTTGTTTCGTTTATATTTCAATTTATTTCATACTAAACTAGTTTTACTGCGGTATGTGCAGATGACTACTCGAAATCGTGTACGTTATACAAGACGCCTTTTTTATCTGTGCCTGTGAAGGTTTTAATCTAAACCCTGGGATGTACCTGTCCCGTATTATTTCAAACTCCTATCCACCTAACACATCGCTTGCCCGGCCAGACTACGAGGAACAAGCTATCGAGAGCGGTTGTGCTGGTGTTCCTCGTGGTTCACCATTTGAGAACATTGCAAGTTTCGTTCTGTTCAATGAATCATTGTCGTTCTCGACCCGCTCTCTCCTCACTGCGTCTCTCTGGCGCACCCAGCTACAGGCTTCTGCTTAGCACGTCGCGTTCTTTCATGCGCAGTTTCCAGNTTTTCTTCGCTGCACAGTCGTCGGNGTCCAGCAACTGCACTTGGTTGAAGAGCAGCAGTTCGGACGGTGCATTCACTGCTGATATCTGGACTGATTAGTGAAGTATNGCGGCATGCACTCGATCGCCTATCTTTGGTTCCAGGCGTATTGCGGAAAATGTGTTCTTTGTCTTCTGGGTTCCACCAGCACGTTCGTTTAGATNGAGTCGAACGTATTTTACACTTTTTTAATTTATCGTTTTGCTTGTCTGTATCACCGTAAAAAAATTCTCCAACCTTCTTATGTAAGTTTGTGGCGTGTCTTTGTTGCGGACGACAAACTGAAAATGTAAAAGTTCTTATGCACTTCAGGTTGTTGCAGACTCATAGCCAGAAACAACGGGGTCATTTAGCCTGTCTACATGGCACATTTCATTGTGGCCTAATGGTGGCTTTCTCTTTTCTGTGTCACGCTTAAGAAAGCCACAATTAGGCCACAATGAAATGTGCCATGTAAAAAGGCTAATTGTGTCTGACATATAGGGCCGTCAAACTACGTTCAAATACGAAAGGCTGTACTCATTTGAATGTTGCAAGAGGGACGCCGGAACGGGGGGTTCATGGCGGAGACACTGCCCCCCCCGCCTGTTGAAAGGAGGCAACGGGGGCACAAGTGCCCTTAAATAACAGCATCATAGGTAATTTCAGGGACGCTGGAGAGCGGTGAAATGACGGGGGTATTGCCCCCTGTCCTTTTGAAAGGGGAGGTGCGTTTTCATAACAAAACCATATGTAATTTCATGGTTTATAAAAATGGACTAGAAACAAATTTATTGCAGCTATTCGCGCACCCACAGAATTCAGAATTGTTTTCTATAAGTTCTGCTATTATTTTGAGGTCAACGTTTTTGCTACGGAAAAATAAGCTTATTGGTAACGATTTGTTTGTTTTTTACGGGCTTCCATTNCCCTCAACTTTTTTACTGCTCCCCCTGCCCTACCGCTGTTCAGGCGTCCCTGAAGAGAGTTAANGTTGCCTTGCTGATTGNCGGTTTGGAACGCAGTGACATATGGTGGTCATTGTTACCGATTGTGCGCTGTTTGTGACCTAGTAATATGACGTCATATCCACGATTCCAAGCCAATGTTATGGCAATGTTTTTTGACACAATATGCATATTATTCTACACGCAGTTTCCTTATTTGATGTATCAGCGCTCAAAGTTAGGATACAGGAGCAAAATACTGTACACTCAACGCTACGACAGACCAGTTCATAACTGCAAAAATATCAGCCTGCGCTTTAAAACAGGGGAGTGAAAAACACTCAGCACTACGTCAGCGCAGTTCACAACTGCAGAAATGGCTGCGCAAATGTCTCGTCGAATACGAGCAGTCGAGCACAGGTGTGCGTCTGGAATGGTGCACAGGGTTGGTAGATCGAAACATGCTAAACTACCTGTACACAATAATTGAGAATG
>JGI24159J19872_10001802_pt1 | contig 24414 bp, 13 predicted proteins | sample Ectturendosymbi4_FD_19872 | JGI IMG/M metagenome (IMG submission 19872)
TTCACTTTTTCCACACAATAAAGCAACTGAAAACTAAAGATCTATGACATTCAAACAATGGCCTGGAAGTAAAGCATATTACCTATAATCCGTGTGCTGCGTTTACAGCTAACTTGAGCGAACAGACAATGTCGAGTACATGGATTGAATACATTGCAATGGTCACACTAGTAAAACACTTCCCACTAAACCATGGTTTTTAACCTTTTTCATGCAGCGACACATTTTGTAACCCAATTTATTTATTTAACGACCCCCATCTGAAAATTTCCAATCAGGCATATGAAATGCAGTTGTGTTTGCACTGTATAAAATCACAATGGGTAAAAAGTACTGTACCCTATCGCTGTTATGTTGAACAAAGACTCATTTATCAAATCCATGCACATGCCACCATCAGCGAGAGAGACCCGTGCTGTATTCTAATCACTCCAAAGCACAAATGGAAAACTAGAACTCCCAAGTTAGCTACCGCATTCATATATCTAATTTACAAACAAAACACATTCTTACGTCACAAAGTTATTCATGGGGTGGCAAACGCAACAGTACTGTAATGGTCATAATCACACTTAAAACAATTTTGCATGAAAAAGTAGGCTATCATTTTTGCCAGGTGATCATATTATTTTCACTACGACAAAAAGCGATTCCATATACCAAATAGCCTATAAATTATAGAAGCTCTCGCAAACCTAGAAAAATAGCAGACGACCCCACGGGGGTTGCGAACCCAGGTTGTAAACAACTGCTCTAAACGTACACCCCCATGGCGCAGAATGCACATTTGTTGCTCACAAAAACAAAGATCATGCTGACAATCCCGTCGCCACAGGGTGGGTTTGGTGGGCTTAGCACACCCAAACAAAGTACCAAGCCCCCCCAAACTAAAACATGAAACGCTTTTACATCAGTGGAGTTTTTTTAATCAATTTTTCAATGTCAAGCCCCTCCTCTGTTGAAGACTTTCTGGCGATGGTTCTGCATGTGGAATGCCACACCGAAAACTGGTAATTTAACATCTCGCATAGTGCAGTGTGCTTTGTCTGCATAATAGTGTTACCTTCCTTAAGTTGGTGAGATTGAGTGGTTCCAACGAAAGCTTGTAAACCGGCTATTAAGCAACGTTTACGGCTCGAAATTATTGTAATATAGGGGTCAAACCAGAATCGTCGCCAGAAAGTTTTTAGTAGGGGTACTTTGCGTTTCTGCGAAGGGCTTTGGGTTTATGTGGGGGGGGCTTGACACTCTAAAAATTAACAAAATTCAAATGATTTTTAGTGTTTCATGTATGATTTTGGGGGGGTCTAAGCCCCCAAAAGCCCCTCTGTGGCGACGGGACTAGGTCAAACCACATCTGCAGTCCTCTAGGCTTACGGAAATTTGGGATCAAGATATACAGCTTAGCTCACTGAAAAGTTTGATTTATTGCTGCTTTGCAACAATACTTATGATGGTCGTTAGACATAAAGTTGTAGAAAATATCTGGTGTTACTGTTACAAATAACGTCATCTATTACGCTGTTCTGGCGACAGTCCGTGGAGTTTGGTGAATATTCAATCAACACAAGACGTTTTATACTTGGCTTTCAGGAAATTTGAATTAAAAAAAAATTAAAATTTGGGTAGAGCGATTTAAATGTGACCTCATTCAATTGCCAAGTACCTAGACAAGTGCTTATGAACAGCTCTGTTCTTCTTTTTTTAAAAAAAGGGCAAATCTGAATTTTCCAGAAAAAAACTCCAGCAAAGTACTTGGCAATATTCTTAGCATAACCAAAGAAAAGTGAAGCAAAGGGTGAAATCAGGTCTTCAGTTGCAGCAATCTTTTGATTAAGTCAAACTCATTATAGACAACCTTCGTCTTGTCATTAAATAAAAAGTTTATAACCACAGTAGGTCTGTGCTCTTATGCAGATTACAAGAAAACAAGTTTTGGTTGCGTGAAAATACGATTGAAATGCCGGACCTTGTTCATCTGACTGTTTGACGCATTGATACGTGAAACGGAGTGATCGCTTTACTTTAGATCAGTGGTTCTTAACCTCGTCTCTATCACAGCCCCTTTGAGTAATTGTCCTTTGCTTCAAGTCCCTTGACAATAAACAAGTTGACCCAACAAAACAGCTAAATCTTGCCAGGAAAAATGACTAAGCTGCGCATCTAATATCACATTCACACCACTGTAACAGTTGTGGTCAAAAGGATTGCTGCTGGTGGTTTTGTGAGTGATGAAATCTTAGCGGTTCTAGCGTTTAAGTCTCACACTGGCCACTTTTTTGACCAAGCTTTGCAATGCCATAACTCGTCAGCTGATTGAACTAGAGAGCTGTTCAACTACGGATTTGGCAAGTCTTCTAGTTCAGATTGAAAATTTTTTTTTTCATTTTGGGATTGGGTTCTCTGTGGATAACATCTTAATGGGGGCATGTTGTCACGCTTTTTGGCTGAGGTCCAATAAAACTTTGAGCCATGAAATCAGCTCATTGGATCGGCCAATGACGTCATTTAAACAAACCATAAAACATACCCCACTCATGATGTCATCAACCAGAAACCCCAAGCCCAAAACTTAAAAATATTTTTCATTCTAAACTACAAAACTTCATGAGTTTTTAGAGGGTTTTAAAGCTTTCTAGCTTATCTGCTGCCAAGTTATGGCTGGCCCAAGTTTGACCTGAATTGCAAATGATACTTTTTGTGCAACTTAATTATTTTTGTCAAAAATGGGGTTTTTGAGCCATAATTTTGGCTCCAGATATGCTAGCAAACCAATCAAGGACTCTAAAGACACAGATTATAGCCCATTTTCCAAAAAATCTTGAGCCAAAAAAATGGCTTTTTGGGTTAGTACCCAGGGTCAGATATACTTGGCCAAAAAGGCAAAAACATGCACCCATTGTGACGTCACCCATAGAGAACCCCAAATCTGAAACGAAAAACTTTTTTTTCAATCTGAACTAGAAGACTTCGTATAGGGTTTGAACACCTCTCTAACTCAATCAGCTGGTGAGTTATGGCATTGCAAAGCTTGGTCAAAAAAGTGGTCGGCCCGGGACTTGATTTCATGATAAATGCATTATAAAGCATTTGAAGCTTTGATCGGATCAGTTTGCATGCCTCTGAGCACCAATGTCCACCCCCATTTAACTTATTTTTCACTTTTTTCTATTTCTCTGTTAGCTGTTTACCTCAAAGTTTTGATGTTAGAATGCTTTCATTTCTCTCACACTACTGGATCCCTGCATCATGATGGGTGAATAACGCTACAGTTGGGGTGCTGTGAAAGTATTTTGCTCACTCTCAGTGTTGGTTGTGTGCAAACACTGATTCTGTAACACGCTACAGCATAACTAACCATTTTTTGTGCTCTTTGTGTGTATGATTGCATCTGTGATACGGACCACCAGTCTGCAATAAATAACCATATTTAATATTATTATTTATTGCATAATCTAATGCAAGCTTATGCCAAAGTTACTGCACGAGATATAATTTTAAGGGTTGGACAAAAAATAGCATGTTAGAGCCAAAAAAGTTCTGTTTCTTAAATACTATCACCACATACATTAACAAAAGCGAAAAAACATTGTTGCACTGGCCTATTGTCAGTTGCGGAATGCCAAATAGTTGGGGAGCTAACATCTTGAAAGCATTGGCCTCTAGCCTGGTTTTCAATAGAAACTTGTGTCAAATACCTCCATCTAGCGGTTGGGCGCAGGGCCAGGTAACCTAAGCCAAAATGGCCAAAAACTTACCCTACTTATGATGTCACCCACAAAAAACAATAAAACCTTTTTTTCGTTGCAAACTAGAAGACTTAGCCGAGTCTTTTAAGAGTTTGAACAGCTTTCTAGCACAATAGACTGGAGAGTAATGGAGTTGCAAAGACTCGGGCAATATAGGCAAATTATACTTTTTAGTGTAACTGGGCCAGCACCAAAGGTGTTAGCAAGGTTCTTACCAGCCCTGTGAAGCCGGCGCCCAAGCAATTTTTGATGGCTAGAGCTTGTGTCAGATGAAATTTCTGCCTTCACACCATGTTTTTCAGATGAAGTCCAATATTTTTCAGTGGTTATATAGTCAAGAACCGTCACCAGAAAGTCTTCAATAGGGGTGCTTTATGTTTGTGCAGGGGGTTTTGACCTTCTGAAAATTTGCTAAAACTCCACTGATTTATAGTATTTCATATTTTAATTTGAGGGGCTTGGAGCTTTGCTTGGGGGGACTAATCCCACCAAAGTCCCCCGATGCGATGGGACTGGTAATAATTATTCCCATACTGTAGCTTGTGGGTAACAAAAAAGTTTTAATTTACACACCACACATCAAAAAAGTACCGTATTTATTTGAGTATGTCACATTTTTTTGTACTAAATATTCACCAAAAAGTCAGGTGCGACTTATACATGAGGTGTGACATGTGCATGTATGCCGCTGCTATACGCGTGTAATCTAGACGGCGCTTTGCACCTTCCGTGAATGCAGTGACTTTCAAATTAAACCAAGTTTTCTACAGGTATGATGTTTTAAAACCCAATCAAACGTGGCTAGCAGCCTAGCACAAACAAGCTATTTAAACAGTGATACCTGTCGCATCGTCCAAACGCACAAGGACCGATGATCAAGTTATGTCAGCAAACTACAGCTTTCGTTTTACACTTGTTGGTCACAGTGCATTTATTGCATCACAATCGTTTTCTTATTGTGCAGTAAAATTTGGGATCGCCTATGCGGTACTGTTAAAGCACGTGCCTTGTGGAACAGTCAGAAAGTCAGCCACACAGCAGCGAAGACCCTGTGTGGAAATGCCGCGAAGCAAAGACAAGTCGACCTTTATTGGCACGGGGACCCACTTAGATTGAACGTGAATATTACATAATATGCACTGTGCTTGTCGCAACATGCAAAGAAGCATCCATTGAGGTGAGAAGCATCCAACATGCGAAGAAGCATCAATGTTGGGCCTCTGAGGTAGTTGAAAAGACATGTCATAAAAACTGTGTACTGTTGATGTGAGGTTGTGAAGCTAGCAACATTGGGGAAGGGCAAGTATACAGCATGTTTGTGCATACTTATGAATATATACCTAACCTTGCGCTATGTAGGAGGAGCAATGTACACTTTCTAGCCCATGTTTCGATCGTGTGGTAACACAATTCGTTGCCCACATACTTTACCTGCATCCTTCAAAGAATTGAAAAGTAACTACCTGATAAAAAGTTGAATCTTCCATGATGGATATCTGATGCCTTGCCATGTGCAAAATGGATGTTTTCTACTTCACTGAAACAACTTTTTATTCCCATTTGGCTTAACGTATAGCCAACTGAAAACAGACAAGCCACAATACGCTTGTAATCAATGTAAATTTACCTGTAATTTGGGAATTCTGTTGATACCACAAATGCAGAGGCAAAACATGTGAAACTCATGTGTGGAGCAAACATGCCAGGAGCAACAGCACCAATGTTCACCAACGTTCAAGACCATTTAGTGCAGGGGAACCTGTGGCCCGCATGAACATTTAATATCGCCCACATCAGAATGTTCATTACCCAAGTAAGAACACAACATTGCGTCAAAATGAAATTCCATGACAAGCAGACATGCGAACAGTAGGTCAAGAGAAGTCTCTCTCACTCCTTGATATAGCTTTTTCTTTGCACTTTCCTTTGGAAGATAAAGGTAGAAGTTTAAGAAAAACCAAATAACTTTTGTGGCCTGCCAGCGATATTCCACAATTCATGCGGCCCACATAGTAAATAGCTTCCCCACCCCTGAGAGCAAGAGCAACGCAAAGTCGGGGTTTCCCATGATAATAAAAGAAAGTAACTCTTATGCAACACTTCTGATAATAAAAGAAAGTAACTCTTGTGCAACAACTTTTGTGTGTCGCATTTGGTGCAACTGGTCTTCAATTGCTTGTTTCAGATGGCTATGTAAGTGCTGATTTGACAACATACTAAACGCAGTGTTGTGGTTGTTTCACAACAATACTACTGTATGCAACGTCAGAAGAGAAATGCTGTTGCCTGTCTGTGCCAAACAACCTGCACAGTTGGAAAATTAGAGACCTGCTGTGCCAGTGTTCAACAGTTGATCAACACAAATAGACCTGTCATGACAGCCAAACATACCCCTTGGATGAGCTTCTGCCTGTATTTAACCTAGGTAGATCATCGGGAATGTTAGATCTGGAAAAAGTCCGGAAAATGTTTGGAAAAACTCATGAAAAAGTCTGGAATTTATTTTCAAAATTGTGTAGGAACCCTGTTTTAAACATCGGCGAATACACTAAATAACATAAATGTTAATTATTTGAAAATTCACAAAAATCATTGCAAGTCGCACAAAATGCCCTTGTGGGACACATGCGGGCTGCATGTTTGAGACACCTGTTCTAACACCATTTTCACATCAAAAAATAAATTCTCTGTCTTGGAAAATGATATGAGTAGATTGAGAAGCAAATATAGTATAGAAAACCATAAAAGTGTGACCAGCACTCAAAACTCTAATCACCCTAAGAAACCCATTGTCTAAACTCAAAGAAATTTTTCAAAATTTTTTGGTTTCTGAGCTTTACCAGATATATTTCAACCATAAAAAAATCTAAGACTAGTTATAAGGTCAAGTTGTTTGTAAATAGAATTACCTAGCTTAAACCGTACCAGATCCATATTTCACATCATTTTTTTACAAACAAATTTACATTTGTAATCAAAGCAGAATGACAAAACACACAACATGTAGTGCACACAAGAATTCTTGCACATTTTCATTTTTTTCATGTGTTTGCATCAGACACAAGGTTAATATGGCATATGTTACGAGACATACTAGATACATAAGTTTGATGTTCATTAAAATCGTTGCAACCTCTCCGCTGGTGTTGTGCTGAATGCGCAATTCACCACGAATGGAATGTGTGCGAAGAACATCACCACATGTGTGGCATGAACAAGCAATAATAGAGTGATCATGGCATGTGAACTCTATTGTTGCTTGCTGCCACAGTGTGAAGCTTTGCGCACTTGCTGCTCGGACTTTCTGATCGCAACAAAATGGTACTGTGACCAGGATGTGAACGTCGTGCTGTGTGAAACTTTTACAAAAAGAAAGTACGATCGGTGCGGTTCGTTGTAAAAAGGAGGGGGTGTTGTTGCAACCTCTCCACTGGCGTTGCACTGAATGCATGGTTCACCACAAACGGAATGTGTGCGAAGAACAACACCACATATATGTGGCAATAACAGAGTGATCATGGTGTGTGAACTCTATTGTTGCTTGCTGCCACACTGTGAAGCTTTGCGCACTTGCCGCTCGGGCTTTCTGATCACAACAAAACTGATACCTTGTTCGTATGTGCTAAACTTTATTAAATGAATAATGTCACCCTGTTAGATGTATAATGAATGTATGTACATTGCAGGAGATAGCTGTTAATCTTCACGTACAAGTCACTGTTGCATCGAGTTGGTAGACATGTGTGATTTACAGGTCTTCTCTGAATGTGTAAGAAAAATTCGATTGACCTCTGGAGCATCTGAATTGATAAACGAAGCTTTCAGGAAACCATGGACATTTGATGATAAAGCATGGAAGCATGTGATTGATGTGCTTGTTGAAGCTTCAATGAATGATATGAAACAAGGACGTGCTGCTGCAAAAACATGCAATTATATTGTTCAAGCAGAAGCTGCATATTGTAACAGTTCTGGTTTTAGATCAATACTTCTTAAACAATTGCAAGTAGAATATGAAAAACAAATGCAAGTCAATCACGCAAAAGAGAAAAGTTGGATCAACTTTGCAAATTTTTTATGTGCTGTTTTTGACTTATTAAGATTGAATAATATGCCTTTGGTAGCTTTGGTGTCTCCTGTTTTTGAAGTTCTCAGCGTGCTTGCTCAACCTACTTTTGCTCATAGTGAGGCTGCAATTCAGTGTCTTGTTATGCAGCTTCAGTTTGTTGGCGAAGAACTGGATCGTTTAAACAACAACAAAATGAAAGACTTAGTAGTAATGTTGCGAAAGTTGTTCCTTAATGAAAAGACCTCACAGTTTTCACGTTTAATGCTGTTAGAAATAATTGAGCTTCGAAGTGGTGGATGGAAGCTTTCTCCCTCAGCTTATCAGTATTATTATGAAGGAACAGGAAACTGAGTAGTGATGAGTACTTATTTCCATCATAAAATTAAAGCTCCTTTTGCAAAACGAAACTATGTTCATACATATATGCAATTAACAAGTTGTAGGTTGCCAAGCAACAAAGCTTTTTCGTGACTTGTAGTTCTGTCAATCTTAATGTTAAACAACTGTCAGTCTATGTATCTATAGTAATTCATATTAGTGGGTTGTTTGTATGTCTTAAACAAACTTGAAATAAAATTAGTCATTTAAATCTAAACGCATCAAAAAGTTAGCAAAACAAGCTGATTAGGTTTTGCAGTTTTTAGTATACTGATGTATTGGTAACATTTGCAAATATACAAAGATCGTACTAGCTATGTTATTTTATCAGACTAGACAAAAAGTATTAATTTGATAAAATTTTTGAGAATATTGCTGATATTTCTATGTTGCTTTCAGAACATTTTATTTTTTATTTCATTCAATTAGATGGATGCTTTTGCTGCTATGTTGTTTTTATTACAAGGTCCTATCCGTAGGACTTCAAAACTACAATACCACATTCCTTAGCAATTACAGTAGAATTCACCTATAGTAGCACCTTACACATATTCAGAAAAAGTGCCAATGTATATGAATTGCTGATGTACAGTACCATCCGAATTAATTGACTCAAACAAATAGTGGTGTTTGTAGTGGTGCAGTCATATTTGTGTAGTTCTTTTTTTATTATAGCCCACAGGTTTTCAATCGGATTTAGGTCAGGTGAGTCACCAGGCCATTTGAACACTGCAAAGTTATTGTCAGATAAAACCTTCACTTTTTTTGAACAATGACAGGGTGCTAAATCTTGTTGAAAAATACCCTCATCATTAGAAAAAGCCTTTTGCATATCTGGAATCAATCTTCGTTAGAGAACTTCGACATACTGGTCACTTTTCATTATTCCCTGGACAGGAAAGAGCGATCCAACACCTTTGTAGCTAAAATATGCCCAAAACATTTTTTGGGGGGGATGTTTTGCCTGTTGGTTGAGGAGGCATGGTTTTACCCTTTCTCCTACACTCCTCCTCAAAAAGCGAGAATGCTTGCCTCCAACGAAAAAATGAGTTTCATCTGAAAACATTACCCTTTTCCAATCAGCCAAAGTCCACTTTCTGTATTCTTTAGCCCAAACAAGTCTTTTACTCTTCATTTTTTTAGTTAGCAGCTGCTTTGTCAGTGGTCTTTGAGCAACTCTTCCAGCTTTAATGAGATGTCTTTTTATTAAAGTGTTGCTTAAATGAAATCCATAAGCCATCATGTCTCTTTGTAAATCACTACTGGTCTTCCTGGGATTAGGAACACAGAGTGATGTAGCATTTTATCATCCCTAGCAGACATTTTACGCTTTCGGCCACATTTCCCTTTGCGTCTTGGAGGGGTTGTCCCAGTTTCCTTATAGCGTTGAATAATTCTACAAACTGTGGACTGACTCACCCCAACCATACCTGCAATCTCCCTTGATGTCTTCTGACAGTGCCTATATACAGTAAGAATACTTTCACGCTTTTTGGGGGTTGTGTCAGCCGTAATTTCAATGATACACCTTCTGATAGTCAAAATAACGAATTTTAGCAAGTTGCCTTCAGACAAATGTAAGGACATTATGACATCATGACAATAATTGTGACATCTTGATTTTAATTTTTCCTCATCGAATCTGAACTACAATGCTATTCAGCAATGCTGTAGCATTTAGGTGATTTAGTTGTTAAGTTTAAGATTGAAATTATGTCTTCAAACATTAGGGAGGTTAAAAAAATCTTGCTGAGTCAATTAATTCGGTTGGTACTGTATATGAATAACCATGAATCATTCTAAAACCACAGTCACTGTTGAAGTATATACATTATATAATTATTTTTAGGCCTAACATCACCACCATAAAAAAATGCAAAAAATAGTAGCACAATTATTTGTTTGTTGGAGTTGGCTATGTAACATGTTTTAAAGCCGAGCTTGTTATGTTACAGTTAATATTAAAATATTGGCAAATATTATATTCTAGAAGTGTGTCTCTGCTGTTATAGCCACAAGTGCTGTTACAAATGAACAAACCACGTGGGGGGATGAAAAATCCTACTGATTAGACAAACCTAAATACATGAAACATAGGATTTTTGCTAGGACCAAAGAAATTGCGCCAACATAAATACAGTTAATTGCATAGTCGATTTGCTAAGCTTTTTCATACGTTTAACAGGAATATGCGATTATCCGTATCAGACAAATATCCACAAGTTTACCACCTAATTCTATTTCTGTCCACATGCTTGCTTTTTGATGCCGATAATATTGGGTGGCTTGATGCCGAACATGAAGATTTCTAGAACTGCGGGATATAAAAGTGTTTCTAGAAGTTCTAAAAGCCTCATGGTCCTGACATTTGATATCCTGCAGTGCTTCGCAAACCAATGGTCATCAAATGGAGCATACATTCAAAGTTGTTGCGGTGGCATGCATTGTACAGTGCATCATCAGTAACATACGATATTTTTTGGACCACAACGCAGTGGATTATAAGGCGTAGTATCAGAAATTACATGCTGGTTGTTCTTGTTTCATACATACGGCACAGGGGATTATAAGGCACATTGAATGAAGCAAAAGTTAGATAAGCCCTACTGTTTTTCAACTCCTTCACAATAACTCCCGAGTGCCAGAGTCGCCACTGGGAGTTTAATCTGTCATTAGTCATTACGTACGAAGGAGTTTTAAATGTCACGTATGCCTCATCCCCTAGACACGAATAGAATAAAAGTTGTCCACATGTTTGATTCAGTGGGTGCCAATGTAGTCAGGAGCCTTGTGGAGTAATACGATTGGTGGTATGTGCTAGCTACTCTCAGAACCATATACACACTGCTCATTGCAGTTTCTAAAAACAAAAAATTGATTAATCAATTAATTAGGGGTTTAATCACATATTTTGTTGTTTTTAGGCCATAGCTTTTGAACCATAAACCCTAGAAAGCTAATCAAAGGCTCAAAAAAGACTCGGATTATAGCCTAGTTTACAGTAAAAACTTGTGTCAAAAAATTCCCTTCAGCGATTGGTGCCCAGGGCCAGGTAACTTGAGCCAAAATGGCCTAAAACTTACCCCACTCATGACATCACCCACATAAAACCTGAATTCAAAACTTAAGTTTTTGTTTCATTGCAAACTAGAAGACTCACCACATCTTTTGGAGATTTGAACAGCTCTCTAGCTCAATTGCCTGGCGATTTACGTAGTTGTAAAGACTTGCCCAATATGGACATATCGTACCTTTAATGGGAAAATTAGCTGGTGCTGAAGGTGTTAAAGAATTCAAATACCTGTCATGTGCTATTCATTCATTAGAAAAGAAGCGCTAAATAAGTTGTAAAACAAAGATAATGTGGTCTACTAAATTGGCGTAAGCATTCTAATTATCAATAATGAAAGAAGGTTAGAAATTTCCCATGGTTTAGAATATGTCGCATTGTGTGTATCTGGTATTGCCTTTAAGCTACTTTATGTATTGTATTTTTTTGCAGAATGTGATTAACTTTAGAATTATATGTTGTGTTGGGTCATTGAAAAAGTTAGTAATGAAATTAGTTTAACTATGGTTTTCATGTAGAATCTCTTTATTTTAATGGTGTTTTGTCACATATCATTTATTATAATGGCTGAGTTTAACATTGGTATGCACTGCAGCATTAAAGATTGCAATAAACTTGATTTTTTACCATTTGAATGTGAGGGTTGTTCCCAAGTATTTTGTTTGGAACACAAAAGCAGAACTGTGCATGACTGTTCAAATACTAATTTTGAAAGCAAAACTGTGGTTGTGAACAAACAAAAACATACTTGTTCGTACCAAGACTGTGAAGCAAATCAGTTGATACCTATTGTTTGCTCACTGTGCCAAAAGTTGTACTGTCTTGAGCATCGGCTTCCTGAGGACCATCTATGTATTGCAAATCCTGCTGCGTCGAAGCCACAAGCATTTCATGATGGTGCACAAAAGATTGTTTTAAAACAAAATTTCCGATCATCAAAATCAGAGAAGACTGCAGCTAAATTGATTTTGATGAAGCTAAAGATGAAAGCTGTTGGACCAAAAAATATCATAGATAACAAAAGGATTTACCTTTCTGTCACAAATGCAATGGACAACAGCCAGCATGCATTTTTTGTTTCATCTCAGTGGACAGTAGGTAAAACTGTGGATTATTTAGCAAACCAACTACAAGTCACCAATGATAACCATTGTGCTGGAAATGAAAAGTTGAGACTTGGTTCTGCTAAATCCCGAGAAGTCTTGCCTGTTGAGTACATCCTAGAAGAGTTGATTAAAAATGGTCGTTTGTTTAATGGTTCTTCAGTTGTATTGATCAAATTGCCTATCAACCAACAGAATTTACTCTAAGACATTTAGTGAACAGAATCAGTGATTTATGTCAAATGCCCACTTTATTTTAGAATTTTTTCTCAAAGTAATTTCAGAAATTAAGTTCTTAGACCAATATATGTGATGTTCTAAACATAGTATTTATGCCTTTCAAAATTATTATTCTTTACAATCCATATCCTGTTATTATGACGAATAAAATCCACGTTCAGTGTCATCACAATGCTGCAATGTGAATATTGCAGATATTCCAGAGTGCCTTTTCCGCCAGTGTCTAAATATGGGCCCACACCAGCTTTTTCAAAATTATCATCAACTTTTCTTGAATGTATGTCAAATGCTTCAGTGCTGAAGGGAACACACAACTTAGACATTGCTTAATCTTCCACAAGTTATACTTGATTAACATAACACTTTGTATTTGACTAAAACTTTGCATGCATAGTTTTTAAGTCTGTAACACTAAAATTTTAAGTTTTGCATGTGATTAGTGGACTGTAACATTTGGTATGTAAACATATATCGAATGATGCTATTCGCAGAAAGTTTGCTTCTTGTTTTGTGTGATTGTTAGGATCACAATTTATTATGACTTCAGTTGTTATCGTATCTGCTGTGAGAACTCCTATAGGTAAGTTGTACATCATCTTTTGCTTTATTTCAGATAACAATTACCTTATTGTTGTTTAGGAATGTAGTTAAGAAATGCTTATTTATAGGAACTAAGTCTGGCTTCTGTTGTGAACATCTTGCAGCATTTTGCAATAATGAATAAAATCTTTGCTGCGAAGGAAATTGAAACTTAAAATCCTATGTTGGTTAGCTCTATGCTTGTTGAGGCAGTAAAGTTTGATAAAAATATAAAAAGCATAAATGAAGACTCTGTGAATAAGAACTGAAGATACCTGCTCAGTAAGTATCAGTACACACAGTGTCTGATTCATTGCTGTGGAAGGATTCCTTTTGATCGTTTTCATAAAGAAACTAGGTTCTCTCTGTTCTAAACAGGGTGCAAATCATATTTAATGGGAAACACAATTTCTTAATATTAGATGCCATTTTTGAAGTCACATGATAGTGTTGCAACCTCTCAGTTGGTGTTGTGTTGAATGTGAGATTCACCACGAATGCGATGTGTGTGAAGAGCAACACCCATATATGTGGTGCGAGCAAGCAATAATAGAGTGATCGCAGCATGTGATCTCTTGTTGCTTGCTGCCACGCTGTGAGGCTTTGAGCACTTTCTGCTCGGACCTTCCAATCACAAGATTTTAGTGAGAAATTGACCTTTTACACTACAAATTTCATTCCAAAGATGGAAGTGAATCCGTTTGTTAGAATTTTTGATAAAAAAACAGTGTTTGACAAATGGCAGTAGCTATTATCATTAGTACATGCAGTGATACTATTTAATTTCAGGTACATTTTCTGGAAAATTATCTTCAGTTCCTTCGTATGTATTGGGTTCTATAGTGATTGAAGAAGTGTTGCAGAGAGCTAATGTGGAAAAAAGTGCAATTTCTGAAATTCTTTTTGGTCAGGTAATTTTACAGCTCTGTCTATGCAGTAGCCTTGCAGAGTGATACGATATGTGCTTCAATATTAAGGTATGTGCTAGCTACTCATAGAACCACTGCTGCTCATTGCAATTGTTGTTGGTTTATTACGCAACATGATGGTGTGTCTACAAAAAAATCGTAACTAACAAGTGAATAAATAGCACCGTTTGCCAAATAAAATTGGTCCTAGCTAAGAATGCACAACCATACATTAGGCGCACTGCATGACATGATAAGTGCACCTTATGGTCTGAAGAATGTGGTAGTTCCTTTGCAACCTTCCAGGTTTCACACTCAAGCAGTGTCCAGTAGTAAGTTTCATAAACACATGTACACGCAGATATAAATTTTTTTTTATCATTTAACTACAATGTGAGTTAGTGAAATTGCTGTACAGACTATGCTGCTGGTAAAGTTGTTTTGGTTATGGGGGTTTTCAAAACATTTGTTTCAGCTTGGATTTTTTAATCATTTTTGTCATTTCGTGCTGCTGGATTGGTCAGGTATTTGTAAAGGAAAAGGACTTTCATATCGTTTGTCAATACTATAGCTGTGTTTGAGTGCAAGGATTCGCAGCCAATTCAAAAATAACCCTTCAGATAATAGGAAAGTTGCTTAATATCTCAAGGTTTCAATGGCCTATTTGCTCACCCTGAGAATACTTTTAGGTCTTGAAACTCAATCTCACAAAGTTGAGTGTCCATTAGACTCTTGCGTCACACCACAACCTTATATGATCAGGTTTTCATCTCAAGTCTCATTTCAAGATCAAAAACTAAATTATGGTTATGGTATTCAGTTTTGACTACAATAGTAGTGTGTTTACATGCATGTTTTTGCATTGTAGGCTGTTTTATTCGTGATCATATAACGCAGTGAAACAAGTGGTCACTAGCTGTTCAAAGTAGTGCAATAAGTGCCAGGATATATTCTTGAAGTCAAATGTTTTGTCCTATGCATGTAGTGCATAGTCTGCCAGACCTGTAGCATTTTATTATGTGGTAAATTGCTTACTTTCATAGTTCATTTTGTTTACTCTAAGGAGATAATTTACTAATGAAGTCCTACTGGCACTTGCACAAATTCACGCTGTAGGCAAACGCAATTGCACGCACTGATACGTTCTGGCTTGGAAGCAGCATCTCCTGTGGTTTGCAAATTGCTGGAAAATTAACTCATTTTCATAACTCTATGGAACACTTTAATGTAATGTGTGTACCATTGGAAAATTTTCAGCTTCAAATTTGCACTGAATTTCAATGCAGGCTAAACAGATGAAATTCGCGAATTTCTGTGTAACATCTACTTTTCTGTCCTTTTTACAAAATGATTTGCTGGTTTTTATTTTTAAAGGTTTTGACTGCAGGACAGGGTCAGAACCCAGCCAGGCATGCATCCCTCCTTGCAGACATTCCTCATTCTGTGCCATCAGCAACTATCAACCAAGTAAGTTCATTAAATCCTGTGTGCAAAGGTGTTTGGAAGAGCATGTTTTTCCTGTGGTCATTTGCAGCCTGTCATTGAAGCAAGGTAGTAATGTAGCTATTGCTAATCCTAAAGCAGCTGTCAAAGTTTCGTTTTTTCCAACTTTTTAAAAACGTATTTGCAATATTGATTGAAGTTTTGATAAATGATCGATGTAATATGTTATCATGTCATGTGCTGTGTGCAAACCTCTTCTGCTGTGTTCCTGTCGTTGTGCCACTTAAGCCTTTTCTCTACAAATTTTTTTAACTATCATTTTTTGTGTGAGTATAGGTTTGTGGCTCAAGTCTTCGTGCAGTTGCAATGGCATATCAAGCAATCCTGTGCCAAGATGCTACTATAGTTGTTGCTGGTGGACATGAAAGCATGAGTTTGGTATATAATGCTTCGTTCGAACTGTTTTGCTAAGTTAATCTATCACACATATTTATAAGAACAACCTTCACTTTCAGTGGTGTATCTATGCAAACTAGCGCCCATTTGGCAAAGTTTAAATGTGCACCCTTTTCAATAATTTAAATATTAGACATAGGCACAATTTTTATGAAAGAAAAACTATGAAGATGATAAATGTTTCAAAACAGAAAATATGTATTTATTTTTTATTGAAACTTTTCAGAAAATAAATTATAAATCATCCATTAGGACCATAACATACTTCTATACTCATTGATTTATGTTATAAGGAATATCAAAACATTCAAGTAATAACGTTATCAATCATAATTTATACATAGTACTGGCTGACCAAATTGTAAATCTTGCAAATCGCAACTGGAAACGACAATTTCTTTTGAAATGAAACAGATTTAATTTGGATGGTATAGTAAAAGTTATTTAATACAATACACGTGTTGTTATGAAGAGACAAAACATCAGTATAGCCAGCGCCTTTTCTTGTTTAAACAAAACAACACTCTCTGTGGGTTTACCGAAGCAGTCGTCTATGATTTCATCAAAGTCAGTTTTTTCTCTTCGCCCCTTTCTAAACTCAAAGCTAGATCACACAGTCTGTCCTGATTCATTGAGTCTCGGAGGTATGAAAGAATCAGTTTCTCTCAGCTTGCAATAGATACTGCCGTTGTCAGCATATTTGCGTGGCATTTCGAAGATTAGGATAGACGCTTTCATCACCATGTTTAACTATATACTACGACATGAATGTCAGGAAGACCTCAGTACGCGACAATTTTACATTGCACGATGCAATATTAACAATTTGCAATCTAAAATCTCCTCGTATAATTGCTTGCCATCTACGACTGAACTGTACGAAGCCCTTATTTCTCACACACAGATTTTAGTTTTTAACAGTCAGGATCGTAATAAAGGTCTTGGATATCGAACAAAAAGCCTAATTTGGACAGAAAAAGCTAGTTCTAAACAAGACTAACAAGACTCTTCTTTCATGAGTTAACACTTTGCGCAACTGTTGCGGAAACATTGCTCACTACTGATGTTTCGAGAAATAAAATTCTCTTCCTTAGTCACTGGACTGGGCCATTGTGTTTAGCCTGTTATCGGGCACGAGTGGCCATCGAAGGAATCTCGTAAAGTCGGAGTGAGCCGCAGCTGTTTAAGTAATTTTTAAATCTGTGGAAGCTTAGCAGCAGTTATTTGCGTAATGGTCGGATTCTCACAGTCACGGACTTAAACTCGCCTCAACCAGATTCTTACTAACCAATATCCTATTGCCTGAAAGGTAGCAGCTCAGACTGACTTGGCCTTTCTGATAACGTGAGAATGATGAGGTCGTGTAGATACGGCAAGCGAGCGTTCCTTACCACAGTTTTGTCATAATGCTTGGACGCCCTGCATTGCATAAGGCCGCTGTGTTGGTGCAGCTGTGCAGTTGGTTAAGCGGGTCGCAAAATAGACGCTCAAGAAATCGTAAATAAAAATTTTCATTTTTTGCCAAGCAAATTTTGCGACCCCGTCAAAGTGGCGCCCATGCCAGGTGCCATGCCTGCCATACCCTGGTCATGCCTGCCATACCCTAGATACGTCACTGTTCACTTTAACCACACAACCTGAATTTCACGCCCACCAGAGCGTATCAGACACCGACCTGCAAAAAATCATCAAACAATCGTAATCTATCACCGCAGAAAGGTTAAAATGCATCGTAACGCAGATAGACGCTGTTATATGCTGCATTGCTCATTTCGGTGCCATGGTCTTCGCTGACTGTGGCGGTGTTTGACGAATTACTTTCCCTCATTGAGGTCTCTTTTCTCCGAGTTGCTATATGCTGGTTAGAGGTGGTCAGTGCAACATTATTTTAACACAATCACATTCTAACATTGTTCTCTTCAGATTGATTAAAGCTGTCATAGTTAGCTTCACAACGTAATTGAATGTTTTGAAGTTTGTAATTTTCTAAACTGGAGTAGCGTTGGTAATTCGCTCAGATACAGTAGGTATTATGTGAAAACATGATGCGATTGAATCGTATTTTTGGTTTGTCTACACATTGTTGTTTTATCTCCCCACGCTGTTCGACTAGAAGCATAAGTAACTTAATTCATTGCGTATATTTATTTTGTGCTTGAGCTTTTGGTGTAAAATCCTTGCAATGTGATGTCTGTCATAAAAACCAATGTTGCCTCCAAATTGTCAGTGAATGATAGTAGATGTGAAAGAGATGTTTTCACTTGCATTCAGGCTCCTCACTGCATTCACTTGCATTCAGGCTCCTCACTGCTTTCACTTGCATTCAGGCTCCTCACTGCATTCACTTGCATTCAGGCTCCTCACTGCATTCACTTGCATTCAGGCTCCTCACTGCATTCACTTGCATTCAGGCTCCTCACTACATTCACTTGCATTCAGGCTCCTCACTGCATTCACTTGCATTCAGGCTCCTCACTGCATTCACATGCGCAACCCAGTCCGCAAGGGCGCTGCCAGTCTTGTTGACAGCATGGATGAAGATGGTTTGATCGACTGCATACATAAATGTGAGATGGGGGTGACAGCAGAAGCGGTGGCGCAAAAGTGGGAAGTCACCAGGGATGATCAGGTGCTGCGGCAGGAGAACGTTTGTATCTTGTCCCTCTTATTACATTTGTGTGATACAGTGTGCTGGATCCGCATCGCGACTTAAGTTTTATAGCGTACTGTAATACAGTCGTGGCCAAAAGTTTAAGACCAAATAGAAATTTCATAATTTTTTGAAAGTTTAAGACCAAACAGAGAAATTTCATAATTTTTTGATCCCGTAGCGTATTTTATCAAAATATCGTTTCGTCGGGTGGTTTTCCGCGGACGACCGCTCCTCTTACAATCTGAATAAGATCCACAATTCTTGAACTTGACCACTGCCTGATGCACTGCTGTTTAACTGACTGCAAGGCGTTCACTTATTGCACGTTCAGTGAATCCTAGTGAATCCTTCCTGGCGTAGAATCACGATCCGAGCTCGCTGTGCCTCAGAGAGAGACCGTTTCTTGCCCATTCTGAGGCAAGAAAATAATGACGAAAAACAAAAAAGCAACCTCACTGCTGAATTGTTGACTGTTGATGACTTGAAACAGTCTCTTGCGTCACACTCTCGCTCACCAGAAAGGATGATGCAATCGCGAATGATTTATGATGCAATACTGCGGAACAAGTAGCTTTGCACACAAAAATCGACTTTGGTCTTAAACTTTTGGCCACAACTGTATGTCGTATGTCTTGGATGTTAACCTACACGCAAGCCAGTGCTCTTATTGCTTTCAGTTGATTTTTCGGCTGCGTTCAACTTCCGAAGTTCCGCATAACCGGTTTTACATTATCTTCTACAGGATGCCTTCGCTCTAGCTTCCCAAATGAAAGCGGCGCGCGCCCAAAAAAACGGAAAGTTTTCAAATGAAATTGTTCCAGTAACTGTCAAAGGAAGAAAAAGTTAGTTTCGTGTTGTAAATAACTTGGAAAACATAAAAATGTTCTCGAATGCTTTCGTTCTGAATTGGACGATTTGTTTCTGGCGTGCTACTAGCGTCATAATTTGACGTATTTTGAATCATACGACTTAGCTGTTTTGTCACCCAAAGCTGTCAATGAAGTCTTGAATCGGGGATTCGATGATATTACAATATAATTGCCTTGTGACGTCACTTCAAAGGACCGACGAAAAAGCATCGTTCCAAGCGAACTATCCTTACAGCCAAAGTCGTTACAAGCAAATTCTATTTCTTTTTATTTAGTGCAGTTTAGTTTATCAAAACCGTTCAATCGCCATCACCCGAAAGTGGCTACACAAACATGGGCGGCTTTCAGCAATTTTTTTTAAATGCGCACTTCCCCTTCGCTGCTGATCAAACCTGGAAAGACCACATTTACTTTTTGCGCTTCCTAACTTTTGATCTACGTTCGGGGTCAGTGACTGGTGACAACTTTTTGAGGTAAAATTAACTCTGCCCATAGACGTAAACGGAATGTCGTCGAGATGATGTCAGAAACTTCTTCCTGCACTGGTTGTCGCCACCCGCTGGTGGCAAGCGACGTTGCTGACGTAATCGCCAATTTTGCAATTAATGGAAGTATATTGTTTTGGCCACTGGCTTATGAAAGCTGCGACCACCATCGGCTCAACAGCTGGCGATGCTGTTGTTGTCATTTGCGTCTGCAGCGGATGGTGTTGTTTGTGTCCAGACACAGAAACAGTGGTGGACACCGATGAGTTCCCGAGGCCACAGACCACAATGGAGGGCCTCGCTCAACTGAAGCCGCTCTTCGTGACCCCCGAGCAGAAGGAAAAGGGGGTCGCTGGTTCAGTGACGGTTGGCAACGCGACAGGCTTGAACAATGGCGCCGCGGCCGTGCTGGTTATGACGAAGGAGGAAGCAGACAAAAGGTTGAGTAGATTTCTTCAGTTGTCAAGTCTACATCCATTGCTGTGCGACCTCCGACTCAGCTCAACCTTCACTAACGGTGCGATTAGAAATCATTGCGTGTCGTTGGAATCGACATTTGCACCTGTTACGTCATACCTGACGGAAATCACCTTAAAAGATTCGCGATTCCGGTAACAGTGAGTTAATTATCATTGTTACAGTCATCTCAATTCTTGTGGACACAAGCAGCGCCGGCCAGTGTTATTAACTTATGTCTGAGCGTAAACACTCTTTCGTCTTTGAGCGACCACGTCATCATCACTTTGCTCTTTTTTGTCAGATCGCTGAAGCCTCTGGCCCGTATAGTGTCCTGGGCCCAGGCCGGAGTTGACCCGATGTTGATGGGCACTGGTCCTGTCCCCGCTGTCAGATTAGCTGTAAGTTTTCATTTTTGACTTTCCGTCTTGACGCTGATGACTGGTTGCTATGCAAAGCTCATAAAACTACACTAGTTTCATAACCTTGCAGGTGTTTTGTGTAAGTGACGTGCTTCCGGTGCAGCGGCGCGTGACGAGCACTTTGCAGTGCGTTGTCGAATCGCATGCGTGCGAACTACTCGCCCCACACCGCGCTTCCCCGGAGAGGCGTTCGACTGTTTGTCGGGGTATTTAGTGATTTGCTAGCGTTACCATGCCGACAGGCTTTGCCTTATTAAGACATAGGTGTAAAAGTTTTTCCTCCCCTTATTCATGAGTGCAGAAATACGTTCCGTTTCAAGCGATTGTGTTTATTTTGCAATGAAGTGGTGAAGTTGAGAACCCGATAAAAAAAAGTCGACGTGTGATGGAAAACAGCCAAGATTCAATTTGTCGGAAAAGTGCGCTACTATCAATAATAGCGAAAGGGGGGGCAGGTAACAAACTACGGAACAACGGTGGTGCAGTGGAAGGGCGAGGGATGTTCATTTCACAACAATGAATCCATCAGAACCAGGTCTAAATTACGGAATAAAAATACGAAACGTTCCAAAACCAGGTTCTAGTATACGTGTTATGATTGATTCGTGTTTGTTTTCAAATTTGTGGATAATGTAAAGAACTAAGTAGGGATTTTTAGAATAACGTTGATCAGCTTAAATCCTTGCACAATGCATTGAAAATAAATTATTCATAATGCCTGCTCTACGCGGATAATAAGAAAAATAACATCTTTCTTCCAAAACTCCAAATCACCCAGCGATTCAACTGAGGCAGACCTGCGTGAAAACCATTACTACGAATAGTTATCCAACAACGCCTCAGCTACAACCTTCAGGCATTTCTCACTCTCCAGCGTGCAGCAGTGGTGGTCAATCTATCTCAACCAATGCATTACCAACAAATCGGATACCCGTAGCGTGTGGCAAACTCGATGGTAGTGGTTACGTTGAAACAAGGTTTACAATACCAGATAGTTCGAAATCAGAACGGCTTCATAAACTGTTGGTAACCCCACTTCAGTATGATTTCCCCAGGTACTCAAGAAAGATCAAGGATAGAGATAAATTTTCATCTTTCCAACATGTTCTTTTAAACTCGCAGATGTTGAAGGCACTAGGCATGCCGACTAACGTACCCCCTTAATTGTGTCCCTGGACTGTCAAGAAACTTACAGCCCCAAGGACACAAAAACAGTAAGTCGAGCCAACATAAGAATGGCTAGACCTGCACTGTTGATGGAACTTTCAACATCTTCCTGCGTGGTTGTATACGCTTGTCGGAGCAGGTTCGCTCTTGAGCAAAACACCATGTCATAATAGTCTTTGTTGAATAACAATAGTCTTTGCAAGTTTTTTTTAAGGAAAATACTAGGTACCCGGTATGGACCTGTAGGGACCCGATTTCTCTGATTGTAGGGACCCGAATCGGCTCCCTAACACACTTTTAAAAAAAACTGGCGTTTGTTGAATAGAACTTTCACTGGAAGTGTCATCTGTGCAAAAATTTAATCAGATTTGTTCATTTTGATGAATTGCGTCGTGAACAGTTAACAACCTGAAAGCGATTTAAGCGTGGCGTTAGGGCAAGGACTAACATAACAGCGACTTTATATGGATAAAGTGTTTTCGTTTTGCATGTCTTCAGCGGCAGGCTGAAGATAATCCCATCACTTGCAATAAAAAGGCAGATATTTTTTTCAGTTGGCAAAAGCAAATTGGAAGGTGGAAGACATTGACCTGATGGAGTTGAACGAAGCGTTTGCGGCTCAGAGCCTGGTTGTGATCCGGGAACTCGGTGTCGATCCTGACAAGTAAGCTCGGTGTGGAAACGCTTCGCACGTGTTTGTCATTAGTGGCTGTGGTGGCGTGGACTCAGTCTCTGCTCATTCATCACTTGTTCAAATCGCATCATATTCGTGGACAGGTTAACTATAGGATGCTGCGATAGAAGATGTCAGCTGTTGTTTTGCTGCCCGAGCATCTGCCAAGTATATTTGCTACCAACCAGTTAAATAGACCCATCAAAAGATTTTATACAATTTTGATCTAGATACAGAAGTGTCTGTGCTGTCCACATCACCCTGGAATGAACTTTCGCCAAATGAGGGTCGATCATGAAGTCATTAGTTTCACGGAGTCGATCATGAGGTCATTAGTTTCACGGAGTCGATCATGAGGTCATTAGTTTCACGGAGTCGTTTTAGCGATGGATGAGGCGAGTCGAGATCGCTCGGTGATTAACACTATGGCGCGCAACGACGAGAAACTTTGGTTTTCTTTTTTTACCTGATGCATATGTTTCAAAAAGGCAGTCGTTGATTGTCGTTAAACTGTACACATGTCCTTTCTTGTCGGCAGTGGCTTTGTCGTGTCTTACCGATGGAAGTAGGTCGAAGGCAGGGGTTCAGTAGGGGGTGCACGTGAGAACGCGTTCCCACACCTTTTTTGCACTTGTAACGTTACTTGAAGATTTAGATTTTTCATTTCAATTTCTGTGTGTAGCTCCTGGAGCAGCAGAAATTAATAAATGAAAAGTTATCTCGTGCATAGCACCGTAGCACTAAAGTGAAACAGAAAGATCCAGTGTGGAAATTCTTATCGGCGAACGCTCACTTTATTCGAATCATTTGGTCCTTTTATTTGGTGTGGGATCGGTGTTCCCACACCCCTTTTTTAGCACTGCACCCCTTGGTCGTGAGGCATCCCCCCTTCCGTGCTTTGATCTTCCGCGACCTGCGATCTTCAAATTAAGGAGCAGGTTTGTTTGAGTCGTTCCTCGGGAAGTCGGCGAAACATAAAATCTTAGTCTTACAACGCGAACGGCATCTCTCACTTGGTTCTTGTCTTTATCATCTCTGGCTCTATCCTTTCTACTTCAATCACTGACGCACCAGGCGTGCCACAACCGCACCAGGCGTGCCACAACCGCACCAGGCGTGCCACAACCGCAAGTTCGCTGCAGCTATCGTTTCATTGCAAAAGATACGTGTGGTGGCGGCGGAAGATGTCTGCTTCAGGTTGGGTTTCTTCCAATGCACCGTGTATATGCATAACCTGATGAGAACGTCTCTAAATATAAAGATAAGCAAATATACAATCCTCGATTCTTTCGTTTCAACTGTTTGGGAGTCTCGCGAGACAGATTCGAACAAGAGCAAACCTGTATATGCTGATAAAGAAAAGCTTTTGTGCGTTCGCCTGTTGCCGTTTGTACGAAGTTGTCGAGTATGTTTATTATCGTCATATTAACTCGTCGCGTCGTTTTGCAGGGTGAATGTCAACGGGGGGGCCATCGCTCTCGGGCACCCACTCGGCGCCTCTGGGTGCCGGATCCTGGTCACGCTGGTCCACGCCATGAAAGACCGAGATTGTAGGAGGGGTGTGGCTTCGTTGTGTGTGGGCGGGGGTATGGGCGTGGCAATGTGCGTTGAAAGAGTATGATCGAGGAATGTTGACTTCTGACCTGTTGATCACTGTTCCAATTGCGGATCGCACCATTCCGCCCCCCCCCCCC
>JGI24159J19872_10001803_pt1 | contig 24414 bp, 7 predicted proteins | sample Ectturendosymbi4_FD_19872 | JGI IMG/M metagenome (IMG submission 19872)
CAGCTAAACAACGCTTTTTTAAGAAATGTACTACGTTAATAATGGTGATCCGCTTTGCCTCTAACAAAAATAATAACCAAAAGGTCGCAGAAGAACAAGCGGTTTGACGAGGCACTAACTGCTATGTCACGATTTCTCTTATCAATTTGAAAGTTTTAGCAATTTTCACGGTTCAACAGTACCCTAACGTTTTAAAGTTTCATGAGGGCAAATTGAGGCCTGTCTAAGACAAAATAGTTCACGAACAAACAGAAAAAAAATGCCTTAAAAATACGAACAGTTTAAACTATCTCCTAAGTTGACACTCCCAGCATATTTGTGGTTGAATACCAATCATTTACGAAATTTTCCATCAGATAACCTGTCTCAAGATAAATCTTGTAAGGAGATAACTAACGAGCAAGACAAAGAAAATTCCAATAAGATTTCTTAAAAATGTTTAGAATATAAAATTTCATCTTCATTCTTTGAAAGATTTTACAAATGTCAAAATTGCTATGCAATGTTTTGAAAATTTCGAGGGGGGCAAATGCCCCAAATGTCCCCCCTCCCCGGTTGCGCGCCTGTTTCAGGTCTCAGTTATGGCTGTTTTTGTTATAATATTGGTTTGTGTATAGACGATGCATGAGAGCAACTTGTGGTGGTGGTTTTGGCGTCATTTTTTGCATCTAATTTCAGATTTGTCATTGCCGTTGCCAAACACAGTTGCTGTTGGAATGTGTCCTCGATTGTTGCGCATATAATGTGTACTGTCTATGCTGCACGTGGACTGATTGTGAATTGCGAACTGTGGGCCTGAGGCAGAAATGCAAATAGGCTACATAGGAGAGGAAGACAGGCATTAACTACATTCTGAAATCTAAACTATGTTTCAGTGCAGGGAAGATAATTGCAATAAATCGCAAGAATCTATTTTTTTGTAGGCCTATCTCAATATAAAGTCTGTGAANATTACAGCTGCAGGCGGGACTCAAAAAGTGCAAACATTGGANTGTCTTGATAACTTTGTAAATGTTTGTTCAATCGGATTCCAGCAAAAGTGGTGTTTTTNCGCAAGCACATTTGCCCAGTAGAGGTGCAATGAAAACGTACGTTAGATTTGGAGAGTTCGTTCACTTCTATCAATTTCAAGGGTGTTTCAGCTTTTCTAGGAGAAACAGGCTTATGAAGGAAGCAGCAATTCTTTGTTCAATTGATGGTTTATGCCAGCACTCTTCAACCGGTGTGCACGGTGCACCCTAGGGTGAACCAAAATGTGCATGGGGTGCACCACTACAAAAGGGTTCACAAGGATGCATTACAAACGTGTCACACTAAACAGATAGGGGAAGGTGGGGCACAGTGGGACTAGGGGCACAGTGGTCTTTTTTGATTTATTCAAAAAGTTGAAAACGTTTAACTTTAAAGTTTCCGTGGTGATTTAGTCTCATACCAGCCGTAGTACTTTTTCCTTGATAGGCAGCCGTTTTTACGAGTTACAGAACAAGTTGTGCTTTTGCTACCCAAAAGTAATTTATAAAATCGCATTTAGATTTGGGTTTTTCCCACGTTAATCAGCATCTTTTGTTCTGAGTTTTTGTGATATTGTAGTCAGCCTAGTCAGGGCAGGGCTACATCATTCGATAATTCCAGATTTAATTCTGTTTAAGTTGAGTTGGTACTTCTTCATTTTATTTTTTGGATGTGCATGGGGCACATCTGACAAACAAATTGGGCACACTCGACACATTGCCACTAGGTCACTCTTAACAAGGTAAAACTTGAGAGGTTATATTGGAATGCATTAGGTTGATTATGTGTTTAGAGGCACATTATATTTGTATGGTAAAGCATGAATTTCAGCATACTGCATTGGTTTCATTTAATGTTTGGTAATCATAAAAAATTGTTTTGCCATGCAGTGATAGTAGGTAATTAGAATGTGAAAAAAGTGGAACGGGAGGCAGAAAGTGACTGTTACATGGGATATCACGTGAATATTATGCAATGAATGCAACCCAACTTTTTATTGACTGGTCAGGTATACCCCATACTCACGTCGAGTGTGCCCCATGCATGCGGCACACTCGACAGAAAAAGTACACTTTTTAAATTGAATGTAAATGTTTTTCTGAAAGGCATTGTTTTTATGTTTTAGCATGATATTGTGTATATAGAGTTGCTTTATTGTTTGACAAATTTTGAGCTTGTTTGGACTTGAAATAAAGTAGCAGTTTTTGAAAATGCAAAAATGTGTCTACTGTACCCCACCTTCCCCCACTTTTCACAAAAACTCTCTGTTAGCAAAAATGAACCATTATCCAATCAATGACTTTCAGCATTTAAACTAGACTTTGGACATTCTGAAGTGTGGTGCGTAAGCATCAGACCATGTCAAGCTAATTGTTGTATTTAGTTGATTATTTGTAATTCATAAGCAACAAACAATGAGTCATTATCAATTGAATTATGTACCTGAGTTACTAAATTAGGGTACTTGCTTACTTAGGCCAAGGTACTCACAGACATGGGCGCAATTATGTGGAGGACACGGGNGACGTTNCAGTAAATAGAGTGCATGAGTGTAAATAGGGTGCATGGAAACAGAGAGCTCCTGAGCCTGAGCCATTTTATTTTTACAAGAGCTCTGCAGCCCTGCTCTCAAGTACTTAGGTTATTCGATATGTCAAGTTAACAAGGTATGTCAAGCTTTCTGTTTATAAGCATGACAGGGCCCAAAGTGGCACAACACATTCACATAGTGTCTACTCTACTTCATGAGGCAAAACCTGTGCTGGACTATTTTGCCTTCATTTCAACACAATTGGTTGAAGTGGTCATGTGACAAGTATGATAGCACAGACACAATTGGTTGGGGTTTGAGAGTTTATGGTTAGGGGTTAGGATCAGGACTTATGGTAAAGGTTTAGGGTCAAGTTTTAGGTTTAGGTGTTCAGGGTTTAGAGTTAGGGTTAGGATACAATTCATGTAATGCAAACAAGAAGCCGCAAACTACTTGCCAGCCCTGAAACCATGACCACACTCATCCATGCACGAGACTGAACTGGTTCAGACACCATGGTTAACCAAGCAGGACATGCGTTCCAAACTTGTCATGTGACTACTTCAACCAATCGTATTCAGCTGAAGACAAAATATCTCCAGCAGTTGTTTTGCCTAAAAAGGCAAAATAGACACAGCACAAAAATGTAGCCTATGCTGTGCATCATAATGCAATCTCGGATAGTCTTTGGATGTGGATAGTATGATTTCAACCAAAGCAAGGATTCGGATCAGATACGGATATCATTTTTCAAAAACAGGATAGGATCGGATAGTAAAATTCCACTATCCAATCATCTCTGGTTTGTACACAAAGAAATGAACATTTTTGCTTCAATGATGATCAAGACTGGCACAAATTTTCTGTTTTGATCGTCTAATTGTGCTATGCTACATTTTAAGGATCAAGTGACCTCAACTTGCATAGAAGTTGACCTGAGATTTTGCTTTCACTGACTGGTCAGCAGGGCACAATATATTGACACCTTATCGTGGTTCAGTGCAGCATTTGCATATCGTGATCATGGCAGTGAGCCTCATACTGTAACAATGAGTCGTTTCCAGATACCAGTAAAGTGATTTAAGATTTTCAGATACAAATCCAATCCAAAAATTATAAAGCAATAAATAATGCAAACACAAAAAACGAATCTTGTTTAAATCCAAAATCCTGCCACTGTTAATAGCATAAGCCCATGTGACGACGTGATTACTGCACATATAACGTTGAATTCGTAGCAACAACAAAAGAGTGAACCTAGTCAAATGAGTAATCTCAATTGCTATTAGGCTAAGGATGGTGGGTTCGACTCTTTCCTTTGTTGGCTCAGGGGAACGCAGCATTGTGCCTGCAAGAAATGAGTCCCAATGTGTCGGTAGCTGCAATCCATGTTGAAGGTCGTGTTGAGCTTGTTAAATGGAGAAGTAATGTGGAGACATGATTACGCCGCATATATACCTAACGATGAATTCGTAGCAGCTATAGAAGAGTGATCTAGTCGAATGAGGAATCTCTATTGCAAATATGCCTAGGGTCGTTGGTTCAGATCGCACCTGGCACCAACTTCACATCCTGGTCACATAGCAGCACCACTTTGTTGCGATTAGAAAGCTTGAGCAGCAAGTGCACAAAGCTTCACACTGTGGCAGCATAGAGATCACATGTCGTGCTTATTCCATTTCTGCTTGTTCGTGGCACATATGTATGGGTTTTGTTCTTCACGCACATCTTGTTCGTGGTGAATCGCACATTCAACACAACGTTTACTGAGAGATTGCAACAAGGTTGGGCGAGACTTGTTGAAATGACTGAGAGTGAAAGAGACAAGTAAAATCCAAACTGAAAAAAGCTTAGATATAAATAACCTGAAATCAAACTTACTGATACAATATTGGGCACCATTTTTTAACTTATCGGGTGCCACTTCATAGCATGTTGTGCACCATTTTCTACCTGATCAGGTACCAGTCTATAGCATGTTGGGCATCATTTTCTACCTTATCAAGCGCCAGTTTATAGCATGTTGGGCGCCATTTCATAGCATAAAAAGGTCATAAAAAATGTGAAATTTCGTTTGACTCGACATTGACTCGAGTTAGCAAACCAATGACTCGAAGAAGTGATTCGACAGTTCTTGTGACTCGACTCTGACTGTTTTAGTTGGGAACTACGAAAGTCCTACCTGCCTGATGTACAAGGGAAAAGTCACATTGAAGTAAGGGCGTGCTGGAATGGACCTTGCCTAGGACACACAGGCAAAAGATGTGCAAAGAGAATGTTAATTTTGCAAAAAGGTCGTGCCACGGATGATTGAACAGAATGATGCTGTCAAGCTATGAGGGAGCGCTGAAAATGGATCTCACGTAGGGCGCTGGAATGGCTTGCGCCGGCCCCTGCTCCGCCCCCATTGCCCCGTTGCCCCTTTTTGAAAGAGCAGGAGGCAATGCCCCCATCACTCCACCGCTCTCCGGCGTCCCTGAGAGGGGGTTCAGAAGGAACTTTGCACCCGGGCCCAGTAGATACTGGGGCCCGGTAGGATGAAAGCACGAACGCTCAGATTTTCTGTAATCAAGCCCAAAATTGATGTTCGCTTTCTCCAACTGCAGCGCTGGTAGATCAGGGCGGATCCAGAGGGTGGCGATTGGGGTGATCGCCCTAAAACCTACGAAAAGTATAATTTTATTCACCATGATTTTGTACAACTAGGAAAACAGCATTCGCGATATAAGGCCATTTTGTCTTCCATTGTTTTGCCACATTAGTGTTGTGAACTGAACTCATAATGAGACTTGACTACCAAATACTACTGAAATCGCCCCCACCCCTACCCTTCTTGGCTGGAGCCGCCCTTGCGTACCACTTGTGGTCAGGCCCGTAGCCAGGTTTCAATGTTTGATGAGGCATAATACATTTTAGGGGGGCAAGATATTTGCTTTTACTATATGTTTAAAACAAATTATCCTGGGCGCAACAAAATTTGAGGGGGCACAAAAGAAATTTGTTGGGACATTGCCCCCGAATGCCCTCCGTGGCTACCGGCCTGCTTGTGGTACCCGAAGTTCTTCCATGTGGTACGTGAGCAACGTATTTAGGCTTACTAGAAAGCAAAGAAAATAACAATAAATGAATGCACTGGATCTACTAGTCAGCGTCGTAGACATTGTTTCCACCATGATTATAACAATGAAGTAGAGCGCGAAACTCCACAGTGAAATTTATTTCACTCTACTTAATTTCTGTATCGACGTACAGGAACGCAGAATTTTTTCCTTGTGACGTCATCTTTTGCAGCTTATTAGGCCTACTTGAAAAATATAATGAGCTAGTTAGCAGGGTAATCCAAGATTATGAACACCTGGAACCGCAGCTTTTCATGGCAAGGTCGATGGTCGCAAATTAAGAAAGTGCAGATTTCGGCTTACAGCGACAATCCTAAGCTGTTGCGTTGCAAACCGTTTCTAACGATCCAATAGCTAACGGCAAACTGTAAAACGGAGCAAGTTAGCCAAAAATAGAGACTTCATAAGTGAATAATTGCCTACTGCACAAGCATAGGCGTAGCAGCAGGCAAACGTTTGGAGGTGCGAAGAATTTTTGCCCAAATTTCCCGCAAACTTGCCCGAAAAAATCTGAAGAAAATGGCCTCCAAAAACTGCATTTCATTGGGTGCAAAGCAGTTCAAGCACCATTATTGCCAAAATTTCACCCAAGCCTGCCCAAATTTATCCTAACTTTCCCGAAAATAACTAAATTATAACATGACCTCCAAAAAAACATCTTCACTTTCATTTTGGGTGCCATTTTTGTAAAATAAACCCACATACAGCAATTTTGCAAAGGTTTGCACACATTTTGCCCAAATTTCCTCACATTTTGCCGGATTTTAAGGGATTTGCCCGAACTTTACAGGATCTGCATCCCCGCCTCCTACACCAGTGCTGCAAAGAGTTTAAATCTGGTTGAGAAAACTTGCAGAATAAGAATATTGAAAAGGCGTTCTGGAGGACACAAATACTAACCTCGCGGGTCGCATGCGGTCGATGGCAGTGGAGTAACTAGGGGAGATATGCGGGGACATGTGTCCCCGGACGCAGCATTTTGGGGGCGCCAAATTGAGGTGGGAATGATACTCGTACGGAAAATTTACGAAATGTCAAATGTCAGCGGGGTGCTAATAATTACGACTTACAAAATGCCGCATGCCATTGGCTGCTACCCTGTTGCGAAATCTCATCAAGATCATCAAGGTTTTGCAAAAGAGTAGTTACAAACATTAGTGATGTTTCAAAACGGAGCTTCTGTTGCAAGCAATCAGCGTCCGTATGTCGTTTGGCTCACAGCTGCGTCACAACGCTTTCAGATAGCCAAGGTTGCGAACTTACGAGCTTTCCAACTACGTTCTCATTCTTTCATTGTGTCACAATGGGACGAAGATCCAATGACCATTGTGCAGTGCTGTGTACTTCTGCGCATGCTTTAACGCAATAACTGATTGTGAGCACTTTGAAACTGGTGATAACCCTTGTAAAATGATTCTGAGGCATCAGCTCGAGCAGACCACCGGGTATCCCATGGGTGTTTTGGAACAAGGCATTCGGGTTGCTCTCTAACATGGGTCATCAGGATGTTCCATCGATGTGTTGATGATACAAAGAATGTGTACAGGCGCTGCAGTAACTCAAAATATGAAACTGCTTCGACGCAACAATCCACAGCTGACTCGCCAAATAGATTTTGCAACATCTGAGTCAGACGTACAAATGCGATTGAAATAAAACAAGTTCTAATCAACAATATTAATCGTGACAATTAGCAAATAGATAAATATATTTATAACAATAAATATTTATTTACATTGAAAAACATGAAAACATTTTTGTCATCACCAGGCCTTATCACAATTTTCTTACTTTACTTTTCTGTGGCCTGGATTTTTTACTGCCATTAAGACACGTGTCTTATTTGCCAAATGGTTAATCCAGCACTGCTTGTGGGGAGTTCGGCCCCAGGCCGAGTCGCATGAAGATCTAANAGTTTAATTCCTCATTTATCGATACTTCTCAAGCNGGCCGTATAAACGAAGTTATAGGTGGTGAATTCTAAAATGTATTGGGTGAATATATTTTGTTGCAACCCGCTCGATTAGTTATTTTGCTAACTGAACTAAACTTGCTTCTAACTCCAATGCACGATTTAAACTCTAACTACGTCGATCCAAAATTCTGCGAGAAAAATCATAAGCGTTTCTTAAAAACCCAAATCAAAACAGAGCTTTTGGGTGAAATCCAATCGATTCATGAATTACCTGGCTTGCAAAAGGACAAAGCGCACGTGACCTTTAACCATAAACTCTGTGACAAAGTGAGAGAAGTTTGCAGAAGGTTTATTTCGAATTTTTCAAATATGCGTTGCAGTAGTTAAAAACTGCTGAAAAATTTCTAGATAAATATTTTATTTAGAAACCTAACTCAAGGTTAACGAAGATTCCACCCCAATATCTTCTGCGCATCGCTGAAATAGGGACCTTGATTTTACTGGAGGATGTGTGTAGACACTTTCGTACGGAGGGGGGAGGCCACTGTGCCATGGCCACCCCCTCAGACCCTAAAAATAAAAAAATGTAAAAAAAGTATTGTCTAAAACTTGCTTCCAGAATGCACAAAAATGCGTATTTTTAGTTTTCCCGGGAGCATGCCCCCGGACCCCCTAGACTGGTCGTGCCTTCGGCACTTCTCCTAAAGTTGATTTGTGACTTCACACGATTGTGTGAACTTGGCCCCCTCGGAGAATTTTCTGCGTACACCACTCTGTGTAGATCAGTGGTTCTCAAACTTTTTTCGTTGCAACGCCTTTGGAAAAGTTTTCTGGACTTGCGAGATGTTAAAAAAGATATATTATCAATGTTTTATATATGTAATTGATGAAAGCACGATGAAAACGACCCTGTTACTTTGTTTGATTTGTATATTTGTTCAAATAAAAGTAAAACACTGAGAACTTCCAGACACGTTTGGTAACGTTTTAATGAACGCCGCCATTTATCTGATACGTCAAGCATATTTTTGTCCGGACTTTGCGTAGAAATGAGTTTATTCAATTGAGCAAAGATACCACACAAGTATGTCAATTTAAATAGAAATTCTTGCTGAACTTAACAATCAGCAAGTTGATTATTTTTATAACTGACTATTGTTGTATAGCCTTTATTTGTCTGACGCAAAGTAAACTCAAAATGTGCAATGCTTTTGTTAGTAAACATTTTTTTACTTAACAGCAACTGCAGCTCCGTAGTCATGAGATTTAAATAGGCTATCGACTGTAAGCATGATCGGATTTAAACCATACTCTTTGGTAAAATTATAAAACTGCACTGAATTTACTGTTGTTGCCCTTTGAATAAAACTGCACTGAGTTTACTTTTGTGCGACGCCCCTGGAAAGTCAAATCGACGCACCAGGGCGTCTCGACGCACAATTTGAGAAATATGAGTGTAGATAAATATTTCATGTGTGCGAATTATGGAAGTCATTCGCACAAATCTGGCTGTCAAGTTTGTCAATATCCTATCAAGGTAAAGAAAGACGTTCTTTTTCTTTTTAAATTTGATTTCAACAAAAATGAGTTCGTTGACTTGTACCTTTTTCGCTAGATCTCTGTTCTTTGCGTGGACCATGTTTCAACTTTTATTTTGCAAATTTGTTTCAGGCGAAGATGGGAGGGCATTGCATTTAAAAGAATTAAAGGAAAAAAAAACTCTGGAAACAGCGGAAATTTTATTCAGCAGAATCATAAATGAAATAGTGCCAGGAAAACACTATGATGTGTTTGTGAAACAAGGCCTAAAATAAAGTAGATGAAAAGCTGTTTGGCCTGTATGCGTTGCGAAGTCTTGCAAAAAAATGACAAAAAGCAGGTAGTACCGACATTTTTGGTTTCCTTTCAAATATTGCAAAGAGAATTAATGCGTGCTCCTGTGCTCTACCTAAATATAAAAATTGTTATCCAGCTCAGTGTAGATACACTCTTTTTCTGAAGTAGCTCCAACCGACTCGAGTTTTATGGCGATTCGAGAAAACAAACTGGTGTTTGTATTGTGCTATACGAGGTCCATGCTTAGGATTGTATACGGAACGTCTACTTTGTTTTCTGCAGCAAGTGTTTTGGTTCTTGGAGCGTGCGTTATGAGTCGGAATCTGAGGGTTTTGACCTGCAAAACCTAAAAGAAAACTTTATTAGACTTAAAGAGAAGAGCATCAGAGTTTATGTTTCAACGACTGTATCCCGCCGCTGCGAAAACCGATTCGTTGCTCTTCAGATAAAAGTGTTAATTCTTCAGGTAGAATTTAAGATTGAAATGGAGAGTGTCAAAACGTTCATCTGATTTTGAAAAATATCAGTTCAATTCAGTTAATCTTGAACTGATTGCAAACCTTTAATTCGAACTGTAATAGCTGGGCTTAATCATTTGCTCCGTTCTCCAAGAAATATATTTGCAGCAGCACCTACACGATGTATAGTGTAAATAGTATGAGGAAATGAAAAACTCTATGAAAATGTCCTTGCAAAACCAATTCTTTTTTTTACAAGAAAATCAGATTGAAAACTTTGTCAGGAATTCAAAAATCAGCATTTCGTAACTGTGAGTTTTTTTAGGCAATTCTGGAGAGATAACAAGCTTTGCTAGACAATAATAGCAAGTTGAACTTTGGGGAGATAGCAAGCTTTACCTAGACCATAATAGCAAGCTGCGAGGCCTTGCAGACGTTTTCCGAGAAACGTGTTGATCAAAGAGCACTTTTCATGCCATAATTCGCTGCGTTAGAGTCACAAAGATTAATGTGCTTGGTTTGCGTTGTGAGTAAGGTTATCTCACGCGTCAGGTTGTCTTACATTATTGATACTGCTGGGACGAAAAATTGTGCCCCTGTCTCGATACTCTGAGGTTCGAAGCACTCAAACTCATTACTTACTTGTTGTACACAATACTGACTTGGCTGTGATGGATGCGATGCGTTCGACAAGCTACAGAAAAGAGTGAGAGCAAACAGCAGTGACCCCATCACAGAACAACGACATGCCTGTCCACGGCACGGAGAAATAGCGCCAACATCTGTGCAATGCAAACTCAGTTGTCTGTTGGGCAAAAGCAGAAAACATGAAGTAGACAAAATGTAAATTAGATTACATTCCATCTTTTAAGCTGTCGTACGTCTTAGTGACTTTTGGGTACTTTCGTGAGCCGCTCAGAATGTAAGACTCATTAAATAATTAAAAGATGATTTAGAAACCGAAGACTACGGCGGATTTTAATGTACACTGGCGCAGAAAGTCGTTTCTCTTTATTTATTTGAACATGGCGTTGTAAAACAGGGAAACCACTTTTGGCTTTGACTATGTCAGACGTTTTTCACAAAAAGTGTTTAACCAAAGGTCTACCTCAGGCGTTCTCAACCTTTTTACCTTAAAGTACCCCCGAGTCATAAAACAATCAACCCGAACCCCCAGGTTAGATGGCAAAGCCGTGGATTTCACATTGTTGCAACACAACAACGCAAGATCAAGCAAAATCTACACGGAGGTTTCAATCGGCACGCATTTTCCTCTCGTGTAGGATATTAACAAATAGCAATACACGAAAACTCAACTGCCATCCAAGTACCCCTGGAAATCTTCCCGTGAACCCCTGCGGGTTCGCGAACCCCAGGTTGAGAACCAGTGGTCTACCTGATGAAAAACAGCAATGTCGCATAAACGTCATTACCACTCAACCACTTGATAAATGCTTGAGCACAGACAATGTTGCACCTGTTTTGGGTAGGGGAGAACGGGGTATGTTGAACCGGTGGGTAAGTTGAACCACCCTGTTTTAGCTAAATGAAGCGGTCCAGAGACTGATGCGTGACACCTATTATTTGGATCCTGTTAGGAATGCATTTTGGTTGATGACTCAGATCCAAAATTATTTGGTACAGAAAAGCTGGCAAGTTGGAAGTGTTTTTGTAAGCTCAAAGTGAAAAACTGAAAATTTACTTTTCTGTTTCATAATTCATAGTGGGAAAGGTATATTTGTATGATGTCGTTATTTCTTTAAGGCGTAGGTCCATCAGAGTTCATCACCTTGTGTTTGTACAGCTGGACATTAGTGCTTTGACATAAATTAACTTCCAAATTGAAATTCTCCTTCGGGGTAAGTTGAACCATTCAAGTCGCGCAAGTTGAACCATGGCTCAACTAACCCTACTTGATCCAAGTCGCTAGTTGTTGTTTGTTTGATTTAGTTACTGTTGTTTTTAATCATTGCAATTATAAAATTTCCTTTAATAACAAAAAAATCGTGCTTCTGCTTTGGAAGATTTTATGACAGCCGCTTCAGACGCTGTAACAAAAACCACTTTTAGTTGAAAAATTGCAAGCCAATATGAAATTAATCGTCATACTTAAAACGATTCATTGACCGAAAGGCCTCAGCAGCGAAACATCTTTATGGTTATGACGCTCTCAGTGATGAACTCAAAATGTTTAGTGATGGAATGGAAAGTGATTTGGCAAAACATGTCAAGGAACTATCAAAATTTTTTCTGTTAAAAAAGGCGATTGGGGGCGATCGCTCCCCCTATAACCTACGAAAGTAACATTATCGCTATGATTTTGTACAATTCGGAAAACAACATTCACAATTTAAGGCCATTTTGCCGTCCATTGCTTTGTCACAGCAGTGTTGTGATGTATACTTCATCTCCCTCACAGTAGTGACGCAGTAATGAGACTTGAATAACCAAATATTACTGAAATCTCCCCCTAACCATACTGGCTTTATTTTCCCTGCTGTGAGCTTCACTGGCAAAAAACTCTTTCTTATGTTACACCCATTGGTTGGGAGTATTGCTGACAAAATTAGAGAATGCGAAGGAAATTTTTTAATAGAGGAAGAAATGACCCTACAACAGGAAGACCAGCTGTCACTTTCAACTTTGGTGACGAGTGGTCTTTTTCAAAATGGGATATTGTAAAGATACTCCCGTTTCCAGAAGTCCCTGGAATGACGAAACGACAAAAGAAACCCATATTGTCATCGGACTTCAAATGCCCCAAGTTCAGGTTTCTAGTGCTTCCACCAAAGGAGCAATGGCAAAAAATGTAAAAAATGGTTCAACATATCCCGTTCTCCCCTGCGTTAGATTTTTTATTAATCTACTGTATTACTATATTTTTTGTCCGACTTGATGCAAGTTTAGGTAACATTTTTGTCCGACTTATAGGCAACAAGTTTAGGCGAAATACCGTCTGTGCGCAGAGAAACACTATCTCGCAATAAATCCATATACAATATCCGTCTACAACAGTTTTCAGAGGATGTAAATTTTATTTGAACGAAACAATCGTTACGAACATTTCCGATCCGTTTGTTCTTCATGCCAACGCAGGGCATAGGTCTACACTGCAGGAAATCAACCTCGACTTCGTATCTGCAACAATACAATTCTGCATCACTTGGTGGAGTACACATTAGGTACCTCGTGTCTTAGAGATCCGAATCTTGTATTTGTGAGCTTACAGGACTTTTAAAAAATTTATACACCACTCGTTTTGCCTCCGAAAGTTGAAAAAAATTATAAAACATATTTGTAGCGTTTTCCTAAGTACAAGAAATTAAAAAAATCCCGGGGCTGCGACACCCAGGGTAACCTGAACAGGACTAGAAGTGCTCCAAAAAGATCTGAAAATGTTTGGTCTGAAAAAAGTTTAAGTGAGAAACGAAACAATATCGATTGTCGTTGGGCAACGCGTTATGGTTAACTATTATCTATTACTCTTATTTCCTCAAAGAAGTCAGATTTACACTGTGGTCTTGAGCTACTATGCACCAAAACAATCTTTTGCTGGCAAATTAAATCTTTTTCTCAGCTGCAAAATCAAACGAGATATACGTGTAAAGGACTGTTTTTCCTTTATTTTCAGCAAACACTAATCGAAGCGCATGGCACACAAATAGCGTTCTGCGCGAGTGGTGTCTACATAATGTACGGAAGATTGTCGGCGAACATTGTAATTTTCAACGTTAGTGATCTACTTTAGCGAAAATTACATTGGTAATGACCTGAGTTACAAATGTTCAGAAATAAGGCAATAAAAGCGTGACGTCGCAAACTGCCAAGTACTATACATAGCATTTTGCGAACGTTTTAAGATTTAGGAATAGCTGGCTTTTGTTTTCGATCATTATTACAGTTCCTGTAGGCCTCACTGGAAAAGAAAATGAAAATTATATTTTCCCACGAAGGCAGATCTGGAAATTTCATGCTGCCACTGCTTGTTGAAAGATTCACCCAATGCAGTATTACATATAAACCTATACGTTTTGGCCGTAATATCGTAGAAATAATTATGGGTTTTGACGAAATGCAACAGTTGTAGATACAAATTTAAGGTATTTTAAGAACAATTGAAAACAAAAAAAGACATTGTTGCTACACGATTCTATGGACAAGTTTGGTGAGGTATTCTCGTAAACTCGCAAAACCTTTAGTAGCGAAAAATGCGGGTGGTTCCAGCACACTTAGAAGGTCTTTTTTAGTGGTTTAACGTCTTCAACTTTATTGCTTAATTTTTGCAAACTTTTTCCATTTTATTCTTTAATTTTTTGTACATTGATGCCTACAAGCGTTCCGAACTATATGCAGAACCTCACTTTTTTCACTGAGAACGCCTTATCAAGTAATCGATTTGTCAACTTGTGTTTTCCGTGTTGTCTTGTTGGAGGATCATTTGTCGTACATGAACGAAATAGTTAAATTTATCGAAAGGTCTATGAAAGTTTTGGAAAAAGTTAAAATTTGGAAAAATTAAACTCTGATCAAAGTTAAACCCTGATCAACCACTCCAGTCAGGATCAAGTATTTTTGAAGCTAATCGAATTCTAAGCGGATTTTTAGGCATGGAGTTAGATTGAAAAACTACGTCCACCGAAATTCTGAAACAAGAAAGTTAACAATTGCAAAATAACGCTTATGAATTCATCAGAAATCTGCACTTGCAGGTGCGTCATTAGTCTATTTTAATGTTGCAAAAATGCTAGGCTGTTGAATCTTGATAACAGGGGTCAATGAGAATGGTGATATAAAATAATAAAAAGAAGAAAGAAACACATCACCACCTTTTCTGGGGTTAGGTTGGCTGCGCAAAACCCAATTTCCTTTTTCGCAGAAGCCGTAATTAGATTTTGGCGTTGCAGCGCGTGTTCGTTCTCTGCAGTCTGCACTAACCAAGTTTTTGTCTGATTACGTTTTGTTGATGTCATTGATGGAAATTGCAAAGCTGGCTGCCTTCACAAATTTCTTAATTAGTCCTGTCATTGCTAAGACTCGTCGGAGCCACCTGACCTTTCGCAGTTTATCAAATCGAACAAATTTCCCGCAACAATGGATGTCAATAGTGATGCATTGCTTCTGTCAAGTCTCGGTCTTACTATATTGATCAAGAAAATCGAAAAATGTTTCTACTACCCTAACCTAAACCGCTTCCATTTGAGCTTCTCTCATGTAATCAATACTTGATTCTGCTTCGTGTGATTTTGTTCGGGAAAAGATGTCTATCGACACATCGACGAACTCTGTAACAAAGCAGCTGGTTGGCCATGCTGCTGCATTTCATCTTCTCAACGAAGTGTCACCCTTTGCACTGAAACAAGACCCCTACAGACAAGATGATGGGCAAACCTGTTGAGCCCTTGTGAAGGTCACGCCGGACCAAATGCACTAAAAAGATTTTTCAGGTTAAAACGCACAACGGAAAAAAGACGAACATGGACATAAATACTGTGCAGTACCGTGATTTCAAAGCTAAGTCGTAGAGCTTAGATTAAAGAAGTCCATCCAAAAGATGCGAAAAGCTTTTACCTGACAAAAGTAAAAAAAAGTAGGTCAACCGCTGTACTCTTTCAAAGCCAAACTTTACAAACCATGAAAAAGGACATAGTTGCTTCAAATATTTTCCTATACCGCAAGCTTTTTCATGTTTCAGGCTAATCCATTTGTGAGGCCCCTCTTCCACTGTCACGAAGGGAAAATGGAATAAAATAAATAACTTCTATATCCTTACTAAAGTGCCCCGCGATCACTGCGTTAGTTGCTGCCTTCGACTCAAAAGCGTTCAGTGACGCAGAATTGTGGAAATCGCGCATGACTGGCCGGAACAGGATTATCAATTTCCATGGGCGAATCAATCGAAAATGTCACGGTTAGATATTTGACAAAACACATGGCCGACGTTTTTATAAGTTTCATATCCATTTTTTCTTATTTGAGCTCAACAGTAGCATTCAAAAGATACAATTTCCTAAAACAAAACATACTGCGCGTATGTGCAGCGGCTAAAGACGTTGGCACCAGGCCCACAGCCGGTTTTAAGGTTTGGGGGGTAAAATATATTTTTAGGGGGAAAATTATTTTGTTTTTATTATATGTTTAAAATAAAGTTTTCTGGGCACAATAAAATTTGTTGATGCCAAAAAAATTGTGGGGACACTCCTCTTAAATGCCCCTCCCATGGCTACAGGCCTATAAAGCACGAGGGCGTGAGGACCATGTTGCGACTGGCTTACCACGGCTGTAAATCTTTCACACACGAGCAAAACAGGTAAAATGTACCCAAATGGTTACAATTGCTGGAATCTAGCTGGTAGATCCACGATTCACGTGTTTTTTTTGTCCTTTCAAACTGCATAGAATAGAACGCAACGAAACCGTCGCGCGAATGGATAGGAGAATTAAAACTTCATGCTGTCATTATTAAAATTGTCTCAAGATAAAGCTAAAATTATCCAATCTAGTGATGCTGAACATAGCACAGTGAACAATAAAAAAGGTTTTGTCCTGGACTTTTTCGTAACAAAATCATCTAGGAATTCATCAAAAGTTGCTTGCCTAAATTCGTCACTTTTAATGCACCAAATGCTTAGTGTGGACAACCACTCCTGGAATATTGTGGCCCTTCAATTCATTTTCAATTCTTCTGAATCTTGAAAATCGCCTTTCTCCTAAGCAGTTAGTGACCATCAGGCAAAGAAATAAGGGTCCGCGTGGTTGAATAAACTAAGAAACACTAATTCAAGGCAGTGTGGTCCAACTACGGGCCTGTGGGCCGCATGTGGCCCACCACAGCGTTTTCAGTGGCTCGCGGAAGCATTTGGGAATAATCTTCAAATCTGAAATTTGCTGAAAAGCGTGTGAGGTCAGATTTGTCTCACTGAATTGCTTGCGCTTGGATGAAGTGCATTTGCACAAAAACAATGAATAATATCTTTTCCGTGTATCATTTTGTTTTATTTATTTATTTTACGATCAAATTAGAAGGCACGGCCCGCTGATCCTCCGCTGGGACACTTGTCAGAATAACCCCTGTGTTTGTTTGGTGCCCCGGCATTCGTTGTCTTGAAGAGTACATCTGACTTAATGAACTCAGTACCGCCAAATAAATTTGCTCTGTCCAGTGGTGTAACTAGAGGTTTGAGCCAGGGGAGGGCGAAACTTAGCTGAACGGGGGGCAACTGACCACCTTAGGGGGGCCACCATCCCACATTCAGAAAACAAGTTAAGAAATTGTAGTGAATCCGAATGTCATGATGTTTATAATAGCTTAAAAAACGGAAATACCCAAAAAAAACGCAAAAAATTAAAAACCTACTGAAAACCAAAAGAATACAAAATCAAAATGTTAGCGAAAGGGGCCCGATTTACATTTAACTTGTCAGGGGTAGCTCACCCTCCAGCCTCCCCGTCAGTTACGCCAATGTACCTCGTGTCTATCCAGAACCGTCACCAGAAAGTTTTCAATAGGGGAGCTTTGCGTTTCTGCGGGGGACTTTTTGGGTTTGTCCGGGGGGGCTTGACATCGAAAATTGACAAAAACTCAACTGATTTTAGTGTTTCATGTTTCAATTTGGGGGATTGGAGCTTTGTCTGGGGAGGCTAGGCCCCCAAAAGTCCCCCCATGACGACGGGACTGTGTCTATCTATCCGCTAAACGCGGCCTTCCCCTCGAGCCAAATTTATTGCCCATCCCTGCAATTGGTAATTTTAATTAGAACAAGCATCACATATTTTAATAAAAATATACAATACTAACGGTGTTAGAGACTGCAGAGAGCTTCTGGAAATTAGTCAGCAAAGACTTCCCAAACTTAAAAATTTCGCACGGAAAATACACTCGATGTTTGGAAACACACACCTGTGTGAGAGTACATTTTGTACGATGAAGCAAGTCAAATCTAAAAACAGAAATCGAATGGTAGACCAAACGCTGGAAGATAGTTTCCGACTTGCACCACAAATAATGATATTAATCAAGGAACGATAGTGTCAGGGAAGCCTCAACCACAGACACCCCATTGATGGAGATTTGTAATAGACTGCATTTTGCTACTATGTTATAATCTGAATGACGCACTCACTTATCTTCCCTTTTCTATTTTCACGTCTTGTGAATCTGTTGTTTTGTACATAATTTTATTGGAAGTGGCCCGCGAGTTGTCAAGATTTTGTAAAATGGCCCGTAGGTCAAAAGTAATTAGACCACGCTGATATAAGGCATCAGACCCAAAGGCACTTCTGTCATTTTCTTTCTGTTTTCTTACTCTTTGTCTCCTTGGGGTAAAGTTGTATGGTTGCCGTGTGGTAAAGTGACATTTGCTTGTTATTCAAGCTCATCAAAATCTTCTCTGATTTTGCTTAACGTGGGAGCAGTACAAACTTATACAAGTGTTCAATAGCAATCTTACTTCTTAATGACTACGTTTAATGAAAATTAAATTGGACAAAATCACATTTAAAAATATTAAACGAGCTGTACGTAACAAAACAAATTACAAAACTACTGTATTTCTCAGGCTCAGAAGAAGCGACTGCATTTTTATTGTAAGATACTGATAGCCCTACACATACCTCTTATCTACAGTATAACCTTAAGCTTTGGTCAAGTACATGTCTAACACGAACAACCACAAGTTCTTTCGGCTGATTCACACTTCACAATCTGTACAATTTAGCAAACACAGGACAGCCAATGTTCTTTGAGGATGACGACACTATAGCATAAGCGTAGCCAGGGGAGACAAGGAGGCCATGACTATCCCCAAATTTCTAGCATATCTTGCCGTTTTGTGCTTTGAGAGGCGATGTCCCAAACAGACATGGGGCGATTACAGCTTAAATGTAATAGATTACGATTAACCTACTTTCCACCTGCTCGATTACGATTACGATCACTAGCGCAAGGAGGGGGGACCACTGTGCCATGCCCCCTCTCAGACCCTAAAAATAAAAAAATGCATAAACAGTATGCGCATTTTTAGGTGTAAATGCGTAATTTTAAGTGTAATTTGCGTATTTTTAGGTGTAATTTTGCAAAATTTTCCCGGGTGCACGCCCCCGGACCCCCTAGAACGGTCGTCCTAAAGTTGATTTGTGATGTCACACTATTGTAACGAAACTTGCCCCCCATCGGAAATTTTCTGCGTACGCCACTGATTACGTTTAGGAATAAACAAAATCACAATGTAATCGATCACGATTACGATTACATTGTAAGTAATCACGATTACAATCGCGATTTCATTTGTCTTGAAAGATCCATAAAAAGAAAACAAAACACATTTGCATAGTTTTATGTAAGCATATTTTCAGACAACATACGATATGAATCAATGCAATAAACAAAATTACTAATCTGTAAGGATCAAGCACCAGAAAAAAGAAAAAAACATTGATTGTTTACTGAGATGATCGTGCAGTTAACAAACCAGTGGCGTAACTAGAGGTTTGAGCTAAAGGAGAAACTTAGCTGAAAGAGACCCACTGGCCTCTGCAAGGGACCTACCAGCAACACTGAAAAAAATCCTGAGAAATGATGGTGAATCCGGGTGTGCATGGCTATACTAAAACCACAAATCAAGGAAAATACTCTGATAAACGCAAAAAGTCGACAATGTACCAAAAACTTATTAAAAGGATGCTAAAACCGAAATATAAGCTAAGTGGGGTGGTTATATTAAGCTGGCCAGGAAAGTCAAATTGCCCCTTTTCTCTTCCGTCAATTACTCCACTGCACGAAACACTTTAGAATATTGATTAAACAAAAATAATCCATTTTTTAAATCTCTGTTGCAGCTGATGAACATCAACGATTCAAATCTTTTATCAGTCAAACATCTATCAGGCTTGAACATTCGTCCAGCAATGCTGAAAATTCGTTTGTTAGTAGTTTCAAAATTGCTGACTATTGCTTCTAACTGCAGGTTACGATCGTCGGCAAGCCAACATAGCATTGTGCAGCTTTGAATTTGAAATTAAATGGACAGTGATGCCGTGGGCATCTGTCTATTGGACCAATAGTCAGTGGTTAACAAAACCTCACAAGTTTCGTTGAGTTTTTTTACCAGTATCTGGTGGATCACGGTTAACATGCTAGTTATCAGTGTTGTGGAAAAGTACTTTCGACTTGGATTGAAATACCTTATTCCTTTGAAAGAAAGGTAATTTACTGTATAGAAATTACTGTACTAATTACATACATAGCCTACTCCAGCACTTACGTTCATACGTTCACTATGAACGTATATAAATGAAACGAACACCTTTTCTCGTAATGTCCCGCCTTTCTGTTACCGAAGTGTGAACCCGTTTATAAGATGAGCTCCTATTTTCGTTGCTGCGTCTCACTCGACTAGACTCACAACCCTACTTCTGGCGGCCAACAGGAAGGCTAGCTGGAACAAAGCGAGAATTAGCTAGAAACAATGTACTTGCCCCTGGACTGCTTGGATTTAAACCACATAGACGGGTAAATAGCTTCCCATGAAACATAGCCATAACAAACGATGATAAAGGACGAAACCCAACCACCACAACCGTGGTTCAACGCACAGTGATGCAGGGTGAAGATGTCCAAGTTTAATCGCGAAAGTAATCGTCGATTACGATTAAATTGGCAATGTAATCGATTGCGATTACATTTCATGTTGGTCAGTTCAATCGATTACGATTACTCAAAAAACAGTAATCGATTGTAATTGATTACGATTGACAATTACGATTACCCCATGTCTGGTCCCAAACCAAATACTGTTGCTCGTTTAAAGTCAAGGATTGGCCCCAAAAAAGATTTTGGGCTGGCTACGCTACTACACTAGGGTCGGCATGCGGCTTTGCCGTAGGTCATATTGAAATTCATGGAAACCCGTTGGAAGACCGTTGGCGTTACCAACACGAAATCTGATTAGGTGAATAAAATTAATTCTCATGAATAATCAAGACATAAAAAATTGACGAATATTTATCGAACTGATCATATACCGGTAATTGACTCTGTACGTACCACAGTTTCCTGGAGGCCCTCTTGGCTTTCGAGAACCCAGGCTTAGACCTACTAAGCCTGCTGATAAATCCGGCTTTGACGTCAGGGACCGGTTTTCTGCTTCAGTTTCTCTTGTTGGGTATAACAGTTCTTCTGGTGTATGGAGGAGTGGTGAAACACAACAAGCAGAGATTTTCTACATTGGTGGGTTTTGTAAAGCAGACAGTGATGGCACGGTATTCACTATTCAGGGCTGGGTTTAACTTTGAGATGTCAGCCGATGGACGCCAAAGAGGAGATGCGTACTCTGCAACAAAATTAGAGCCAGAGCCGCAATACGGATTGTTTTTGCATTAGTACGGGTTTGATTTTCGTAGCACGGATTGATTTTCAAGATTGTGATGAAAATGACGTTTGTCCATACTACAGTTCTCAAAAGGCGGTCTCAGTTTCTTTGCTGCTTCCGCGAGGAAAAGCATGAAAAATAGTCGATCGCAAAAGGCTATACATGGGAATTACGCTTACTCCACTTTTACGGTTTAAGAGCCAAAAATTTTTATGACACAGTCGCCTTTTCTTCTGCTTTCCACAGTTGACAAAATTATTATCTACTTTTCTTGACTTTGTGCTGTACAAAACTTAAAGTAATTAAAAACATTCCACTCTTTATACGTGTTCGCAGTTTGTGCGTAACATATACTCATATACGCCACTTTTTCTTCCATTGTTTATTAGAGATTATGATGACAAGAAACATGTTGCAATTGGACCAGGTTATGAAACCTGTTTGACTTTTGCCGAATTGTCACTCGAAAGTTCAATATTGGTCCGAAAAATAGTTTTGGCTTTGCAGATTTATCGCATCAACCACCGACAAAGAAAATATTTGGCTAAGTGTTGAACACGTACATTAAATATTAATGATTACCTTCTGCTACCTTGCCGGAAACGACAGGAGGCAAAGAGCAATAAGGGAAATGCTGGAGAATGAAATAAACTTTGTTCCTGAAATTTGTGTCTGGTGATCAGATTTTTTCATGCTGTTGAAAAAAGTTTGATTAGTTTTATAGCAAAACATGAGTTGAAAGGCTGTGCTAAGCCGATGCCAAGTAGATCCCCGGGAAAATCTGCGAGATGATCAAGCTTTATCCGAGAGAGAGAAGAGGTGATCGTTGTTGTAAAGAGTTGAACGAGCGACACCACACCTAGTTCTTAATTGCTATTTGTGACAGCATCGCGTTGACTACAAGAAGCAACACGAACTCACGAAGGTTCCGCCATTGCTTCAAAGTTTAAGGTGAAGATCGCTTGTCCTCCAAACATTAACTTTTTGTGATTCTTCTCATGTGGCGATGATGATAGCTTTCAATATAACAAAACAGTTCAAAAAATGAGTTGTTTTTTCTCGAAAAATACTCAGGTGAAAAGCAAACAAAAAAACAACTTAAACAAAAAGGTTTAGCCACAGATTAATATTTTTTGCAAAAATTTAAATTCGAAAATTACCAAAAATGGTACAAATTTCTGTTCGTCTTTTGCTCCTTAGAGAATCGAAATGAAATTTGCAATTGCACGAAAAACAAAGGTTTCTAGCTTCAACAATTGCATCTAATAATTTTTTGAAAAAATAAAATCGACATTCAAAATTGTTTCCAAAAACAACCTAAAGTTAATTTTCAGAAATCACAATCATATTTCTTAAAATTTTCCTGTAGCGTATCACTCGTTACAAGATGACTAGAAGGCTCAATATAAGCAAATATGTAGAATATTATTGCCTGCCATCAATACAGATTTAGTAATGAGCAAACGCTTTCGCTTTGTGCTTGAAATTTTTCCTTTCAGAGACGTAGGCCGACTGAGGTTGATCTCGTCAGAATTTGTTTGGATAAACTTCGGCGTTTGCAGATCGACCCATATCTAAGAGGTTATAGGTTTTTCGTTGATGGTTGTCTAAAGCTGAAAAATTGGGCTCGATTCCCTGGGAGCGCATTTGTAAGTGCAAGTAACCTGCTAATTGTTGTTTTCTCACCATTTTATAAAGCTTTCCTGTCGTCTACTCCGCTGCGGTAGTTGTTAGTCTGAGGAGCACTTGTTTGCACTTAAGTAAAATGACAACATTTATGGCAAATAATTGCCCTGGAAAGACCGGAAGACTTTACCCTTCACAGAATATCTGTAAAGCTAATTAATTCATGCATATTTTATACCCTGCACATTTGTAAGGTAAAACCTTCGACCCTAAACATGTAAAAAACCTAATTATGCCTATCAGCAATTTAGAGAAATTCAAAACCAAGCGACATCTTAGAAAGGTTTTCAGTGGCTTCTGCTTTATGAGGGAAATCCAACCGCATAAGGCTCGATTTACGTGACGAGATGTAGCAAGCATGTACAAAATAAAGTTCGTTTGCTGCAGAGTGCATCAACGAAAAAGGCTGTTGCACAACAAAAGGAATTTACTCGGCGAAACATTTCATTACAAGCTGACAAAATCATTGCTGACAAGTACTGTGTGCTCTGATAGAGTTTAAAGATACGTGGTTCAGCGAACAAACAGTGAATCGCTCGTTCAACTCAACATCTGTGGATCAGCGCTCAGCAAGAGTTTTTCACAGCCCAGAAATATCGTGAGATAGCCCGCAGTGTGTTTTTATCTCAAACGTCAATGTTGTTTATTTATTTCCCGGAAAGAATATAGGAATGCAAAAGAAACTGCAAAGTTGTTGCACCAAGGAACGTAGTGAACAGCGCACAACAAAAATAACTTTCCCCTCTGTGTTTCGGCTGGAATTTTTCTGAAAACTGAATAGTGTTACTCACAAGTATAGGAGTTTTTTGCGGGATTGTTTTCAGCTTTCAACAGAGATTATCCGTGTAATCATTATTTGTGGCTGTTTGCAAAGTTTCATGACAGACATTTATTTTCGACTTTTATTATCCACAGAGCTTATCAGGTACACAGCAAGATCGCACACACGGTAGCCAGACAGGCCCATACAGAGTGAAGACAACGAACGATGCATGACGCATTCGTTCGACAGATAATGGGTGTCAGCGAGAATGCTTGCTATGCGGGAAACCCACAAGACTCTTGTGAAGAGCGAGATAAAGAGTTCATTGCAAAGTTCCGTGGCCACTCACAAAACACTAACGTGATAGGTCAACTCGAGTTAGCAAATCGGATGCAACATTCAAAAATAAATATCAAATGGCTGCAGTGTAGAAGTATCTACTGTGCTGTACGGAAGGTTATGACGAGACAGCGATGTGTTGCATCCTCAATGTGCTACGTGTAATACTCAGAAAGTTTATTCAACTTCAATTAGTCTATAGCAGACTCGGAAAATTAAATAATTCTAGCTTTGTAATTCGACGAATTAGAGCGAAATGACGATAATTCTAATTTTAATCTAATTTACTGAAAGCTTCAGTGCTCTACTTTTGGTTCTAATCAAATTTCTGATTTTGCAAAAAATGCTAATTTGTCCAACAGCATTTTCAAAGGTGAAACGAGAATGCAC
>JGI24159J19872_10001804_pt1 | contig 24403 bp, 17 predicted proteins | sample Ectturendosymbi4_FD_19872 | JGI IMG/M metagenome (IMG submission 19872)
ACGACATCCGAACCGTTCTTTGAATTGCAATTGAGCTGTGTGGATAGACTTCTGCTGAAAATATGCCTCAACTATAAATATCTTTTGCTCAGTAGTCTATGGCATATCGAAGGTCAAATTTTGTAGACTCTTAGAACATTAATTCTACTTGAATTGACTAGTAATTTCAAAAGTTATTCAACTTTAGGTGATGACTTTTTTTGTGTCACCCTGTATTTTGTTTACTTTGGATCATAACTTTTGAACCCGAAATCCCAGCTAGCCATCTAAAGTATCAAAAGACTCAGATTTTAGCCTAGTTCCCAATAAAATTTTCAGCAAAATATTACCATCTAACAGTTGGGCCCAGGGCCAGGTGAAGTTGGCCAAAGTGGCCTAAAAGTCTTCCACTTATGTCGTCACTCACAAAAAATCCAAAACTAAAAAACAAACAAATTTTTTTAATTGCGAACTACAAGACTTTCCAAATCTTTTGAGCGTTTGAACAACTCTCTAGCACATATTGTGCTGGAGTTACACCGGCACAAACCACAGGCGATCCGGCTGTTTTTGTGTGAACAGCTGGATTTAGACCAGCTGCGAACATGTTAAGATATGACATCATAGCAGATTTTAACCATGGAATCCATGGAATGCCATTGTAAAGTAGGAATTTTTTAGAAACCATTTGACTAGCAGACCTGGAGCAATTACATCACAAATGTTATCTATTATGATTACTTGCCACCTGCTCTATTACAATTACGAATAAACAAAATCACAATGTAATTGATTACGATAACATTGAAAGGAATCGCAATTATAATCGCAGTTACATTTGTCTTGAAACATCTTTAGAATGAAAACAAAACCCATTTGCATGGTTTGATGTAAAATGATATGAATCAATGCAATAAACAAAATTTCTAACTGTAAGGATCAAGTACCAGAAAAAAGAAAAAACACTGATTATTTACTGATATCTTCGTGCAGTCAACAAACCAGTGGAGTAACTACAGGTTTGAGCTAGAGGGAAGCTTAGCTGAAAGAGGCCCCCTGGCCTCTGTATGGGACCTACTAGTCAAATCTCAGAAAAAAACTTGAAGTGATGAAATGTAAATGCCTCCTTAAACCTCAAATCAACAGAAAATACTCTGAAAAACGCAAAAAGATGACAACCTACTAAAAACCAATTGAAAGGACACTAAAAGTTAAATATAAGCTAAGTGGGGACCTGGTAATACATTCACTTGGCCAGGGGAGTCAAGCTGTCCCTTTTCCTCTGCAGAGTGTTTTTGGCCCACGACTCGAGAAAGGTTGCCGATCACTAGTGTAAACTTTATTATATCTAACTTAAAACCAATTTATTTCATTTTCCTAATTGTTCTCACTTTAAATTATGGCCTACACTTAATTCTAAGTTACCGTCAAATTTTTCTAGACTTTTTCCACTACCTGTTGAAGCCACATGGCCGCCTGAGACAAAAACCTCGCGATAAGCGGAGTGTACTGTTGCCAATTGAAGTGTTATAAATAGCCGTTTAGCGATCGGATTTTAGCAGCTTTGTAAATGGTCTAGTGGAGAAATTCTTATTTTGGTTTTGTAAATTTAATTTTTCCAATTGTTCCAAGAAACAGTACGAAGTTTTTCTAATTTTGTTTCATTGTCAACTTTTGCAAGGATTGAAGATGTGTCTAACACGAAACTAGTTTCCCTGTGCTAGTAAATTGTGACTGATTGGCTTGATGTGGGTCACTGCTGTGACTTTACTGTTATCACTGTGATGTATAACAGCACGGTAACCACAGCTCTCTAGTTCGTACAATCGGTTAAAAAAACACATCACTGAACCTTGCAAACAACTTTGTTGAAAATCTGGTACTGTAATCGATACAAGTTCTTTCACTATAATTTGTTGACAGTAAACCTCAACATCTATCGCCGTGTTTGCCTGGAGCATGAGCGCAGACTGGAATGAATTGTAATACACCAATAAAACTAATGAATTGTGATATGCCAAAAAAAGGTGTGTTGAAATGTGGGGTCACAAGCTTATTTTAGTGCCAAATAAAATGTAGAGATAGACTGATATATCAGCCAGGCTGATATATCGGGCCGATATTTGGGCTTTACTGATATATCGAGTTCGGCCAAAACAGCTGGTTTTATCGGCCTTAGTAGGTGTTGACAAAATGCTGTTATATTCTTCATGCATCCAGATAACTTGTGCAAGAAAACACAATGAACCAAGTCAAGACAATTACTTGGAACACCAACAGGTGTGTTTTCATAAACAAGCAGACACGATGAACCATGTAGCGCACATTGGACATCGCAGCCAAAACCTGTTTTTTTCGGTTATAGACTGAAATGTTTGTGAAATGACCAAAAAAAATTAAGTCATTTTGGTCAGAACCTTTGAATATATAGGCTAAAAATGCTTTTAGTACAAGTTTTAATACAACTCTGAGACAAATGACCGAAATGTTTCAGTGACCAAAATGTCTCAGCAAAAAAAAAACAAAAAAACTGAAACAAAACATCATTATTGATCAGATTAATTAAAAATCATAACAAAGTATTGAAATTGCTGCAATTTGAAAAATTTTAGCTCATAAATACTGGTTTTTGAAGTTTTTTAAAAAAGGTACGGTATAGAATACAAAATATTTTTGATAATAAAACAGAAAACACGATTTAAAAATTTGAGGAACATCGGTATCAGCTATCGGTCCATCAATGGCCAATATATCAGTATCAGCCACGAAAAAGCCATATCGGTCGATCTCTAATGAAAAGGCATAATGTGATAAATGAAAATAGTAACTTTCAACAATCACTGAATTTTAGCTTTGTCTGGCAGTTGAGTAATGTTAACAAAAAGACATACTTGCGTATTTTGCTTACAAATATTTGTATTCATGCGTTGTATAGATACTACAGTCCTATGTGGGGCAGGTTACCCTGAATGGGTTGTGGGCACTCGCATTTGCAGGGTAGGTGCAGGAACAAGCAGAGCTATTCATGTAGGTGCATGTTGAAGTTGGTTCAGAATCGGTCAGGCGCAGGTAAGAAATTCTTTGTGCAGCTAACTGAATGTTGACCCAGTGCATGTGAAAATGACCATGAAATTCAAGAAAATAAATTTAATGCTGCAGTGAGCTTGTGGTACAAGGGTGTAGCAACATTCTCCAATGGTGGCAAGACTACAGATTGGAGTTTCCATCTCTCTGTGATCTTGCAAGAAATATGTTCTGCATCATGGCAACCATTGCTGCTAGTGAACAAGTGTTTAGTATGGCTGGACATGTTGTGAATAGCAGAAGAGCAAATTTAAAGAGTTCATCAGTGAATGACATATCATATTTATTCGATTGTAAGCCACAGCTTATAAGATTTTTTCACCATTTCAAGCAGCTAATAATCCAGGGCGGCTTGCACTTTTTTTTTTCTTTACCTTATCAAAAGGTATAGATGACTCTCAGTCTTTCCTTGGCTACGTTTTGCCAACCACACTCTCTTTTCACATTCTATTCTCTTCAGCATCACATGCCCATCTGTCACAGGAGGGATTATGATGAACAGAAGGTAGTTGTAGTGGTGCATCATTATCAGGGTTAACAATTAAATGTGAAATGTGCTACTGCTAGTACATGTATCTCAGAGGCTTAGGTAACCTATGTTCAAGTGCGGCTTACAATCAAGGGTGACTAATAATCGAGTAAATACGGTAATCTTTCAATAGTGCTTTTGAAGCTAAGAATGATGTGGTCAAGGTTGACCAAGAGGTTTCACATTTTAACTTCTGTTGACTTTGAAATGGACCACTGAATAAATTGTCACTAGTGATGAAACACGTTGCATGAGTTTTTATTGGTTTTCAGACACACAGTGGCAGGTGCAGGTGTGGGGTGGAAACAGTGCAAGTGGGGCAAAGTGTGCAGGTGCAGGGCATATGTGGGTTAGACTTTCCAGGACAAGTGCAGGTCGGGAGTGCGAAAGGTTTATCAAATTTCTGTGGGGTGAGGTGGATTTAAATTTTTTTGGACAGAAGTGGGCAAAAATTTTCAACCCGCACCGGACTCGAATAGATACATATGTCTACTTTCTTGTAGTGCCAGAACAGAAATCATGTAACAACATTTGCTTTGATACAACTTCATATGGTTTTGTTTTGCATCACTTGTTGCTAGTCTACCTTGGTGGTTTGTAAATGACATATGTAACAGAAGTACAACTTTAGGAAGGGTTTGCCTCTAGTTCAGCTGTTGTTTTTCAGTTTATTTCTGAATTACTGTGTCTTTGTTCGATGATTTCAGTTGCAAATGTTGGGCTACGATATCAGCTGGGCAGCTTTCAACATCATTGAGGTCATGAGCTCTCCCAAGTTTACCTTTAAGGTATTGGTCATGTGTTTTGCTGTTATCTTACTTGTTTAATATATGGCAATGTGTGTAATTGTGTGCTTGTGCAGTACAATTTTGCTGCATTAAGGAACACCAGAAAATTGTGGCTTATGGTTACGTGTACACTTCATGATTCGTGTCAGAAGTTTACTTACTGTGCCAAACCAGTGGCTTAATGGTCACATGATGATTCAACATAGTACATGAAAACTTGAAGGTAAAAAGAAAAGTTAAAACTAAAATGAAAATATAATTAAAAAGAAAAGTGAACAAAAGAATAAATAGAAGGTGTAATGAAAATAAACTTGACATGAAAACGTCAATCAGAAAAAGGTCAAAAAGTATTGTTTCTGAAATAAAATGAATGCCTAGAAAAGTTTTCATGATGGCGATGACCTACTATAGGAGACTTTGTGGCAATCAAACTTTGCATGAACATTGTGCAATATCATATTTTGTGCATGCAATTTTGTGGAAATAGTTAAGTCTAATGTTTTGTTTCATGTAAGCAAATTCGAGTTTTGAATTAAATTTCGTGCAAACTTTTGTCTTTGACCATTTTATATCTATTTCCGTTCTTGTTTTCAATGTGAGCGTAACTTGTGCTTTGTTTCATTTCATACAAAGGAAACCTAAAATTGTGGTGGGCAAATACGACATGAGATCATTTGTTGGTTTGATGAAGCTCAATAAAAGCTCATTTGCTTGTTGCTTTATGCTTTGACATGCTTTTTTTTGCAGAGAATTGGGTATTCTGCTGCATCTCAGTGTTTCCATGCGGAAACTGATGTGCTGATGCTCACAACTAACATGGTTCGCAAGGACCTCAACTCTCAAAATATGTTCGATGCTGCTGTTGCAATAAATGGGTTGTCATGCTTCATGACTACAGACCTCGCAAGGGACTTGGTTAATGATATAATGGCCTTGGTGAGAAATACCCTCTTACCTTTCTTTGCCCATTTAATGTTGGATATGCTGCTGTTACAAAAAATAAACGTCTTGGTGTTGGTTTCGGGTTTGCGTGGACATCTGTTGTAGTTTTACAGAAAGTTTTTGGTGAAATGCCAAGCTATTCACAATTTTTTAATAAAATTAGTCGTAAATAAGTGACATAACCCTAAAAATTATGCAAAGCTTTAGTTGTGTTACTTGAGCCGGAAAGACGAACCACAACGTATGGATGCACTAACTGTGTATGCAGTTGCAATGAAGCCCTAATGATGGTTGTCTGGATTGTTTTAAATCAACGGTGCACAACTGGCGACCTTCGGTAATGAAATTTGCGGCCGTCCACGTGTAATTTAAAATATAAAACTTGGCGGCCCTGTTGGCGTATATTGAAGCAAAACAAACGAAAGGCAAGAAAATCAGTCGACACGATGTGTAACAATCTGGATGGTGATGTGTCTTTTAATAAAGTCGTTGGTGTTTGACATTTTATTATACTTTTAGGCACAAGTAAATGACATATATCGGACAAAACCTGTTCTTTAATTAAATGTATCTCACAAATATAACTCGAAGGCATTGGCGGCCGTACTTCATATAAATAAAATAATGCGGCCGGCAATAGCAAAAGGTTGTACACCCCTGTTTTAAATGTTGCAATATTGCTTTTTTATTGAGCATTTTATACCATAAAACAACAGTTTAGTATTTCCGATCATGCAACACCGTACTTCATAGTTTTAGCCAAATAATTAAAACGTGATCATCAAGTCAGTTTCTGATACTTAACCACGGTGTTGTAACTGCAAGCCACTTGACATACCATCAGAAGCATGGTAAAAAGGATGACAAGACTATCTCAAAGCGATGTTTTGTTTCATCACGGAGCCAAACGCTGGCAGTGGTGAAGGGGTTGCCGTGCAATTTGAATCAAGTTGACTAATAATCGAAGTGGCATTTTAGGAAACGGCCTTTGATAAAAAGCAGCAAATCTAATTTCATGTATGCTGTCCACGTTTGATTGCAAAATATCACCACACGAAGTAGTTGTCCTTAACCCTGAACAAACGCTTGTAACAGCATTATTTCTCGTTATATCAGTATGCTGCGCATGTATTATATAGTACAGTGGTTCCCAACCGGGGAGGAATTCCTTCCCAGGGAGGAATTTCACGAATTCAGGGGAGGAATTTCCACTTTATAGTTAAGATACCTATTCATTGTACAGTAAATGTTGTACTTCTTTTTAAAGTTGACACTGGCCCTTTCAATTATTTATGTCACTTTATATTTTTAAGTTATTTAGTGGACTGTCACGCGTTTATGTTGACAAACTTTAGTGCCGTTATTTGACAACAAATGGTTCTTGTCCCACTTTTCAATCAAATGATTGTCATCAGTAGAGACCATTGTGTCAATTGTAATTAATGCTAGCCTACGAACTCGAACACTAAGCTACACCATGACAGGTAAAAGACAGGCGAGAGAAAGATTATATTGGTAGATAAAATATTCTTGCAGACTCGTGTGATGGGGAGGAATGAAAAAAGCAATTGTGTAATAGGGGAGGAATGAAAAGTTCCAAAATGAGTAAAGGTAGGAATGCATCAAAAAGGTTGGGAGCCACTGATATAGTAGTTGCCATGTATCTCATTTCCTTGCGTAATGGAATCGTCTAGACTCAGAGTAATGTCCAACCAAATTGTCTCACTGGCCCAAAAATAATATCATTATCTTAGAAAGGGCTGCACATTGAATGACTTATATTGATCTTAGCAAGCTGAAATTTAGCTTGAGCTACTAAATGCAGTCGGAACTTAAGTGAAGTAATAACGCATGTTAGACACGTCTAATCACTCCCTAACTGTGATGTCATAGGCAGGTTTAGTGCCAATGGAAGAACAGGGGCTGTAATTAGGAAATTAGTTGTGCTCCGAGAAGCCAAGGAAGGGACACATGGAAATATACCAGTAGACACACAGTAAAGCAGACATTGGGTCGCACTGAGGACATTGCATCAAAATGTCAGGTTTAAGATTATCAAATTAAGGATAAGTTGTCATATTACACGTACACAAAAACGAAAACCCTGAACTGAGTCGCACAAAAAACTTCGACTGGGCCGCAGTTCCAGAGTTTTTGAAGATAATTGGCCCAGAGTTTTGAATTCGGAACGTTTACGTTCGCTGAATTGGACTTGTATTTTATAGATGTCATCCAGCAAGCCTTACACGCGCAAACGAGCGGTCTTAATTTCGTATAAAATTTTCCTCTGCTACCCAGAAGCGCTTCGTCCTGCTTTCCCACGATTGAAGGAAAAGCTGGAAGATCCTGACCCAGGTGAGGGTTGCATTGAGAATAAGCACACTAGACGTGTTGATTGTTTGACTTATGCTCGTTTGTTGCGAAAGAAAAATTCATTCTTTTTCCCATCATGAAAAAATCGGTTTCCCTAGTTGCGTTACGACGTTCTGAGTGTGTTTTTTATGACTTATTCCAACACATGCAGAAAAAATTGTTTCTGGTTGTGTTTCTCAATTCAAGTGATCGTGATGAGTCTGTTGCGCCTGCTTCCCCTGGTAGACTTGACTTTTTCCGTTTATAGTTATCGGGAGATGATTGCTGCTCCGAAGTGTTTTCAATCAACCCTTCACCACAACAACTGGGTTTTAGAAAACCATCTCGCTCTCAAAATATTTCAGTTCATCCAACTGCAGAATGCAAATGTTGACCAGTTGCGGAGATCTCTACACTAACCCTCCGCCTTTATTGTGCAAAAATTTTTGGATGGTATACCACAGAGTGTGGCTCGTGTAGCAGCATCTTGAGGTCTACAAATTGCTGCTTTACTTTTAAGGTGTGCAGTCTGCTGCAGTGAATGTGATATGCGAGCTTGCCCGAAAGAATCCGAAGAATTACCTTTCACTTGCTCCTGTGTTTTTTAAACTTATGACGTCTTCAACAAACAACTGGGTTTTAATCAAGATTATAAAATTGGTGAGCGTATGTTTGCGTTCGTTTATGGGACGTGGCGAATACTTCAGTGCCGCTTTCGCTTTGAAACACCTTGTGTTAGCTGCGCAATGTATTACTGCGAAAGATTTCAGCGGTGTGTAATTTTGTACTACTGTTGAGTGCTGCGTTTGCTCGCGAAGCTGTAGCATTCCGCTTATAAAGATATTAATTTTAGTTTGCATGTTTCACTCTGACACTTTGGTTACAGATTTTATGATTCCTTATACTCCCACCTTCTCCGCGAAGAAAGTAGTATCTATGTCTTTATAACAAACAATTTGTTGTCATTGCGTCAGTTAGAACGCTGCGCTTCGCAACGCAGTTTTGCATGCGTAACTCTTATGACTGCTCTGAGAAGTTGGCAAGGCGCAATCTCATTGCTCAGCTTCTTACCATTTGAATTGCTGCAAAGGTTTCTAGATCTTCAAGTCGAGCTTCATCCAAGAATCTCTGTTACTTTGTGTCAAGCGCGTTTTGAGTTCTTGTCTCGCGAAGGTCGGCAATGTTCATTAACTTGCTGTGTTTTTCCAGTTCGGCGCACTGACCCCGCTTGAACCACGCCTTGGCAAGAAGCTTATCGAGCCTCTGACGAACTTGATTCACAAGTAAGTCACAAAACTGATGCGTGCAAAGAACTTCGGCTTGATTGCGCGCTCTTTGAAAATTTCCCTCTGGATTATCTTGCTCTGGTCAGATGGTTAGCTCTCGCAATGTTGTTCTGACTGTGGTGTCTTCGAGATTTTTATGTTGATATTTGTAACGTGAATCCTCGAGAATGTTTTTAAACTACGGAGTTTAACGCTTTTGACTTTTTTTTACCACAACTAGTTTAAAGAGTTACGGTTAACACGCTAACCGAAATAAGCAGCTCATCATTTTAACCTCGTGTTTTTCAGCACATCGGCCATGTCTCTTCTTTACGAATGCATCAACACCGTTATTCAAGGTAATTTCTGCCTTGCATGCCATCGCTGATTGTAAGAGGTCCCTTCAGAACCTGGTTAAGATATGGTTGTCCGATTTCGGTCACGAACGATTGTTCGGACCCTAGCGTCTTGTCGAATAGATCGTGTGTGTCTTATTTGATATGGAAGACGTTGAGTGCCTAAAATTGCATCGGCCCGTAAAGTCTTAGTTGTTGAATGACATTACATCCTGGCTTAAACAGATAAGTGCAAAATGCTTGCTTTGCGACGCAACCGCTCTTCACCAACTTGCTCGACACATGTTGCAGTGTTACGCATTTCGATTTTCCTGACGCGTTGCCCGCTGTAGAGAAGTCTTAAGCAAATGTGTATACAGGAAACTGTGTGAAATGTTAAAAACGCTCTTAATGGTTAAACGCGATCTCGGCAATGACCGCGGGCTCGTTTTTTTTCATTGAAATATACTATCGCAGGTTTTAGTAGCTCTTGACAGAAACATTTGAGAATTCTTGTTATATTTTTGCACTGATCGAAAGTGACCCGAGATTTAAGTCACCATGTTTGATATTTTTTTGACGGTTTCTGACCGCACTAGCCATGCGCATTTGTTAAGAGCGGTCTGATCGGATGTACGTCTCGAGTGAGATGCCACTTGTTTCTGCATTCTGGTCTGTTGTGCGACCCAGCGCATCACGCTAAATTTCTCCTTGTTTTCACGCTTACTTGAAGTATTGATTTCATTTACTTCAGGAATGCAGGACCACAGTTCTTCTATCCAGGTATGTTGGTCACGTCTTTGCTGCTGATCGTTGTGACTGTTTCGCTGTGCAATGGAACAAAAAACATTTTGTTAGCATCGCGCTTGGTAGTTGTTAGTGTTAGCTACAATAGTGGATTCACCGGTGCTTGTTTTATTTTTGTTGAGCTTTTGGTGCGTTTTTCTATGGCATTAATGATAGAATTTTCTGTAGCTAATCAAGTCTTCAAATAAGCTTTTTTCTTTGTTATGGTTACAGCAGGGTTTTTCTTAAGGTCTTTTAGGGACCCGATTCAGGTCCGTAGAATCAGAGAAAATTATCACCGATTCCCTAGAATCAGAGAAAATCGGGTCCCTAGAATAAGGGAAATTGTGTCCGTACAGGTTCATACCGGGTATCTCACATTTTCCTTAAAAAAAAACCTGGTTACAGCCTTGTGAGGCGCTGCTATTGTGTTCTGGCATTGCTTGAATGGTTTAAGATTGAAGAGCTGCATTTAAACATAGCGTGTGTGTTTCCATGTACGAAAGTGTGTTTGAAAAACCGAAGTTAAAATCCAAAATAACTTGGAGGAATCTTACCTGATTCGTGCAGGGCCACTCCAGCATTATGAAGGTTTTTGTTTGTTTGCTTTTTGTGTGATTAATAGCAACAGCAATAATTGGCTTCAGCGCATGCGCATGGTTTGCCTTCAACGGGTCTTTGCTTCGAAACTAAAGCGACGATCTTCTCGAAGCTTTCGCGCTTCTTCCTTATGAGCGCAGTACTCCTATCTGGTGGCGTTTTCAAACCAAACTGCTTGTTCGTGCTTTCCGATTGACCCGCGAACTGCTTGGGCTTTTAACGAAATTAACATTGACGTGTTTCGTGCCGATTTGTAAACTGGGATACACTCTTGACCGTGCTGTACATCAGGTTTTTTAAGGCGGTGACTTCTCCCTGGTGCGCACATCAGGGCTTCAGCGACAGTGCCCGTCTCGGTGCACAGAGTTTAATGACATTAATCTTTCCTGCTCCTGCTCATAAGGGTTTTAATGACCGTAATAACCCACTACATTGAACATGTATCCCGCTTCTCCAGCGACCGAGAATCATCGAGTACTGTCCATTACTAAAGTAGTGGACACTGGTAAACACATCTTGAAATAGTATAAAAGTCGAATATTTCTTTTAAGTAAGCCTGTCAATACGCTGTCGAAGGATTCAATAAGAAACTGTTACATACGTTTTTGTTGGAGACTTGCATCAGCTAATATTTGCTTGTCGATAAAATTCGCAATATTTCAAATCGATTTTTCTTTGCAGATAAATGTCGTGTAAGTTACGACGCGGCCTCTTAGGTTTTAATCCGTTTCACTCACAATTCATCGAAGATTTTGGTCAAACTTCGTATCAAGTAAACTTTGGTTGATTCATGAATAAACCAAATGCCCAAAACACTGAGTATGAACTTTAGTGTGCAGTCCAAAAGTGCGGATGTATTTGTGCGCAAATATTTTGGTTAATAACAGGACAGAAAATCGATGATTTTCTAGTAGTGCATGCTCTAGAATTGAGCAACAGTTATCCCATCGATCAAATGACCCGATGAAACCTTGTAACTGGTTCTGTGGCAAGCCGGTTGTTCGTATGTGTCTGTTAGGCTAGTCACCTACATAAAGAGGCTACTTGCAGCGAGTTAGTTTCAGTTCTTTCTTCATCTTAATGGAAGTCTAGTAAGCGTGCTGCCGTCTTGTGCAGACAGAGCAATTGATATCGCAGGGAAACTAGTCCTAGCGAAACCTATGGCGCATGTTCGGCATCTCAACCACAACTCTTTACTGTGCCACTTAAAGTTGTGCTGTTGTGCATGTAGCGCACGACCATTCGATTCGTTGTAGTGGAGACTCGTTAGCTTTTTTAACGAATTCCCGTTCGAGATCGCGTAGACCTGGTCTAATGAATTAGAATTAGACCTGGTCTAATGGGCGCGGGTGGACGCGCAGCAGAGGCAGGATCGCAGATTTCCAGATCCATATCCGAAGAGCAGTTTTCCTTTATCCAGTTCTTAACTGAATCCAAAAACGTTCTCCAAACTCGTTCCGGTCCAATATCGGAATCAAGAGAAGTACGGTCTAAAATCAGTTGTGACGCGACCGAGAGCAATCCACACCCAAATCGAATCCGAAACGGAAAAATCTGTAAAATCCTGACCCGAAATTCGGATAGTCCGATCCGTGCCCGCCTCTGGCGCGCACGCGTTTCGCAACTCACGAGAGGAAAAATCCTTCAGACTGACCTCGCATCCAATCCACGTGTCACCTTGACTGACGCAGGCCGACCTTTTTGCGCAGCGAAACGTTAAAAACAGTGGTTTGTAAGTGAAAAAATCGACCTCGATTATTGTTATTTGACCTGTTCGCGACTGGAAACGTACTGTATAGATCAGGGGTCGGGAACCTATTTACTATCACGGGCCGCATAGATTGTGTACTATCGCTGTCGGGCCGCAAATAACAATCGATTTTATCCTAAGATTCTACCTTTATCTTTCTACGAGGGATAGAGGCTTCTTATGACATACAGTCTTAAGTAATAGAGGCTTCTGGCTCACTGTCTAAGTACCTGCTTATCATGGAGCTTCGTTTTGACGCGATGTTTACTCTAACTTGGATAACGAAAATTGTGATGCAGGCCATATCAAATGTTCACGCTGGCCAAAGGTTCCCCACCCCTGATATAGAATATTAAGCGTCGGTACGCGTATGCTGCTTTGGTGGCAATCTGTCAATAAGGAAACCACAAATTTCACTAATTTTGTGGCATTCGCAACAACGTTCAAAATGAATGTCCTGATTGATTGACGAAAGTTAATTGTTGTTTCTACTAGTATTCAATTTTACTAGTACTCATCTGTTTTCTCAAAAACAGCCGAGGTGTTGCGTTTTTGTCTGCCTCCAGCGTTCATCTAGCCTTCACGAAAATCTTTACCTTAGTGCGTTTGCATGCATGGGTTCTCTAGTGAACTATACGCACTTTGGAGTTCGACACGTAGCCGCAAGGTGTCTATAGTTGATTGCTAATTCTTTTTATGTCGCGTGACTTGCAAGTTTGCCCGCTACTTCAGCGTTGTGGCTTCTGCCGTTTTTAAACGAAATGCATAGTTTGATTTGCCATGCTTTTTGAGTGCGAAGGGTTCTCATAAGAACATTTACGTAAATCGATCTTCGGTATGTGGTATAGCTGAAGAATGTTGTTTTTTCACTGAGACAGTTCGGTCATTTGTCTCTTTGTGTATTAAAATTCGCCATAACAGTATTCACCAGTCTACCTTTTCGGACATAACCGAATTGACTTTTTTTCGGTCATATAAAAAAAATTCGGTGTATGACCGGAAAAGAAACAGGGCTGCACAGTCCGCAAAACCAACATATTACCAATCTCAGTATGTTGAATGCTTCTTTGACGTATTACATGCAAGCTACCTGGTTTGCGGTATTTTTACCATACAACCTTACGGCTTTACTCATTAATTCTGTCTGGTTTGCAGCTGTGCGTGCAGAAGCTGAGAATATTAATCGAAGACTCAGACCAGAATTGTAAGTTTTTATGTTTGGTTTGTTGAGACTGTTGTTGAATGTAAAGCATTTCTAATTTAGTTTTCTAAATTCATCAACAGTGCGCAAGCGAATCTTTAAAAATAAACCATAATGGTCCTGAAGTCTGAGATAAACTAATGAATGAAATAAGCCAATGAATAAGCGCGACTTGTTTTGGTGTCTTATTGCAGTGAAGTACCTCGGTTTGCTGGCAATGTCACGAATTTTGAAAACTCATCCTAAAGCAGTCCAAGCCCACAAAGACCTTATCCTTCAGTGCCTGGACGATAAAGACGAGTCTATTCGACTCCGAGCGCTGGACCTTTTATTTGGCATGGTAAGCAATTGTAAAGTTCCATTTTTGTGCAATTAACAAATATACAGTTGTGAGAATAAGATTCCGGCTGCTGTAACGAGTGAACCACGCTCAGGCGCGCATTGCAAGGCCTGACAATGCTTCGCCGCTTTTGCTTGACTTCCAACCTTGTTTTCTTTCACTGGGACATTTCGGTCATTTGTCTTAGAATAGTATTAAAACTCGCCATGATAGTACTCACTGGTGTATATATTTGGACATTATGACCGAATTGACTTAATTGTTTTCGATCATTTCAAAACAACTCGGTCTATGACCGAAACAAAACCTAGCTTCGAACACCTAGGATAGCTTGAATATGTCGTTGTGCACAGTTACCCCAGATCCTTTGAATCTTTGGCGTAAAGCGTCAATATTTTGTTGTTTTTTTCAGGTGTCAAAGAAAAATTTGATGGAAATCGTGAAGAAGCTGATGGTCCACGTCGAAAAAGCCGACGGAGCTCAGTACCGCGATGAGCTGATACAGAAAATCATCGAAATCTGCAGCCAGAACAACTTCCAATACATCACCAACTTCGAATGGTGAGCGGGAAACGCTGTGACCGCGTCATTGCTGCAACGAAAGACAGCAACGACACGTAAACGCCCACGTCATTGCAGGTACATCACTGTGCTCGTGGAACTCACTCGTATCGATGGGGCGAGTCGTCATGGATCAATGGTCTGCTCTCAAATTCTGGACGTCGCCATCCGCGTACGATCCATTCGTCAATTTGCAGCCAATCAAATGGTGCGTTTGTAAAACGTTTTGTTCTACCGCTCGATGCTACCTTAACTTTCGTTCTCAGCAAATCGCGCTAATGAAAGCGTCAAAATCCTACCCTGATGGTAACTGCTGTTTGGCACTTGTAATCTCTTCCTAACCGTGGTGTCATAGGCAGTTTTGGTCAGGGATGTGGTGCTAACAAAAAAGGTGGGGGAACGCACCTAAAAAATAGTCATTTTATAACAGCTCCAAGCTCATTTTAAAGCAGAACATGAAAAAGGTGTGGGAACCCCGTACCCACGCGTTCCCGCCCCACTACACCCATAGGTTTAGTGCCAAGGGAACACCAAGTGTAGAAATCCGTTTGTGCCAATGGAACAACAAGGATAGAAGTCAAGTCAGTTTTGCACCGTCGTGTCAGTGAATACACAGACGTGACAAAGTCGCACTGAGGCTCGTTTCATAAAAATGTCAAATTTAAGATTGTCAGAAAAAGGGCAGGTGGTTTTGTGTTTCGGTCGTGGATGACTGAGCATGGGTGTCACGTGATAACCACTGCTGCAGCAATCCAATCACCAGCGAGAGTGAGTCCAATGCTACTAAAAATAAAAACCAGAACTGAGCTACAGCTGATGGAGCGTACCTTTAGGTGAATAACCTTGGACGTTCGTCAAAGTTCGCCAATGCATTCACCACCACAGCAGCGAGAATGATGATGGTTCGATTCCCGACTTCGATCTAATTCTTTAAGGCGGCAGCAACTTTCCTGCAACATTTGCGCTGCATTTAACAGGGTTCCCACGGAGCCTTAAACTATGGAAAGCATGAAAAAAAAAACTGAAAAAGTCTGGAAAAAAACTTTTTTGGTCTGTTACTATGGAAAAAGAAAATAATTTTCCAGACTTCATCTTTTGACATGCATTCTGATAATTTTATTCAGATATTTTTAATGAGATTGATAATTTGACTGTGAATGCCTTAACTATCATAGTGCCTGAATTCAACCTGGGCCCGAAAAAAAGTCTGGAAAAGGTCTTGAAAAACTTATATTGAAAATTGTGTAGGAACCCTTTATTGAAAGTGACGCACCAAATGCGCCTTAATTTTTGCGTGGCCTGCACTGGGAGAGTGAGGCGCAGGACATCATTATCCAGTCTCCTTGAACACAATCCGCGTAAACGTCGACACGACTGCATCAGTTCCGTACAGGATTAAACGTATGCCGGAATTCCTATGTCACGCATGACTTCTTTGCGCAATTTCAAGTTCTTTGACAAATGCAAGGAAAGGCTACGAAGCTTAATTGTGTTTGCACCGTTGAAGAAAGTCATTTATGGTTGAGCTTCAAACCCGAGAAATGGCTGGAATATGGTGTATGGAAAAGAACAATATGTCAGTGTGAAAAAACACTAGAAATGCATAGCGCTATTTTTGCTCCGCAGATGAACTCCTGCAACCGCTCGTACGTGTTTGAATTTTGTTTGTTTCATACCTACCCAGTTATTCCTCGCAGAAATAAATTCGTAGCATAATTTCAATGCGACTGTCTTTGTAGTAGTACATTTATTCCCGTATACGCCTGTAAACCAAGCCTGCCTGTTGTTTGCTGTGTTGTGGAACAAACAGCCGCGATCTTCGTGCATAAAATGCAATTCGAAGAGAACGAGTATTCGACACAAGTTTTTTTGTTCCTCGCAGGCGAACATGTTGGAGAATGCTCACGCAATATGCGCGCAATTGAAGCGAAACGGAATGCAGGAAGTCCTGTACGCTGCAGCTTACATCTGCGGCGAGTTTGCCGAGTAAGGGTTAAATTGCAGAAAGAGTGTGCTGGCAACAATGCAACTTCTGCCAAAAGCGTTGTGAGGCGATGTGTCGCTGTCAAATACGCGTTATACTTCATTTAACTTTAACGAATCAAAAAGAGTATTAAGAAACCTTTTGCGCCTGAGTTTCGAGGGTAAACATGAGGTTTTGGTTCAAGTAGGCGCTCACCTCCAATGGTATTTGTGTTTAGGCTTCTAAACGATCCGGAATCCTTGATCCACGCCATGCTTCGGCCTCGCCTGTTGACCTTGCCCGGACACATCCAAGGTGTTTTCCTTCAAAACTTAATGAAAGTATTCGCTGTCTGTCTTTCTAAAGCGGAAAAGGACGTCGACTGGGAACGCGCCGGCGCGCTTACGAAAGTCCTGCTCGACAGAGTCCCAGACTTGGTGCAGAGTTCTAACCTTGAAGTGCAAGAACGGGTTGGTATTTAGCATAAGATGTAGGTGCGACATGTTTGATCACGTTGCCTGGCAACGATTTGTCGAATAATAAATACTACGGCCAAAGCAAACGATACAACTGACATCTTGCAGATTTGGCCGTAGTATTTATTATAAGGCTATTTAGCACTTCCGCTTTTCGTGTACCAGATTTGTCGAATCTTCTGCTATTACCTCGTCGCGGAACAGACAACATTGAAGCAGCACAAGAATGGAGTTCTCTTATACGGTTATAACATGCAAAACACGTTTCAACCTGTTTTCAGAAAGCAAATGTGAAGAATTCTGGGCATTAGCCTAACTTCATACTAACTTTATTACTTCTGGGTTTTTGTTTTTATACTCCTTCTCTGCTGTCATGTTCGTTTCGCTAGTTTTCTCAAAAATAAAGAACGACGCAGTTTAAGCGAACGTTTAGAATTTTCCTCCACAGAAAGTTTGCTTTTTTCGTTGGGTTCGTTTTCAGTTTCCTGCAATGTGTCGCACGCAGGCGTCTTGCATCGTGTCCATGTTGAAATACGTCGAAAAAGCGCAGGGCAAAGAAACGCCCGTGTCCGACGAATTCTCAGCACTTTTCAAGGGTGAATTGAATCCCGTCGCACCGAAAGCTCAGCGAAAAGTTCCAGTTCCTGAAGGGTAAGCGGGTTGACTCATAGTGGAGGTGTTTGTTCGTGTTAGCGCACAAGATATAGAGCTAAGGAGCATCTTCCGTTAAGGCAGAAAAGACTACCTTGCTCAGATCTTGTGATTTGGCTTCAAACCACGAAATAATTTGACCCTGTTCGCTCAGCAGCTTTTCCCGCTGTACTCGTTTTTTTTTCCAAATGTGGGCGTCTTGTTAAATACAAAAAAAAAACGTGAGAAGTCAATACAGGTGTATGGCTTGCTATGGGATTCAAATCCTTTACCACAGAAAGCTCGCGGCAGTTGCGCTGCATTCCGATGCTACTCTGTTCAACTGCACGTTCTTGCCCGCGCTAACGCTCGAGAGCGGCCTGCTCGCACTGAAAGCTGTCAATGCAATTGCTGACGTTCGTAAAATATGACCAGCGTTTAGCAAACTGATCCGATCCCTATTCGCCATTGCGTGCACTTTGACAACATTGTCACTGCGTTTGCGCGTCAGTAGTTGTGCGATCCGGCTGTCAAGAAACAAGATGTGTCCATTGCCAATGACACGTTATTGCGTTTACGGTATCTTGTGAAATTTACCGTTTGTGGAATTTTTACAATAAGAAAGAAACTGAATGATTTTTCAGCCTGGATTTGGACGCTTGGATCAACGACCCTCCCACTTCGTCAGAGGAGGAAGACGAAACCGCTAAGATGCAGGAATTCAACGATAACTACGACGATTATTATTCACCAAACAAAGATAAGAAACGGGAATTGAGCGAGGAAGAGATTGCAAGGGTATTAAAGCCTAATATCAAATGCCGCAAAGCCACGACTTGGCGAAACGTGTATTTTTGTTGTAAAGGTCGCGTTCGCAACGGAACGTGCGGTGACCTTAGTTGCTATAGTTGCGAATTCACGCAGCGCATCACCTCAGTCTTGTTCAAAGCTGCGTACGACTTTTTGTGTTGACAAGTGATTGTTTCGAATACACCACTAGTGCTTCTATGGCAAATATTTCGCAATCCATGCTTGACGCATATTTCGCATTCAAAGGCGGCTTTACGAATTTCCCAGCGGGTTTACGAAGTTGATCGGTATATCTGCGTCTCACTCGGTTCAAGGTAGCATTTTAAGTGGACGAAAAGTGAGAAAGTAAAGCTGAGCTTTATTGTAAATGTAAATGTTATGCTTTCCACGATGGAGTTCGTAACTCAGCAAGATGTAGTCTCAGTTTTTTTCACACACCGTTGCAGAAATAAAATTTCATAATCTCACATGTCAGCTGCTTTTCTCCTAACTCCATCACGCTGCGGTTTCAAGTATTTCATCACGACGCACTCCTGTTGACTTTTAATGCCAATCAGCTGTCTGATGAAATCCGTCAAAAGACAAGACCGAGTTTTTATCGATTACAAAAGTTGGCAAAATGGGTTTTGTGCCAGTAATCGTTGGTTGGCATCGACCACAGCAGACTAAATCACATCGCACGTGTGTTTTTGCGACCGCAAGCTATGCACGAATGATACTTAGCGTTGATGTAACGCAGTGTGTACTGTTCAAGGTCGCAAGTGTAACTTGCCAAGTTTTTTCTTTACTTAAAACAACTTGTTTTGCCCTTTTCACTCACATGCGAGCAGTGGTTCATTCGCACCCGCCTCCATGAAGTCGTGGCGTGAAGCTGACTGATTAAATCACCAAACCACTTCCAGTATCCGATTTGTCATTGGTTTTATAAAATCGCACTCACGCCTGGGACATCCAACTGTCGCCATTGATTGAGACGTCCGCCTACGCCACGCAGTGCGGCGGTATTCCTGATGATCGTTCCTCAGTTGATGAAGTAAAATGTACGTGAGGTTGCCAATACCACGAGCGGTCTCGATGATTGCTCAACAATTCCGCCGACTTACCATTGACGCAAACGCCACGTTGCTGTGGTGTGAGAAGCGGACAAATGCATTTTTCTGCCGCTTCTCGCATCAGAAAACTACTTGGTTTGTGTCGATTTGTTATGGTCGAATGCTTTGACTTCACTTAACGGCTCTGTTGCTAGAACATCCGACACTCTTTAAGTGTTCCTGTTTGTTTTCAAGACTTTTTCAGCAGTGAAAGGTGTGGGTGTCATTCTGCTTGTTTTTCTATTTCAGAGGCGCGAGCAACGCAGACTGGAACAGGAAAGCAATCCCAACTACTTGGTGGCCCAGGTTCGTTGACATTTTTGTTTAGAAACATTTCTTTGTGATGAAACCACGTTACTTCATGTCGTCATTGCTGCTGCTGTTTCGTCGTGACAATGCCTCGCTCGTTGCGTTTATGTTGACGTCACTGCTTGACTACGTTGTTGCAGGCCAAGTCAAAGAAGTCCCAGGTACCCACCAGAGCATGACCGTGCATGCTGCCGATTTGTTTTATCTTTTCCTTCACCTATTTTTCTGTTATATAGAAAACCTTTTCGATCGCCGAATTTCCTGCATATGCCAGTCGCTAATTCTTTATGATTTCTTTTCTTTGGTGTGCAATCTGTGACAAGGCACCTGACCGTGGTGCTTGTTAACAACAACCATGACCGTGCACGCATTCTTTGCGATGGTCGCGCTGGGATGCCGGATAAGTTGCGCGAGGTTTGCGTCGCGCTATCACGACTTGCACGAGTTTGCGTCGAACTATTTGGCCTTAGTGAAGATGCTATGTTGATCTACACTGCTTCGTTCATTGCTTCCTGTTCCGCTATAACAGTGACTTTCCAACGTGTAAAGTTCTTCAACGGGAAAATGTGAATTCCGATTTACTTATTTAAAGTTGAGGGGGCTTGAAAGAAAAGACAATTACGTCGGGGAGGCGTGGTAGAGAAAAGGTTAAGAACCGCTGCGCTAGGAGATGAATGAACAAGCTTTCCAGGTTGCCATGTGCATTGCCTCAATGCGAAACGTTGGAGGGATTCGGTCGTCGCGTTCAAACTAAAAAATGTGGCATTTATTGATAGTGAATGCCTATCCACGCTGTCTAAATGCAGGACTCTTCACATGAGCTGCTAAGTCAAGATACGTTTTATTGAAAAGGTACTTGGGAATATTTATGGACTAATCCGATCTTTTCGTAGACACGTGGAGCAAAATGAGCAGGGAATCCTTATTTGTTTGTGAAATTAATCGCCTTTTGTGCTCATTTAGTTCAAAGTCTGACACACGAAAACTTTTTTGTTCTGACGTGGTTTGGTGCATGGCATGTTTGTAGCTTAACGTTACGTTAACTATTCGTTGCATTTCTGTTGTTGATCGTTGTTTATTCATGTTGTGTATTGTTGTGTATGCAAAATCCGCAACACGCGTGTTTGAGTTATATTGCTGCTTGCATGACGAAGAAATGTTTTTTTTTTCAATTTAAAATTTCACTGGTGAAGTGTTGGTGTGCCATTGCCCCACCCCTACCTTAACAGTTTCTTATTGCAAGAATTCATTCGCAATGCCCGTTTCTCCTCTATTGTAAAAACCTGTAAATGGCGTCCATTTCAAAGGATCTCACAATTTGTAGCTTCGAAATCATCACAACAATTGATGCAAAAGATAAAACTGTTGCTGTTAAGAGAAACGTTTACAGCAATTACTTTATCTTGCTATCAACAACGTGTTTCTTCAGCACGTTGAAGGATACCAGAAGCCTGACGCGGAGTACGAGACGCCCGTCTCTGAAATTGACATCGCCATTCCACTGCACGTTCCAGGGTTACCGAGCAGTGAAAGGTACCTCAGAATGGTAAGTCGCCGCTGGTGTGACGTCAGAATGGTAATTAAGTCGCCCCTAGTGTCACGTCAGAATGGTAATTAAGTCGTCCCGAGTGACGTCAGAATGGTAAGTCGCCGCTGGTGTGACGTCAGAATGGTAATTAAGTCGCCCCTAGTGTCACGTCAGAATGGTAAGTCGTCGCTAGTGTGACGTTTCTCTCAACGTGAAGTGGAATTGTTTTTTGCTAGAATTTATTGGGCTTTTATATGTTTGTGTTTAAAACACAAATATTTTTAGATCACTCTGGAAATCAACGCCAGACGTGTCTCGTAATAAAATCAACGGCTCAGTCGATGGATGAATCTATTTAACCAACTTGTCAGCAGTGGGGTTGTTCCATGGTTACACATGGACTTTAGGTTAAAAAGTTTTCTGAAGCAATGCCCAAAATATACGAAAAAGCTTGGAAAAAGCATGGCACTGCATGTCTCCTTAACAGAACCAAGGCGTTAACAAATTCTGCACCGCCACGTATGCGGTAAACACCACCGAACGTACTACGAAAGCGATCGCTTCTGCAACACGTCAGGTTGTCCAGCTACACAAGTTCAGACAATCCGACACAGAGGTCTCTGTATGGCACAAATTGAGCTTTTCAACGTAAGATGTAATTTTATGACGTCGCAGCGCGTGCTCCGGTGTCTGGCGAGGTCTTCGTTCGACTTAAAAATGTCGGAAACCACTAACCAGCCGCTGCGTAAAAGTTGAAACAGTTTCTCGCCGAACGCAGACCTCCCTGTACTCTGAAGGAGTCGCTGCGACGTCGCAGGATTAGACTGAGACTGTTGACAAACGCGCTAGACTTAGTCCGTGTGCGTTAGGTTTATGTCTAAAAGTAGGGGNCTCGAAACTACCGCCCTAACATATCNCGAAAGAATAACATAACGTAAAATGCCCGGTCCTCGAACTGTTTTGCAGTAGCTTGTCTGGTCCTCTGGCACCAAAGCTTGTAGATCGTTGGTCTAAAGGAAAAGTGGGGTGTTATAGCGACATGTCTAAAAGAACGGTTATGCTATTTTCTTTGCAGTCTTTCTCTGTCTCTTCGCAATTAAACAGCAGTAATCATTTCGCAAATAATAAAGTGGCGGGATACTTCCACGAAACAGTGAGAAATAGCTGCACGTGCCAAGTGGCCAAAAATCAGCAGCAAGCACCTGCTAAATAGCTTAGTTTGTGATGTGTCGACTTTGGAATCTATCATTCCATTATCATGGGCCGCATAAATTGTGGAATATCCTTAGCGGGCCGCAAAGATTAATTATATCTTAAAATTCTACTTCTACCTTTCAAAAAAAACAAGGAGAGAAAACCATGTGAAGGAGCTTACTGTCTGCGTGTTTGCTTATCAAGACGCGATGTTGTGTTCTAACTCAGGCGACGAAAAATCTGATGCAGGTCGTATTAAATGTTCACGCGGGCCGCGGGTTTCCCACGCCTGATCTCTTTAAAGATTTTATCACGTTTCTATCCCAGGAACAGGAACGGAGGCGCAAGCACCAAGCTAAGAAGGCGGTTGAAAAGAAGAAGAAACTTCAGCAGGAGATGAAACACAGCAAGAAAGGGAAGAAAAAGAAGAGGCACCAGGTAGTGGAAGAGCAAGACGACGAAGATGAGGAAGACATTGTCGCTGTTCATCAGGTTGACATTGTCCAAGAAGAAATGCCGGAAGTACGTAATGTTATCCGGTGAAACTTTTGAAATGGTCGTTTTTGAAACTTTCAAGTGCTTATTTAGCAATCGAAAAAACAGATTATTATCGGCTGGTTACTGAAACACATTTTTTCTATGGAAAGCTTGATTTCTGTGTGGTTGTCAGTATCCCACAGATGTTCTTTACAATCAATAGACAGTTTTTTTCAATCTTACAGTACGTGGTCTAGATGGTTTCTGTATGAAAAAGATGAGAGTGGTCCACAATTACGTTAGAGTTGTNGTTACGCTGTTTTGTCATACGTAAGCGTGTCATACGAGCAGTAATTTTTGTTGCATAAAAGCGTGGAGTAGTTTAATGATAGCATTGCTGGTAATATTAGCCCATGGCTATGATGTTTGTGTAATTTTGTTGACGTCCAGTTGTTCAATTAGCCGTTTAANTTGATTAACCGGACGTAGCCCAACAGTGGACCGAGTTGTCTGCAAATTGAATCCATGCCTCCAAAAAATAAACAGTCGTTTGGCATCTCTGAATCAAGGAGAAAACCAACAGAGCCAACAGAGTTTTAAATAACGAAACGCGTTTCAAGCAAAACCGACAACATGGCGTAAGCAAATTATTCGTGCGCGTGATTTCCCTCCATGCACCCGCACTTTGGTGTTTTTCTAATCTGTGGCGTTAGTTGTTCCATCAGAGAGGCCAGGACAGGCGATCAGTCCCAGCTTATTTCATTCAACTGTACCTTGCATTTAGTTTGTGTGACTTGTACTTGTTATGCCAGGGTGCGGTCAAGACCGATTCTGAGGACGAGAATACCAAGGACGACCCGTACAAAGCTCTAGACATGGATCTCGATTCGTAAGTTGTCGAGTGGTGACGTTATTCGTGCGACAAAATTAACACATTTCGAGCTAATGAGTAACTTATTGTGTGGCAGCTCCGGCATTCGAGCCACGATTGCTACTTTCAGTGAAAATAGTATTTTGTGAGTTGCGCACCAAATACGATTGCACTTCCTGTGAAAATAGTATTTTGTGGGATGCGTATGGGGCGCCGTTTGTAAAAATATTATATCTGACAGATTTAGCACAAAAACTGCTATCTCTGCATGCAGAGATAGCGCTGAAGCGTGTCGAAGGGCTCGCTTTCAGCGCGCTCTTTCTGTGAGAGCATTCTCTTTTTGCACCTGAAGGTGCCTTCAGATGTTATGATGTTATCATAACATCTGAGATGTTATCATCTCTGCATGCAGAGACAGCTATCTCTGCCAGAGATAACATCTCTACATGCAGAGACAGCTATCTCTGCCAGAGATAACATCTCTGCATGCAGAGATAGCTATCTCTGCCAGAGATAATATCTCTGCATGCAGAGATAGCTAT
>JGI24159J19872_10001805_pt1 | contig 24398 bp, 14 predicted proteins | sample Ectturendosymbi4_FD_19872 | JGI IMG/M metagenome (IMG submission 19872)
CTTTTGTGGGGGCGGCACTATGGGCTATGCTGTAGGCTATAAACCTGTACAGGCTGTATTGAAATAAAAGTGGTTTTAATGTCGAAACACTGCTCACAGTTGAAGGACGTTTTTGATTTTGTAATTTAAACGACGGCATGTGTATTTAAGCGATTGTTATCTTAGCCAAACAATAAACAGTCGTACACCAGGGATGTTCTATCAATAGGCTTTTTTACATGACGCTGCAACACGGTTCTCAACACGCTTATCAACTCACTTGAGTCAAATTTTACTGATTCACCACATGGTTGATTGATGGAGTATTGGGTCGTTGTTGACGTTTGATCATAGTCTTTATATGACGTCATACAACTTAGAAGTATGGTGGATGACTGTGGGCAAACGTGCGGCTGTGGTGAGCTCTAAGCCTTCGTATGTGCTCTTAATTNTTTTCACTTGCGAGTAAAAGCGCTTTGTTGGATTTAAAAAACATTTCTGTGTAAATCTAATAAATGTGTAGTTGGATGTGTGCTCGTCACATTGGATTTCCGTGTGTGTGGAGAAATATAATCTAGCTCAGTATTCTTCAGCAGGGGTTCCGCGGAACCCTAGTGTTCCGCAAAACATGTAACGGGGTTACGTGAGTTTTAAGGGATCCGTGAGGGTTCCTCGTTTCTTTAGGGGAAATCATTTTTGCTTCAGTGTGTAGATGCGTCATTATGAAAATTGTTTAGATCACCGTGCCGCATTCAGACTCCAAGCAGGCCAGTTAGTTGTACCGGAGGTTGAGTGCAGATAGCGGAAAAAGGAATATTGACAGTTGTTGCGTCGCTTGTTCATTGTTCTGCGATTAAGAAGAACGTTATTGGTGCATCACAGTTATACGATGTTGCCGACATACAGTTCACAGTAGAGAAAGAATAAGGCCCCTTGAACTTCTGCAGTTTATTCAAAACAATAACCTTGGGAACTCTGTTCCAAATATAGTACTAATGCTGCGGATTTTCATCACAGCATGCCGTTAGTGTTGCTACGTGTGAGAAGAGTTTTTCGAAACTAAAACTGATCAAGAATTACTTAAAGATCTAGTATGCGCACCTTGCGGATGCGAAATCTTGCCATACCGTCCATAGAGCAACAATTGACAGATGAAACAAATTTTGACATTGCCGTTGAAGAATATGCTAACAAAAAGACAAGAAAAGTTACTGTGTACAAAATTGTAGTTATCATTTGAAAAATAAAGACGGTCCTAATTTTTTATACTTTTTTAACTATTTTCCCCTATATGATATTTTTGCTTTTTGTTTGACTGTTACTTGCAATGTTTGGGTTTTTTGGTGCGTATTTATAGCATACCACATTTGAGCATTTGATAGTACTGTAATATTATGATGCTGCACAAGCTAGTTAATATACTGTATATACAAAGCTTTAAGAGCGAGTCGCTGTGCAATACATATTTTTATGGGCTTCGGGGTGCCAAACTCAAAGGCCACCCCGGTCAGTCCGCACTCTAGCTACGCCACTGCCTAGAACAACTTTTGGAACAATCCACTAGTGCCCCCCTGGAAAAAATCCTTCCGACGCCCATGCACACAAGCATGCAAATGTACACCATTTTTGTAAAAAATTGTGTTGTATACACACCATCTGGCAACACTGTTCAACAACACCAATGCGATAAGCAAGCCATACCATGGTGGTAAACTGTGCACGGTGTATTCTGCCAAACAATCACGAAACCCTGCCAAATTCATTGCCAAATAACAAATAATATTGACAAAATACTGCCAAAATTCTGCAACATTTTTTCATTAAACGATTTACTTTTACAGTGGATGCAATACTAATTGTGTTACTCAAACGTATTTAGACAAATTCGAAATTTAAAAGTGGAGGGACAGGCTCTCCTAGAAATAAAAGTGAGGGGACCTAGGCCCACGCCGCCCCCCCCGGTTCCGCCACCTATGCGTGCTGCCTTTTACAATTAAGTATTTGTTGAAACATAATTCAGATCGGACTGAATGTTTTTTGAAGCAACGGATTGGTATAAAACATTGGTTTGAAGTCCAATCTAACGGGCAGTTACCATTTCGAGAATAATTTCAAACGAACGATAAATTTTCCAGCAACTCGGGATAATATGAATGAGCCTATTAAGCAGACGACTTATTGGCGTTGTCGTTGCTCCGTGACGTGCGTTACTCAACAATGGAGAAGTTTTAATGAAAATTTTCATTTATTGTTACGTAACAAACGTCACAGACCAACAATAATGCCAGCCAGAATGAAAGCAAATGGAAATTTCATTGTCGCAAGCGTCGGAACGGTTTCATTCAGTCAGAATAAATCGCATGATGTGCCCGAGTGACGCTACTGACCCGGGTCGCCCCTGTAACAGTCTTTTGAATTTCAGGTGGTTCACCGATACGTTGCAATTTTGTCTAAAATAGCGCAATTTAGACCTTCATATGGTGTATAGTTAATGACGTCATGTTTCAATGATTGTGACGTCACAGTTGCCAATTCAAACCACAAAATTTTCTATAGTTTTTTGACGTGCAGTTGTGCCCCCCACTTTGAAAATGGTTCCGCCACCCATGCATTTAACTCTTAAGTCTAAATGAAGAGCTGATACGTATGCAGTGGCAATTTTGATCATGGCTGCAACAAAAAGTGTTATGTTTCACTAGTTGCTACCAATTGTAACATCTGAGCTAATGAAATTTAAACCCAAACCAACTTCAGCTGAATTCTTTCACAGGCCAGCGATCATTTATGCAAGGGAGGTAGTTGCGATTGCACAACAGAGAGCAGACTGTGCTGCAATTGTCCACTGTCATGTTATTCTACAAACTAGGTTTATACGAAAGTGTTGCAAGCTTCCCAGGACTGACCGCCATTTGGAAAAAAATCCACACTGTTGAAAACAAGAACGGAGCGCTAACTTTTTTAAAAAATATTTCAGTATACTGCTTTAGACTCACGACATCTATCGTTTATTGAGATGATTTTGAATTGTGGAGTAGGCCATTGGCGTCCGAAGAGGGGCAGGGGCCTTGCCCTCCTGGAATTTGAAATTTGATATTTTCCTATTAACTTTTTAGCAAAAAATGTTTTCTTAGTTTCGAGTGGGTAAAACGAAGTTTTGCCACTTTTGTCCTCCCTGGAAAAAGTCTTTCCGACACCCATGGACTAGGCTATTCTTCTCATGGATCATATAAAAGTTTTGTGTTTGCAATTTCTGTTGAAATCTGTTGTACATCGTAATTCAAACATGGGCTACGACGAAATAGTTTTCAAACTTCTGTGGTATTACACCCTCAATTAAGGAATATTGGCTTATAATTGCGAGATTGACACTCGACACTGGCATAAAAGCGTTTGTTTTATCGCTGTTACGTAAAAGCATATAGATTTACAATCCACATTAAATGAAATGTATAATCGAAGGTGAATTATATCTTACTTGTGCATAACTTTCTTCGTGCAAATGAAATAAGAGCTTATAACGGGTAAAGGCCATTTTTATTGATTTTTACAATTTGTTCTTCCTAAAATAGAATGTTTCTAACATAACAGACTTGTGATTTTATTTTAGGTTGACTGTGTCTTGGTCTTATTTTAAACTAGTTATGTCTTGTGTCTGATGCGCTTTGCCTCGAATGGGCACTAGAAGTTGGTAAGCGCAAGATGCTTTCAGTGCCTCTTGACCTCCACAAAATCCTGGGCTTGTTTGCACTGCAACAGCAAAGAGCTGTCCCTGAATAATATATTTTTATGCATAGTGCGACTCAGTGGCGTACCTAGGGATTCCCGCGCCCGGGGGCAAACCCANTTTTGGCGCCNCCCCACCCAGCCCGTTCATGGCAGCATAGATGCGAAGAATGAGTTGGGAATAAAGGGGCGTCGAAAGCTGACTCGGGCCCTGCAATCGTCTGCACATAGNTGTTTCTAGACCCATCTGAAAACTTCCTGTGATTGTGACGTCACACAATTGNCGTCAGGATCTCTGAATCTTTAAAATCGTTTTAAATACCGCAGAGTTAACACTCTAATCGTTTCGCGTGAAGTTATTTCCTCTAAACTTTTGGTCACGATTGCACATTCAAACTGTTTTATTACGACACTCCAAATTGTGGTAATACATTCCCGAATTGTAGCAACTAGTGACATAAACTAACCAAAAATTTCCCTGACCATCTGTATAAATATGCATGAATTTTAATGACAGAATTCTTTGGGCACAAAAATCTTCTGATAACACAGGGTAAAATTGGCCAGAATTGCACCTTGTTTTCTAAACCACGGGTTTGTCAGAGCNTTTTGAACATGCCGAATCCAGCGCAACCGCTTGCAGGGTTGCGGAGTCGTAACGAGTCGGAGGTTTTTGCGTGGAGTCAGATTCCTGACAACAGTCGGAGTCGGATTTATTTGTCCGACCCTGGATGTCTAATTGGATTATTTTTTACATCAGTTTCCTAATTTGGCAATTCCTGTTGAAAGGATACAATTTCTTTTGAAACTTTTGTTGAAACAAAGATTGAAACAAAGATTTCTTTCTATGCACCACGGTTTCCATTGATTTTAACAGCCAAACTTCATTACCTTTATATCAAGGAGTCGGAAATTTTAGAACGGTCGGATATTTTACCTCCCGACTCCGCAACCCTGCCCGCTTGTTCCTCTCCCTGGTCAGGTCTGGTTACTATCACCGCTGATGCAAGCTGTAGGCAGTAGAGGTTCCTGGAGCATGCATTCTCAGAGTTTTGAGCAATAAAATATCATAGAACTGACTGAAGGAGACCCACGAATACAATAAAAGAGAAGAACAAACAGAAGAATGGATATGAAAAACTGAAGGCAAAAGATATTATACAAAACTGTTAGACAATTATGAAATTGTAAAATGCCAAAGCATTTTCTTGCATATGACATCCTGAAAAGTGGACTGAAAATAAAAGAAATACTGCGATTTAATGCTTGTAGTTATCTAACTTCAAAGAAAGAGTTTTCTTGCCTGTACTGTAAATTTGTCGATTGTTCCTTCAAAAAACTGCTTTAAATGAATTATGTCACATCCACTAATCCATTTCAACATGAAGTTTGTCAAACCATAAAAGCTCAAAAATTTTCCTAAACATCAGATCTGTATTCGTAACAACCAGGGGCACGCAGATAGGTCTAGTGATTCCCGGGACAACTGCTTGATGGTATGCCCTCCACCAAATTCTAGTATTAAGGAATGTGAAGAATACAAGCATTTGAAGTAAGTAAAAACTAGTTTTGACTAATAAACAAGTGTTGAAAAATTGAGTTAAAATGAATACAAAGAGCATTTTTTGTTTTTAATGTGTTAGGTTTTCAATAATTTGTTTTATTCTGTGGGCTTGAGACATCTGTGTATAAGCAAATTTCGTCCACTCATGGGTAAGCTGTACATTGAGGAATTAGATATTGCATATATTCAAGCAAGTACGTATCAGATAGTCCCACCAAAAGAAGATGACACTCACGGCATGTTAGGAGATAAAGATCTGAAAAAGTATACAACCATGCAATTTGATGCATTGCCGCCCTTTATATTTTTCTGAACTACAAACAAATTGCTTTGTTCAGTAAAAACAGATGAAGGTAACGATGCGGTGCTTCATCTCTATTTCAGGCCACTTAACATACATTTGCCTGCATTCCCCTCAGGTAAGTTCCCATCAGATCCATGCAGCACGTTTTAGTAGCCAATAAGAAGCGTCAAGTTCAGGGGTGCAAAAATGCGGTCGCGCACTCACGCCGCGCGACCAAAAACGCAGAGTGCGCGAACGTTTTTTTACCTTTTGTATTGCATGCATACGAATGCTATAAGGCAAAGCTTACATGTGTGTGCTTCTAAAAATTGCTGCGCGCTACTAACATTCACAGGAAAATTTGCACCTCTGGTCCAGTGACAAAATGTTGATAAAATGAACTTTTTGTAATTTCACTCCTTGGATGACCCACTGCCTTGGATATCCGGGTCCATCGCCTCGTTCATCCCCCCTCTGCACATCCCTGGTAATAACACTGTGTAGGTTTTATCGCTGCTCTAAAAGCATGCGCAATGTAGCACTCTGCATGCACTGTGACGCTGGATTCACGTCCCATTGTGACGCAACTACTGTATATAGCGATAGGGAAGTCGGAAAGTTCGAAACCCTGGCTTTCTGAAAGCGTTGTGACGCAGCCGTGAGTCAAACCACAAGCGGACGCTTATTGCTGGAGACAGAAACTCCGCCTTGAAACGTCACTAAGGTTCATATTTGCTCGCTTTGCGAATCTTGGTGATCTTGATGAGATTTCGCAATGGCATTCGACATTTTGTAAATTGGAACATTAGCATCCGCTGACATATGACATTTCGTAATTAGTACGTAACATTCCGATCTCAATTTAGCGGCCCAAAGTACTGCGCCCGGGGGTAGATGTCCCCCCTTGCCCCCCTCGTTACGCCACTGGTGCTATGCTATACTATTCTTTTTTCCCCTGGGTGCATTGCGTTTACTGTGGGTTTTTGTATTATGTTTCGCTGGAGTTTAAGAAAGCAATAATTCTCCACGTAGTGTACGTTCACTGACTTGTTCCCTTATCACAGAGCACCGTGATATAAACTTACGTTGTTTATTTGGATTTCACCCCTATACTGCGGCCAATGCTGTTGCGACTGTTTGTATTAACAGAGGCCACACAAATGTCATATAGCACTGCATACGTTGCCATCGTGCTTTAAGCGGAGCCTGCGAAATTCTTTTTCTTTCTGGTGTCCGACCGCTAGTGCATTAAATTAACAACGTAACACACTGTGCTGTGCTCTTGGGAATATCTTCATGCAAGCTACAATTATACATCGGTCACCGACTTACAAGGTCAAATTTTATAAAATCTCTTTGTTCCTCAGCTGTAAAGCCCAAGCATTGAAAGCTGAAATCTTCTGACAAACCATCGATAGGCTCGTTTTGCGCAGTTAGTCCCCAAAGAGTTATTCCGTTGTTCTTGTATTCTTCTACAAACCTTGAAAACCACATACAGATGTTTCTTTAATCTCGTTTTCAGTGAATTGTAGGTGGCAATTTTAGGGTGAACTGCCGATATTCTGCTGTCATGTTATTACCTAATTTATAGTGCGCTTGCAATGCGAATTACAAAGTAGTAATTCAATGCAGGAATAATGTCAACATCTACGAATTGTCCAGTTGCTCGTATGAACACCATAAGAAGTTACCTTGCGAAATATAAAGCCCAACTCTGGTGATACTTGTCACCTGCTTCTCCAATCAGTGATCCCCCTCCGTACAAAGCGCCGTTAGTTTTCATCCACGCGGGGGCGCTCCATGGACTGCCAAAAAGTTTCATCTCTTTCTCGTTCATCGCCATGGCACGTTTAATGGTTGGTATCTGTGAATTAAATGCAAATTTATGTGCACCAAACACTGCATTACGGTGTGTTCACTATTATGACCATGACATGAAAATCTTTATAGATTGATTTATTATTACAATCGTGACATTAGCATCTTTAAACATTTCGTTTGTTTGACTTTTCTGCACAAAATATCCTGTTTCAGGCTTGGACCCTACAAAATTGTTAAATATATCTCATTTCTGTTTGAGTGAACTGCTACATATTTTTGATAGCAGCAACGATGATTTACTAAAGAAATTTCAAGTTCTTGACATGTTTTTGATTTCCCCTTTCATGCAACCTAAAAATATTGAACCTATTAATATCTTTGGAGTTTTATTTGTATATATGACAATTATGTTCATATACACTTAACCGTATCCCAGAAAGTCTGATGTCTGTAAAGACATTAATGCCCTGTACTGATGCATGGCAGACCTGTTTTATTTATTCAAGCAAAAACGCCAACGGGTGAGGTTTAGCTTGGGTTTCAACATTGCTGCTGTATCAAATTCAATTATTAGTTTTTTAACCAAAACATTAAAATGTGTGTGTTGAGTATACAGTATATGATGAGACATTGTAAGATACCAGGGTATCGGGCACGACTTCCACGATGGCTAAGCAGCCGTCTTGCAGGACAATATAAGCTTAAATGGTTGTTTGCAGGAAGTCTACAGAAACTTCCTTTTTAGGGAAGTGGTATTTTCATGAACATGGACCGGTTGTCAGCCTTGATAAAACCTCAGTTACTTTGTAATTGAGATCTTCAACCGCTAATGAAAAGTTGTTCATAGCAAAATCATTCGGTTCATCAGCGTAAGTATACAGACGAGTTGAGAAGTCACAGCTTGCCATAGGAATCCGACCGATGCTGTATCCAATACCTAAAGAAAAACGATGTCTTCTATGATTGAGATTAAATTTTGTGCAAGTGTTCAGATGAACAGAAAATTATAAGCTAAGTATACACAAACTTGTGTACAAATGACAAGACCGAACAATTGAGGACTTTCGTATTTGCGTCTAGGCGATTTCAAGCTAGCTTAAAAGGTTGTTCATGAAAATTTGACTCGATTTAAGTGACTGAAATGAAAAGTACCTAATTTTAAGTCTGCTCCCCGCTCTTGATTGACGTATCAACTACCAAAAGTTTCAGCTATCAACATACTACACATGCTGTGACAAACAACTCAGTTTCTAATCTTAATTCACCACAAAGCAGTGTTAGAAGTTTACGAAACGTCATTTCACAGATATGCGCTCATGGGCGTCGGGAGGATTTTTTACAGGGGGGGCCAGGAGGGAATTTTCCCAAAATTTTTTCCAGGGGGGTCAAAAGTGGTGAAATTTGTTTTTTACCCCTCGAAATTGAAAAAACAACCTTTTCTTGCTATTAATTTCAAAATCCAGGGGGGTCAAGGCCCCCTCCTGCCCCCTTTCCGACGCCCATGTATGCGCTTCAACAGCGACCGCCAATATTTGAAGCTTTTTGCTAAAAGTAACACGGCGATAATTGGAATTAACTGCAACATCACCATCGTCACATTTATCTCATTCAAGTCACTCTTTTGTTTTAAAGCATTTGTCCGATTTTAAAACTTGTTTGAGCTCTTGTTACCTTTGGGGGAAAAGTACGATTCAAGCAAATGGTCCTGTGCCGCTTCTGACAATGCCGCTATGTTCATTGTTGCTGCATCGGTAAAAGCTCCACCAAAGCCAACAATGCTTTGATACCTCTTCGCTGTCTTTGAGTTCATAGTAAAAGTAGCTTCTGCAAAAGCAATTATAATGGAGAATTATTATCTACCAAACCAGCTGACGACAGCTACGTGAGTGGAATCGAATGGCCAAAGTGCAGGTAAACCTCAGAGGACCGGACGTCTGTGTCATATGATGATTGCTAAAGAACTCGATATCACGCTTTTTTCAGATACACAGAGCACCCCTCGACATGCAAAATAAAAATCATTAATACATACTGCCAGCCCGGTGTGCACTTGTGAAAAGAAAAGCAAGATCACGTGAAAAGCTTTGATCAGGAGCCGACACATGGCACTGGGAATCTGCTAAGAAGACCTTACAAGAGTAAAATAAAAAATTTTGAAACAACCAGGAAGTGCCTTTTCCCCTTTCCTCAACTACCACTGAGAACATATGTTATTTACTCCCATCTTTCAACGCGCATACCTTCGGAAATCGTTTCTTCCTGAGTGCTGAACCTCAAAGTTCTTTGCTCGAATCGCTTTCCGGCTTTGCTGCTCGTGTACACCACCAAGTCGCTCGCTGTCAGGGTGGGCAGTGGTGGCACGGTGTCGCAATACGTCGAGTTGCAAACACATACCGCAGAGTCTTGGTCGAAAACTTTTGGAGCACAAGCAACTTCTGGAAACGCGTAAGACGATAGTTTCGTAGTTTCCGCCCCTGAAAACCAAGGTAGTTTTTGCCTTACTTTTGTCTTTGGGCTTCTGGAGCATGTGCAAAACTGTTACATGTGTGCATTTTTTACTGACCACTGTTAGCAAAATCAATTGTGTTTTGAGCTAATTGCGTGAATGAATTGCGACCTTCTTAACTTTGTCGGTTTTGACCTTCAATTTTGTGAAAAAATAAGGCTGTATCTTTTACAGATGGATTCGTTGTCAACGACTTTTTCGCTTCACAAATAATTGAAACTAATCTAGAGGGCAACACCATGTAAACGTTGCGATCATGGGTAAGTTCAAATGGAGGCTACAGGCTATGAGATTCGTCAGCTTTATAAACACTGTCAAGTCCTCGAAACTTTTTCATATTGTTTGACAGGTATACCTCCTCTACTTCGTTCACTGGTTTATTGCGCATATATTTCGTCAGTGCGTTTTCATCCTTTCTTGGAATAGTGCAAAGGCAGTTAACTTGCGGACCCCATCAACAGAACTTCTTTTATGAGTGGGTTTTTCCTAACAAAGTCATTTGGAAAATATTGAATTCTTTAAACTCGGAATACGGAAACAAGATCGAAAAACAGGCACATGCCTGCGCCAAACCATTTTATTATTAAACATGAAAACCAGATGCTTTGTAAGAAAAACGTAGGCCATTGAAGGGTGTTTGTGCTTTGTTTCACAATAAAATTTAGTGTCGAGGATCAGTCAAATATGCATTTGGTAAACCTAAAATGAAAATTAAAACTGTTTGAAAGTTTGTTTTCAAGTTTCCAAATGCTCAAAATGTTATAGTCTTGTCAAAAGACTATGGGGAAAAACTCTGGTATTTTCTTTTTTCTAATCAACTAAAGCTGTGCAAGGTGAAATTCTTTTTAATGCAACAGCTTTGAAATCAGTTGTATGCGTGTATATCTCTTTCGATAATTTGCACGAGTGAACAGGAAAACACTTAATCCGGTGCGTTTGAATAATAGCGTCTTCACCACACTTACCTGCAAAGAAAGCACCCACAATAAAGGCAGTCACCAACACAAGCAGCCTTGTGGGGAAAATGGCACCTGTAAACTCTGACATGTCTGTTTGGGAAAGGTCTGCAGAATCTATATTTGGATAATACAGCCTAGAAACAAAACGCTTGTCATAGTGTGATGCAACATAAAAGAACAAATAAAGCAAGTCAATCTTTTAAAAATCTTTCCGTAGTTTGGAAACAGCAGCACTTCCTAAATGCAAACTATCAAAAATTCAAGAAGAAAACTCTGACACATTTTGCTTGCTTCCAGAACCTTTGTAAAAATACTCAATAGAGCATACTTTCATTCGCAATTGGAAACATTTCCTCTTTATGTAAAAAGCATAGTTAGCTTTCCTTTTAATTTTCATCTTTCGGTCAGACTGAATAGTTGTTGAACGACGTTTTCTGCGATCCCGATTGTTGGGTGTACCGTATTTATTCGATTGTTAACCGCGGCTTATAAAGTTTTTTTCATCATTTCGTGCAGCTTACAATCAAGGGCGGCCTATATATTTTATTTCTTTACCTTATCGAAAGGCATGATTGACGCTCAGTCTTTCCTTGGCTGCATTTTTTTAAACCAAACTTTCTTTTCGCAATCTATGCGCTTCAACATCACGTGCACATCCGTCACAGGAGTGATTATGATGAACAGAAGGCAGTTGTAGTTGTGGAGCATCATTACCAGGGTTACGAATAAACGCGAAACGTGTTAGTACTGCACACGCAGTGGCGTACGCAGAAAATTTTCATGGGGGGTTTCATTCGGTGGCATATGGTGGTCATTGTTACTGGATATACGCTGTTTGTGACGTCACAAATTGATGTCATATTCATGTTTCCAAACCAACGTTTTGGGCAAGTTTGTTGACACAATATGCATATTATTCTACATGCACTTCCTTCATTTTATGTGTCATTGCACTGAATATAAACTCTCAGCGCTACAAGTTTGGATATCGGAGGAAAATACACTCAACACCACGGCACAGCAGTTTATAACTGCAAAATATCAGGCTGTGCGTTAAAACAGGGGAGTAAAACACACTCACCACTACGTCAGAGCAATTTCTTCCTTTGCGCAGGCAATAAAGTTTTTGTAACATATCAAACTCAAGGGGGCTTGAACCTCAACCCCCTCTTGCTTACGCCCTTGTGTACACGAAAGTATTTCAGAGGCTTATAGCGCGGCTTACAATCAAGGACGGCTTACATTAATTTTTAGTACCATTTCGTGCGGCTTATATTCAAAGGCTGCTTGCAATCAAGAGAGGCCTACAATCGAATAAATACGGTAATCGCTTTACTTTTAATCCATCAGTTCGATCTCATTAAATGTTTTTTTACAAAGATTGTCTACAGTAGCTACAGGACGTGGCGATTCAAGATAAATGCAATGTGCACTGAACTTTTAACTGTCGCTCACAACTTTTTCTCTCGATTCCTGTTGAATTCTTCCAATGGTGAGACTGATTCCAATGCAACACAGTGTAACGCTGAGTGAAAATGCAAGTTTTTCTCTGTTTTATATTTGCGACATCGTCCTCTTAGGCTATTTTATGAACATTTACGTGAATTAATACATCAGTGAAATCTCAGCATTGCAAGTAATAAAAACTTAATGCTATTGCGAGAATTTTATTCTCTACTTTTAAGTGTACTACCAAAATTTAAACGCTGACATTCAAACTTTTGTAAATCAAACGTTTTGAAACAATTGCACGGTCTTGGGATATCACAAACAATAAATTAAGCATAAAATAAGGTCTATTCGCTCCAATGCTGTCCACTGCAAACACACGCGAGAGTATGTAGGAGAGCGAAATCATGATGCTGTTAATTTCGAAACCCTAAAATCTTTGCACAACAATGCCCATGTCACCGTAGACCCAAGATACATGCAATAAATTTTGAATTTGGATAAGCTATGCTGTGCATCTGTTGCACTCGAAAACAACGCTGCAGCAACTTTGTTTACATTGCACGAAACTCATTTTAATGATCCACATTGAACAATAATGTAAAATTAACAGTTTAAAGTTAGATTTAAAAAATTGTCAATGCATTACATCGAAACTTTACCAACTGTTAGCAATAGATGAAACCCAAGTCAGAAAACATCGTTACAGAGCTTCATACATCAACCCTGCTTGTTGAAGTTGCAGACTATAATCTTTGCCTAATTTTTACTTTTTTTAGAGCCGTTTTACCGGGAAAGTGTTTTTGCTGAATAATAACAGCGGCAATTTAGATTTCAATTCCATCAATGAATGGGGAATATTTTCTCAACGAGTTGCTGCTCTGCTTGTGTCTGCTCAAAATGATGTAAAAACTTATGTAATTTGGTACTAATTTCCATCAAACGGAGCGAGTTTTAATAGTGAAGGAAAACACTGACTTGCGGGGTCACGTCAAAAGTTGAAAAAGACTGCGATAAGTTTGTGCATGTTAAACGCTGTTCTGAAGTGGATAAAAAGAGATGTAATTTATTTTCCAAGCAATTTAGATTTATTTTTTTCGTTCCAACAGCAAACGCTCCACTTTTTACAATATACGAGTTGCATGTCCAAAGCCGTGACTCAACATTGTATAACCACTGACCAATGGGCATGAATTTGCGCTACATTTTTTGTTGTGTTAATTTTCGTTTAATTTGGGCAAAGGAGGCGAGCATTTTTTGTTTTAATCCTATGTTAAAGTACATGGAACGTTACTCAAATTTTCAAAAAATAGGATGACCGGAAATTCTTGTAAACTGTGGCTATTTCTAAGACAGATACTGAAATTTTAAGATAATATTCTCCAGCAATGTTACACCTACGGGTTACAAGTGAAAACAGGAAAGGACTCATCAGACGAATCAGTGTAACTGTTGTGTGTCAACTACAACCTTCAGTGAGAAGTCCTGCAAAAGATACCAAGTGGTAACATTTTCAAAAAATGTCTTTTAATAAAATGTCTTTGCTAAAATCTGTCGCGAACCAAAACGCATCTCATGCACAAATGACTCCTGGGAAAAGCAAGTCACCCTTCGCTTTACTTTACAACCACCGTAATCTCAAAGAATTTTTGAATTTTTCACTGAGATTGTATACATTTATTTGACCTTTCCAAAGCAATTTCTAATTTCTTTGCTCTTCGACATCAGAACAGTCCGAAAGCATCTGTTGAGCTTAAAATCAGTTTTCTGGGTATTACTTCGCATTGGAGGATTTTCAGCACAATAGACAACTTTCTTAAAACGAATTAATTTCGGCAACCAGCATCGTAATATACATCTCATGATTTACACCTGTCAGAGTGCTTATGCACTGTTTAATCACCAGCTTACTAAGTAGCCCTCTGTTTGCTTAACGGAATCGTCGACAGCTGTCATTTAATAAAGTTAGAGCTGGATGGCGCAGAAGGCTATTTATTTAGTATGAAGGAGTGTTTTTAACACGTGGGAACTTTGGCAGAAACAGCTTGCAATTTCATGAACACACAGGATCAAGTGTATTTTTGAGGGGCATCTTCTCACGACAAGAAATTAATGTTTGCGTTAAATTTGTTTGTACCTAAGATTTCCATTGTTTTAATTAGAAATTATCAAATTTGGTAAATTTATAGTAGTTCAAATTTTAGTAAATTTATACAAAATCGTCTAGTTTGCATTCGGGTTGACACGTTCTCTTAAAACTTTCAGAAACAGTTGTTATCAAATGCAACATTAGAGTTTCAAGATGTGTACTTGACAACTCCAAGCAATTGTGTTGTATAAAAGTTTTCAGCGTTTCAGAAACTTTACCACAGTTTGTTTATTGTTTTCGTCATAAGCCTTTTTTAAAGCATCACAGATGCAATAGGTTTGGAGATTCTGAAGTAAAGCTTTATCATATAAACTTTTCCCTGTCCAGTGGAGTATGGTATGCATGTTGCCATCGAACATGCTTTGCAGCTGTTTAAACATTCATCTTAGCTGTTGCTGTGGTCCGCATGATATTGAAGCTGCTAAAATAAACGTGAAATTGCGAGGACCATGCAACTTCTGTGAATTTTCCCATAAATTAAAAAATCAAAATGTTTGTTATAAGAATTTATTACTAACAATGATTTGAATAAGAACTGAGATGTCTGCTCTGTAGGCGAAATATAAACTCTGTAAACATCATAGTGTCGTATTCTTTGCTGTGAAAGGATTCCTTTCGATAGGTTCTGTTACTGACTGTGATCACAAACATTGTGAATCTCAAGATCAAGGGTAGTAAAGCATTTGTACCGTGAAGAAAAAACACATAGTTTCGCTTTCGCAATATGGGCAAGTTAAAACAGGGCCAGCTATTTATGAGATGAACTTCTTGACAAGTCAAGACACTGCCGATTAAACACATTCGGGTGTTGTATGCTTTTACGCAACTTGACGTTGGTCACATCGTCACACGAAAAACTTGGTAAGTGCTCTAAGTCACGAACTTAAAATAACTGACACTTTCGCAATCAGCATTCCGCTTTGGTCGCATTGCCTTGAATTAGCTTTACGGAACGCCGTTGCTGGACACAGGCCAAGGCGCTGACATCACCTTACGTTCAAGTTCTGAACTTGTATTTTTGTGCCACATTGCATTGAATGAAAACTGTCTGTAGATCCGATAAACTTTGTAATAGAGCATAAAAAAGTTGAAATTTTAGATAATGCTCGTAATAATGTTTCCAGTTTCATTTGTTACAGATAATAACAAAACTGTTTGCTTGTGGTTTAACAAGGCACTAGAAGCTAGGTTTGAAAACCTGAGCAACTTTGTCCAAGTTGACTGGAGTTGTGTACCTGCTCTCACGATTGTTTCACAACTGGGAAAGTTTTTGAAGGGACATGCACAGAAATTTTTCTGTAAAAGAATATCTGCTGTTGCGATATTCTCTGCCTACGTTTGTTGTTTCTCCACCAAAAAAGGAGCAGTACTGCGTAAGCAGTAGTCATCTTCAAAAGCCAAGTTTGTTTCATTCTTTTCTGCTTATCGAAAAAAGATGATATTCTTGCTAACCGAGAAGGAAAATGTGACATATTTTTAAGGAAGAATAAAAAATCTTGCATTTTCTATTTCCTGTATTCTAAGTTGGCATCGATAAAGGTAACCAGCGCCCTAGTCAGCCCCGTAGCCAGGTTCTAAGGTTTAGGGGAGCAAAATAAATTTTTAAAGGTGCAAAATTTTTGTTTTTATAATAAGTTTGAAAAAATTTTCTGGACGCACAAAGTTTTGGGGGCACAAAACAATTTTAGGGCACTGTCCCCGAATGCCTCCCCGTGGCAACGGGCCTGAGTTGTTGTCAACTGAAGTTCTGATAGAACAAAACTGGAGAAGTGCAGGTAAAGCAATTGCTATCTTAACTGGACAAAATTTTCCTTCGTCGGCAAATGAATTGAACATGTCAAACGATTTGGAGGAAAGAAGCTACGAGAATTTCTTAAGAATAGGCTGAATTACAATTTTCGTAACAACATTTTATCAAGCGGAAATCAAAGACGTTGTTTGAACTTATTTTACATTTCGGTTCACTTCTTTGGCTCAATAAGCAGTTGTACGGGTCAGGCCAAACTGATTCGCTTTCCTGTCATTGACATTTGGTTCATTGCCGTGGCTTCGGAATTACGTAATGTCTTCTGATCCAGACATGAGGAGAAAGAAGTCTCAGTATTCACATGTTATTTATCTTAACGTCATGTGCTTTGGAAATATGACTCGGAGCTTGCGTAAATGGGTAATTTATTTGGTCAGATTAAAAAAACTTTTACAAGCACTTTTTTTCTGTTCTTAGCTGCGCATTTCATCAACACATCACTTCGCGGAAGACGTTTATCACGATTTTCTATTTTGCGTTCCATTGTTCAACGCCGTTTCAAAATTAGCGATAAAAGATTTTTTCTTTTGGTTTGCACATATCACTGAAGAAGTAGTGTCTAACTACTACTCGCAACCAAAGCAAAAATGATTTTTTTCTAGGTCCTCAGCTGCGCTCTTTGTAAGAAATTGAGTGAGGCGTAGTGCAATGCAACTTTTGTGGTATTTAAATACATTTCCTCGTTTTGAAAAATCGGTCCCGTGGTATCACCTTTGAAGACCTAAAAATCTTTGTTTATGCACAATCAGTCACCTGTAAGATTCATATCAAGATATCGACCAAGCACAAAATTCATGTCGAAAATATCAACCAGGCCTAAGTCCGTTTCACACCATTATTATTTAGAAGACCGATGAAAAATCACGGTTTATTAGGTAAATGTACCAACACATTCGTTGTGTGGGAAAGTCATCAAAGGCAATTGTCAGCAGGCATAATTGTTCACCTCACACATAAATTTTCACCTAATTCATAAATATTCATCTTGACGAATGTGGTTCATTTGATAACTTGGTTGGGAAGAACAAAACTCCAAGGTTTTAAAAACTTTCATTTATAATTGTTGTCTTGGATTTGAGGCAGTGACCTCGGAGAATGAAGTGCTAAATGTTTGGCTTTCTCGCTGATTGCTATATGTAGCAGGCCTGTAACGAGCTTAGGACACCAGGAGGGGCGAAGAGTTTTCCGAGAGGGGCCCAAATTTTTTGAACTATGTCCAATATTTTTAAATTATGTCCCCCACATTTTTCCAGGGGAGGAGAAAAATTTTCTAGGGAGGTTTCGCCCCCCTGGTTACTGGCCTGATATGTAGTACGCAAAATAGATGAGGGCAGCTCACTTGACATCGTTTTCTTCACTAACCTACGACATCGTAACTTGGTTTCCGACTTTGTGTGTGTTTAAGTCCAAACGAGTATCTTCAGTTGGATCTGACGCCCTGAAGTGCGGTACCGTGATGCCGTATTTCACAGATATTGCAGATTTAGGTGAAATCGTAAAGCGACATTGTTTAGCACATCATAGTTTGGCCAGGCCATCTATGACTGTTACAAATAGTGGCAGGTCATAGAGGAAGTGCATGTAAAGTTTTGTAGTGAAACTCTTTGAGAGCTTGCAACCTACTGGCGCCCAAACCTTGTCTGATTTCACGACGTAAATTCATTGCTTTGATATCAGCCAAAATTACTGGGCATTGTGCAAGACGTTTGCAGCAAGCACAAGTAAAACATTGTTGGTCACAGTTTCCCACGAGGTCTTGCAACTACTTAACCTTATCGTTTCCCTATGCTGTTCTTATTGACAACTAAATCGGAAGTGTTGGGTTCAATGAAGTCCGTTTGACCTGGTGTAGTGCAAAGTGCAAAAAACAGTGGTTCTTGATGGAACCTCCAACCGTTCGTACAGTTTTCAATCCTGTCTGGATCCTAGCGATGACAGGCGGAGTCTGCAAGTGGCTGGAGTCAGGGTGAAACTTATACTTTCAAGACGAAGTCATCGTTACAATGTTGAAGTTTACAGCAATGCACTTAATTCTTATCATATTACAAGCTTTTTGTTTAGGTAAGATACACTTGAAAAGGTATATTTGTAAAAATCAAAACAGGAATATCTTTTCTTTTTGTTGGTGAAGATGTAACAATGCTAAATTGAGGAAAAACAACAACAAATGTCTAAAAAAGTTAACATGATTTCGTAACATGTTGTTTGCACTTTCTGGTTAATGCAATTATTTCTTTTCTCTTTTAAATCTGCACTTCCCTTGTTTGTAGACATGTGCCACAGACGCATAATAGTCGATTTCAACTGGACGGAACAAAATGCTTTTATTTTAATCTATTTTCAAGGTCTGCTGTAGTTACACCAATAAATTACCTTTAAAATACACAAAAATTTTTGTTTCAGGGCGAAGTTTTGCACAACCCGATATAAGGTCAGTATGTTGACTGGCGTACTTGCAAACGTTTTAGTTTGGCTCATTGGCCACTTGCAGTAAAAGCGATGCAGTCAGATTAGAACAAATTTATTTGTTCAGGAGTGTGACTGACTCACCTGACTCTGGATAAGTGCTTATTACATTTTTTTCAACAAATAAATTCGCTGTCTTTGTGCCAATTGGTCTTGATTTTCTTAAAAGTAGCTTCAATTGGCACAGTAGGTCAACTTTTACAGCTATATCCAATGATGGTTTTCTTAATTTTTGAAAGTAAAAGATATTACAAAAATGTAATCTCCACTGCGGTTAGAATTAACTCCTAAATTTTGCAGCAATTGCTGAGAATGTTTTATTCAGTCTTCTTGCAAAAATGTCAAATAGTGATATCAGCCAAAATTATCACCACTTTTTTTGTCTATGAAGTGTTTGTGCAACCCAGTGCAAAAGACGTTTTTTTACTACCTTCAGGCAGTAGGCGTTTTGTACCTTTTTAACTCGGTGTTTGCCTTTGTGTGCCATTTTAAGAATACTGGAATAACTGAGAAAATAACACAGGACTTGAAACTAGTACTTTTGCGTTACTATATACTTGTACCTCGGTGATAGGTTCTGTAAACCTTTATTTCAATATAAAATCATGTAAGTCAACCTTTGGTTCGTTTAATTAGAGATTAATGTATGAAATTTCTTTTTCTAACGAGCTCTGCAACACACTGTTCTAGACGTTTTTGTTTCTGTTTAGCAACTTGCAAGCGTTGGTTGATCAAGCAAGTTCGATCCTCAAGGAAACAAAAAATGTTAGCCAAGAACTCGCTGGATTTGTTCAGTCCAGTCAACTGCAGGGGTTAACTGGGAACAAGCGTGAGTTAACCAACTCTCTGTTGGGAATGCGCGTGTTCTCTTGGCTTGCTTCAGTATAGCGTAGTGCTTAACCTATGCTCGCGTATATATGCTTGGATGTTTATCGAATAAAGTTGCATTTATGTGGAGCAGGTTCTCCAAAAAATAAAATCAAAGAAAATGTGCAACGCACGGAGACGGATCAGCTGTCATTTGTGACATTCTAACAAGTCATCTCATAATTATACTTGCTTTCGTGGAATGCTATTATGCCAGTCAAGCGGTTAAGTCGGCTAGACTTTGCGCTGACGTAAAAAAAAGTTCATGAGCCTATCGATGACATGTCGGTTTGAACGTGCGTGACATCCCGGAGTTAGAAATAAAGCCGATTTCCGATAAGTGTATTTTTCCGGCGGTTTGTGCTGACTAAGTCGCAAGATTTTATTGAACGTCAGTGAGGCAGTCGACTTGTGTTTGCGTGTGTGTTGTTTCTGCGGCATTTTTCTTGCTCTTCATTAGAGCAACAGCGTATTACCATGAGAAGACATGCGCTATCTCAAAAACTGCGCCTAAACTGTACATAGGCCTAATGTTTAAGTTGAGCACGGAATTACTTTGATTAAAGAACCTTTGAGCAGATAAACATTTCAGGAGCATTTCACACACGTGACATATTGGTCCGTAGTCAGAATTACGCAAAAGGCGGCATCATGGCTGACAGATGGGGCCCTTCAAACTACGTTCGTATAACAAAGATGCCGTTCCCAGGTTTGACTTGTGGGAGAAAAACAAATGTCCTGACTATTTAACGCAGAGCAACTGCCAATAAGAGGGAGTCAATAATGGCATGCCATAGGCGACGAATCTGGCTGTATCTGATTACACATAGTTAATCTGAAATAACTGAATAGCTGACTGAAACGCCGGCACGTAACCTTCACATGTTATATACTATATATGTAAACGAAGCGTATGAGATTATTGCCAGTTGGGCTGCTTTGCAACTGAGGTTTTTACTATTGACGTTCAACCGACACTAAAAATTCGTAACCAGTGTGTCTAAAAATGGCAAAAGGTTTCGTCCCAAAGTTTTTCTCAGCTATAAGCCTGACGACAAAGTTCCTTGCTAAAAAAACAAAAATTCATGCGTATTATCAGGTATTGGTTGTAGCCGCAGACGCGCCGAGTTTTTCTAAATTTTTGGTAGGCAAGAAACAAGGTTTTACAACTTGAAAAAATTAATATAATCCTTTAAAGGACATACAGTAACATATGCATGCCTGTTCAGCTGTAAGTGTATATAACTATTTTCAGAGTGTCTGCTGCTCTACTTTTAGTTCGAGAAGGTATAGCTTTTTGGTTGATATATCGATGCAAAAGAAAAACGATTGTCCACGTGGGTATACAACACAACTGCATGTTTTGAACGAGACAACTGGCATTTTTAAGCGACTTTAAACAAATTATTGCAGCGTGTCTCGAAAATCAAAATATTAGAATGATTTAATACTACTCTCTTAGCTCGAGATGATGAAGAACACGCAGAAGCAACGACCAGTCGTTACACGTATGCATTTCTACGTGGAATGCCCAATCTCTTAACCAAAGATCTACTTTTCAAGCAGCCAAACTCCCGAAATTTCCAGTTCAGTGTCATCATCGCAAACCCACACACATCGTTTCCGTCTGCAGCAACTATCCTTCCTTACAACCATGAGACATTACGCCATGTACAAGCCGAATACAGCAGACAACTATATATATAGGTTGTCAATAGAATTTAAACATACAGTACTTTTTTCTCAATAACACATACGCCAGATTTGACTTAGCGTGGCCTTTACCTGCTGCAAAGTTGTGTGGATGTCACGACTTATCAAATCACTAATGAAGAGCAAAAGAACATGTACTGCCAGAACATGTAGTAATGACGTAAAATAATAACAAATTGTAAAAAATTAAATAAACTGTAGATATATTTAAGTTGAGCAAGGAATTACTTTGAAGAAGTAATAATTAAGCAAGAATATTTGCGCAATGAATTTAGATAAATTTTTTGTTTACCGTTGAAATGCCAACGAGGGCAAGTGCCAGAAATTATCATCAGCTTGTTTAGATAAATGTGCGCGTTATATCTGAAGAACAAAAAGGGATGAAAAACAAAAAGAAACATGTAAGAACAACAAAAGCCGAAAAAGGAAAATTACGCACAAAACCAAATGACAAACAATAATAACATGCACATGATCCCACACGTAAAAGGAAAATCACTACTTTTTTTGGCAATGCCATTGAATCTGAATGTGAAGTATGTTGATACTGTTTCTTGTCTCGCAAAGAAATTACGGCAGTTGAGCAGTTTGGGAAACTTAAAGGTAATTTGTGACACGGTAACAATGGATGAAAATCTTGCATAAAATGCAGACACGAAGTGCAATTGCAAGATTATAAGTCCACGAAAATGCGAGAACGATTTTGTACCCTCTTCAAACCGAAATTTACTTTCTACACAAAACAAGCAGTTTTTGAGTGGTACCCTCAATTTGTCTTGTGCCTTCTGCCATGAGCGCAATTAGGTGCCTGATGGGGGGATGTGCCCCTCCACTTTTTTAGATGGGGTGATACAGTATGCTATACACCCCGCTTTTTTCTCGCAGAGTTTCCAAAATAAAAATTTGTCACATTTCGTGTGAGGTTTTTCATGTTTGACGTTACAGATAGCAAATTTTATGATGAAACATAGTTTGGTGTGCTATTACACATGTTGATATTTTTTTTACTTTTTGTTTTGATAAAATTATTTTTTTGCATTTTGCAAGTTTGTAGAGATAGCGAAAGAGTTTAAAATGCTTCTGTTCGACACGATCCCCTGTGTGGTACGCTGTAAGAAAGGTAATTGCCTCGAAACAATGAGAGTCAGCTGCACGTGTGAGAGACGACAGTACAGCCATGATTTGTTTCGTGGCCCTATGGTAACTTTGGTTGTCACGTAGTGAGAAACAGACAACATAATATTTAGTGAGATGCAAGTTGATAACGTTAGAAAGTTACATTGTCAGGAAAATCTGTGGGAAGTTTCTGCCGAAGACTAAAAGTTGAACTGTTCTGGAAACTTAGTTTTAGGATTGGTAGTTTTGCAAAAGACTGTCTTAAACCAATAATAGACAGGATTTCAGGCAAAACGTTGGAGAAACATTGACTCAGCCATAACGGTAAATCTCAAATAAACGACATTGCGGAAGGAAAAGATGTTTTGCTAAAATCCATAATAGTAATCTGCGTAGGCATAACTCAAGACTTGGGGCTTGTCGAGGAATTACAAGATATATATGTTCAGCCTCATTTTTTGTAAAGTCGCGACTATGGTGACCAATCCAAAAGATATTTTTTCCCTGACTCTTAAACGTTACACTTTGCGACTTTCTGCCGGTGCTGAATCCATTAGTCCGTAAGTCTTCAGATCAGGCCCGTAACCAGCTTGGGACACCAGGGGGACGAAGAGTTTTCTGAGACGTGCAGAAGTCTTCCACAAAAATCCGGCCACAGTTGTTGAAACGGGAATATTAATTTCGCTCAAATGAGTATCGTCAGTTCCACAGAATAAAAAAAGTAAAAACGTAAAATCTGCAAAGCAATGAATTAAAATAGTAAGTCACTAACAAAGTTACAAGTGAGCATGCTATCACGGTCAGGCAGATTCTGAAAGAACTCAGTTCAATGCTAGAGTAAGAAAACATCGTTTGAATGAACGGTGAATTTCCTTTAATTATTATCGTACGTCATCAAACATGCTCAATTCTCATACTGATCGTTATATCTGCGCTCCAACACGTCCCACTCTTTATAGAAAGAATTTGTTTTTTTACTAGATTCAGTTGAGATTTAAGTAGATCCACATACTGCAAATAAGGTGTGTAGTGATTCAACGCGCAATGAACAGGTCAAAACGAGTGTCTGTCTTACTAAGTTCGATGGCAGTTCTGCTAACGTAACGTTGTTCAGTTCTCGAGAGATTTTTATGTTTTTGGAATGATTTTGGCAAAAATTGTGAATGTCATCCAGCACACTCGTTCCTGTTCATCAATATATTGAGCAGCTATATGCTTCTATTTCATCAATCAACCATGCGCATTGTATATAACGTTTGATAAATGTTTCTACAACTGTGACGTGGTAATTGAAACACAGGCGCGTAACCAGCTTATGACACCAGGAGGGGCGAAGAGTTTTCTGAGAGGGGCCCAAATTTTTTGAACTGTGTCCAATACTTTTAGATTATGTCCAACACATTTTTCCAGGGGGGCAAAAAATTTTCTAGGGGGAGGCTTCGCCCCCCTGGTTACGGGCCTGTTGAAACATCTTTGTACATTACATTTCTAATTCATGAAAAGAGTTTACATTCCAAGGTCATGCATAATGAAGTATAATCAGTAAGTTCTGTAACAGAGGTTCCCGACCTGGGATACATGACCCCTAGGGGTATGTTTGTCTGTCTGACAGCGTATTTATTGTACATTTGCAACAAATTAACTTTGAGACATAAAAACGGTGTCTACCTTTATAGTATCGAATTTCAAAATTCTATAAAAAAATCAGTAAGGGGTACATGTTCAGAGAAATGTTGGGAACCCCTGTTCTATAAGCTTGGTCTTTTGGGTAGGCATACCATACGTCCCGTTTTAACCGAGACAGTCTCTACCAATTTAGGAATAAGCGTCCTACTCCGCAGTAGTGCTGTAACAAGTGTTACGTGTTAGCTAACAATAGTGTTAAGAATGTGTCTGTGGCCCTGTGGTTCTGTCTTCAATGCAGTTGCAAAAAGTGTCTGTAACCCTGTGATTCCGCCGGCTTCAATGCCTTGTACTACGTTCTGTTTTGTCTGTT
>JGI24159J19872_10001808_pt1 | contig 24372 bp, 17 predicted proteins | sample Ectturendosymbi4_FD_19872 | JGI IMG/M metagenome (IMG submission 19872)
GCAGCGGGTTTCATGCCAATCGTGTGAAAGCAAGTGCCCATGTGTGAAGTAGTCGCCAAGAGTTTGCCATACGACCACTAACCAGTCCAGTTGGACCGTGACTGACGCTGGTTTCACGCGAACTAGAGTTGTGGTGGGCAGCTTCGCTGGTTGTGGGCAGGTTACCCGTCCGGGCCTGAGTAATTTACTTCAAAAAAAGAAAAAAACACGCACAAAGAAGACCTCTGTAAAAAGATTGTTCCACAGATTTATTACTTTTTGTTACGACATGAATTTCTAAATTTCGGAAATGTTTTTCTCGTCATTTACACTTATCCATCCATTCGTTCATTTAACACTGTTGACCGACGTAAGTCGATTATGCAAGGAGAGATTGGTCAAAACAGCTTTCCATCCACTGTCTGTGGCCTACGCTCACTGCAGGTACGAAGCCAGGTTTTGGTTGTGGGGCGGGCAAGAAAAAAACGAGGAGACCACTGCCAGCAAAAAAACTGAAAAAATTACCACTCATTTCCGGCACGGGGGCAATAATTGTGAAGGGGATGCTCGCCACCACGGACCGCCACTGGCCACGGCCCTGGCACATTGTGCATGCCATGCTTTGTATTGCAAATGACGGAACGTGCAGCAACCACACCCGCACAGGAACTGGTGAGTGAAAATAGATACTTGGACGAATGGTCTTATCGACTGGTAAAAATTAATTCCACATGGAATTAACACACCATGCTTGCAAATAATGGTTTTTCACAATACCCGCAGAAAAAATATGTACGCAAACGAACATTACTGACGCACATACAAGTCCGGGTAATGGTATACTTCTAGGCATGCATGTACCAGGGAGACTCACATGCTTTCAGTTGTGAATGTACCAACATTTTTAAAAACTTGGTTTGGCTCAAAAAAATAAAACCACTTGATAACAATAACATCCAGCACTCATTTAACACATTTCTACATTCTTTTCCCAAAAGTGGCTTTATGCAACAAAAACAAACTGTGCCAACTTTTGTATCTAATTTTGCCCTTTTTTCCGGATTTAATGACTAAAATGCCGTTATTTTGAATAGAAGAAGTGTTAGGCAAAACCTGACGCAAATGCTGCTTTCTGAATGCGCAAAACTTACCACCGGTGACTTATCTGCGGGCAATTAATTGACCTTTTTCTTCACAAAAAAGACTTTTTCTCAAAAAATGACTTTTTGTTCTCTAAATGACTATTTTTGCGAAAAAAAAAGACTAACGCCCATGGTGCCGTTTTGTTATCGAAAAAAAAGCTAAGCGTAAAACTAGCCCTGAACATGTGGATGAATAAAAGTTTCATACCGTCCCACACTCCCTCGCCTCCCTCCACCACCCCCACACCACCGTCGAAGCAACCATGCGTTGCAGCGCCGATGGTGACGTCAGATAGAGCTTCAAGTGTTCTTTGACGATATCTTGAAACATGGCTTGCTCATTGGGCAGCTGTGAAGGGGCGTTTCTTAAGGTGTGGCAGCAAAGTATCCCAATGAACCTGCGGGATGATAAACATTGGCAAGAATAAGAGTATTGCATATAATCGACCAGGACGGAATTCACGCTTTCTGTATCACAAAATTATTACATCAGTCACTAAGAAAAACTTCAACAAAGGAACTTGTTTTTCCGGCTAAACGTGTTTCAGAAAGTTACGAGTAAGTTTTGCAGACTAAAAGTTTTTCCAAATCGGTATATGAGACAAGAGACCGTGTGTGAGAAACAACCTCAACATATTACTGATTTATGCTCTGCTTGTGTGAATTCACACTTGATACCTGCAAAACCCTAAATTTAGGAGGTGTTTTACTTTTGTCTTTGAAAGGTCTCTTGAACCAATTCAAAACACAAGAAACATCTTAGAATTGCAGAAAAGGTTGCCCTTGGTTTCTTACAACACCCTACCGAATTTCGAGTGAAAATATTAGGAGAAAAAAAGTTATGGGAGTTTTTATTTGAACCGTATCGACGCGCACCTGGTCACCACCTCCCTTGTGTGCGCCACATGTTCCTCGTAGTTGAGCCCGTCGTTGGCGGCGGCGCCGTAACTCGACGGGCTGCCGCCGATGAAGCGCTGCTGGTCGCTCGAGACTCCGTCTGTGAACTGCGCGAGGAACAAAGAGAAAATTGCCTGCCTTTTTTTCTTTTCCTCGGTTGCATTTTTGTTTCAACTGTCGACGACACACAGCTCCACGTACCGACTGCTTCGTTTCGTTGCGAATCAACATGGACGGTTCGATTGGCGCGGACAGGGGTTGACATGACAACAGGAACCACAAGGGCAGGTGTCGAGCACACGACGTCAGAGAAACTGGGGGGGATTTCCGCGCGACGCGGACGAAGACCTGGATTTTATAGAAAGCGTCACGAGAGGCGATGTGTTTTGCATTTTAAGCATTTTGAAAGGTCGCTGTTATGGAGTTCGCGTGCTGGTTATATATGAAGCTTTCGGTCGCTCGACTGCTGGATTATGAACCCAGCGCCGATTTCGAACGGCGCGCGCAATTAAGGAAGATTTCGACGTTGTTTTCACTTTTGTCGCCATGGCCTTTCACACTGCAGCGTGATTTTTTCGAAACCTGCCTCAAAACGAGACAAGACTGTGATCGGAGCAGATTCTTTTGGAAAGAGGCGCAGGCAGAACGAAAAAAAACGATAACGTAAGAGTATATTTTAAGTCATAGCTGTCTTCGCATGTAGAACATTATAGACAAATACGGGCAGCACGTGTGCGCTCTTTAACAACTACGCCTTCGAAGATTAACCGCGATGCCACAGCATAAGACGGAGGTCCCTCGACTTAAGTTAGATCCGATCTCAGCGAATCCAGAGCATGTTTCGAATCCTTCAACACAAGAACCTTCGCACCTACCTCTTCAGCAAGGAGCCGAACCTCGGGACAGGACTCGAGGAGGGTGCACTGGAAGACATGCCACGCTGCGTCGTGCACTGCAACCGCCAGCCAGGGGAGGACCTGAGTTCGGGAATTTTATTACACTGGTCATTGCGAACGACCTCTCTCGACGATTGAATCGTCAACGATCATAGCAAGTGGCAGAACTAGATGTTAACTATTTCATACATTTTTCTCCCATCGCTACGTTCGTTGGGGGTGAGCGTTAACCCGTTGGGAATTGAATGTGACGATTAAGAATTTTAACAGCGCAGTTGTTTTTGGCAACGGTTATTACTCATTCGACTGACAATGCAAAACGATCACGTAGAGTCGGATTTTATCCGAAGAGATCTTTTGCAGGGAATATATCGTTCTATATTGGGTGTAATAAAAATTCGTATGCAACAATATTATTCTTTACCAAAGAGCACAAGAAAAATGTTGCAAAAATAATATGCATTGACAAAAATTGCAGCCGTGGTGAACTGAGGCGCACAATTCAAAATACGATATAAATACTAGCGAAGACTGAAGGCCCAATAATACTGTTTATGCACTTTTCGAAGTAGCACAAGTCACCTTAAAAACAAGGAAAACGAAATCTTCTCAAAACTTCCAGGTCCCCAAAATAATCCGCAACGTTTTGAGCCGTCCAAATGAAAACATGAGCAAAACGCGACAGTGGAGTACTGGTTCCAGTTATACGGGCAGGAAATTGATTTACAGACATATACGAGAAAAGCTTCAATGCAGGGGGGGTAACAAACTTCTCCGCCAGATCGCAAGTAATTTTTCTTTATCGTTGCAAAGCGTGTACGCAGGAAAATGATGGAGCTGAGCTGCGAAAAATCTTCATTGTTAATGGCGCGAAGGAGCGGCGGTCATTTTGTCTTCACTTTACTTTCTTGCCAAAAACTTCGCGGGGAATTCGGAACTGAAAAAGTTCCAACGCCCCGGTGCCGATATCGTGAACACTTCGTGAACACATTTCTCATTGTGTAGGGGAGGTCGCAGGGAGGGGAACGAACGAAATAAGCTGCGGAACAAAACAAGCACCTCCGACCTGCGGCAAAGCTACGTAGATACGAAAGCATTTGCAAACCTCGTCGGAATCGTCGCCAATCAGCGCCTTCACGGTTGAAAGCGACGCCTTCCTGACGCTGACTGACGTGTGCTGCAGGAAGGGCCACAAGCGACCGAGGAGTAACTGCGGCTCGCCCGCTTGGCTGTGTAAGATAGAAGTGAAATGATGTTGCCACCTTCCTGCCGCACTCCACACAGGCAAAGAAAGGTTAACAACGCACAAGGTAACCACGAGCAGTGGTTTGCAAATGGGGGTGCGTGTGCACCTGGTGGGGGTACGCAAAGGTTTCTCCAAGGGGAACACACAATTTTTGTAAAGTCTTTATACTGAATTTTTAACGTAAATATTGTACTTTTACGTTAAAAAATCAGTATGAAGATCATATGAAGATAATAATTATTGTACTTGCAACGTTAATAATTCAGCATGAAGTTCCAATTAATTATTAAAGGTACATTTCTATTAATGAGCTCGTGGTCATAGTCATGGATACATGACAGACAAACCCAAAGCGAACATCACAAAGAAAGGTTGAGAACCACTGCTCTAGAACAGTGGTTCTTAACCTTTCAAACGCCGAGGGCCCCTATTCCTGAAGATACAGGCTTGGGTGCCCCTTGTATGTGGTTGTCATTAGTCAAAGTGGTGGTTGATTGTGCATCTTCCTTCTGGGGACCCGTTAAGAACCACCGCTCTGGAATCTCTGTCCGTCAAATGAGCTGGGCAAAGGCGAATACCCGAATTCAGCGCTCGGAAACGGAAAACAATGTAGCCGATTGCATTACACAGCAAAGGAAGATTTAAAAAATGAAAGGTATACGTTTTGCAGTCGCCGTCGGCGCAAACAAGTTTATTGCTGATCAATTACTTTTGGCAATCTACTGCGAAGCGCGAAGTCAGCAACAAAACTCAACATAGTTGTGATTGAATGTCGTTTGTCTATCACAGAGGCGCCGTTCAAATTCAGCCACGGTGAAATTTTGTGGAGGAAAGGCAGTGCATACCGATGCGTAATTGATGGCGTAGCCAGCCCAAAATTGTGGGGGGGAAATTGGAGGCGGCCAGCCAAAATGTTTGACTTTGGGCGAGCAACAGCATTTTGTTTGGGATTTCGCTTCTCAAATCACAAAATCACTGCATATGCTAAAAATTTGGGGCAGAATATGGCCTCTTGATGCCCCCTGGTCGAACAGTTGCAGCTGTGCGACGACGAGAGCAAAACGGGGAGAAAACAAACACCCAAAAAAGTTACCAAACTCTTTCCGGAGGCAGGGAGGTGAGGATCTTGGACAGCAAGAGCATGATCGACTGTGTGGAAGCGGTCAGCTCGTCATAATCGCGCAGTGACTCCCACAGTATGGACAGCAGCATCTGCAGCTGTGACGACAATCAATACAGACCATTAAGGAAACTGCCCTGCTAGATTTTTATTGTGCTGCATGACGGCAGCGAATTGGAAACACATGATGCTGATATGCCAGTACGGCGTAGGAAGTGGGCGAGAAAATCTGAACTTCGTTTACACAAACGTAATTGACTTCTTTCATTATGGGACATTACCAGGTTGTTTTTTGAGGCGTTTTATGAGTTGAAAACGGTCCCATAAATTTCCTGTGCGGACCCATAAATTGGTACTTTCACATTAAATCTGGACAACCACGAAAAATTTTAGCTGAATTGAATTGTTGCTTCAATTAACGCCCAAAACCGATTCGCCTCACACCAAATAAGTGCAGTACAGACAAACAGTAGCCTCGCCTATTCAATATAATCATCTCTGAAATCCCATGCAACGAAACAACTAGTAATTTGACAGCATGTCAATAAATAACGCTTTTTTAGCAAGCGAAGCGAGGATTTAATTCTGTGCCGTGTTAAAACCAAGCAACAAAACCGATTGCTTGATGTAGGCTAACTCTGAATACTCTAAAAAATGTTTCAATAAACAGTCCAAACAGAACCGTCGCCAGAAAGTCTTCAATAGACAAGCTTTACGTTTGTGCAAGAAACTTGGCATTTTCAAAATTGACAAAAAGTCTACTGATTTATAGTGTTTCATATTTCAATTTGAGGGGCTTAGAGCTTTGTTTGCGGGGATAGGTTCACCAAAGCCCCCCTTGACGACGAGACTGGGTCCAGAGCAGCTTAATGATGAGGGTGTGCTTATGAGTTTGTTCAAACAGAGATTTGTGACTGAAATAGATAGACGGAGAGTGGCAGAGCGAGCACGAAAGACTGTAGAATCTGTAGATGACCAGCAAGAAACCGATGCTTTTGTAAATATAGTACTAATGGTGCACTGTGACTGCCAATACTGTAACAAACACTACGTTCAGGAATAATTTTGAACGCTTTGCTTAAAAAATGTAGCCTCGTAAAATTTCTTGGTGTTCTCTTCAACCAAACCTTAAAAAATACCCTGGGTATGACTGTGGCCACTGTTGAAAGGCAAAGTTGACAAGAATCTCAACCGTTAGTTGGGTATTTGTTTAGTCTGTGGCAAATCTCCGGGAGTGGCAAGTCACGCCTGAATAAGCATGGTTCGTGACGTTGCAAAAACCGAACGAGCAGCTACAGTTCTTAGACGAGAGCGCGGAAATCTAGTGCGCAGCGAGGCAACGTGGTTGGGTCAATTCTCGCCAGTGTTGCGAACAGTTACGTTTAATCACTTCAATGAAGGTTCGAACGTTTTTCACAACGCATTGGAAGTTTGCGATTTTTATCTAATGACATTTTCCTTGTTGCATCTCAATTAGTTCCGCAATGTTTCGCAGCCATTCTTCGTCAGAACGAGTGTGAAAAGTTTTGAGAAAAAAATTTCTTAAAAATATAAAGCACGTCCTGCGTAAAAAAAAAGCGTTCCTCCAAAGTGATGCGGAATTCGTCACACACGAGAAAACGTTTAGGTAAATTGTTGATTATTTCATGCATTCTGCAAATAATAACAAAAAGGAATCTAAATCTCTCTGCACATCGTGTTAAGATTCCATAAGTAAATCCTGACTGTTTTTTAGAAACTCTTTGCAGTGTACAGTGAGGGCGATTTTACTTATTGAAAAATTGAGTACTTATGTAATGAACGCCTTCAAACGTTAATTTGCTATTTTCGTCATAGTGAGCCGAAGCTCACATTGAATGTCATGGAATGACGCAGGTTTTTACACTAAAACGTTTTGGGCTTGGGCTGAAATGCTCTGCTCACCATGTCTCCCAATGTTCGACACGGAAAAGGTGTCCAAATTCCTGAGCAAGAATCTGCGCTGGACATCACCGCTGCAAGTCAACCGGGCAAAAAGACAAATGTAGACAAAAGATTTTCCTGTAACTACGGCCAGAACTAAAACTGTAGCACTGAACGTAGAATCACAAGAACGCTACACACGCATCACAAGAACACTACACACGCACCCCAAGATTACTACACACGCACCACTAAAACGCTATACACACGCATGTACGACACCGTAAAGATCCCCTCAGTTAAAAAGTCCTTCTTGCTCCTTTTTTTCTTAGACATGAAACCGGAAAAAATCAACTCGTTCGACTGCCCAACACATTGCAGCGTAAGTTACCAGCGGAGTTACCGACCTTATCGGCGTTGCGTTGTTCGATCAACAGGCCGGTCGTGGGAAGAAGGCACTTCGCCGACACGCTCATGACGTCACCGTCCGCGTCCTGCAGAGCACGGGCGAAGGCCGGAAAGCAGACAGGGAGGAGCTTGCGCTGGAGGTCCTGCGAGCGAGAAAAATTTTTCGTGAACATTAAGTGTGTGGATCGTCGACCTCGTCGCTGTCCCGGATGGAGATGCGTGTTCAGTGAACCGTTACACACTGACGCAGGCCATTCAGTTACGCAACAAGATACACAGAATGCTGAGAGGCGACAACTGTAGAAACGGTTAAAGTTTAAAAGTTCATGCAAAGTTTCTTTACCACCGACGAACAGTACGTCGTTAGTTTGAAACCTGACAAGATTAAAATCCGTACCGCTTGCTTCACAATTAACCGCATGTAATAATCAACAAGGTTAAGAGAGATGGCGAATAAACTCTTAAGGTACGTAAAAAGCTTTTTTTTAATAGAACACTTGGAATGGAACTAGCACTGGTTTGCAAACTGTAAGAAGTTGGCTATGCACGATCCTTACGCCAATAAACATGTTGCTTCAACCCGCAGAGGCATGTATGCTTTGTTACCACTTGGTATGCAAAGCGTGGACAGTACAATGAAGTTTTAGTTAAATTGAAAAACTGAGTTTTGAACACTACAGGGCAGGTTACTCCTTGAAAAATGCTTTCACAGACAATGAAAGAAACTTTCTAAGAAGATTCGAACTTCACCTGAAGTTTGCATCCAAAGGCAACTACTTTTGAGTGCTTCACCCTGAGTTGTAAACGGGCCTCATTTTGAAGCCCGAATCCGGCCCGATCCCGACATTAAGTTTAAGCCCGATTTAGGCTCGGACAAAGTAAACAATTAACCATTTTTATTGAAGATTTAATCAGCTCAATTGTTTCAACAGCAACTGACGACAAAATTGTCCGTCGTTGCGAAAACTATTGTATACAGGTCCAAAATATTTTGACAAACTTAGGCTCGAATCCGGCCCGGCCCGACTTACAACTCTGGCTTCACCATTCACTCCGCTATGAGTTGACGAGCAGACAATAATACAAGCAAAATGATTGCATCCATTCTCTCACTGCAGCTTCAGCCTGAACAATGTTTGCCTAAAACATCCAGTCACAGAACTTCCACTCACCTGTCTGACAGCGACAACGTACTGGAGGGAGAGCATTGCGCTCTGACGTATCTCCCATTCGCTTTTGCCGAACAGGTGTAGCAGGATATTGATCGTATCTGTGTCGACAGAGCTTTAAAAATAACTACGAAGTTCCAGGGAGTCTGTGGGTCGCTGTGCAAAGAGTTGATTTGAGAAGTTTGTGTGACCACTGCTTAAGCGGTTTTTCAATGAAAACTACTAAAAATTCTTGCGAACTACCCAACTTTTCCGGAAATATCACTCCCAGATTTCAAATTCGCGCAGTAGATTTGCAGCAACTAAATTTACGACGTAATGGCAAGCCAAGCCAACGATTACAATTTTTGCTGCTAAAGCGCAATGACCGAGCCGTCCGTGAGCTTTCTCTCCGCCATCGTCATGGCAACAGAAATAGGACTGATAGAAATAGACCGTCTTTGTCGATCCGAGCGACCAGAGAGCTGGAATTTATCGCTTCTAAAACCAAAGGCGCACGCGCAAAGCATGACCAGCGTTTGTGTTCCAAGACGAACAACGGCAAAGCTGGACAAGTCGACGTATACCAAACGCTTCAAGTTCATCCGACAGCAAAAGAAATCGCCGAACAGGCGCGAGCCGGTGCGTCGAATCAACCCCCACTCGCAGCGGCGGCGGTCTTACCGAACACGTGCTTCTCTTCGAGGTGACTTGCGACGACGCTCAGTGTCTGTGCGCACGATTCCCGAACCGGAGCGGTCACCTGGTGGCAGCAAAAAGCGGAGCTGAGAGCACGGCCACTTTCGGCGCTCGGTCGCTGCGACGGAGCGCGGTCGTCGTGGCGAGACACAGGGGGGCGTTTATTGAACGGCACACATCGTGCGCGCAGCGAGTTTAACTGCTTTGGCGGGTCTGGGGGTGGAAAACAAAGCAAGCCAGTCTGCTCTCATTCAAAGTGTGGGCCGTTGACAACAAACTTCATTATTTTTCCAGGAAATTTCAGACGGTTTCGTGTACAGGCTTAATATGATGTTCCGAAATCCATGATTTTAAGCCTTGCGACACTCCATACTACCCCCCAGAAATCCTCTGATTATGTTGAAAGAGATTCATGCGTTGAATTGCGTGAAAACGTTCATTAAACAGAAGCACATGCTTACTATGACAAAAGTAAGTAAGGTATGCAAATTGCAACGATTCGTGAACAACGAGCGGAAGAAGGAAAGATTAAAAACCCTGAAAACAAGCCACGCAGTGGGTTAGGTTGCATGGCACTCATGTCGATGTGCCGACATTTGAAAACCGTAGTTTTTTCTCACCTGATCTGATACGTAGTCTGCGAAGCGATCAAGCGTGACGACACAAAGTAACCTCACCGAGAGGTCGCACAACCATGACTGGTGGTACTGACGCAGCTGCAACGGCAAAATACAACTGAGAAATCTGAAAGCAGCAGGAAATACAGATGCCGGTTCGTAAACGCCAAAATGCAGGAGCTGCGTATCTGACACGAGCCACATGGGCAGAACCTAGGAAGAGGACTGAGGTAGAATTAATGTCGATGAAAGCATCAGCGATCCGAGTTATGAATCTGCTCAGTATCCGGGAGTCTGCGGAATGTGCAAAATTAAAAACCACCTCCTAGAAATGCTTCGCAATTAAAAGTAAACTTTTTCGTTTCTTTCTCGTCCTAGCAGTAAAAACATCAAAGTTGACCCCCAGTCTGTTTCTTTTTCGGTCATTTTACCGACACAGACCGGATTTTTTGTCGGAAGAGGCAGGCTGTGTCAATACTGCTACGGCGAGTTTTAACACCATTACGGGATAAATGACCGAAATGTCTCAGCAAAAAAAAAATCCCAGCCCTCACCCTTTTCGGCACCGGTTACAATTACGCTACGCAGCAGCATCAACAAGAACTACCAAACAAAACATGGAGCTCCTGTCTTAAAAACACCTGCAACAGCATCAGTCAACCCCGTGGTACATATTCCCGGAGCACGGGTCAGCTTTGCATCTCGTTCAACTCTTGCGTATTTGTACGCTTGTTAAGTACAGACCTCATGGCGCGGACTAAAAAGATATCGAGCTCAGTTTAAACATCGGCGCACCACACGTTCTAAAAAGGACTTCGTACAACAGCACGCCATATCGAAACAGTTCTTTTACACCAATTCTTTCACGGTATTTGGCAGCAGCTTGCCGTGGCTGGTTACTGCAAGTCGCGCAGCCGTGTATCGAACCCCCAACCTTGCAATCGATAGGCGAACAACTGAGCTATTGCCAAACAGATGGAGTTGCGCTCGTGTAGAATGCACGGACGACAGCAACCAAAGAAAACGGACGGAACTCGTCACCTCCACGGTGTCCATGCCTCGAACTTGGCCACAACCTCCGCCGTGCTTTTTCAGTATCTCGCGGAGAGCGAGGCAGGCGCCGTGCCTCGATTCCCAGGCGTTACTGAACAGGGTGTTCATGAGCTCGTCGCAGAACCAATCGAAAGGCCAATCGGTCCACTTCGCACAGAGACAAAGAAAACAACAACAATGTGTGATTCAATAAAAAAAAAACGATTATTTTTCAAGATGAATTCAAAAGACATATATTGAAGCCTGAATTCAGAGGATTTATATTAAAGCCTAAACATTGTTTTATTATGATACGAAGCTTCAAGACAGAAACATCTCATCTTTTTCGAGTTACAGTGTTGAGACAGAAATAAGTTCAACTCGGGTTGAAAGTCCAACGCAGCAGTAACACGTATTGATTTCTTTGAAGGTTGCTTTTCGTTGAAGGTTAGCAACGCCACCAAATGAGAAGCACAGTCCACAAAAATAGGTTAAATGTAAAAAAAGACACTGTGAAAAAGTGACCTGAGGACGAGTAGGATCCTCAGCTACCTACATCTTGAGGGTCGGCGTGGTGCAGAGGTACGTTGTCAAGGGAAATAAACGTACGATTTTCTCCCTTGTCGTCTTTATCGGTTTTTCTTTTCTTTGACGACTGGCAGTCTTTTGACGCGTTATCCCTGAAAAACGACAACAAAAATATGATTTCTTCAGAAATCAACGCGCGAAAAAATAGTGTTGCTTTACGACTTCAGCACCAAAACGGAAGTGGAGCAAGATGAGAAAAATAAATTGAAGAAAGCAATGGCGACCGAAAACCTCAAGCAGCAATTCAAAAAATGCTGAAAATCACTTTAACGGAGAACCACATAACAAGGCATCTTTATTCCGTCCAGAACTCTCAAGGATCAGGAACAATCAACAGCAACTTCAACGCTGCAGAAACACGTATTGATTAATTAAACTATGGCTACATCGAAATATCTATTCCCGCGCAAAGTGGAACATATCGCTATCTCGCCACATCCGTCCCCGTACCTTCTGCACGGTATGCATAAGTTTTTTCATATCCCCCCCTTACAAACCCAAACACTGTCAATTCCTCCAACAAAAATCACAATAAAGATAATTTCAAAAATTTCACACCCTATTGTAAAGAAACATTAGGCGATTAGGAACCAAACAGACTCTTTTATAACGTCGGTCACTCCAGTTTAAGCAGCTTACCCTTTCGTACTACAGACATTCCCATCTAAGCCAACCTCGCTGTGCTTTTTTTGTGTTGAATAAACAAATAACAAAAATTTAAGGTATGCACATCCACCCTTTTCCTCCCAATTCTTCCCTGGAACAAATTCCCCACAGGTATTAAAACTTCCTCACTCAGTGAGTGGGACAAGTGGCACCCATTTGAGAACCACTGGTTTAGACTGTTGAAAAGCAGCGGCAGCGACGATGAAAAGAGGGAGAGAATAAGAAGCTCAGAACTTGACCTCTCATCATCCAACTGCAGCAGTTTGCTTCGCTTTATTCGAAGAATGGCGGGCAGTTTGTTGTACGCCAGGGGCCTAACACGTGTGGATGACACAGATATTTGTATAAACAATTGTTCAACCGCAGAAAGCTTGAAAAAGATGCGCAGTAAGTTTAAAAATAGCTCTTGCGCTACTTCGTTCACACGCAAGTGGTCGGACGTGATTTCACGCATGAACGAAGACTGAAGGAACAGTGATGTGCAAGTAGTGGACATTTTTTATAACACTGTTCCTTTAAAATTATCGCTTGCGCAAACTCGACCAGAGCTTTGACCACAATAAATGGATGATGTCTCGAAACACGTAACTTAGAGTAAACGGAAGCGCCGCGTCCTGGACGCCGAACTTCCTGCACATTAACAGAGGCGGTGTTTGCAGCGCCGTCGCCATGGCACCGGCGTTAAGATCAGCAGCGCTCTTGACAATTGGGCTTTTTTCAGTTAACCGGTCAGCGTCGTACAAATGGGGGTCTCGACGCCTGCGCAACTGAGACCAACCCCCTTCATGCTTTTTAAGCGCACCAAAGCAGATATCGTCTTCAGCAGTGCTGCACGCATTTTTAACTGACTGCGATTATCTACAGTTCAGCCGACCAACTACTTCATTGATTATCGAAAGCGATGAGTCAGCAGTTACTACGAGCCGCGCAAATCAACTTCTCCGAAGGTGATCATAGCGACGCGGACGGTATAACACAGCTCCCTCCTTTCTAACACTTTGGTGAGGTCTTCAACATCTTCAATTAATCGTGAAGTAAGCCCTTAACCTTCCAAAACCACAATCCGCTGCTGGCTAACACCAACATTCTCTGTTGATTCCCAGCAGCAGTAGTCGTCTGTGATTGTATTTCCCCAAGCGCCAGTGTGGCGGAAAATTTGACTTGGTCGTTCTTCACTGGGTAACCACCGTACGAGACAGCAAAGTCAATATTCAATATGTACCAAAGACGAGCAACGGACCAAAACAATGTGGTTTGGTGTAAACCAGTGGTTTTCAACCTTTTTCGTACGGCGACCATTATAGCAACCCACTATAACCCAACGACCCCATCTAAAACTCGAATAAAGCAAATGTAACGCAGCGGTGCACAAAAAAATATCTACTGGCGACCCTGTGTTGAAAACCACCGGTGCAAACAGTTGCTTAAAGCAATCGGCATCGAAATTTCGTGCAAGATCAGCTGAGGCCACGCTTTNCTGGCTTCCAGGGATTATAGTCAGTGTATGAAATCCGCCGGTCANTGCACTGCGTTTTGGTCAGGGCTCTGTCGCGCAGAAACGCATCGAATACTCGACACGATGAAATTTTNGCTGTTTCAAGATGTTAACTTGCTGGAAAACGACATGCATTTATTGGATGCTTTCAAGACAAAACTAAGGCGAAGGTGTTGCAAGAGAATCGCATCCATACAACATGAACGCTGAGTAACGAAAGTAGGAAAAACAGAAATCTGTTTTGAAAACATCCTGCGGCACAATAACAGACTTGTGCATATGACGCAATGGAATCACTTTTACGAACATGAAAGCAGACCGCCGTCCTTCACAACAACACAATTTCCTTTTAAGACTGCGGCATCNAAATCAAAGCATNTNGATAAGCAAAAACAAAACTGCTTCGATAATTCATCCTGTCTAAGAACTGCTACATGTAAAATCACAACCGTTCCTTGATCATCTTGGATGCAACACCATCGACGAAGGAACAGACTCATATTAAAACCAACCAAAGAATTGCAGTAAACTTAATGCGATGGACTCGTGTTGGGTCCCTTCGAAAAAGTAAAGCTGGCCAACCGTAAGTTATTTACAAAGCACCAAGTCAATGGTAAATAGTAAAACCCCAAAAAGCAATGAGCGAAGTCCCACAGGTCGACGCTTGAGCGCGCAATAAAAACGAGTGGCCAGTGAACTGCCCGCGGTTGTCGCCCGACTTTCCAGCACTTGCCAAGAAATGAATTATTAAGGCGATTTTTTACTTCACAAACGAACTTACTGGAGGTTTCTCCTTTCTTTGCTCTGTTGTTTCATCAACAAGCGCGCCTTCCTCTTGGCGCGATTCCTTTCCCGACTGCTCATTTCTCCTGACAGCTGCGACATCATCACCTCGCACACCTGTCGACAGAGGATGACACCACCGGCTTGCATGGCACGCAAGTATCGGCCGCTTTGTGAAACGAAGAGGTTTCTTACTTAATTAAATTATTATAAAAAACAAGCTCTCGTGAGCAAACCTGTTTTTTCGTCTCCTCCTCTTGCTTAATACTTGGGCCGATGCTGGCTTCAACTAGATCTTCGTCCCTGCAAGCAGGTCANAGAAATCCNCATAGAAATATAAGTTTTTATCGTTTCTCTGCAGGTCGCNTGCCTACACTGTAAAGGTTGCAGCAACTGCTGATGTGTTCCGAAAGCATAAACAAGTTTGCAGTGGCAACTTTTCCTAATAATTTTGGTAGTGCATATGTTAACGAGTATCTAGCCGGCGCATAAATAGTCAGAGCAACGGGTTACACAGCAGATGGCGCTTCAAATGTCGCTTGCAACATACGAAAAAAAAACAAGAACATCACCATACAACCCGTGTGGTTCTAATGATGAACACGTCGTTTCAGATCACGTCACGCAAAAACGCTGAGCAATCGCTGCCGTTTTTCCAACACTTGAATACGCAACAGGAAAAAAGACGTTATGAAACGATTTAAAGAGCCCTCCTGAGCAAATATTTCAAACAATCCTAGTGTTTCTGCAGTTGCATCGCTAAAATGGTAACGTATGCTCACTGCGTTGAAACAGTATAAGTTTCAGTGACTCTGAAATTGGCTTTTTCAACATTCCTGCCACTTATAACAAAGATGTGTACACATCACAAATATAACTTGCATACGCCACAAATGCTTAAAGCACAACCCATGTCACAGACTCACTGAAACAAATCGTCAGACGAAACCCCGAGTGACGTGTTTGCGCCGACGCACAAACCGAGTCGCTTCTCCAGCATCAATCGCTGCTGCCTCACCCGGTCCTTCACAGTTGCGCCTGCGATTCACCACAAACGGTAGAACCTCAAGAAACACAATCCGTGAAAGGCATGCTCTGATTTTTCAAAAAAGCGACCTTCGTCAACATGAGAAAGCAATCAATTGCAAATGCACCAACATTAATATTTATCGACTCGCCACTTCATGTTGTGCACATACAGATGTTTCCATTGCAATTCGCATAGCAAATTACTGATTTAAAGCCTTCACAACAAGTTGATGCAGTGCTAAGCGTTTTTTCACAAACTTTGGGAATGGTATATATGCGTTTTCTCAAAACACTGTTGTAAATTTCATTATACCCATGTGTGATTTTTACAAAAAGTGAAGGCAAACGATTCCATACTACAAGTGGCGTGATGTTTTAAAAATTCCGCAGTATATCTAACTCCAAACCGTCGGTGCACCAGGAGTGGTTACTGCCTAAGTTTAAACGAGCATTTGTGTTTAGAAGTGCATAAACGCATTCTTCACCTGCAAAGTTTTGTGGGAGCTGATACTCGTCGCCGGATGAACCAAGAAGCAGCTTGGAACTGCTAAGAACTTTGTCCACATCAAAATGAGAGAAAGACAGTTTTTCGCTCTCAGGCAGAGGAAACTGATCATTTTCTGCATAGGAATATATCACAGCTATCTGCTTTGAATTAAAGCATGCACGGGTTGCCTCACTGTCGCTCTACGAATGATTTACAACAGACACCCCAACACTTTTGTTTTTTTTTGAGTGATTTTCTGATATAAACGTCCATCTCGTCAACCGCTCTCGCAGTTTGCGTTGAAATTTGCCAGGTCACGCATTCCGAAACAAACAAACTACTGTTCGTTGGTAGACCTCTTGGTATATAGTTTGAGTTCATGCAAGGTTGGAAAATATGCGATCGGCTGCTTGGCGTATAGTTTCGGTGTCCGTTGCTGTAGATCTGAGGCACATTTTTCTGCCGGGGGCACGTACAAGGCCTTCAAATTTTGCACTTGCTGAAAGTGACGTCGCGTGCCAGTAATTACAAGCATGTTGAGGTAATGATTCTAAGAAGTTTTTTTTTTGCTCTGTGGCCAAAAAATCGCTGTCAGTTCTAACATCACCATTCCCTGGTTAAGGTAAAAAATTCAAGAAACTTTTCGAAAAAGTTTGCCTACTACATGCGAGACGCAGAGCCAGTCGAGCTTCTAACTTAGGAAACCTGCAAAAATTTGATTTGACCACGGGTAAAGAAACTGAAGTGATTCAGATGGGGATTGAGCATCACGCGTCTTGCACTTAATTGAACGTAAACACGACCAAGCATTTTGCTTCCAAGGTCAAATGCACTAGTGAACCGTTTGCCTGCTGTAGGTCGCGGTTTTCGGAGTATTTAGAGAGGGTGGAAACCACGGATCCTATGATTATGTAAAAAAAGATTGCACTGCGATATACAAAGCAACACTTAATGGAAAGAGCCTCAAGAGTGTATAGCCAGAGAAAATGTAGATCGCAACACAACGCTTAGACTGGCCATTGTTAAGTTAACACTTGATCATTCCGTGGCCACCAACAAATGCTATCAGCCATTCTTCAGACCCTTACTCTGAAATCGTCGTGAAGAATGAAAGGTCGCGAAAAAAAAGAACATAACACCATACCGATTTTCCAAAAGAAATTCTGTTGTTTCGTTAACCAATCGATGACCACCTATTCGGTCTTTTCGCGATGAAGTGATATGGCTATTGTCGAAAGCTTACAGCAAAGGTTAGAGAATTTTACGCATATGGCAGATACCAGCGCAGTACAGGCATAAACACGCCAGTGCGATGGACTAATTATATTTGACAAAAACGAACGTGAGCTTTTCAATCTTTACCTTTTTTAACCGACGGCGCTGGCATCCATTTTGGTACTTGGTCAACTACAACTTCAATGGCTTCAGCAGCTGCTATACGCGTGCTCCATTCCGGACTCGTAACATATGACAGCAACTATCGAGCAACGAACGTTTTTAGATGTGAAACTTGCCGCATGAGCAGCGGATTTAACAACAGGCATGAACAATCAAGACTTTGAGGAAAACAGTTGTGCACAAACCAACGTCGAGGCAAACCGTGTCGGGTCAATATATATATAGATATGTTCATACATTGCACACGCATTCGTCATTTACAAGTGCGCGAATAAATAATCGGTTGATCTCTCAAGAAACATCAGCTTCAGGTGAAGATCACACAATATATTTTTTTAAAGCGTCGGGCAAAAAATCAGGTTTAAACCAAAACTTTCTCTTTTCAGAAATACGACCCTTTTATGAAAAGGAAAACCAACCAAAGCTGGCACTCTAATTTAGCTTCGAGTCAATTTATGAATCAGGCAAGAAATAGCTTCCCGTAGCCCTGCGGTCTGAAACGCCTATCTTGCGGACTCGGAAGAACATACAAGTTGGCCCTTAAATCAAGACGCGCATCGCAATGACATCTAGTAATTTACACTCACTCGAACAAGTCAATAAGATAAAACATTGCGGTTTTACAGTAACGATGGCCAGTGGCGTAACTGACGAGGGCAGGTGGGGTGAGCTGCCCATCCCGGCAAGCTAAATGTAAAAACCTCGCCCCCTTAGTTTACATTTTGATGTTTAATAATCCTTTGGTGTTGAGTAGGTTGTTGTTTTTTGCGTTTTTCGGGCTGTTTTCGTTTTTTTTGGCCAGTATAGTCATCCACGACATCCAGATTCACTATCATTTTTTAACTTTTTTCGGAGTGTTGGCGAGAGGGCCCCTTTCAGCTAAATTTCCCCCCCTGGCTCAAACCTCTAGTTACGCCACTAATGATGGCCAATCCGCATGAAAAACAGACCAGGAATACTCTGTTAAAATAAAAAGATAAGGAAATTTTTTGCGAGTTACACCGAAGCCTTTTTATGGACGATACTATACACAACATTTCAAGCAGATTGACAATTTTTTGCGTACAGGAGAAGAGAAGAACATAAGATTAATCGCACAAAAAACACCGATGGTGATTTACCTTAGCAAGCAAATTATTAAGTTCATGAGGGTATTTCTTTTGGACCTCACCAATTTGCTTGGCTGCAGCTTTCCGCGTAATTGCGCTGTCACCATTCTCCAGCAAAGCGAAGACTTTGTCCAAGCGGCTGCGTTGCAACTAAATCTCATTAGAGGCGGCAACACTCCATCTGCTTGCGCTCACAGCATCACGTCATATTGTCACACAGTTAAAACAGAGCGCAGGGCATAAAAACGGTAAAAACAACCATCTGAACTTGCATATGAACGGTATAGATCAGGTTCATTTTGAATTACACTCGCTTTTGTGTTCCCTTTAGAGTGTCACGAATGATCAGTTGGCGCCCAGCCCGGCGCGTGAACATCTCCCCTTGCACCAATCCGCTGACACCGACCACGCGGCGGAGCAGGCCGCAAGTACTGTTTCGCAAGTCTTCGGCATGACCCGCCCAGGAATCGAACCCCGCCAACCAGCTTGAGCGGCGTGTGCTCAACCCAATGCACTACTTCAGAAAATCAAAAAGTCGAACAGCCAATGATGGAAATTTTTTGGCTCGGCATAGCAGCGGCGAGCCAAAAAAGCAAGCCCGAGCTATCACATGCAAGTTCTTTATTAATATACTCAGTTCAGCTGAGTACATTGCTTCACCTAAAGCCTCAATGAAATGAGATATATTTTCTTGGAATGATCATTTAAGAGTAAAACCAAGACGCAAAATTACAACTAGCATCACATAACAATGAAAGTATGCAATAATGCAAATTACAACATACCACACAGCCCATAGGTAATAAAATAGCCATTACTCATGCCGCAGAAGCAGGTAAGAAGCTCATGTGTCCTATGTGGGTTGCATTTTGCCCACACAAACGCCCATCCTGCTTCCTATGTCCCCATGAGTCCAAGCGGTGTCCGTCCCAAAAAAACATTCAAAAGTGTCGTATCGACCCCACACGCCAAAAAAAATATGAAATCAGCGCCTGTAACCTTTCCTCCCGAAACAAGAGCCAGTTGAAAATTGCAATCAATCGACAATGCTGGTTTTGGTGACTAAGCCGCCAGTTGCTTCGAAATACGTCGTAAAATGCTGAATTGCAATTCAGAAGAAAACGCTGTGCTTACGTAACTACAAAGTTCATCGTAAATACTAAAAATCATTACAGGACGCTCATACTTTGCCTTAGTTAAAACTAATGCGTCAAATGTCTATTGACCTTTGCAGAAACTAACAAGCTCGAAATTTTTCATAACTACTGGCCCCCACAACGGCAAGATGTGCTTTGGTTAAATGTCACAGCAGTCACATCAGGTTCATTGTCACAAGAAAATCAACGTAATGGTCGATCTGATTAGATTCTAACGTTAACAAGACCATCGCTTGAGCCAATGCACTGTTCCTGCCCGCTCCAAAGCAAATCAAAAAAGTCAAGGTCGACCCAGGGACTTCTAAAGCTGGTAATCCGCCATAGTACTTTGGCAAGGAATTTTCACTGCCATCTTACTACGATTCGTATTACATACCGACAGCAGAACGCTTTTTTTCCAAAGATATATTGGCTAACTGACACCGCAGAATAACTATAAGGAGCTACGGGTAACGATCGTCAACATTACTTTTGCAAACAAACAAAACCCGCGCCGGCGCAGGACCCAGCATAACTTTCTAGATCAGTGTTTCTCAAACTTTTTTATTCCATCGCCCCCTTTACACTCTCGACACGTAGTTTTCGCCCCCCAAACCTGATAAAGCAAACACAAGATAGTAAAGTTATTAAATAGCTGAACCAAGCCACTGACAAGCTGAACTAAGCAATTATATCACGACGCTGATATTACATTCAGAATTTTCGTGAAAATAGTCCAGGGTTACGGAGTCGGAGCTGGGCATTTTGCCTGGAGCCGCCGGGGCTGAAATTAAAAATCAGGAGCCGGAGCTCAACTCAGTTTAAAATTTAGGACCGGAGCTATGACCATTTGAGAGGTAACTACGGCTCTGTGTCCCTTCCTAGATACTAACGGTTTTGCCAAACAGACTTACGTGTGCTCTTTATAGCACCTGAACGCGATTGGTACGAGTTACGACACCAGACTACAACAATGGATCTGCAAGCATTTATTGTTTCTTTGGTGTAATAATCGCTAAGGCTGTGACATCGTAGATGGCAGGCATCGTGTTACTTGTTCAACAATGGTTATCAAACACTGTTCTAAGAGCTGCATTCAGCTCCCGAGCATCCCTTGTGCAGCTTTTAGCAATCTTTCTGTAACAGATTGTATTTGAATAAGAGCTGATGATGCCTACTTCGTAGGAAAAATATATACTCTGCAAGCGCTTAGTGTCTGATTCTTGCTGGGAAAGGATTCTCGATGGGCAGTGTCTTTGAGTAACACCTCTAATATTTTGGGAAACAGACTTCGTTAGTGCAACAAAACAAAACGTGTCAATTGACTTGTGGTATATTTTTTTTTGTGTGGCTCTCTTAACAAAATTGTAGGTCTGTATGTGACTCCCTTCAGCGAAATGGTTGAGAACCACTGTTGCAGAAGTAAGAAAAACGAACCACCACAACATCTTACTTTCTGCTTAGAATTATCAAACCGGGTCTGTAGTAGTGCAGCGATCTAAAAAGAACTGAGCTATGAGTAGGTATATAATCAAATATACATAGCTTTTGTAGCTGTGTAGTCATGCTGTTAGCACGGAGTATGATAAAGATATGATACCATCTACGTTTTCAGCACGGTAACTAGACTTATTTTCTCCTAAACTTTGCGTGTTAAATTGTGCTTTACTTTGCGATCCATCACTGCTTAATATGGGTGCAAAAGATAAGAAATCAGATGTTTTCAGCTATTTTAAAAAAGTCAAATGCGAATATCTTGCCAGAAGTCTATTTTGAACAAGAACAAAGTCTTTAAAACAAAGGGCTTTTAAACACATCTTGGCATTTGCGTCAATGCAAATGTGTGCGTGTTTGAAAGAACACATGAGAGTCGACTGGGCGTTTTGCGCTCTTTGGATGGTTTGCGGCAGGGCTGTTAGCTGGAATCGTCAAGACTGCAACAGGCAAAGCATGCAAGGAGTGAAAAACACTTGGTCAATTGATACAGGTCTGTGTTTAAATGCTCGGACACAAATGTATTTTTCCAAACAGCCCTTCTCGTCGTAAGAAATAACAAAAGGTCCTCAGGCATTGGCGGAAAAACCAGCGACTGCCTTTCCAGAAATTGTTTATATTATGGTTATCTTGAGTTACGTTTCTGGTAGTAACTGTTATCTGAATCGTCTGAACCTGTGATTGTTGTTTTTTCGCTGATTTGCTCATGATAAGAGCGCTGCTTGTAAAAAGGTACCAGATTAAATTACTCAGAGGTTTGGCATATTCTCTTAGTTCTGCGTAGTTGATTTAATTCACTTTCCATTCACCTTGAGGCACCCCATGACAATTAAAATACTGTATTAATGTGCGAAACCGAACAGAACCTGGATTCGGAGCCATGAAAAGGAGAGCTCCCGAGCCGGAGCCACACTCATGAAAACCAAGAGCTCCGGAGCTGGAGCCATGTTCATGACAAGAAGAGCTCCGGAGCCGGAGCTCTGTCATTTTTACGATGCTTCCGCAGCCCTGAAATAATCCACACTGTACCTGGGTACATAGACGATCCAGAGTAAAAAGTCAACAGATAAATTCCTTTAGCGATAACCTCAACAATTATCGGTTTCAAGTCATAATAGTAGGCTACTGAAGTTAACTCAATAATCGATTAGTCGTTGAGCACTTTCGCCCCCTTGCTCATCAAAATCGCCCCCAAGGGGGCAATTCTGCCCACTTTGAGAAACACTGTTCCAGATTGCATTCATTCCGGAGAGGCGCGACAGCGCTACTACCACGTAAAAACTGCGGAAATTCTGGTGAATATCACGCAGTTTAAATCCACTAATGTGGTCACGGCTGGCGTCAGCAATCGGAACATGAACAAATTGTTTCAGGGTAAACAACTTCCACGAAACAAAAACTTCACATGTGATTATGCCGACAAGTAACTTCCCAGGTTAATCGAGGATCTAAACCAGGCATGTTCAAGCGAAAGTGCTTACTGAGCCAAAAATTGTGTCACTATCTTAACCAGGGTCGCACGTTGAATGAGAAATCAATGAGAGCCGCACACTGAATTACTTGCTTTGATCTAGCAAACAAATTTGGTTTTAAGCTAATGAAGTCTACTGAAACCGTTCGAAACCTAACTTCAATGTTAACGACTGTTTGGCACCATCAACCACACCATAACTGTGATTTCATAGGAAAGTTCAGTGCCAATGTAACAAAGGCAGAAACTAGAAAACTAGTGAAACGTTCTGCACCAAAGTGTTAGTTTGTCAATAAATTCAAATTCAAAGTGTTAGTGGACATGTGGAAATCGCCCAGCACGCGATACAGACATGACAGTGTGGCACTGAGGACACCTGCATCAAAAATGTCAACTTTAAGATTAACACAATACGGACACGTTGTTGTATGTAGGCTACCTATGCTACAGCAAAAACTTAAACTGGACCGCACGAAACCTTCAATTGGGCCACATGGGGCCCACAGGTTGGACATAGCTGATCTAAACGGTGAGTACCCAACAGTTCAGTTTTGTTACAAAGTGTTTAAGAAATTGTAATTTCGTTTCAGTCAACAAGGAAAAAAATCCACGGTCGAATTTAAGGCCCACATGAGACTGGTCACCTAACCTACACCTCAGTATGACAGCAAGTTCTTACAACACATACCTGAGAGTTGCTGTTTTAGATGTTGCTGCCATCTAACACAGTGTCAATCAAACTTGGATGAAGAATCACAAAAAACTTTTGACATATATCCTGTAAAGAAAAATTCTGATTAACTGTAAATTTTACACCTTTTTTCCAACAATCATGACAATAAATCTTTGGTCAATCCTTTTTATGACAGTGGTTCTTAACCAGGGGCATGCCTCCCCAGGGGGCATCAACCAATTTCCAGGGTGGCGCGAGCCCTCACCTGCTCTACAACATATGAAGTTTTTGAATGAGAAAGTGTTCCATCCAATTTACTCATTTAAAGTCAGGGGAGCTTGAAAGACAGTACAATTACTTAAGGGTGGCGTGGTAGAGAAAAGGTTTTTGTTTTTATTGATATTATTGTTTTAAGATATGACATCACTGTCTACATATAATTTTTTTGTCATGATTTTAAATAGCTCTGATTGTACCAGAAATACCAGTATCAACAAGCAAATTGGGTAAACATATTTGTCAGAATGAGTGCTATCTGGTGTTGCATATCACAATCTTCCTACACAGCTCAAAATAACAGTTCCATAGCACCTACCAGTACTCCTAAATGAAGCATAATGAGCACGAACAGCTACAGCATTAATACCAGCCTGCTTTCAGATTGAAGCACAAAAAACACCCAACAAAAACAGCATTACCAAATGTTAAGTTTCACAAGTATTCACAAGTATTCACACTACAATCATCTTACTTAGCTCTGGTGATCACAGAAATCACCAAAACAATAATTTAGCAAAGAGTTTTATGGAGTGATTTCTGCAGTGGGTATTAAAAACCTTGAATTCATTACAAAAAGAAAATACAGTAGAACTCCGATTATCCGAACTAATTAAAACCAGGGGTGGTTCGGATAAGTGAATTGTTCGGATAATCGAACAACATGCAATATTATGAAAT
>JGI24159J19872_10001811_pt1 | contig 24369 bp, 14 predicted proteins | sample Ectturendosymbi4_FD_19872 | JGI IMG/M metagenome (IMG submission 19872)
CTTGGAATCTGAATGCAACACGGTGATCTAAAAATTTTCATAATGACGCATCAACATACTGAGCAAGAAATCATTTCCCCTAAAAAAACGAGGAAGCGTCACGGAACCCTTAAAACTCACGTAACCCCACTACCGCATTTTTCGGATCATAATGTTCACTTAAAATCCTTTAATTTTCTCAAACATCGAAAGTGCGCCTTATAATGTGGTGCGCCAAATGTATGAATCTGGTTGTGCTTTCTCATCTAGAACCAATTGTATGTGGTAAACGGTGTTATTTATTTGATTGTTAGTTATGATTTTTTGTAAACATATCACCGTGTTTAGAAATAAACCAACAACAGTTGCAATGAGCAACATCCGAGAGCAGCTAGCACATGGCCTACAACAGATTGTATTACTCTGCGGGGGCTCCTGGCTACATTGGCGCACACCGAATCAAACACACGCACAACTTTTATTTTATTCTATTCGTGTCTAGCGGATTAGGCATATGTGACAGATCAAACTCCCAGTAGCGACTCAGGCACTCGGGATTTATTGGTAAAGAGTTGAATACAGTTTGTTTTGCTTCATTCAATACGCTTTATAATCCGGTGCGCCTTATGGTCCCGAAAATACGGTATATGTTTTGCGGAACACTAGGGTTCCACGGAACCCCTGTTGAAGAATACTGAGCTAGATTATATTTTTCCACACACACGGAAATCCATCTTGACGAGTACAAATCTAACTACATATTTATTAGATTTACACAGAAATGTTTTTTAGACCCAACAATGCGATTTTACTCGCAAGTACAAAACTTAAGGGCTATTAAAAAAGCTTAGAGCTCACCACAGCCTCACGTTTGCCCACAGTCATCCACCATGCTTCTACTAAGTTCTATAACGTCATATAAGGACTACGATCAAACGTCAACAACAANCCGACACTCGATCAATCAACCGTGTAGTGAATCAGTAAAATTGACATCAAGTGAGTTGATAAGCGTGTTGCAGCTTCATGTAAAAAAAGCCTATTGATACAACATCTTTGATATACGATTGTTTGTTGTTGTGGCTAAGATAACAATCGCAATACACATGCCGTAGTTTAAATTACTCAAAATCAGAAGCGTCCTTCAACTGCGAGTAATGTCCCGACATTAAAACCACTTTTATTTCAATACANCCNTTGCAGGTTTATAGCCTAGAGCACCATAGCCCATAGTGCCGCCCCCGTAAAAGTGCCGCCAGGGGCGAACCGCCCCCCGCCCCGCCCCCTTAGCTACGCTACTGCTTTATTGCCTAATTGGCGTTCTTATATTCAAATTGGTGTTTGTTTTAAAACGACGTTTTTTCCGGTGACTGCAGTTAACAAATCCCTTTGAAATGACTCTTTCTGTATTTTAACCAGAGGTGTAACGAGGGAGGCAAGAGGATAACAATGCCCAGGAGATAAATCATTGGGGGACGCCCGAAAGTCCCAACAATGCTGCAAGTACTTTCTTCAGTACAATACATTTGCTTCCGAAAGACCTTCGATTCGAAAATGGGGGAGCCAGATTTATTTCGTTCTCCGCGCCATCTAACCTCGGTACGCCCCAGACTTTAACACTGCAGGTATATCACGCGCACGTAAAAGAAGGATACCAATGTAAGTGCCTAATTTCTAATTGCTAATTTTTCCCATTTGCTTGAATCAGGTTTTGTAGATCCTTCTGGCCATTCACCAGACTCCGATTGTCACTTGAATCAGACCTGCGTAGAGAATGAAACATGTGGCGGAAGAAGCCTCAAGTGCATTGATGTAACGTCTTGTCCAGGTATAAAGGCGTTCCATGTATGAACAAATAACAAACGTAGCCTTCTGATGATTGCTGTTGGCAGTAACAGTTTGTACAGCAAGTGAATATATTGCTGCTTAATTTTAGTTCTATTGATTTCCAAGTTCTTTAAAGAAAAACTCATTTTGCCCAGTTGTAGTCGTGATGCTGCAAAGCATTTTAATGCCTTGCAAACGATTCAGTTTAAAAATTCCTTTCCGTTTATGCATGCTTTCCCACACTATCTTTTTGGATTGGTACCGTGAAGCATAACGTGACGTTTATTTCACATTAAAACGTTTCGTCAAAAGCTACGTAAGCTTGTCAAGTTTACGTTCAAACAAAGAGATCTAATATCATTAACAGTGTTAGATTTAATTGCATAAACGTGGAGAATTCACGTCCGAAACGCGAAAGTAACTCAATCAGAATAAAACACTTGGGCAATGTTTTCTGATGTGGTAAAGATTTAAAAAGATCTCAACATTTTAGCCCATTTGTTTGAAAGCTATAAAATATTAGTTCACACATTTTAGCATCGCAGTGTTTTCGTCCAGACTCGGGCAGAATAAACGCTCCTTACAAAATACACTAAGCACCAATAAAAATAATGCCGATCGTTATGATGAAATGAGTCAAAATAAAACTATTGTAATTCAAGTAATGTTTCTATCGATCGTAATTGATTAAGATATCTAATAAAGCCCTAAAGCGAATTTGAGTGACAAGCGATGTTCCACTTGAAAAATTACTTTTCATTTGAAGAAAATCACTGATTAGTTTTGAGTTAAATCTTAAATTCTGTAGTCATGGCTATGGCAACTTTCCGAGAGAGTAACTGAAGGTAACAACTGTGTTCCTTAACAAAAACTGTTGTTGGTAAGTAGTTCAGTGAAAAGACTTTTGGCCTCAAATTTTAGGTTAAATATGAGTTTTGATTTGCTGAAATACAGGTTGAAATTTTTTAATCTGACGATAGCAGGTAAGTTTCCTTGAAAATAAAGGTTTACAAAACCGTGTTTCAGAAATTGTATTTATCGTTTCGATCTTTATCACTCAGCTATCCCAGTCTATTTCACTCAAATAAAGGAAAAATTGTTTTCCCTTCCTATCACGAATTTCTTTTTATGCGCAGTTGTTGGGAAAGTTGGTATGGAACATATTTTGGCCCTGGATCATTAGGCAGATAATTTTTGTCTCCGCAGTCAAGCTTTTTGTTTGAGCTGCGTAGTCTGATTTTTAATTTGCATGATTTGGTTTAATTCTTTGTTGTGTATTGCTCCAAAACCTCACTCGTAAAAAAACGATACGATGTAAGGANTTTTTATCATATCTCACTTCGTCATCAACTTTATGTGATGTAAGCAGAAATGCGAGTAGCCCCTGTCTCGGAAAAGCTGACTTTTTTAAACAACCAACCATGTTTGTTTTAACCAATTTTGTTAATGACCACAACATAATTTTCATCAAATTACTTGCACAGCAACCAAACTTGAAACGTTGGATTTAACTTTCTGTAGAGAGCGTCTTTGACGCTGACACAGTATTTGTCCGACAAACAAAGTGCAACTGTCGTTGTAAAGCAAACGAACAAAATATTATGTGGGCACCGACAAAAAGCGACGCCAAGTCGTTATAGGCGAATTCTACTGCACCACGCATCTGATGCTAATCTGCTGCAAATCCTGCGAAGAAAACGTTTCCCTTTCACAAGGCAACGATGCTGAAAAAGCAGTGCTTAAGCAAAGCAATTCTTGCAAAACGAAAATAATTCGCATCAACACAAGTTTCACACAGCTCCCGCCACACTTGGTGAAACTTTTGTGCCGAACGCAGTTTCAATAAGTATCAGATCACACACACTTCAGCGATACTGTCATTACCTACTGTTATCACCATCTGGTATGACATCTTGATTTCGATTTTAAGAAACTGTCACTTTTTCACACATATACAATTACTCATATCTTCTCTAATTATTTATCAACGCATCACATCACTCTTAATGAAGTTAAGTTCAATTTCGTTCATTGGTTGTTTCGAATTCAATTTGGTTCATTGTTTGTTTCGAAAAAAAAGGATGAAGCTGATTTTACATATCCTGCAGCAACAGCTAACCCCATTCACCCTAATATGAAAGTTACTACCACTGCTGAGGCCACCAGATTAACGGAACACATCGCCACTAGCGCAGGAGAAACAACAGCAAACGGGAAAATGGAAACATTCACTGATACAGATACAGTTGTTGCTCAGATGGGTGAGAATTTTATGCTCAGCGACACGTTTAGTTCAGCACCAAGCTTTGGTTCAACTGATACGACATCTCACGAAATAATAACAAAGGCAGCTATTGAAAGTGCATCATAAGGTTTAACAAATGAGATTAGCTTGTATACAATAGATTACATTGCCAATGGTCGGTCGTTTATTTTTACAGAAGATGAAACTAACGCTGCAAATGATGAACCTAACGCTGCAAACCTTCAAATGGGCCGCGGGTTGGACATAGCCGCTTTAGCTGAATGTGCGCAGATTTAGGTAAATGCGCACAGATTTAGCTAGATGTGCGCATATTTAGCTACATCGGACTGATTTTTCAGTTTTTTTGTGCTAAATCTTTCAGATACAACTTTTTTTACGAACGGCGCCCCATGCGCCACAACGGAACCCACCACCACTACTAATGCAGATAAAACAACAGCAAATGCGGAAATGGACCAAACTGCCACAACGACATATGCGCAGAAACGGTCTCACTACCGCAAATCTTAACTCCCAATCGCAGCCATGTCTGTGTTTGAATAAGAGCTGATGATGCCTACATCGTACGCGAAAAATATACTCTGTAAGATTAAGATCTTAAAGTGTCTGAATCTTTGCTGAGAAAGGATTTCTTTCCATAGACAGTGAAATTGCTACAACAATTGCAGTTATTGCTACGGCTGCTAAGACTGTTAGTGACACTGTTACTTTCGATACAGCATCGATCTTTGCATCAACTGGTATGGCTGGATCTCACGAAACAACAACAAATGCAGCATCTGTTGAAAATGTATCAAACAGCTTAGCTACAGGTATTGAGTTTAATTTGTATACATCAAACTTCTCTACCACAGTTGGTTCGTTTCCAGGGATTGTCAGAACAGCTGAAGAGCATGAAGCTAACGCTGCATAGACTGCAACAACTGCTGACCCCACTACCACTACAGTTAAACGTCTTGGTTATTCTCCAGACACCATTGCCGCAGAAGAAACTACAGATACTGCAATATGGTTCGATTTGCCGTATCAACTATAGCCCTTTTCACTGGCGCCGAGACAGCGTCACAGACGCGTTCACTACAGCCTCGAGCTTTGCCTCATCTGATACGACAGCATCTCATGAAACAACAGCAGCATCTGCCGACTCAAAGAGTTCAGCTGATGACTTTGATTTGCATACAACAGATTGCCATATTACAGACGCGCCTTTGTTTAAGATGAAACTAGCACTGCATATATGGGCGTCGGAAGGGGTGCCTTGTGTGGAATCTATCTTATATCTTCCACATTCACACATTTAAACAAGCATCACTACATCCGCTGATTGCATTCACAACGAATGTAATCTGGTGTTTTGAATGTTTTGTCGTTTATCACAAATTTGTGTGTGTCAAGGCAATTGATATTTTTTGAAGCAACGCGTTAGTTGGTAGATTATGTGCTCTTATTTCGTTGCTCCGGTTTTACAAATCAGATCCGTTTAAATATTTTGGAAACTCTACTGACATCAGCATCACGGATCATGTGACGGTCATATGATCGCCTGTCGCCAAGATAGCGTTAGGGTTCTGTTCAGTGTGTTGTGAAGACAGTCGTTATGGTGAGGTTATGCTGATGGATCTGCTGTGACAGACGACAGTGGTTAATTCGGGGATATCTAACGTGCAAGAATGACAATCTGAATAATAAATAATGTATGTATGAAAATATTCGGAGTCTTGCGGTAGGCTAGTTAACTTGCAAGTAATTCAATTGAGGTGGTGTTGGGTTAACAGTTTTAACACTACTACAGTTGAGTACAGATGTCAGATAACAACACCATACTTTTACTGTTACAGTATGTTAGCGTACAAACGATTAACGCAACTTATTAAATGTGACATGTTGCACATTCACTGTCCTACAGTAGGAAGGGACCGTCCAAAAGTGGCTTAAACGTATGAAGCAAGTAAAATGAGTTGTTTAAACTCTTGTTGTGACACGTTTTGATAAACTATTATTGTTCACAAATGCTTGTGTTGATGTGGGTTGTCTTTCTTTGAATTAGTAATTACTGTACACGATGCCCCTCACCTGTGTGTATGTAAAAAAGATGTTAAGTGCTTTATTGTTTTTGTGGCTGTAGTATGTGAATGATGTGCTAGTAACTAAAAGTGACATAACATGCCTGTGAAATGAGTTTGTATCCTGTAATAAGTAATATTGAATCTTTAATCAGAGTTAGTAATCAGCCCTCACACTTAAATAAGCAAAACTGCATGTTAAAGGCTGAATGTCAAACCACCCAGAAAACTGAATCACTGTTNACTTTTCAGTCTATGGACTTGTGCATAAAAAAGTTGTCAGCACAGAGACCNTAGATTGGTTTAAAGTATTACTTACACCATAATGATCTCTACTGTGACATGTAATGCAACAAGAATGTGTCTACCAACTACTTTGTGTTACGCAGTAGTGCTTGAGAATCTCTGTTGAGTTGATGTGTGTTGCAGTTGACTGCATCGCCTTGAACTACTGAGGCAAGCACAAGAGAAAGATGGAAATTCGGGGCATTAACTAACAGGAAAGCAACCAGCAGCAATAGAGCTCCATCACTGAATTCACTCTACTACTACTAGGTTGCACTACTATTACATAGGATAAGAGAATTACGATAATTCGCTTGTGGTGACTATCACAGTGACTTGTTACTCATGGGCACAATCTAGCGGTGACCATTTATTTTACATGTGGCGCCATCTCCAGGCCGCCACATGTGTAAGTGTATAGCTGATAATGGCCTCACACCATTTAAGATGTATTAAATTGCTAAAGCTAACTGAGCAAATGAAATATACCGTAGTCAATAATGGTGAGCAATAAAATTAGAAACAATTTTTGGCAGCTCTACATGGGAACAAAGAGGGGATAAGATTTCAGGTCTTGGTCTAGCAAATACTAAGGTCTTTCCATACCAAGTGAACCCAAATTGTCATCCCATGCCTGGTGTGGAGAGAAATAACAGCATATATTAAAAAAAGCGGTTACAAATGCCTCCCCCGGAGTTTGAAAATTTCAGCAAAAAGCGTTCTTTTCTTGATTTCGAGTGGGAAAAAATAAATTTCACCACTTTTGGCTCCCCCCCATTGAAAAAATCCTTCCGAAGCCCTTGACTGCATATGTTGCAGCAACAGCAGACGCTAATCCTACTACCGTTGAACGTATTGAAACTGCTGAGGCCAGCACAATAAAGGAACGCAACATCACTAACGCAGGAGCAATAACAGTAAATGCAAGTGTGGAATCATTATTACTCTCTGAAACAACTACAGTTATTGTAACAAACCCTGAAACTTCTGTGAACAGCGACGCGTTTACTACTGCATCGCGCTTTGTTTCAACTGACACGACAACCTATTAACAAACAACAGCAGTCACTACCGAAAGTGCATCAGCCAGTTTTAACTACCGAGATTGATTTCTATCCAAGAGATTCCTGTACCAACGACCCGTCGTGTGTTTTTACAGGGGAGGAAGCTGGTGCTGCATGTGTTGCAACAACGGTAGACGCTAATCCTACTACCTTTGGACATATTACTACTGCTGCGGCCACCACCATAACGGAACTCATCACCACTAACGCAAGAAAAACAACAGCAAATGCGGAAAATGGACTAATTTCCCACAACAATTGCAGTTGTTTTTACAGTTGCTGAGAATTGCAGCGACACTGATACTTTTTATACAACATCGATCTTTGCATCAACTAATACGACAGAATCTACAGAAACAACAGCAAATGCAGCATCTCATGAAAGTCCATCAGAGAACTTAACAACTGAGGCTAATTTATACAAATCAGACTACTGTAATTATCATACGTTCAAATTGATCATTTTTGTTAAAAACCGCACTAACAACAAAAAAACACATCGCATAAGAATGACCTTATTGATGAATTTGTTTTCTCAAGATGTTAGCTCTGATAGCTTTTAAGCAATTGAATACTTACACAGTTACCTCACCTATGAATGTTGTGACTCCTGCTCATCCTCCTACAAAAGGGGGAGCAACAAATGCGTCAATTGCCTCCCCAGTTTTTCTGTTGTCAAGCCCATCAACGTCTCCATGTCATTTCACTTTTTGTTTGTTGTGAGCGTGTGTAAAACTGAACACTTGGAATTTATATTTGTAGATCATCGCAATTACATTTCACTCGTTCTTAAAACTGTTTACTAGAAAATTAGTAGCCATTTCAAGCTTATACAAAGATGAAAATGTAGCTATATATACGTTACTTATTGCTCGATTTTGGCTGCACATGTTTTTTATGCTCGAAAAATTGCGTTAGACTCATTTCTTAGAGCATTACATCTGACACATATTTCCAAGATGTTGACTGTTTTCCCTCATGTACTTGAAAGTTCAAGGACCAAATATATCAAAGCGCAAGAAACAAGGTTTGATGGTTGAATTTGAAATCAATTGGTACAGATGTCAAGTTCTTTTGCTATACAAATCCACCCCTTTGTCGTAGAGGTTTTCATGGCAATGGTCAAAATTGCTGAATGTCTTCCAATTTCCAGTGTTCATATTTCTTCTTCTTAGAATTCACGCAAAGACGATGAATAAGTTCAACTACAACTAAAATCACACATGGTGTTCAAAAAACTGGTTATCATCTTTCAGTCTATTACCTTGGCCAATTGTGTTTGGAAAAAAATTCAAATTTTCCAACCTGCGTGGAAAAAACTAAAAACTTATATTTTACGTTTCATGCAATTATCTTTTTCATATATAAAAATAATATTCATTCCAACAAACAAAAATTTAATGTGTTAGAGTATTCCAGAACATTGTCGAATGGGATTGTGCAGCGTTCATTTCTGAAGAATTCCACAAAAATCACTTGCAACCCCTATTTGAAAATGGCATAAAAAGTTCAAAAAGGAGGTTGTTTGCTTATGCCATAAACAATTCGACGACCACCAGCATCGCAGGAGGTATCAGAGAAAGTTAAGGAAATCGCTGCGCGAAACCCAGAAAAAGTTTGCTAGGTAGCGCGTCAGTGGTGGCGCACATATTGAAAACTCGTCAATTATTATTTAACAAGGTCCACATCGTTTGAATTTTCTTTTTTTAATAAATCTTCCTAACACAAAGCGTTTAAGCCCGTTTACATTTCTACGCAAATATAGAGCTTGTAGTTAATCCGATAAACTATAATTTCAAATGGTTATCCACTGTTGGTTGAAAAACCTGCTCAGTCAAGCTTGAAATTTTCTAAGTTCGAATTAATTCCGGACAGGTTACCACAAGTTCAAAATCGTTTACTTTCGATGATAAACGCATTTGTGATAAAAAATAACTCGCATAAGCATATCTTTATTCATGTAATTGTTTTTATCTAGATGTTAGCCCTGATAACTTTTTAACCAATTGAATACCTGTACAACTACAGCATCCACAACTGTTCCTCCTCCTACAGAAGGGGAAGCAACGAATGCGTCAAGTGCCTCACCAACTTTTCCGTCGCCAAACTCATCACCAACGCCTCCATGTGATTGTTTTTCTTTGTTTGTTCTGAACACACGTAAAACCAAACACTTGGAATTTATATTTGTCGATTACTGTACGTACACTTCACTCGTTCTTGTAACTTCTTATCAGTAATCAGCAGCCATATCAAGCTTATATAATAACGAAAATGCAGTTATAAAAACGCCACGTGTTGTTTGATTTTTAGTGCGCATGCTTTTCTATATGCTCGAAAAACTTACGTCAGATTTGCTCTCGTACAAAATGCACGTGACGAAGAGTTCAGTGGTGTTGAATGTTTTCCCTCTAATATATAAAAGTGCAAGGAACTAGGTTTGATGCTTGAATTTTAATCAATTGGTAAAGATGACAACCACTTTTGTTTCACAAACCTACTTTTTGTCGTGGAGGCTTTCGTGGTAATAGCCAAAATTGAAGAATGTCTTCCAATTTCCCGTGTTCTAATTCTTTTTCTGAGAATTCATCCCAAAGGATAAGTTCACCTGTACCTAAAATCACACAAGGTGTTCCAAAACTGTTTATGATCATTCAATCTATTACCTTGGCCGATTTTGTTTTCAAATAATCTCATGTTTTTCAAGCCTGTGTAGAAAAAAACTGAAGATTTATCTTTCATGTTTCATGCGTTCATTATTTCGTATATAAATGCACAGCAGTATCCATTGCAACAGAAAATAATTTTTGTGTGATACTGTAGAGTATGCTACAACGCAGTCGAATGAGACTTGGACACTTTCAATTATAACGAATTCCATAAAAAAAAAACAGCTTCAATAAATATTCGAATATTACATGAAAAGTCAAAAAATAGTTGATTTGTTAAGACAAAAAGATTTGGATGACCACAAGTATCGCAAGAGATACTAGAGAAAGTTAAGGAAAACGTTGTGCGAAACACCAGAAAAGGTTTGGTGTGCAGCGCGTCAATGGTGGTGCACATATTGAAAACGTTTGAAATTATTTTTTAAGTCGTCAACATTTGATGCTTTAACCTAATTTTTAAGAATAATCTTGGAATTCAAAACAACAAGCGTGTTTGAGATCATTCGTACGCGGATTTTCAGTTACTCAGATATATTACATCTTAAATAATAACACAGTTTTTACTGAACCCCCTGCATATGCAAGCTTGAAGTGTTTGAAATCCAATTTCATATTCCAGATACGTTTTCACAAGTAAAAAATATCCCTTTTATTGAAAAACGCATTTGTACCAAAAATATGTCGCATAAGAATAAACATTTTGATGCATGTGTTTTTCTCCAAATATTTGCCCTGATAGCGTTTCAACCTCTTGAACATCTGCGCAGCTACGTCATTCACAACTGTTCCTGCTACTACTACAGGGAGACCAACAAATCCGACAGGTACATCACCACCCTCTTCAAAGGCAAAACCATCAACGGCGTCACCATAAGATCTGTTTTTTATTGTTCTCGACATACGTAAAACCCAACTCTTGGATTTACAGCTGTTTGTTGTTCTTGTTACATTTTACTCGTTTTTGTAGTCGCTTAGAATATTTACTGTACAGTGGTAGCCGTTTGACGTTTTCATGAAAATGATAACACTGTTATAAGAACTTCACCTTTTGTTTGATTTGTGCTGCACATGTTTTGCAATGCTTGAAAAAAAACGTGTCCCTTTTGGCTTATCAGGCAATGCATTTGACACAAATGTCAAAGATCTTGTCGGTTTCCCTCATATACCTGACAGTAAATGTTCCATAATAAGGTGTTAATATCTGTAGGATGCATGCCTTTTGATTATTCTAATTTGCTGGCGTATGAAACGTCAAATCATGTCTAACTAGCTTGCAATATTTGAATTTACTCAAAACGCTAAAATGTCACTGCAATTTTCTTCATCAGCATGTCCAGTCAACCAAGTATACAGGTCATGCAAACCTTGTCATCTTAACTGCGACGATCTGCTCAGAGAAAAAGTTTGCACTGAAGTTTGTACAGCTGGTTGTGCTTGCAAAGATTTTTATTATTGGAATGGGATTACCTGCGTACCAGGAAACCAATGTCACACAAATGGTAAGTGTACAACCTTCGTAATAAACCTTTGGTCTGATTTGACCAGCACCCACCAAGCAGTGCCACTGAATGCCTGTTGTTCCTGTAGGTTATGTGACTTAGTTGTAAAGAATATCAGCAGATGAATAATGAAAATCAATGTTCAAAAATTATATGCAGTGATTTGGAAAACAGTAGTAAATCTCTCGGGTCTACGTTGTAAAATATTTCGCTTGAATTTGGAAACCACTATGAGCAGATTGGTTGTTCAAACCGTTATTCTTGAACGAATGTCTATCACAGAACGAACAGGGTGCATTTCATTAAGAATTACTTATTCTGTAGAATGGAATTCTCATAGAATTTCTGCTGAAAAGACACTGCGTAATTTTGAAAAACTCTTTCTTTGATAGCAGCTGGTGGTATTGCTAAGCTCAATGCATGAAGATATGTGAATATATACGCTTTTTCTTTTTGAGAAATTTTAGAGTTTTCATACCATACTTGAAGGTTGTCCTAATCAATCTGCTTCCATGAGAATGTGGAAGGATTCTTTCCAGCAGTGGCAGACAGCTTTTAAGAAGTGGAAGTCAAAGCAAAGCTGCTTAAGGCTTTGCTTTATGTATCGCACACTTGGAAATTTTTTCTATGCTTTGAAGCAGTGCTGCAGTTTTGCATTTGCGTGTCTATTGCCACGTAAAGTTCGCTTATGCTTGTACCAATGATGCATTGTGATGAAAATTATGCTTATCAGTAAGGAATATCGGTAGTGAATTGGACGTAAACTGCTTATACACCATTTTTATGACTATTTTATTCCAACCACCTGTAATCATTTCCACTTCACAAGACTATCTGCTTCTGACAACCTATTTTTGCTTTAAGAAGACTTATTTTCGGGAAATGTTCCATTACATCTGTTGGTCCAAATGTGTGGTCTTCAATACTAGATTCCATTAAGGCATGTTAAAGTACTCCTTCAAAAATCTATTTTTAAGAACCTATTAAATGAAAAAGATAAACAATTATGTGTTTACCTAACATTTCACTCTAAACCAGTGTTTCTCAAGTGGGCGGAATCGCCCCTTGGGAGCGATTTTGAATGGCAAGGGGGAAAAATCCAAAGGGGGCGACAGGGGGGCGAAACAACATGAAGGGGGCGAAAATGCTCAACCACTAATCGATCACTGAGTTAACTTAGTTTCGTGCATTTTTTTACTATGATATAATCATTGGAGGTAGTTGCTACAGCAATTTATCTGTTAAATTTTTACTCTGGATCGTCTATGTGCCCGGTTACAGCCTGGATAAGTCAGGGCTGCGAAGCCGTCGTAAAAATGGCACAGCTCCGGCTCCGACTCCGGAGATGTTGGTTTTCATGAGTGTTGCTCTAGTTCGGAGCTCTCTTTTTTCATGGCTCCGACTTCTGGTCGTTTTCACCCATTAATATTTTATTGACTTGGTGTGCCTCAAGTTGAATAGAAAATGAATTAAATCAAGTTCCCAAACCTAAGAAAATACACCAAACCTTTTTGAGTAATTTAATCTAGCAATGTTGTACAAGCAGCGCTCTTATCGTGAGGAAATCAGCGAAAAAACAGCAATCACCTATTCAGACGATTCCGAGAACAGCCTCTAGCAGAAACGTAACTCAAGATAACGAAAATATAAACAATTTCTGGAAAGGCAATCGCCGGTTTTTCCGTCAATGCCTGAGAATCTTTTATTAATTCTTACTACCAGAATCAAGAAAATGGCTGTTTGGAAAACTACATTTGTGTCAGAGCATTTAAAAGCAGACCAGTCNCAAGTGACCAGGTGTTTTGCACTCGTTGCATGCTTTGCCTGTTGCAGCCTTGGCGATTCCAGTTAACAGCGCTGCCCCGGCAAACCATGCAAAGATTGCAAAACACATAGTCGACTCTCATGTGCTCTTTTAAACACGTACACATTTGCATTGACACAAATGCGAAGATTGTTTAAAAGCCCTTTGTTCACAGAAAAAGTATGAGAAGAAATTAACATTTCACTTTTTAAAAATAGCTGAAAATTTCTGATTTCTTGTCTTTTGCACTCAAAATAAGCAGTGATGAGTCGCAAGTAAAGTACAATTTAACACGCCAAGCTTAGGAGAAAATAAGACTGATGGTTATCGTTCTGAAATCAGATTTTTTCCACAGATGAAAACTTCAAGAAAAGTCCACATTTGTTTACATTGATTTTTATACCTGTCTGATAATGTACTGGCATGCAAAGCAATGCTAGTTTGCTACCAATTATCTATAACTTTCATGTTACACTACTGCTTGTAAACGTAATGTTTCCTAGTAAACTTTGAAAAATAATCTGGGAAACCTTGCTAGTAAGCCTAATGGTTTCTAATAAAGATTCCTACTTTACAATGGCGTGCCGTGCACTTTACGCTTAAATCTGCAATGGTATCATATCTATCATACTCCCTGCTAGCAGCATGACTACACAGCTACAGAAGCTTCGGATATTTTATTATATACCTATTCATTATAGTTCAATTCTTTTTAGATCGTTACACTACTCTACAGACCCAGTTTGATAATTCTGACTAGAAAGCAAGATGCTGTGGTAGTTACGTTTTTTACTTCTACAACAGTGGTTCGCAACCATTTCGCTGAAGGGAGCCAAATCCAGACCTAGAATTTTGTTAGAGGGCCGCACTAAAAATTTTTTCCACATGTCAATTGTTGCGTTTTGTTTTATTGCACTAACGAAGACTGTTACACAAAATATTAGAGGTGTTACTGAAAGACTGCCTATCGAAAGGAGTCCTTCTCCAGCAAAGAATCAGACACCAAGCTCTTACAGAGTATATACTGTATTTCGCCTAAGCAGTAGGCATCATAAGCTCTTAATCAAATAGATTGTTACAAAAGGATTGCTAAAAGCGGCACAAAGGATGCTTTGAAGCTTGCATGTGGCTCTTAGAACAGTGTGAGAACCATTGTTCAGCAAGTAACACCACGCCTGTCACCTACGATGTCACAGCCTTAGCGATTATTAAACCAAAGAAACATCAAAGGGTTGCACATCCTTTGTTGCAGTCTAGTGTCGTAGCTCGCAACAATCTCGTTTAGTGTGCTATAAAGAGCACACGTAAGTCTATTTGGCAAAATCGTTAGTATCTAGGAAGGGGCCCGGAGCAGGAGCTACCTCTCAAATTGCCATAACTTCAGCTCCGGCTGCTGGTTTTTATTTTGAACTCCTGCTCCGGGCAAAATGCCCAGCTCCGGCGCTCCGGCCCCGTAGCCCTGGATTACGACGTATTTTCACAAGAATTCTGAACGCAATATCAGCGTCATAATACAATTGCTTAGTTCAGCTATTTAATGGCTGGGTTCAGCTATTTAATACGTTCTTTAAATAAAATAATTTAAATTTACAAACTTGTGTTTGCTTTATCAGGCTTGGGGGGCGAAAACGACGTGTCGAGAGTGAAAAGGGGGCGATGGAATAAAAAAGTTTGAGAAACACTGCTCTATATCTCGACCGCGCCTCATGCAAACGTAACAAAAATCGGCATTTATCAAGCCTCTGCCTCTCAAAGCAAATACCTCAAAAGCAATGCTATTCAATCATGAATCATAGTAGCAAGTATCATTACTCAAACACTGTTTGAGACAAGAGAAGATTGATCCAATAACTCAGTGCGCAATTGATCATTGTGTACAAAACCAAAGTAATGAAGCCGTTACATTCGTTAACAAGTTGAAAAGACGTTTTGGTTATGCAGTAATTTCGGCAGACTGTTGAAAATAAGGTAAGGTTTGTTTTGTATTGGTTTGGTTTGTTGCTGGTAGCGTTGTAACATATGCGTTTCCCATAACATTTCGATTTGATTAGCAATGGGAGTTTAGTGATATCTAAATATATCTTAGAAAAACAGAGCAACATGCGCAGCTTTCCCATTGCAATGCATCTACTGTAGTTTAGACTCGCAGGCGGGTTTCATTTTGAAGCTCGAAATCGGCCCCAACCGGAACACTGCCCAAACGTGACATATAATTTTAAAGCCTGGTTTAGGATTCCTATTAGGCCCGAAAGTCAAATATCCCGAGTGATTCAAGCTATGTGTAACTGCGGGGACTTGACTAAATATCTGATCAAGCTCCTGCAGAAAATATTGTCTGTTTTTCAATGAAATTACATACTGTAATGCTGAAACTATTGCTTGTTTGTTGTTGTTTATCGCCGTGGGAACTCTGATGTATGTTTACAGAGGCACTCAGTTTTTATGAACAATCTTCGAACAAGAGCAAAATTTTTTCTTATTATTTACCATTTTCAAAAAGTGAAGAGATAATCTCACAAACGCGTCGAATTTAATTGCACCGCAATATATTAACTTTTAACAGATGGTGTTCACACCAGTTCTTGAAACGACTGCTTCGATTATAATAACATATTTTGTGAAACACCTGCTTTACGCCCATTAGTAAGCATTGCAGTTCATGACTTACTGCATACTGCGTATTTAAGAAATGAGAGCAAACCAGTAACTGACGAACCCTAGTTTGAATATGATGGTGTGGTTGTTTCGGAAAAATTTGAACCCAGTGTGCCGTTAGTGATGAGAGATGACAAAATCATTTTCGACTCAAATTTTTGTGGTGTATCTGACGCGTAAGGTGAAGACGTTGTGTGATATCACGTACATTCGTCACAAATGAACAGAAAAGTCTCAACCATAAACAGACCAGCTGAGTCACAACGATTAGACCTATGTGTCATTGTCCGTTCGACGGTGGGTTTCTTGAAACTCTGTCATAAAAAGAACCTACCTCATTCACGAAATGCAGATCACATTTCACCAATGATCTTCTCAATTTCGATTCTACAGCAAAAAAAACAAACAAAAACACGCAGATGTGTTCACCCACTGCGCTCGAATGCTTGTTTTAATGCTACAAGATGAGTATCAACAAAAAAAACATTTTGCTCCTGTTTCGAAACTTCAGCTGAGATTAAGCTAGGACAATAATACTTAAGTCACAGCAGTCACCTACACAAGCGAATCACTATCACAATGTATTTGCACAAGAAACCTAGTATCATGTCTAGCGTATCTTCAAGTCCGCGCAGCCAGTAAAGACATTACTAACGAATGTTGACATTGAAACATTTTTAGAGGAACTACGTACTGTTTCTAAAGACGATGCGTGAGAGCACCTCAGTTAAGCCAAATAAGAGTTGACTTTCACAGAACCCCTCACCAGACCTGCTAGTGGTGTACGTTTCGACCACAACAGCTATTTTAGCACTTCTGATTGACAAGAATACCTCCGCACTTGCGTGCTCCCTCTCAGGTGAACGTGACGTGAATACCAGTGCGTAACCCGAGCAGTGAAAAAGTGCAGAGGAGTCAACACAAGGCTAAGTCTCGGCAGCAATTGAAACTGGTACAATTCCGTAAAATCAAGTAAATTGAATTGATTTTGGTTAGAAATATTTAGTGTACACTTTTACTGGGCAACAATTACAGGCTCTTGCTTCGTAGCAGGATGTTTGAGGAATCTCCTGCCTGGTTCTGCTTCCATCGTCTTGCAATGATTCAAGCTTGTACTCATCATTCAGCTATAATAGTAAAGTCACAGCAGTGACCATCACCACGCGAATCAATCGCAATTTATTGCGTAAGGAAATAAAGCTCTCCACAATGTGCACATACTTCTCGAATAAGCCCAGATCTTTTTCAAGTCTTGCCTGTACTGTTGCAACGTGGATAAATCCTGAGAGCATTTTCAGGGCAGGCTGGTATTACCCGGACGCCATCGCATTGCTCCTTATAGTGCCCGCAGAGCCATATCAGCCGTACTCCATACCCCCCAATTGGGGGGGCACGCTGTCACAGAGGCCCAAAATTCAGCTGTTGCAGGGGCTCAAAATTCAGTCCCATCACCACTTAGCCCACAAAGAAAGCTTCGACCCTCTAAATTGAAATATGAAGCACTAGAACTCAGTGAAGTTGAGGACTTTTTGAAAGAAAAGTGCTTATANATTACAGTTAANTTGGTTCCCTTTGAAAGCAAGGTGTTCACACATTACAACTGCTGTTGGGGGCCCCTTTGAAAGCAAAGNAGCCTACTTATACATTACAGTTGGGCCCNTTCGAAAGCGCAAGGTGCTTTACACATTACAATTGCTATTGTGGGCCTCTATGAAAGCGTAGGACTTACATGTTACAGTTGATATTTTGGGCCCTTTGAAAGTAGAATAGGCCTACTTACAGAATGCAGTTGCTGTTGGGGGCCCTTGCAATGCAGAGTAGGCCTACCTGCACGTTACAGTTGTTGTTGGGGGCTCCTTTCGAAGCAGAGTAGCCTACTTACACATAGCAGTTGCTCTTGGGGCCTCTTTAAACGCAGAGTAGTGAATTAAGATGTGGTTCGGAAAATATTATATGAGCGGATAATAAACTTTTCACCAAAAGTGAGGAATATTTACGCACGAAATACCTTGAGAGGGGCCCGAAGCAAGTGCTGCGCTTGCCTTCCAACACATCGCTGTATACAACCGTGACCATAAGCGTACGGCGTGGAGATGCGGTCGCATCCCCAACGCTGAAAAATTGGCAATTATTCGGGCAAAAATTTTGAACATTTGGGCAAAGTATGCAGCTTCATTCACATATAGGTAAGTGCCTATTTTCCCAACTAAGACAAAATGATGACCAAACCAACGGCAAAATAATGGCCAAAACAACAAAATAATCCAAGACTATTTTGCCGTCCTTTTTTGTCCCTGATGGCAAAATAGGCACTGCTTTTGAATGAACTGGAATCATGAACAGCAATTTTTGGGAGATTTTATTGCAATTAGCTAACATTTTTCAACACAATAAATACAGTATTAGCCTACCATTGTTTACATGTGGCTATGCAGAATTTTGATTGCTAGTTGAGGGTGTACGGCTTTGAACCCTGGTAATTGATAAATAGGCATGCAGACACCTTGATTTGTTTACAATGGTACGATTTAGTCTTAATGTTAAGATTTGCTGTTTATGCGTTATTTGGAAACACAAGAGCAAATTTGGGCAAACATTTTTTGCATCCCCAAACACACGCACTCCCGCACACCTATCACCGTGACAAAGATCTTATACGAGGATATGAAACCGATGGAACACGTTCTGCTTTATCAGATATGCGTAGTTTCTCAGCTGATGTGCGCATGTAAACACTGTTATATAAAGTTACCTTTATATTATTGAACACATTAAAGTTGCTGATGTTTTTAGTTTTAGTTGCTGATGAATTTATCACTTCAAAAAACGCAGATTTAAGGTGATTTTTCATAATTAAACCTACACACCCAGGTCGACTAAAAAAACAGATCCGGGTGGAAAAAAACTCAATGGGAGCCCTGGTCACATGCGGCAAAACGCCCACGTAGGCCTTAGTCTATATTTGTAAACATTAATAGGCGAGTTGAGATGCAAAATGTTATTAATCGAAACATGTGCCATGCATCAGGAGATCAACAAGTCCAAACATCAGCGAGGTTTAAGCATGCGTATTTTGGCCAGTGAAAAGCCCAAAGCGCACGCTTTACACTACAGCATATTTCACTTAAGCTTATGGTAAAGTTTATCAATTTGCGCTAATGTAAGAAAACGTTCATCGCGGCGTACATGCTTTGACTGACCTCATGTTTGCTGCTTTGGTAATATTGTTTTCTTAGCTGAACGATAGAATTGATTCTGATTTCCTGCAAATATTTTTTGTATTTGCATTTTATTACGACGTCTCTAAAAATAGCCGTCAATTAAATGACAATGATTTACGACCCAATTCCTTTTGTTAAGCTTGTTCAAAAAACTTTAGTTGAAAACTACGAGAAATATTTATAAATAATTTGCACAATCTGCAAATGCTCTTCATGTTGTGAATTAAATATAAACTTTCAGAAATGTCTAGGCCCTCTACACAAAAATTAAGAAGCCCAATGGAAGAATTTCTGGCAACGATTCTGCCCAGGCCCGCAGACAGGGGGGAAATTCGGAGGAGGTTATCCCCCAAGTATTTTTTATGCCTCTCAGATTTCGTTGTGGTCAAAAAAATTTGTTTTAAACATACGATAAAAACAACTATATTTCCCCTTAAAAATGTATCTTCCCCCAAACCTTAAAACCTGGCTACGGGCCTGCTTCTGCCAAAATTGTGTCTGCAATTAGAATATTTTGTTTTGAAGGCCATTCGGCCTCGAGATGTAGCATTACGTCGAAAAAGTTTTTTTGGAAATCACCATTAGGGGGCCCCTGTAAGCATTTTGGGGGGGCAGAGTTGGGCTTCTACGGCACTGAGTGCCCGTTATCAATGATCTTAGACTTATGCATCTGAGAAAGCGCGTACCGATCTTCTTTTCATTCTAATTGCCAAAGACACTGCTCGCTTTGTGCTAGATTCTCGAACATTACCTGTCAGACGGACATGGTTTACATTTCAAGTTTGTCCAAAGGATCACACTGCAGGTCCTACTATAGAGCAGCAAAGCATTGTCTTAACGGCGTATGGATCGCCAGTTCTACCTCCTCTCTTCCAAGTACTAAAATGCGCCAGGAACATCAACGCCAATCATTAGGCAGACTTTCGTTTCATCTAAAGCAGTGCTTTGCAACATTTGAAAAGACCGTTCACACTCTTCTCTTCCACAAAAGTTTCATTCGCACAACCAAGTAGACGTGTTGTAAAATAAGCTTAAAATCAGATTAGTCGCTGAGAAACACTGTTAGAATTTCAGTTTAACTGACTAAAATAACGAATACCAACTGTGAACTGTAAGTATGAAAATATGTTAGAAATATCAGCATTTGTTGATTCAAAACATCCATTGAAGACTTGGCTGTTGCTGAAAATTTCTTGAAATTTCAGACCATACACATCGGCACATGTCTTGTTGCAACGTTGCCCACATTAGGCCATCTTGTATCCCTCTAAGAAGACCCCTGGTCTTGCTATCAACCAGGGCGCTCAACTCTTTTTTGGTCAAGTAGGTGGTTGGATTTTGCACAAGATCTTCGAACGTTTGGATTACCAGGTCTTGTTAGAGCCACCAAGGGAGAGCTCTTACACAGAATTCAGAGTGTTTTACACTGCTAAGAAATGCTTATCGACATTGGTGATTTTTTAGATTTGTGCCCAAAAGCCCCAGTGGAAGCCGAAAGGATTCAAATTCCACACTTTGTTATAATTCTGTTGCCTTCTGACTGGGAAAGTCAGCTTCAAAAAATAACCAATGAGAATGTGCATGCGGGAGCTGGAAATTTTCATGATTATTGGCTTACTCCAGCTTCTGTTTTGTTGCTTCCTATGCACGCGTGAACATGAAAGTCTATAGCAGTGCTTTTCAACCTCTGAGATGATACGCACTGGTGCAGATGAGAAAACCCTCTGGTGCGAATGACACACAAGCTACGAGTGAGAATCGCCTAAGTTGTATTAGCAAGCAAAGCGCCTGAGGCATTTTCGATAATTTGCTTTTTGGGCGAAAACATTCTTTTGTGCAGCGTGACCCTCTATGGTCATTTGCTCATCAACACATTTCCTGAAGCCAGCCGTTCAATAATTTAGTGTCCGTTGTGCTTTTCTACTTTTGTGTGGGGCCAGCCTTATGGCCACAGTTTGTGTTTGGGAATACAATTCGCGTGCTTGCTCTAACTCTTGTTTTAGCTTTCCACAATTTCATCGATCCGCCTTTGCTCGCAATTTTCCGGACTAAAGATGCGAAAAATACGTGAAATCCATTTCCTAGCAAAACAACTCGCTGTTTGATTCGACTGCGTCGTCTTCGTGGAGACTCGTTATTGGAACATCTGTGGAAAAGAGAAAATGAAAAGGCACAGAGATAATAAAGAGCCCGGAACACAAAAACAAGTCGGTTTCATTGTTCAAACGGCAAACACGACAATTCGTTGAACAGCAGCGACAATTCCAGCAATTAACAGTGGCACTCACTGATCAATATGATCAGTATATCGTATTATCATCACTAAAAGTTGCTCATGGCCTTACATCAGCGTGGAAGCCATTTACTTTGGCAGAAAGCGTTGTAAACACTGCTTGGAAAGAACACAGGAAATTCATGGATGGTCCTGTGCTGCGACCGAACTGCACAAGCTAGTCTTGTCCGATAATTCCATGCAATGAGAATGTACGATAATTGCTGCACCACTGAAGGAATATTTCTAGCGAAGGGTCATCAATGAATTTCCCATGCCATCTCCAGGAAGGGTTTGCAACGCTTTCGGCCAGAGTAAATGGCTTCCAAGCTGACGTAAGGACATGAGCAAGTTTGAGTGATGACAATTTGATATATTGATCAGGGGATGCCATTGTCAATTGCTGGAATTGTCGCTGCTGTTCAACAAATTGTCGTGTTTGCCTTTTGTAGAATGAAACCAACTTTTTGCGTGTTCTAGGTGTTTATTTTCTCTGCACTTTTTCATTTTCTCTTTTCCACAGATGGTCCAATATCAAATCTCCACGAAGATGCGGCAGTCGAATCAAACAGCAATTTGTTTTGCTAGGAAATGGATTTCACGTATTTTTCACATCTTCGGTCCTGAAAATTGCGAGCAAAGGCGTAACTGTAGTCTCAAACACAAGCTGTGACCAAAAGGCTGGCTTCACACAAAAGCGGAAAAGCACAACCTGACGCTAATTACTAACGGCTAGCTTCAGGCAACGTGGTGATGAGCAAATAACCACAGCGGGTCGCACTGCATTTGTTTGTTTTTGACCAGCCTGTGATTCGTTGCTGGTAGATCTGGAATTCGACTGTCGGCCCGGTCTTACCAAAACTTTGTAAATTAGCGCTGTAGCCTTCTCACCAGGCGCACGGTATGCAGAAGAGCTGCAGAGACTATCGGAATGCGAAACAAACCACGTCTACTCAGTTGTGGTGCTGCAAGAACCCTTTAGATACAAAGCGCCATCAAAACACCATATGAAATCAAAAAGACAATATTTTTGATATGAAATGAAAAAGATACCATATTTTGATATGAAATCAAAATGACATTATTTCTTCCGCAGCACACATTGAGCTTTCAATCCTCAACGATACGCAGAGAGAATTCGTTCAGACTCAGCTTTGCAGAAATGTTTGAGATATTCCGAATCAAGAAAACACTTAAAAGCATAAATGTTTTCGCCGAAAAGACATGTTATCGAAAGTGCCTCAGGCGCTGTGCTTTCTAATGCTAATACTTCTTTGGCGATTCTCACCAGCAGCGTGTGTGTCATTCGCACCACAAAGTTTTCTCGTCCGCGCCTCTATCCCTCGTACTAAGATAAAGGCAGAATTTTAGGGTAAAATCAACTGTTGTTTGCTGCCCGTCAGCGATATAATCCACAATTCATGCTGCCCGTTCTAGTAAATAGGTTCCCCACCCCTGATCTACATCTTACGGGCTAAGTTTCGGGTTTCGATACATTGACAAGGTGATCTATTCAACAATTGAATAAAACGCAAAAGACAGGAGACACACACGTCAACATTCCCGCACAAGCAACAACAGCCAGCAATCACCAGTGGCTAGAACAAAGGCTATCTGCATGAATGCGAAAAAAACTAGCTAGCATTTTCAGAAACGATGAGCAAGAAAGAGACGAATAACGACGCTGTATCAGAAAAAGCAGCTAGTGAGCACCCTGTTGATAAGTACAATTCACTGAAAAGAGAACATAAATTTAAGCGGACAAAGACAACTGTCCACAACAACAAAACTGAAAAGTACTTAAGTGGCCCCCGACTATCTTAGCCTTGTAGTAAAAGAAAGCTCATGTTGCTACTCCTCGAAAAATGTGCATTCCAAAATGTGAAACGCACTGCACAGATGTTGCTTTCAGAAGGCAACATCTTCACTTCTTACGTTCAGTGCCCCTAGCAAACTCTGATCGCATGAGGTCGCCGAGGAGCTTTGATCCAGGAAGCCAGGTAATGTCAATGAATTGAATATCGGTAATGGATATTATGTCGCTTGGAAAACGGCACTCATGAAGCTGCCGTTGACTTGCCACCATGGCAGCATTCACCACAAAATTCTCCGACAATCCGCAACGTTGACTCAGCATCAGAAGAGTAACAAGGCTTTCAATTTGTGAGTGTTTGATTCTGATGTTCAAGATGGTTTTGTATTCCTTCATCGTCAACAAATACGAAACATAATTTTCTTTCGTATTAAATTCTTGTTACCAAATTCGAGGGGTTGGAAAGGTCGGCATTTTCATGGAACAAACAGCGACTGCTTTTGCAGAAATTGTTTATATTATCGTTGTTGTGAGTTACGTTTCTGCTAGTAAGTGTTATCTGAATCGTCTGAACCTGCGATTGTTGTTTTTTTCGCTGATTTCGTCATGGTAAGAGCGCTGCTTGTAAAAAGCTACTAGATTGAATTACTCAAATCGGTTTGGTATATTCTCTTAGTTTTGTGTACTTGTTTTAATTCATTTTCCATTCNACTTGAGGCAAAACAAGACGATTGAAAATATTAATGTGTGAAAACGACCAGAAGCCGGAGCTGGAGCCGGAAACGGAGCCATGAAAAAAGAGAGACCCGGAGCCGGAGCGACTCATAAAAACCAAGAGTTCCGGAGCCGGAGCTGTGTCATTTTCACGATGGCTCCTCAGCCCTGATTAAAACTGCTTCTTTTTGTAGATGCTTTGCGGTTTTACGGAGATACATCAATTTGGAGAAACTTA
>JGI24159J19872_10001813_pt1 | contig 24352 bp, 13 predicted proteins | sample Ectturendosymbi4_FD_19872 | JGI IMG/M metagenome (IMG submission 19872)
CAGTCACAAAAATCCGCACCCCCAACCAAAAAATTTTTTTCGAGTGCAATCTGCTAGACTGGCTGATCTGTTTGAGCCCTTACAGCTCTCTAGCGCAATCAGCGGAGGAGCTAGGGCGTTGGTAAGGCAACCGAAAACTGCTGTTTTTTAGGCCGAAATTGAAGTATGAATATATCGTACGCCGGTTCTCAAAGTGTTAAGTTGCATGTGTGGTGAAATTATGTCCTGCATAAGCCTCTGTTAATTAATTTTTTTATGAAAGAAAACTGTTCAGATGTTTATTACACAATTTTTTTCACGTTAAAATCCTAGTTATTTTTAATTGCATTATTTGCAAACACGTTCTGTGTTTTGCTCCATTGGGTAACTAAGATTTAAGCATTCTAACTAGGAAGAAGCGATAGCAAAAACATCATGTTTGATTTCTAGTTATACAGATGAATCCGGTTAATCTTATAGTCAATATGCTGCGCTTTGTTATGTGCATAACTAGAATACATATGCAATTATCCACATTGGACAAACATTTGCAAGTTTTCCACCTAACTCTACATCTATCCGCATGCTTGCTATCTGACACCTATATCGGGTAGCTTGACACTGAACATGAAAATTTTGAGAACTGTAGGACATTAAAAATTTTGGGGATTGGCAGATTTTCAGCACCAATTAGGCACATGGCGTATTTTCTCCCTTTGAAAATAATTGCTAAAAATTTGTAATGCATCTCAAAAAAGTAGAAAGAAGATTCAAATCGTTGTTTTATTGTCACAAAACAACATCCATTTGTATGGATACCCAAATTGGCTGATTTTCCCATTTTGGTAGGTGGATTTTGGTAAAGACCACAAAGTCATTTTATTGGGTCATGTGGTTTCAGCCGTAACTAATTCATCCGTTTTTTAAAAACGAACAAAACAAACTCGACAAAAATCTGCTTTTTATAAGCCCTTAAGTACTCTTTCATGCAAGGTTTCTTAACCTGGAGTGCTAGCACCCCCCAGGGGTGCCGAAATCAATTTCAGGGGTGCTAAGGAAGGTCACCTACATGGCAGTCAAAGGTTTGTCCATGGGCTTTCCTTTATTTTCTTATTGTTTTTGTTAATGCTACTTCCATAATTGCTGTTTNTGTTTTGGAGAATGAACTNAGCATATGATCAAGATGTACTGCACTTGTCTTCACGTTATCCTTATAGTAACCAGGTGTTAGACCATTGGTAGGGGGTGCTGGACTGCTTAGGCGTGACCGAAAGGGGTGCTGATGTAGAAAAAGGTAAAGAAATGCTGCTCTAATGCAATGGTTGAAGAGTTATTATGGAAATTCAATCCAACGACCATGAAACCATTGCAGTGGCTTTTGGGATTTTGAGGTTGACTCTCGTAAAACATAAAATTGTGACATAATACAGGAATATAAAGACTTTAAACCATTGAATACTAGAGTGATATAAATCAACATATTTTAATAAAATGTGCCCATTGTTGCATATTAGATCTCCACAAAGCTGAAAAAATGATTCATAAAAACATGCTCTTACTAAACCTGCTTGCCACCTACCACCTCTTCCAAACTCGGCCTCAACAGACATAAAATGAATAATCTACATTGAATTCAAAATAATACTTCACAAAACACATCATCCTTTCTGATAACCTGTCTGCAACACCAAATACACTCTTGCAACTAAAACCTGCTCATAAGAACAAAAACTCCTTACAACAAAGCAAATTGCCTCTCACCAGGCCAAGAGCAAAAGTAACACTCGACAGACACATCAACTCAGGATGAAAGAAGAGAACAACACTCTACTAGATACTAGACACATGCCGTGTTAAGGAAGAACAGCAAGGTGCTCGGGTATACCAGAATGTACTTACATGACCAAAAGCTTTAGTGTGGAACTTTTAGCAAAGAAAAAAAGAAGTATGTTCTGGAACATACATTGTGTTTGAACAGCTCTTTAGTACAATCATCAACAGAGATATTCCTGTGCAAAGACATGTGCAAACTGCTGGTTATTAGCTCAAAATTGCCCGGAAGCTAAGGTGTCAGCCAGATAATTTTCTTCACATATGAATTCCTTTGGTTTGGGATTCCATATTGCTATTTGATATAGCAGTGTATGTGTTTAACTGATATGCTTGCGTGTTGGAAGTAATTTTTCCAGGAAGGCCACTAGGGGAATTTTCCAAAATTTTGGGAGACAAAAGTGGTGATATTTGTTTTTTCCCATTCGAAATCAAGAAAACTAGCTTTTTTGCTGAAATTTTCAAAATCCAGGGCACCCATGGCTTCCTCTTCTGACTCCCATGCTGATATGCAATTATGCAGAGTCATCTGTTATTGTTTTTTGAAAGTGTGGCCAAGTTAAAGATGTTTTAATTATTACACATCAAGAAGAGACCACAGAATATTTTTCCATGTTCTAAAATTGCATTATACTTTGCGAAGCTTTTTTCTAGAGTTATGCTATGTTTGCATATATTATGATCAGCGAATTTTTATTTTTAATGAGAGTATTTCAACATGTTTTGTGGTTTGCACCAGTGAATCTCTGACAGGGTGGATGGTTTTAAATCAAGCAATAAAGATAAAAAAACAAGCAAAAAATCATGTTGTTTTAGAGCTATTAGTGATTTCTATGACACATTTAATTAGCATTCTAATAGGTTTTCACATATGCAGTATTAGTATAGAAGGCAGAGAGTTTTTATGATGACACATGTTAAAACCACTTGAAGTTTTATCAATCATAGGAACTGTGAGATCACAGATTCTATGTCATTTAACTGCAAAAGTGACATATGGTTTGAAATCACAAGAGCTTGACTGATAAGTTTTTTTGGACCGATGTCGATGTTTTTCATTTTTCATTGCCTATATCCGATGCCGATACTGATATTTTTCTATTACTCAAGCAGTATCTATTTTGGCTAATGAGGCAAAATAAACATCCTGGAGCTATTTTGCCTACAGTCAAACATTTTAAATCTGCAGCTGAAAGACATTGCAGTGCATTTTTCTCTTCAGGCCACATAAATAAAGAAAATAATTTCACAAGTTACAATTATTTCACGAGGGAAAATATACACTCCTGTTTTGCCTTGTGACGCAAAATATATATTCCTGGAGCTATTTTGCCACCAGCCAAACATGATTGGCTGAACTGGTCACATGACAAGTTTGACAGCATAACTGTCTCAGTTGGCTGTGACATCTGTAAATGGGTCAGTCTGATAGACAAGTAATGTTGTGCTTTCAGTGCTGGCAAGCTGTTAGCAGCTCTTGCTTGCATTGTGTGAACTCTAGGCTAAACCTAAACCCTTGTTTCTGTGCACTGCGCTTGTCATGTGATCATCTCTACCAGCTGTCTTTGACTAAAGGCCAAATGTATTCTAAAAGGATGATTTAATCCGTTGTGCCCACTGCAGTCCATAGAAATTTATGGAACTCACATTAGTCTAACTCTATATCAAAAAATGCACAAACAGCAAACATGTGTTACGTATAAGTGGACTTACTGCTTGTGTAGACATATGTGCCTATGCTCAGATGTCATAAGTAAAAACAATGTTCGATGCATAACCATCACTTCACTGCGATGAAGAACTGTACAACATTGAATTCTGCACAAGTCTGGGTCCTGCTCGCTGTGATGTAGAAACTTTTTTGATGCGTGCTGAACGCAAACTGACTGTCTAACCTTGAGAGACTTTGATAAAACAGCCAACCAACACAAAAGCACATAACCTAGTTTGTTCGCAGACAATCATCTGCTTACCGCGCCAAACCTACAAGCGGATGTAACATCATAGAGCGTTTTGTGGGGGCTGTTGCACATCAGTCTGATTATTATGCATGAAGGCCCTGTGCGCTAGGAACAGGACAGTGCATTTGTGTTAATCAATCAGGGTCAGAGATGAAGTAGTAACTTGGGTTTCCGAATGCTCCATGCGTAGCAACAGCATAACACTTTTGTAAAGAAATATTGCTGATATATATCGGCAGAATTTTGCTGATACGATACATTGGCAACATCGTCATATCGGTTGATATATATCGGTGTGCCGATACATCGGTCGAGTTCTAGAAATGACTAACCCTTGCAGATTTAGAAGTCATAACTGTTAGAATGCCACAAGTTCAAAAGTGTAGCCTAGTATAAAGTGAAAGTTGTATATAATTTCAATCAAATGAAAGCTATTGACTGTAAACATAGTTATAGAACATATTTTTGATTCATGAAACAGGTGTATTATCATTATTATAGGTTTTTAACATTTTATGCAATGTATGCCGTCAGTGTCAATGAAAGTGGTCAACTGGCGATTTCAGTATTGGCATTTGAATAAATATTTGATGTAGTACACTGGTATTGGTGTTATGAACTTATTTGCATTAAGGGATATTGCATAAGCGCAAGAAAGTTTGAATGAAAGTTTAGCTATTTATGGTCAGGGTTGATTGATTTAAATCATTTCATTTAAATGAAATCATATGCAGTTTTGAAACTTTCTGTGATTTGTATGATGCATTTAATTGGTATTCTAAACGGTTTTATTTATTGTTAAAGAAGGCAAAAACTTCTTATAGCAATTAAAGTTTTTTCAATCATAACATATGTAAACTGTGAGGTCTTAGATTCAATGTCAACTACCGCATTTATTCGAGTATAAGCAGCATTTTTTGTACGAAAAATTTACCCAAAAAGTCAGGTACAACTTATACACGAGGTGCGACATGCACATGTATGCTACTTCTGTGCATGTGTTATCTAGATGGCGCTTTGCATCTTAATGTGTGTGCTGTGCATGCATGCACATTTGATGACAATCGCAAGAAAATGCAAAGGCAAACTATGAGGTGTGTTGTTAATCATAGACACAAGGCACTTTAGTTGCAAACCTTTGAGGACAGCGAATGCAGTGACTTTGATGGCTTTTGAGTTTTGGTTATGTGACTTTGATGAATAAATGTTTTTTAAAAATTTTTTTACTGTTTGATCAGGTCAAATATGGAGGTGCAACTTATACTCGAATAGATATGGTAACTGGAGAAATGATGTGGACTGAAATCACTAACCTTTGCAGACTCAAGAAGTCAAAACTATAAGAATACACAAAGTTTGAAAGTGAGCTCAGGGCCAGATGAAGTGGGCCATGAAGGCCTGTAACTACTCCAGTTATGAAGTCACTCACAGAAAGTCAAAACCAAAAAATTTTTTTTCATTGTAGACTCAAAGGCTTGTCGAGTCTTTTGAGGGTTTGAACAGCTGTCTAGCATAACCATTGGCTGAGTTATGCCTTCGCAGTGACAATGACAAAATCTGAGATAGTGGATTGACTTTTCCATTTTTTTGGTTCATTTGACACAGAATGACCCCTAAGCATTCAAGGGTTAGTGAAAAACACATCAATGATTCTGATTGCGTATTAAGAAGGGGATTTGCAGCCTCTGGATATGACATGAATTTTCAGTTACAACTTCAACCTGATGCTGTTTCTTCTATAATTCCTGAACCAAAAAAAAGAAAGCTACAGAGAAGATCTACTGCTTGGGAAAAAGTAATCCTAACCACATTTTTATCTCTGATTTTACGGAATATGTGAACGACCAGCCGTGGATGCCTGCCATAGGCCCCCCTCCCCTATCAGCTTGTGAGAAACAGATTAGTAGGGATGAAGTGGTGTGCCATCATGCTTCAAGATTCAACACCCCCTGCCTATTTTGATGCCCTTCCTTCTTATGGCTTGGGTGCACAAAAGCAAGCAAAACTCTTCTGTTTTTATTGCCAAGTTTCTTCCAAATCCATCGTGTGAATTTTTGGGAGGCTATGTATCTGTAGGTCCTGGGTAAAAAACAAAACATTATGTCGCAATACTGTTTTATGTGAATTTCAATGTGTAACCCATATCGAAGAATGACAACACATTTTACAGTTTGGCGTCTGGTAAAGCAGGATAATGCTCCCTGCCATCAAGTCTAAAAAAGTACAAAGTTGTCTCCAACAAAAGTAGATCAAAATGCTTGAGTGGCCTGGCAACTGTCCTGATTCAAACCGAATGGAAAATTGCTGGCAGCAAATTAAATATCTTATGATACAAAAGAAAACCCTAGATCTGGACACCCTCAATAATCAATTGAAAAAAGTTTGGTGCTAGGAGGTCCGCTTGGATTATTTCAAAAGTTTAGTGTTCCCATGCTTAAACGTTAGCAAATGGTCATAAAAAATAAGGGCAACAATGCAAAATATTAAATTGTGTGTTTTTGTTAAATGAAAGTTGCTAGTTAAGACCAAATGTTTGTTTTTGAAGGAAAAATGAAGCAGGTCCTAAGTCATTTTGCGCCAGCTGTATTTTATCACCTTTAATGTCGAGTGCCTGCGGTACAAAGGGGCCTGTCATGACATCCAAACAGATCTCCTGGATGCGACCCTTATTTTGTTGGGAATATTTGCATTTGAATTGTTCGTGAAAGTACATGCCATTTTTGTTTGACTTTAGTTCATAATATATACATGTTAATGTAGAGTGTTATGTTTCAACAGAAGCAAAGGCTACTCAACTGTGTGTTTCCTCTACCCATTTCTTGTCCAAGGTGAGTGTTGTTTTAAAATAGTTTAAATTTCTGTAAATGCACAATATATTTCATGTGCAGCGTTTGCCCACTCCTAAATAGTGAATTTTAGGATAAAATCAATTGTTATTTTCGGCCCGCCAGCGATAATCCACAATTTATGCAGTCCGTGATAGCAAATAGGTTCCCCACTCCTGATGTAGGGGATTCTTCTTTACTTTCGTGTACTTGGGATACGATGTGGTGTTGCTGGCCCTCCACTTTTGTGTGGTTCTACTCACAAATGTGTGTATTTTGACATGTCAACCCCACTTGCCTTGACACTGCTGCTTCTGTACACATGAAAGTTCTAAGAATGAAACTACATACCGTTTTGAGATAATTAAATTGTATTTTTAAGCATTAAAGTAGTCAAGATTTCTGATCGGAAGGGTATTTTTTTAACTTTATAGGGTTTGATTAACAGATTTTCATTTTGTTGTGGTTCATTTGTAAGCCAGCAGCAACAGCGATACGCATGTTCAGTGATGTCACCCTCACTGATGTTAGCACTGTCTGTGTAGTTATGTTGGTTTACTTTGGTTGGAACATTCAGGCCACACAGCCCAACAGTCTTTTCAAGAAGTTTGAGATATTTTCTGCACTGTCTCATTGCTTTGCTTCATGCAGGGTTAGCAGCCTGTGGGCCACATGCAGCCCGCGGAAGCATGTGTGTGAGGTTACAATTGTCTCATTGAATTCTTTCGCTGGATAAAGTGTATTTGTTTAGGTGCAATTGTAATAGAACCTTTTCTGCGTAGGCTTACCATTATTGTTTTAGTTTTATCTATTTATCATACGATGAAATTATAAGGTACGGCCCTTCGTTAAACGCGGCCTTGCCAGAGTGGCCCCTAAGTCAAATTAATTGCCAACCCCTGGGTTAATGCAAACATAATGTGTTTAATTAAGTTGTACGCTGTTTTTTTCGAAAAAGAAAAAAATGTATTTGACATTGCAGTCTGAAAGCCCTACTAGAAAGAGAGCAAGGACATCATCATGCAGTGAGTCCAGGTGCAACACATCTACGTCACAAGAGTGCAGTTTGTCTATAAACTGCGGACGAATGTCGTAAGTATAATTTTGCTCAACATTTTCATAGCCATAGCTACACTCTTTACGAAAGCAATTCTAATGGGTAGCCACTAACCAGCTGCTGAATCTTCTGGAAATTAACCATTTCAACAACCAATCCTTTTAAGTATGGAAAAGCATACCTTCTGATATATGCATATAAAACAACAAAAAAACTCTGAAATACACCTTTCATTTAAACATAGAACAAGGTTTGGTTGAGGGTTCTCGCACGTTAACATCAATTTTTCTTCAGGATTTCTCAGTTTACTGTTAATATTTTGTTGCGTTTGTTGTTGTCTGTTAGCATAAATGTGAAGTTCGTAGGAGAAAGCTTTTATTTGGGTGGGAGGCGGTATAAAAATCTATCTTCGTTTATCGCTGTTTTTATCAAAGCGCTCGACTCTTGTGTTGTGCTGATGTTTTCTGAGACAGTGAAGCTGTCAAGACTCAAGACCCCGCTAGTAATTTTAAACACTTAATGATTGTGAGCATTGTAATGAAACTAATAAGAATTGTCCTCATGTTCAGTTGTCGGCTATTGCTATTAACACGTGAATCAACATAGTAAAGCAAGTGATGACTGTCGGAGGCGGGAAGCGTCAGCTTGCGCAACAAACGAGTTCATTTGTGCACGTGCTTACCTGTGTTCGCTTCCATAACTGATGTGTGTTACGTCTTCATACCTCTGCAAAGAATGAGAAAGGAGTTACATACATTTAATCATATCACGTGTAGGACGACATGTCATTGAAGCTTTCCGAGTTGCGCACTAAGGGTCCAAATCGCTATTTTGACGTCATAAATATGACGATCAGCCACTTTTCTCTGTCAGGCCCCGAGTCAGATTTTTGTCCAATATCTATACTTGTAATTGATATTGAAACATACCTGTGCTTGCCGTTCGCAATGTTACGAAACCTCAGCACACGTACCGTAGGTTTGAAATGTGAGAGAAAAGACGTTTCGGCTTAGTGCGTCACGTAAGTTCACCAGAATTGATCCGGCTAGTGCAGGATACTTGGTGGCGAATACCGGCGCTAAACAAAGTAATGGTCCGATTTACTGCCGCTTAACTTCATTAATTCATGTTCTGTGCGTCATTGTTCGTCTTTAAGAGTATTTTATCAAGCGGAAACAGGTTTTTGAACACTCCACAAGGGCTTTTGAATATGTATTGTAGCAGGATAACCAAGCTACTTCTTGCGTCAATTACGATTAATCTTATGTAGTGCTTGGCCTTTTGTACTCGAACAGTGTGGACTGTGCGTCAAGTTTTGACTTCTAGCACAGAAATAGTCTGTCCAAAGCTTACCACGGAAATTCGTCGTGATACCGAGGATGAAAGTTACTGATGCTTGCCGAAACCTTTACATCAGTACAGCACCAAATCATTTCACGTAATGTTGCAAACTTTGTGATGTGATGAAACAGAAAAATAAAGCTTGCTTTGAGTGGGATTGTGAAATTAGTGCCCGTTTTATCGGGCACATATTCAAAATGTCTTCTGTGAGAACAATCACGCCATAGTGACACTTCCAATCGTGTTGTGACATACCTTCCGTCAAACTTGATTTTTGGCGCAGTCGCAAAGTTTCTCATATGAAGAAAAGGATTCTTGCCACAGACGATAGCTCTTCGTTTGGTTCTATGGACTCTGTTGCAGCGCAGGCATCGCTGGTGAGTTCGGATACTTTCCTGTTTGTGTTGTTTAGTAAGTGCATGTCGTCGAACACGGGTCTGTGGTTGAGTCAGGATGCAGTGGAAGTATGAAGTCGGTAAAACCGATACAGCCATGGGCGCCTATGATTCTAAATACAAAAGTACGTCACAAGTGCTCAACTCCGCAAGTTTAGATTTATCATCCTTAGGTTATGCACTAGATGCACTACTGTTGCACCGTTTTGAAAATGTGAAGTAGTTAAAATCCTTCGTAGTTACCACGACAAATGGCCTCTGCGATTGACGTGCGAATTTCACATTGAATCATTACGTTGGGTTGACTTCATGCATGTTCAAAATGAAATGAGGGGTTCATGCGTGTGAACAAGTCAGTAAGTTTGTTTAACGATCCTCGTGTATTCTGCCTTATCCACGTGCGAAATAACTGTTTTTTGAAACTTGTTACATACTTTTCTTAATAAAGACAAGATTGGATGTTTACTTCTGTGTATTTCGCTGTGAAATCAGATTGACTCAAAGTGCATGACTTAAAATCTAGTAAGGGCAATATATACTGGCTGGGAAAGCATGTGTGAGTAATGATATGTAAGCTCACATTTTTTGCATATCACTACTTATAAATGCGATTTTACCCAAAATTAACTGATAAAAATTTTGCAAGCTTCTTCACCTCATGAGCTGATTTTTAGTGAAGTAAGTGGGTTTCGTTTGTGCAATCAGATTTAGTGTTTAATATCAGTCTACTACGGATTACCGTGACTTATAATCATTCACGTTATGAGGTATGATGATGAGGCTGCCAGACAGGTAGCCACGCGTTGTTTTGGTCAAGGAAATGAGCTATCTGTTGATGCGTTGGTTTTTAATGAGTAATTACATGTTACTCAAACAACAAAAATCAAGAGTGCGTTTGAAAGGCATATTGTCAGCGGCTGGAGTAAGTGTTATGCGTGGAATTAGTCATTTCGTTTTTTTTACTTACGTAGATTTCTTTTATATTTTTCCTTGTTTTCCCCCCAACGGTGAATGTGTTAATCGAGGCCAAATGTTAGTTTTTTGCATGTATGTCTTGACAATATAGCGCGTCATGTTTGTACCGGCAACAGACGTTTGACTTGCATATTCGAACCTGACTTCTTAGTGCTGGCCCTTGATAGTACATTAAATTTTGTGTAAGTACAAACGTCGCCACGTACCATTGTGGACTAACTGAGCATTGATGAGTGAGGGACGTAGAAACTACATGGCAAACTGATACAAAACATAGTGGTAACCAATTGCGGAACGGTTTCATCCAGATTTTTGTTGGATTTTTTTACTCAGTCACCGCTGGTATTCCACGCGTTGAAAAAGCACACTCCCGGGCGATTTTTAGGTAATCAGAATTTTAAGTTCAGCAATATAAATTAGGTGTCTTGGCAAAGAGACACACAGACACAGGTGCCTCCAGTCGTGTTTCTTCCTAATATACTTCTTCGCTTTGGTGCTCATAACTGGGTGCGACATGCCTGTGAACTCATGAGATCTAGATTTTTTTCGTTTGGTTGAACCTGTAAATAACTACTGGAAATCCTTGGGTGTCTCTAGCATTTATCTGAAACAAGCAAACAAACTGTGGTTTAATTCCGGTATTCAACAGATCTCGCGCTAGCTGCAAGCAACTTACCGGTAAAACGTAGTTTATAGTGTCAGCAAGTGCAAGTACACTCTTGAACGTGTAAAAAGTCAGTTTGATTGGCTTGGCCATGGCATGGTGGTTTCGTGAAAAAGAAGTTGCCACAGAGTTTCAGTTAACGATCCCAACTCGTACAAATAGTTTAGTAAGAAACGCACACATTGCTTTTTAAGTTCATAAACACTTGACGAGTGGTGGCCAATAGTATTCGGAGCTGCAAGAACGCTCGTTTTGTGGACGTAACCGTTTTTCTTTATTATTTTCAAGTTCCCTTTCAAGACGCGCGCAGTGTTTTCTGAAATAAACATGCTTTCAACGGTCAGTGCAGCCTGGCGTTCGTCTGCTTCCATATGGCTCAACCTAAATATGTGATTTCTTTTGACAGGGTGTTTCAACACCTTTTTCGGGAATGAACTCAAATTTATCGACTGCCATAGTAGAAGCTGGTTCAGCGTTTGATGCGTATAGCAGGCGGTCGTCGTTGTCTAACGACGACAACGGGTGAGTGCTTTTTTTTCGCTACGCTGCTTTGAAGCACCGGCAAAGTGAACTAGGAGAGCGCGCGCCACAGATGCTTGTATGATGGGTTCGAATCCCGGTCGTGTCACACCGAAGACTTGAGAAACGGCAAATGCTGCTTCCTGTCTAGTTCTCCATGATGTATCGGTGCAATGAAAGCTCCACGTGCCGTGCTGCCATTGGCTTGCCACCAGTGCAGCATTCATTGCGAAAGCAGCAGCGTGGCCCACTGCGCAGAGCACACGGAGATAGTCGCCCGCAGACCACTCCTGGCACTCCTAAGGTAGTACAAAACGAGTACAAAGAAACTTTCCTGTTTGCTTTTGAGGTAATAACTGATGCTTGGAGACAATCCAGTGCATTTTCGGCGCTTCTTGGTATTTGCGAAAGTAATTATTTATGTTTTGTGCATCTGTGCGCATAATATTGGCAAACTTGCTGAACACTTAACTGGCAAATGAAATATCTATGTAGTTAGTCTTACACTGCTTTCTTCCACAAAAATCCTGCTTCTATTTTTGAACGTCTTCATACATTGTTTCTCCTGATTTTTATCGACGCTGGATTCAAGCAACTAGGCTTTGTCTCCATCGGCGACTTGGCGATACGGTTATGTTTACGTTTGTTAAACCATATGTTCACGTTGCTCAGTTGTCTATAAATCAGTTTTAAAGCAAACGTCTAAGAGTTTGTTTTCACAACATCAGATCGTGGATCCACTTGGATAACATTTTTGCTGATCGCTCTGTTGTTTTCAGGTTTTTCCACAGCAGTGATGCCATTTCAAACGAACAAACAAGCACTAATGCATCTTTTTCCACGGATCTTCTTCCATCTAGTGCCACATACTCTGTGTTGTCGTCAAGCGACAGATCAAACTCTCCACCACCATTTGCCGACACGCGCAACTCTTTTCAACCTGACAGAGACCGACAGGAACGGATGACCGGCATGTCATCTTCATATCCCGAAGCTGAAAATGACCACTCGCACGGTGAGGTTCTATGAGCGGGCCAGCGGCGAGTTCAGCAAAAATTGTACCAACCTGTTAACTAACGTACGGCTGTGAACAAAACTGTTGTATGCCAACTGTTCGCTTGTCTGCAACTTTTAACTTGAACTGCAGTGCGGAACGGAGCGGACGAATCCACAACCATGCGGGAAGCATATCTGACTGAAGCGCCCGTCCAGCAGTCGAACAGTTCCGTCATGTACAACTCATCTGAGGGTCTCGCACGTCACCCTGCGTCACACTTCCGGCCACCGTATCTCAACCGACCCGAACCTGGCCCGCGTGCTCAGCAGCATCCCGTTGTGCTCGGCGTGGATCAGATGCAGGTGTGTGGCGGGAGAAACAGGTCAAAAATTGGGTTCTACGAAGCCCTGGCCGTGGCAAAGCTGTCATTTTCATTGTTGTGTTTCCAGAGTTTGTACTTCGCTGGGTCGCATCAAAAGGTTTATCTGTCCTTTGCTGTGATGTAGTAAGATCTACGTCTTCGGTACAGGATATCTCTGCGTCAATTACTGGTGTTTAAAATTGTGTTTGGTTTGATAAGAAGGAAACATCAACACATCGAAGAATATCTGGAACAATTACGTTTTTAAATGCTCGTGCCCGACTTTAGAAAGTTGCTTTGTCCGTGGTTGTCGTTATATAGTGACTCACATCAGTACTGTGTTTTGCTGTAGTTTGAAATGGTTGATTCAAGGTTGATTTCGGGACAATGGCGTAGCCAGCCCAAAATCTTTTTGAGGGGGCAAATTTTGTATTTTGTTTGGGCCACCGCCTCTCAAGCACAAAATGACAAGAAAAACAGGTCATGTTTTTTTCCTTGGTATACACATTGATGTCGTTTGCGGTATCATATGATTTATTTTCGTTTTCATAGTATGCGAGCGCTTTGCCCATGTCCGTGCCTGTTGCTGTTCCATCAGTTGCTATTCCAGTGTACAGCAACACAAGAACCCAAAGCACGACGTGTCCTGTTCCACCGCGCGTTGTTGGTAAGTGAGGGCGTTTTCATGATCGTTTTGCTTTTTTCTGCTCGTAAGTGTAAATAGGATGTTAACGTTTTTGCAGCAATAATGCGCGTTTAACACTTCATTGCACAGTATCTTGGCCCAGCAGCCAGTTAACACTGATACGGTGCTGACTTCAGTTACTTCGAACAGCAGCAATTCGAAGTAACGCTCCTCTCGTTTCTCTTGATCGATGTCTGTTATAAGATACTATTTGCGACAGATTATTTTCGTTCATTCACATTTTGTGTCGTGTGAAGTGGAATTGCTTGATGCGTGGACAAATGTGCTTCAATGGCCATTTTCTCCCCTTTGTTCAGCATTCCCAGCACAGAGCGCGCCAGTGCTGACAACGTGCAGCAGATCGCCAGTCGGCGTCCAACACCAGCAGCACCAGCAAACCCACATGGCTCCGTTGCCTTTTCGTGACTACAGGCATCTCTACCCGTCCGCTGCTATACCATTGTCCAACATTCCCATCGTGAGACAAACTCAGCCACCGGCACAAGGTACGTCGCTTTCTTGCTTCAAGCAGCCGAAATATCTTCATGGTTAATCTTGGTTGCGGATGCGGTGTCCCTGGTTCTTCCTGCGCTTTTTCATTTTGCAGATTTTCTCGAAAAGCAAGGCTCAATTACGGCCTTACTTTTTCGTGTTACGAAAATGAGCTTTAGTTTTCGTAGCTAAACATTGTGGTAATTTATGTGCGATTGCTTGATGTGAAGTGCTCCTTATTACGAGAAAATCATGACTTTCAACAAACATTTTGATACATACTATAATATGTAGTAGTTGCGGTGCGTGTCATGTCAATGGCGGGCATGGAGTCCCGTGTGTTCGCTAATGTTTTCTGAGCACAAAGCTAGTTTGTGTTTTGTGGTGACGGCATCTTAAGCGAAATTATTCAAACAGCGGGAACTCGTCCAGCGGCACCCGATGAGGCGAGTACAAACCGGTGGAGCCGAGTACTTTGATTTCGGTCATGAACCCCAAATGCTTGTCACATGAATTCTGAAAAATCTACTTGCACTGTTTTGTAGCGTCTGGAAATCGTCAGCATGCCTCGCAATTGGACCGTGGCTATCCACGTCACGTTTCCGGCGTGCCGAGCTTAAGCAGTGGCCAGCGAACCAGTTTCTATCCACTGCCTACTCTCTCGGCAAGCCACCGACCGTCCACGATCACACCATCCACCCAATCATCTGTATATGCTCGACGGACTGGCTCTGGGCTCCACCACGTTCATGGCGGAGGCCTTGCGGTAACGCCCAGCAGGCATCCTGCAGTTGGTGGAACCCAGGGCCATTTTGGTCAATCTTCTTATCCTCATCTGTTTCCCTATCACGTGGCCACTCCTGGTGGTGGGCCGGATCCTACAAACAGCCATTTCCTTCCCAGGCCCCGACAAGTATGTTTCTCCTGTATTGTCGTTTTTCTCTCCGTGTCGAAGGCTGATGGCACTTATTCTGTACAACGTGCACATTTATGACTTTGTAGATTTGCGATTGTTGTTCTGCATACTTCTTCCGGTTTCCCAACGTTTGATTGAAAAACGTAAATGAAGGTTTTAAAAAAGGCTTTAACTGGAATTTTTATAGCCAGCTACTTGACAAGATTTATTTGATTTATGAACGATTTTCAGGTTCGTAACCAATTATTTTTGCAACATTTCCAACCGCACACATTCCTTCTAGTTTTGGCGCTCATTGAAGCTCAACTCATAAATTTGCGTTGGTTGTCCTCTTCTGTCATTTAGTAACGCGTTTTTCTTATTTTGTTTCTCGTCTAAAAATCTATGTGGAAGAAAACCATATCAGTTAAATACGTTATTGCTGTGTCCGATAGCGTAACTGTTTTTAAACAACACGCACGTGCTTGGAATCGTAAGTTGTTGGCTTGTGTTTTGCTGGTATCTCAGTTTACAATCTAGCTTTGAATGCCCACGCATACTGTAGTTGGCTTAAAGTCGGCTTTGTTGCAGTCATTGCACTTTCACTCTCTTGTTCACAATCCACCATCTGAACAACACCTGCAAGAAAATCTTGAAGGAATGGGATCGTCACGCTCTGTTCCCATGCCAACCGCAGCTTTTGTTCCCGGCGTGCATCCTATGTACCCGGAATATGCTGCCGTTGACTCGCGCGTTACTCAGGTATCGACATTTTTCATTTTTTGTTGATATTGAACGAAGTAAGTAACCTTTCTCGTAGTATTTGCTCTGAGGCGCCCTTTGATTGATGTTTTGTCGTGAGCGCGTTTTTATTTCTGTTTGAGTTTAAATGCGGCTTGAGGCTTTATGTTTTGCGATTAACCGCCGTACGTTTTCTTCAGGCTGCTCACATGGCCGGAGCCGGTGTCTATCATCACACCCCCGCTTTTCATACGCACCCCCTGGTCATGTCACCGTGGAGCATGACCCACGTTTCTCCAACAGTGCCTCACTTGGTCGCATAGTAAGTGACAACGTTTTCTGTGTTGATGGAAAAAAAGGTTCAAACGTTTTCGTTGACGTAGTGCTAGAACCAGAATAACAGGCTGATTTTTGTACGTATTGGTGAGCTTCACTTGTAGTTACGAATCTATTTGCAGTTTTTACTTTGTGATGCAATCGCGACTAAAGTGATTTTTTTGCGAAGCTGCAACTTCCTTAGAGTTCCAGAGATGTGTTGCAGATTAATCTCAGTTCACGGCAGGTGCTGCACATGTGCGTTACATCTGCGTTTTGTTTCAGTCCCCCGTTTCCAGGATTCTTTATGAATCTATTCATGACATTGGGCCCTTACATGTCATCAATGGAAGATGAAGGCGACCCCTCAAACTACGAGGTACTTTGCCGTTCAGTTCTCATCGTGATCCTGGCCAACTGTGCTCGTAAAGTCATACGTTTTCCCATGTAACTTGAGCTTTCGCAGGATTGAAAAAGAACTTAAAAGTGAATTTTTTATCAAACCGTCTCAAAAGAAGCTTTTAGAAAGAAAAACGTATTGGCACACGAAAAGCGGAAATGTTAAATAGCCTTATCACGAAAATCACGGCCAATGAAAACGATATCAACGACGTATTGATGATGATAACAGGAGGTATCGAAACGTTTGCAATTATGTCGTTGAAAAAATTACTGGCTAGGGAAAATGTCGTTGTGTGAAACACAACGAATCTATTTTGTGATTCAGCACGAAACGTGTTGACCTCGTGTTTTTCATGGTCCTCTGGGTGTGTTACAGGCGCTGCTCAGCCTTGCTGATCGTCTGGGCGAGGCGAAGCCACACGGCATGCCAAAGAGCCGTATCGAACAACTTGCCTCGTACAGGTACAAGCCTGGCACTCATAAGAGCGACCAGCCGATGTAAGTGTTGTTCAACTGATTGTGGTTCACGTTGCGCGATTCTTTGAAAACCGCTCGTATAATGTCTGTGTGCGGGAAGGTGCTGTCCCGTGTAGGTTCTCGGAAAAAGCTTTGTTTCTGGTTTGAATACAACTGGCGCATGTTTTAGTGGCGCTTTTAAGTACCTCTTCTTCGAAATTTACCTGCGGCAAGTGATGTCTGCATTCTTCTGTTTTCTATATTATCCTCAGGTGTGTGGTGTGCATGTGTGAGTGGGAATCGAAGCAGCTGCTGCGTGTGCTGCCCTGCAACCACGAGTTCCATGCCAAGTGTGTTGACCGCTGGCTCAAGGTTAGTATTAACTGGCAGTGCTTGCGTTTTTGCTGAAAAGCATTCGCTACTTCATGAAAATTTACCCACGAAGCGTTAACGTCCTGATGGTGAAACATTATCTTGCCCGAACGCTATTGCGCACAATTGACCCGACGTCAAAATTTCGGGGTGGCGATAGCTCAGCGATAGGGTGGGTTTTCGCCTTTCAATTTAAAGGTTTGGTGTTCGATCCACCGCCGTAGCACTCCTGGGGCAAGTGCGTTCAGCTCATCCGCCCCGACAAGAAGCAAACTCCAGGCCACGATCTTCCGCCAATTGCTATCACCCAAAATCAAATAAAATGTTCGCAGACCGCTGTCAAAACTTTTCTTGAGTGAGTGACGTTCGTATATCATAAAGCCTCAAAAATGTAAGGGTTAGTTACAGTTGTTTTTAGGCCAAAAACTTGAAAGCACACAGATAACAATGATCATGAACCCCAGCTTTGCATGCATAAAATTCGTTGTGCTCTGTTTTCCGTTGTAGCTTTTATGATGTACAAATGCGACGGCATTAGCTGAAAATGATTGAATTTACAGTACATCCTAATCCGTGGTGTTCTTCAGCAGTACAAAGGTGTTACTCGTATTCACAGACCAACAGGACTTGTCCCATATGTCGAGCAGACGCCGCCCAGCGGCCCCGTGCAGTGCCGAAGTCGATGCCTGGCCGAAGCCAAGCCTCTGCTCAACGCACGAGTGCTCACCAGTAGTTTGGAGGATCCTTTTCGTAGCTGCTTGCTGAGTGCTGTTAACTAACCAAGTGTCTCGTTCGCACACCCAGTCACCGTTGTCTAACACATTACTTCGTTCTTACTTAGCACAAACCATTAATCGCTGTACACTCCATTCGCTTGCAACTGTGATTTCTGTACCCTAGTGTTGCTGCTGCTCTCCTGTACTGATTGTCGTAATTGCCTTCTGGCTCCAACTAGCGTGTGGACCGTGAGCTTTTTGTTACCGCATGCAGGCGCGTTCAGCGTGGTGAACTACGGTTTTGGTGGATTGTGCTGGCTTAAACTTCGTTTTTTTGTAATCTAGTGATTTACGATTTGCTTGCGGAATCGGTTGGTGACTTTTTTTCTTTTGAACATAATTTTGCGGACTTGTATGCAGACACACGCCTTCCCTATTTGTTGCCTGACGTTGATATCAATTGCGCCTGTTCAGAAAACGGACCTGAATTACTACGTTTGTTAAAGGAAGTAGACTATTGGGTGTAGTTTGGCGCCGAAATTGCGGAAATATTTTTGACGGTGTGCGAACTTCCAGTTTTAGGCTCACCTGAAAGCAAGCATTCAGAAAATTCGCCTTTTAAGTTGCGCACATTTGATGGAACATCTTGGCCGGATTTTTGTGTTGGTTTCTTTATCTGGAAACGCCCACCGTCGCGACCAATCGCTGTCACCCCAGATCTTGCAGTGCCGCTCATCTTGTCAAGATGTGCTCTGTACAGCTGCCTTGCACACACTTGGCCGTTTGAAAGCAACTACCTTGCCGCTTGTTTGCTTTTCCATGCTGGGGAGGTTGTTCGTTCAAATTCGGTCTCAAAGCGCAGTGACTGCTTTTGGTGTCCGCTAGCGGCAGATGGATTGTACACGTCACTAGCAAGAATTTCAGTGGCAGGTGGATGTTTTTCTCCGTTCTGGCCACTATCAATGCGCACAGTCGGCGCAGTGCTGTTCGCAAATCACTCAGCGTATTTGACTTTGTGGCAACAGAAATGTTCACAAAACCCTGTTACATCGACCTTCAACTCAAAATTCAGGTCCAGGATTTCACGACTTAATTGTTCGCAGTAGGAGTCTTTTGTTTGGTCTACGAAATCTCAAGCTTGCTTACGGAGATTTGGCTGTCACGTAACAGTCAAAACGCTGTTGGTTGAAAAGTTTGCAATTTATTTTGGCATTTAAATTCACCTGATCATCTACTTCCCATTACCCATTGCTGCCGTGGCTAATGACTTGGGCACGTCTGCGGTCCACCAAATGCAAAATTTTTTTACTTTGCCTGCTCCTCCATTTCATACCATGCAGTCGTATCTTATATATGGTGATGAATTTCAGTGGCGTTTCTCGCGATCGGTTTTTGTACACGACCTGCTGAAGAATAATGTTGGGCCTTGCGACGAAATTCGCAGACAAGATTAATCTACACAGAAAATGTCGACAAGTTCAGTGATCCCTCTCCAACACGTGCCGTGCTTAATCGGAGCGTAACAGCATAGACATATTCATTTTCATTGTTTCCGACCATGTTCGTTTTGCCTTCGGTTCGTTTGGAAGTTTTTCGCTTAAGGAGGTCAGTGCTTCGTATCACTTTTTTCTCGTTCTCATCATCATCATCATCATCATTGTCGCAGTTTATACATACCTCTTGCTGTGTCGTGTCGTAATTTTACAGTGGAAGTCGCGATTTCACGTGGTTGTTCTTTGTATCTGTGCTTTGCGCGTGCGTGTTTGTGCCTGTATGTGTGTGTGTGCGTGCGTGTGCCGTGCAAGTGCCTTGTAGTGTGACTTTGTAGGTAGTTTGTCATGAACTTGACGTGCACTTCGGTCGTTTTTTTCTGACTCCTTATATTTTTCATCTCGTCACGCACGAGAAGTTTAGAATCGTTCAACAAATTCTAATCCACGGTTAAAGCTAATTCGCTCGAAAAAAACCTCTTGCAGCTGCAACAGTTGCACTTCAATCGAACGCCTGCACTCGAATGCTTCGACATTCGATGCGCGTCGCACGCAGAGAAGCGAGCTGTGTCACACGCGCTCGACGATTGGGAAGCAACATCGAAATCAACGCGCTACTGCTCCAAATTTCGACTTCCCGGGTGGGGTTGGGGCTGTAACGTGCCTTTCCAGCGCAAGCGATTTACGTGCGAAGCAAGAGCGGGGCCGCTGCAGTCGCACGTAGCTGATGTGTGTGTGTGTGTGTGTGTGTGTGTGTGCTGCATCCACCCGAACAATATCTCGCTTGGCGACCCTCGCAGCGTGCCAGGCTCCATGTGTTCGAACACCGACCGGCGTCGCTTCTTCGCCCGCTCTGCCAAATGTTTCGGATTCATTGCATTCGTTTGCTCCTTATTGTGTTGCGGTGTTTTGTTTTCTTTTGTTTTTTACCTCCTGTAGCAAATTAACCCAGATCCGTCCTGCACTCAGCGCAGCAGTACTTTCATATTGACGTGGTTGTGTCGGACGCTTGATCGTTGGTTGCGCGACGAAGCAGGTTGATTGATTGGTTTGTGCTTACGAAGGAACAGCTTCGAGCTTTTCGCCGCCACTCGCTTCTGTCGTCTGCGATCTGGCGAGGTTTCGCCACGGCCGCTTTGCCTGTCGCTGACTGTGGCTGACGTCAAATAGTAGTGTTTCGATGCTGATTGGATGTAACCTGGGCTGGCGTCGGCTTCATACCCGACGCTGAAAGTCAGCTGCGCTGTTACCTGCAACAAGCAAGATTAGTTTGATGTGCAAAAGAAATGTATTATTTGAAATGGTGGAATTGCTGTGAACGTCAGGTTTGCCTACGAAGCAAAATATCGCCTTTTAAGGGATGCAAAATTTGACACGATCTGTTTGCTGTTTTTAAGCAAAGCCACCAAGCGGCTAAAATCTCCCCAACCGCGCACCATTTGACAATCACTCCCAACGTTACTGATGCATCAACCTGGGCATCTCGAACAATTTCTTTAATTCCATCTTTCAATTCCTCCCAGGTCGTACATTGTGTCTCGTTAATCTAGCATCTCGTATTCTATAGTCACGTTTTCCGTCCGCATTCTTTATACCTGGATGACTTCCTCCAACTGAGAAGATTTGATTGTGTTGTATGGATGTCCGGTGGCCGTGATCAGCTTGCTGGCTTTGTATTTCTTTGTGTGCATGATCTTCGCGGGTCGTTGCCATCGCTCTAACACCTGTACAAGCGCAACTTCTACGCCATACGCCCGCTCCCGTTTACCACGTCGGGGAAACGAAGACGTGATCGTCGATCGCTTGTTTTGTTTCTTTATCTTTCGCGTTCTCACTGCTCTAACAACGTAGTCGAGTTTGTAGTGGATTGAAATAATTCCAGGCTGACGTGTAGCGAAGTGCTCGTGTACATTGATCATCGGGTTGATGTGGTTCTGTCACTTGTCGTCTCTAACTCCGCAGTGCGTGCCCACGCCTTCAGTGCACCACCCCTGGTTTCACACCGCGGTCAACGACCACTGGCGTCGGTAAACGAAAAAGACTAGTTGCATTAAATGATGGGATTTTCGTTGCATTCAAACCCGAACGACCTTCGCTTGGCTTAACTTGCAATATACTGATGGTTGCGGTTCATCCAAGAAGCAATGCATTCATTTCTAACATGGGTCAATCCGGTTTTCGACGCCAGTGCTCGTAAACAGCGGTGTACATCAGGCCACCACCACCAGCAGCCTGCGTGTCGCTTGATAGTAGTGTACTGGAGCTTGCAACTATCGATTTTAATAAATCGCGACGCTTCGCGTCTGCTGCAAGTTAATTGTGCGAGAGTGCAATTTTCAGAGCTGCGTAATTGGGTCTGCGGTGCCTCGTGCATCATCAGTCCCACAAAATTTAATAAAAAATTTATTTGGAATGCTCAGCCAAAACCACAACAGACGTTGCTACACACCAGCAAAGGGAATCGAGCAAGATGTTCTCAACCGCCCGGATGTTGCCATACTTGAGATTATCGTTCGCGATCTTTGTTACCTGTTGAAACAAAGCTTAAACAAAACGTGAAGCAATACACACATACGTTAGCTATAGAATTTATAATTTAACGGAATCTGGGCGGATGGGATTTCAATATTTCCATAATAAATGGCGGATGCGGAGTAAAAATAATAAAACTCCGTCCACCTCTACACCAAATTCACCAAGAAGACCTGCCGGTTTCGATACCAAGAGTCAAAAAAGTCGAGACGAGGCTGGTGGTAAATTATTTTTAAATGCATGTAATGGAATTCTAACAGCAGAACATTTCAAGTTCAGATAATTTTCTTGGTTTCGTTTGGAAACGTTATCTGTATTTAAAGACTTGGGTTGACTACGTGATTTCAGAAAAGTTACAAACTGGTGGTTTTGGAGATTTAATTTTTAGGTGTTGGTTACCACATCGAAATATAGACACAACTGCGCATTGAAGAGAATAATGAACTTGTTGCATCGAAGCCAAGCGTGCATCTGTAAATCACGATTTTCCCCAAATCTTGCTGATGAAGATGGAGTTTGTGTTGAGCGCATCACCTATGCTAGTCCTAGTGTGTATATAATAGCAGTTATTTGAATCTGTTAATGCAGTGGGAAATTTCCACAAATATGCACGAAGTCTGTTACTGCACAGGTTTCCACGAATTAGAATGACATATAAACTATGCTGGTAACTATAAACCTCTTCCCGTGTACCAAATATCTTCGAATTGAGCATTTTTGTATTTCAGAATTTGTTGCAAACACTGAGCATATCAAAAAGAAAAGCGAATAGAATTATAACCTGGGCGTAATTAGAGGTTTGAGCTAGGGTGGAATTTTAGCTGAAAAGGACCCGCTTGCCACTATAGGGGGCTCGCTAGCCAACACTAAGAAAAAAAACTTTAAAAATAATGCTGAATCCGGAAGTGGATGGTTATGCTACAACCCTGAATCACCGCAAAAATACCACCTACTGAAAACCAAAAGAATACTAACCGAAATATAAGTTAAGTGGGAGCCCGGTTTTTACATATAGCTTCCAATGGAGGGACATTCGCCCCTCTGCCTCCCCGTCAGTTACGTCACTAAATGTAACTATACACAAAAGTGCTGGACAGCGAATCGACGTACTGTAACAGAATGGCGAATTCAAATCATCACACAGCAAATATCCGATGTTTGAGCAACAGCAAAAACAATGAAGTTGCACCACGGTTTATCAGATGAAAAGCCAAAAAAGTATAACAACGAGTGGGTGCATGCTGAGTTAGGGAGCGAAGATATTCTTGAAAAGTTTGTAAAAATATTGAAGATAAGTTGTCACGCACATATTCACAAGCTTTGAATGAAATACAAAACAACCAAGTTAGAACTGTGTTAGTGTAAGTAATAAGCACTTGAAAATGACTACGCTTCTTGCGAGTGTTGTGTTTGGAACTCCGTAGCAATTTTAAGTTTATCTGCACAAAACACCATCCCGGGTTACCCACTGTAAACAGGCGGACTGCCACAGATGCTTTGTACCAGGTTATCAGTGAAATCTGGAGAGACATGAATGGGAAAAAATACAACAAAGTTGAGATGAAAATATGCGTGCCGTAGCAGCTGAGTTGTCGGTTGGGTGCTGGAACAACAACCTTGCGAACAGCCACCTCAGCCGGGTCCACTCAACAGCAGAGAACCGCGCTCCTGCCTGGTGCCGCAGTGCTTACACCCGCCTCACTGATTTTGTCATCAACGACGCCTTACGAACTGTGACTAGATGTCTGCGTCCTACACCAGCGAACAATCTTCTTATCCTCGCGTGCATCTAACCTGCAGAGCCTCGTCGCAAAGGAGCCACATTGCCTCTAGCATGCCGTGCCATGGAGCCTGGGGATCTGCTCCACCCATAGGTATAGGAGCAGGCAATATTTTGGGGGGTGAAGGTTTTTGCCAAAATTTTCACAAACTTGCTCCAAAAATGATCCAAAGAAAATTACCTTCAAAAAAAAGAAAAAACGACGGCATTTCTTTTCATGTTGGGCGTATTTTTTCAAATCAAAGCACTTCAAGCACAAATTTTGCCCAAATTTCCCCCAACTTGCCTGAAAAAACGACTACACTTTGATTTTGGGTGCTATTTTTGTGAAATCAAAGCACATGCAGCGATTTTGCGAAGGTATTCACACATTTTGCTCAAATCTCCACAGATTTTACCCAGATTTTTACAAAATCAAAAGTTTTGGGGGTGCGCTTGCACCCCCTGCACCCCTGCCTCCTACACCAGTGGCTTCACCCACCCAGCTCTTACCCGTTTACCGGGTGGGAATGCACGGTGTCATGTGATTTGGATGACACCGTGCATTCCCACCCGGTTGTGATTACCAAGCC
>JGI24159J19872_10001814_pt1 | contig 24347 bp, 21 predicted proteins | sample Ectturendosymbi4_FD_19872 | JGI IMG/M metagenome (IMG submission 19872)
AAATAAACAGTGGGATCAAATGTAGACCTGATGTTTCAATCACTGAAAGTTTTTAGTACTTTCTTGTTTTAAATTGGCATTCATACTAAAATTTCTCTTTGTGTCCACAGGAAGGTCAAACGTTTGTGCTGCTGAATTGAGATCAATCTATAACATGGTGCGTTATAAAAAGGTTAAGGTCACTCAAAATCAATATTATTTATGTGTGTTAATTGCAAACCAGATGGTTGTAATACAGAAAGAAAATCGTGCTTAAACATTTGAACAACGTATAAGAACTGCTTTAAATGCATCAAGGTGTGTGCACTGGACATATGGAAAGTCAGATTTTGCATATGTACATGTGTCTGCATGCTGGGTTGCATGCTAGTCAGTGGTCATAATCAAGCTGCAATCTTAAAAATTTCGGTTTCAAAAGCTGTACTGCTTCAAAAAATTGCATTGAAAACGAAAATCCCCAGTTACTTTCACCAAAATGTTGTTGTGACACAAGGGCGTACGCAAGGTGGGTTTTGGGGTTAACCCCCCCCCCTTGAGCTTGATATTTTACAAAAACTTTATCATAAGGGAAGTGTATAGGGCTTGATTTTTTACGAAAATAAGGGGAGTGCGTGTAGAAGAAGAGGCCTATTATGTCAACAAACTTCCACAAAACGTTGGTTTGGAAACATGAATATGACGTCAAATTGTGACGTCACAAATAGCGCACACCAAATACAAATCACCACCATATGTCGTTGAATGAAACCACCCATGGAAATTTTCTGCGTACGCCACTGCGGCGTATTCATAGTCATGAAGATCGAAGAAGCAATCATCATGTAGTCGTATATATGACCAAACCATAGGCTTTAAGTATTTTCACTATTGAGCATAAAGACCTTTTTGTTAAATTTATAATTAAACGTTTTTGGTAAGACTTCAATATTTAAGATCTTGTTTAAACACCAGAGGCACCTATCGCTGCACGTCCGTGCGGCCGGACCTTGGACAACTAACCTCCGCAATCTTTACCAATCTGCCATCGAACAAGGAGATCAACTTCCAAACGTGAGTGTCTTCAGCCGTGCCTGCTAGCGAGTTGGTCAACGTTACCTGCCGCACATCGTCATGGAAGTTGAGCGGCATAACCCATGCTTTACCTAAATCCTTTTTGCAAGAATACTCGGCGTGAATTCACGTAACATAAACTGATTAGTCTGCAATTCGAAAATCGCGTTGTTTTAACAGAGTTGAAGCGCTGCTTTCTCAGATCTTTAAAACTACATACGTGAGTGTTTTGTTAGTCAAATGATGTAGTGATAATTAATCTGCATCCCCGCAAGAATGCTTACAACGGCACTTTAGAAAAACGTACGCCCCTAGCAGGCCCGTAACCAGGAGGGCACAGGGGGGCTAATCCCCCCTAGAAAAATTTTCGCAACCCCTGGAATAATGTGTTGGACGTAATTTTTAAATATTGGACATAGTTCAAAAAATTTGGGCCCTTCTCGGAAAACTCTTCGCCCCCCTCGTGTCCCAAGCTGGTTACGGGCCTGGCCCCTAGTTTCCGGTTTAAAACCTGCTATAGCATAAGTCTGAGCATCACTGCAGATATTATGGTTCATGCGACTGGTCTTCTATATAGCCTACGAGCACACGCAAATATCGGCACTGCAGCCATCAATTTTTAAAATGGATTTTAACAGCGCGGCAATAGGATAGCTTTGCTAAATTCCAAAAGGTAACAATTTTGCTTTGCAGCTGTACCTGGATGGTCCTTTCGGAGAAGGTCACCAAGACTGGTACAAGTACGATATATCCGTTTTGGTCGGAGCGGGTATAGGAGTAACACCGTTTGCCTCCATCCTCAAAGATATTGTTAATAAGACGAACACGCAAAAGGGTTTTCAGATCACGTGCAAAAAGGTGGGAAACTATGAACGTCACATCTCAATCCTCGTACACTTCCAAATTACTTAAATTATGTTTAAAACTGTTAGCGGTTAAAAGCATCAAGCTTGTGATGATTTAACTGACTTTGTCGTAAAATTGAGAAAAAAAAATTGCTTCTTCAAATTTAAAAACATCCTGAGTTATTGCGTAACTAACGACTCCACTAACAGTTTGTGACTAAGTACACAGGGTCGAAGGCAGAGGAGGAAAAGCTCAGCAATGCTAACAGCCTCGCATTTGCATCCATGGCAGGTATACTTTGTCTGGGTGACGCGCACTCAGCGCCACTTTGAGTGGCTGACCGACATTATCAGAGACTTGGAAGAATCAGACGGGGAAAACCTTGTCTCTACGCACATCTACATCACGCAGTTCGCAAACAAGTTTGACCTACGAACAACGATGCTGGTAAGCACCAACAGTTTGGTCAATTCTTTTATAGCATTTAATCCGCTCATGATCTTCTNCGTTGNAAGCTTGTNTAGGACAGTACTTTGAAACAAGCGCATTGTGGGTAGTGGGATCAGGGGCGGATTCAGTTAATAACGTTAGGGGGAGAACAAGTTTTACCTACGAACAACGATGTTGGTAAGCACCAACAGTTTGATTATTTCTTTTATAACATTTCATCCGTTCATGATCTTCTGCGTTGAAAGCTTGTATAGAACAGTACTTTGTAACAAGCGCAGTGGGTAGTGGGATCACGGGCGGATTCATTTAGTAACGTTAAGAGGGGGGGCGATTTCTGTAATATCTGGTAGTCAAGTCTCATAACGGCTTCGCTATTGTAAGAGAGATGAAGTGCACATCATGACACTGCTGTGACAAAACAATGGACGACAGAATGGCCGTTATCGCAAGCCATGAGACGTTTCGAACATGACGAAAAACTTATTCGGAATTGATTTTTTATGTTGTTTTCCGAAGTGTACAAACTCATGGTTAACAAAGTTACTTTCGGAGGTTTTAGGGAGGGCGATCACCCCCCTCCTGGATCCGCCACTGAGTGGGATGTTCTGAGGCAATGCCAAGTGTTTTTCGAAGTGGGAAGTGTTCTCGTAAATTTGATTTGGGCAAAAAAGCTCCGATCTCGCTGTGGTTCATATTTTTAGCGCAATTTCAAATAACAAAAATGTTCAGCAGTCGTGACAGAGGCAAAAATGCCGTATTTGTATTGAAGCGTCCCCTCGCTTCTTTTTTTGGAACTACTCTTCTACTTGTGGGTAGAACAAACACAAGCGAGAAATTAAAAGCTCCTTGCGGTTAATAACACACCAGCATATCTCTCACTCGACCACTAAACTTTCAATTTTCAAATCGTATATTCCGCTCCTCATCTGTTCACGAATCTTCGGAATTGACTGCAAGTGTTATCACGTACAAGCGGCAGATATAAAACTTTTACCACGAGTTTATTGCGTGACACTTCGCGACGAAAGTGCACAACTGTGCAGTTCATAAAACCTGAATGTCAGACAATTTTCCGAATGAAGGGATCCCAGTCAAGACGGTCTCGGCCACGTGACCAGAATGTTCCCAGAAACATTGGCGAGGCGAGTTTCGCTGGCTACATCCAGCTGAAAAAGACCCAGAGGTCGTCCAAGGACCAGGTAAAGTGATTACATCTCCGACCTCGCTTGGTCCCGTCTTGGTGCGGAACCAGCAGAGCTGGCAGAGGTTTATGAAAAACCCCAGGAAGCTTTGAGTCTGAAAACGAATGCATGAAGCCTCTCGATTCTTACCAACACAGTGATGACAAAATGTGGGAAGGTGGAAAAGCACCAGTGTTAGGAGTACAAAGAAACCTTAAAAACAATCTTTATGGTACCCTCAAACAGGCACAGGGGGGAGAATCCTTCCCTAGAAATCTCCCCCTACCTGGAAAATGCGTTGGATAGTTCAAAGCTTTTGGACATGGTTTAAAAAATTTGGGCCCTCTCAGAAAACTCTTCGCCCCCCCATGGTGTCCCAAGCTGGTTACGGGCCTGTCCTCAATGTGTGAGAGATTACAAAACTCAAGCAGATCCCCCAAGAGACAAATGCACGGCTTTCTCTCTGACATACTGTAATTTGAAGTTGTATCAACGCGAAAAATAGCAAACGCATAAAAAATGATAAAACACAAAGCATAAAGTAAGAACAACTTTTGTAAACAATGCACGGAGTTGCTGTAGATTCTTATTGCAAACAAAACAGCGGCAATAATCGAAAACATTATTTTATTCAACGTTTCGGCTTATGCGTAAGCCATCATTTTCATTTATTCCTGATGATGGCTTACGCATAAGCCGAAACGTTGAATAAAATAATGTTATCGATTATTGTGGCTGTTTTGTTTGCAATAAGAACATCATGGAAAACAGAAGTCGATGCCATGAACTTTTCAGAGCATGTTTTCAATACCTTTGTTGTTTTCTCAACAGTACATTTGTGAAAGATACTTCCAGAAGGTCGCGAACAAAAGCATGTTTACCGGCCTGAAGGCGATGACGCATTTTGGAAGACCACAGTTCGAACCGTTTCTCAATTCGCTTCAAACTATGCACAGCGACGTAAGTGCAAAATATAGTTTTACTGTTTTTTACGTCTTTTTACTGATTTTTTTTTGGACAATTGGAACTGTTCCAAGGTTTGTTAAATATTTCGAAAGCTGTCTTGCCCGTAATGTCACGCACCGAGACAACATGAAAAACGTTCCGCTACCAGGACATGGACGCATTTTGATTTGACATAATCTTGTTCTTTTAACCAGGTACGCACAATCGGAGTATTCAGCTGTGGCCCGCCTGGACTGACAAACGGCGTTGAAGATGCTTGCAGGCGCGTCAACAGACTGAACAAAGCACGGTTTAACCACTTTTACGAAAACTTTTAAACCGGCACAATACGCATTTCTTCATTTGTAAATGATATTGTATTTACCCTTGTTAAAGCGCTATCGTGTCTCGACTGCCATTAAAACAAATTGCAATTTAAACGGTTGCTATGGCTTACTTTTTCCGGAAATGCCACGTATTATTCGTCATTGGCGTTTACGCAAAGCAGCCAAACTTTGAAAAACTTGAGAAAACTTTGTATAGCGGGACAGTCAATAAGCCGAAACAACACGTTGCCAAGCAAATGTGCCAACGGCAAACAACGCACGCAAACTATTCGCGTTTTCTTTGCTGTATACACGAGGCACTCAGCTGCAGACACTAAAAATAAGACCAACACAACACGCGATACCTCGAGCCCTGTCAGAATGCAAACACGTCTTTTCGCAGAAATGGACATTTCTCGGAATGTGTCATTAGTTTCAGCGAACAGTGGGTGACGTCAAGAGTTTTAATTAAACTGCGTACAGTTGTTGTTAAATCCAATCTCCGCGCTTTATCTTTGAAGGAATGTAAACTTGACTGAGATACTTTGAAGAAATTCGTGTCAGTGCCTGTATTTCCGCTTTGCTTTTAATCCCGGCCATTACCTGCAGCTGCCAATGAAAAGAGCAATATTCAGTACAAGAAGGTGGAGATGTCAAAAAGAAGCAAGAGTGTACAGTGTAGTGTTGTCCCTGTCAAACAATATGCTGCGAAGCTGGTCCGTTGACAACACTGTTCCACGAGAAACACGCCGTTCAGCATTTCAATATCGAAAATCGGACGCATCGACACTAGTTAAATTTGTAGTGGAAGGACGACCACACATCTTGTGCACATGGGGTTAATCGTCCAGCATTCGAAAGTTGTGATGATACTATTTCGACCACTACCGGAGTCCATGATCGACTTAAAACTGCTTCCATTTCTTACAGCGAAAGTGAACTATTGTGACTGAATTATCTGCTGTCATGTAGTGCAACCGATCTTCCTGATTGTCACACAATTTGTAGTCGACATGCAATTGCTGTGCAGCCAGTACAGCAGCTTCCGTTAAAATCGATTTGGGAACCCCGAGGTTAGATTCAATCTCATTACTTAGTATAAAAGAGTGTTAAGTGGTTGGTTATAAAACCAAATCTTTATGAACAGGTCAACTTTAGGAATAAATTTAACGAAGTCGTGTTTCAGGTGTTGCCAGATAATCCAGGCATATTTTCGTACACTGTTTAGGATTATCACATATCTATTTTTTTTCGCTGAGACATTTTGGTCATTTGTCCCATAGTAGTATTGAAACTGGTCACAAACACTGCATCCATTGCAGAAATAACCATATCTGGTTCATCTTGCAAAACTACGTCGGTCATATCTTCTGGATTACAATCGGCAGTAGAATCACAGTTGACGCACTACCTCGCGCTGAAGCTCGGGGTGGTGAGCCATGTACGGGCGCTGCAAAAGATCTCTCAGCTTGGCTTCGTCTCGACTGGTCAGAGGTTGTACAACATCATCAGGAAGATGAAGCCTAGATGCGAAAACGTCATACATAAATGATCCCAGAACGATTCCTTGTTGCTAATCATCACGTTCATTTGTGCTAGCTTAGGCTGTGTTATTCTTCAACAGTAACCACAAAAAGTCGAGGTAAGATTCAACACTACAGCGCACACGGCCAACTAAATTTAGCTCTGAAAAGTTCATCAAGGCTCTTTAACAGTACGACGAATTTCAAAATAAGAATAGAAAAAACAAAATCGTTTGAATTGAAACCCTTTAAAGCCCGCGAAAGCCACTATCGTGCCAGCCACATTCCTATCGCCAGCCGCTAGAGCTAGAGAGCTGTTCAAACCCTCTTAAAGATCCGGAGCCTTCTAGTTTCGATTAAAAAAATACTGGAAAGTTTTGGATTTCGTTTTTTTGTCGATAACGTGATAACTGGGGTAGGTTTTGCGGTTTTGTGGAGGACGTCAGCAGCCAACCCAACGAGCCGATTTCGTGGCTCAAAGTTTTATTGGATTCTAGGCTATAATAATACCAGCCTCTAGAGCCGTTGATCAACTTTCTAGCGTTTCTGGTTCCAAAATTATGGCTCAAAAACTGCAAATTAAATAATGCCCTTGGGGATTAATTTATTGATTTGTTGTTTTTAGTCCATAAGTTTGCAACCAGAAACGTTATGAAGTCGATCCAGGGCTATACAGACTCGTATTATAGCCTAAAATCCAATAAAACTTTGAGCCACGAAATCGGCTCGTTAGGTTGACTTCCAGGAGACAGTGACGTCATCCAAAAAACGCAAACCTACCCTAATTATGACGTCATCGATAAAAAAACAAAAATCCAAAACTTTCTAATTTTTTTTGTGAACTACAAGACTTTCCAAGTTTTTAGAGAATTTGAACAGACTCTCTTGCTCAAGTGGCTGGTGAGTTTGGCATTTGCCCAAATTGGTCAAGTATATCTTTTCTACGATTTTATTGAAAAACCAAAAATTTTGTTTGAGCCATAATTTTGGCACCAGAAACGCTAGAAATCCGACCAAACCCTCTAAAGACCCGGATTACAGCCTATAATTTCCGAAAAACTTGGAGTCAACCAAAAATGCGAAAACCTACCCCAATTATGGCGCCATCGATAAAAAAAAAACGAAATCTAAAACCTTCCAATTTTTAAAAAATCGAAACTAGATTTTCCGGATCTTTAGAAAGTTTGAACAGCTCTCTAGCTCTAGCGGCTGGCGAGTTATGGCCAGAAATATGGCTGGCACGGTAGTGGCTTTCGCGGGCGTTGAAGGGTTCTCAAACCATCAAGCAAAAATTTCCACGCTTCTTCATTTAATGGGATACCCGCAGTGAAAAAGATATGACTACAGTTCAAAGCAAAATTCTGGAACAACTTGCCTTTTTTACAAGCGAATTACAGAAACAAAAGAAAAATATAATGGCACCGCCTTAGTCTCGTGTCACTCAGAGCAGTGTATCCCGGTCTGTGGGTCGTCTGTTTATTTTTTGTCGCTGGTTTTTCTCAAATAAAAATAAGTTTCCGTGTAAACCTTTCATTTTATCACAGGTTGCAGAAGTTACATGCATGTAGCCCTAGTGTAGTTTCTGAAGTCAACATAACGCAACTTGGGTACGTTCTGCCAGACATGGCACCACTCACTTTTGCTTTATAATATGGAAAGCTATGCATGTTTCTGGTCCTCTGGTTTTGTGCACAATGTAGTAATAGTACGCGAGACTCGTGAGAGCAATAGACTAGCAAGCGTGCTTTGAAAGTAAATTCAACTGCAGCCGTGTGTCGTGTTGGTCTTATTAATTCATTATGTCGAACAATCAGTAGGCACAGATTACCAAATCTTCCAGTTTTTATGGGTATGTATCTTGTAATCAACTTCGTCAACCTCTCCCCCCTAGTTACGGGCCTTACTGCCACCCCGACAATTGCCACCTAAGGCATATTGAGTCCTTTGCCTTTATTGCCATTTGAACTTCACTGAGGATCTAGTGCAGCGTGTTCCAACTGCTTTTGACCTACAGGCCATTTAACAAAAACGTATCAACTTGCGGGCCACTTCCAACAAAATGATGTATGAAACAACAGATTTACAAAATGTAAACTTAAGGGCGAAGATAAGTGAGTGCGTCATTGAAATTATTACACAATAGCAAATTATAACAAATCTCTATCAGTGGGATGCCTGTGATCGAGGCTTTTCTGACACTATTGTTCATTTTACAATACCAATGTTAGTGGCAAGCCGGAGACTATCGACCAGTGTTTGGTCTACCATTCAATCTCTGTTTTTAGATTTCACTTACTTCATCGCAAAAAATGTATTCTCACACACGCATGTGTTTCCAAACGTCGAGTGCATTTTAGTGCGAAAGCAATCTTTGCTGACTAATTTTCATACGCTCTCTACAATCGTCTGGTCTAACGCCGTTAATATTGTACATTTTTATTAAAAGATGTTATGTTTGTTCTAATTAAAATGACCTACTGTTTGTATTGCAACGTAGTCATTCCACGCACCCATAAAACGCGTTTTCGTTCGTTCCTTTTACGGTCTGTGCGTGCTTTTACCTCAGCTTTCGATTTGTGAGTTACATGGCAGCAAATGCAACTCACTTTGCTGCACTACGTTGAAGCAGTAAAATCGTAGCACAGAGGTTCTCAATAGCTAAGAATTCCTATACGTGCCACAACGCGAAATACCAAACTGAAATTGATAGCTTGTATGTGATGCCTAAAATGCATTATTCTAGGTGGCAGTTGTCTGGGTGGCACAGGGTATAGTAATATAAAAAACGAAGTGTGGGAACGCACCTAAAAAACCTAGCCATTTTCAACAGCGCTTAAAACTGATTTTTAAATCAGTTTTTAATTATGTATTCACTTTCGTTGCACTACGAACGAAAACATGAAAAAGGTTGGGGAATGTGTTCCCGCCACACCACACCCCTGGTGTGGCAGTTGTCCCATGTGGCAGTCGTCCTGGNTGGCGAATGTCCCGTGTGGCAGTCGTCCTGGCTGGCGATTGTCCCATGTGGCAGTTGTCCTGGGTGGCGATTCTCCTATGGGGAAGTTGTCCGGGTGGCAGTTGTCCTAGATGGCAGTGGTCCAGGTGGATATAGTCCGGATACCAGTCTGTCAGTCAAGCTACTGCTGTCTGTCGAAGCTGGCTACGGACCTACTTTCGCCGACAACAGTTAGACTAAACCCCAAATGTCATCGGGTTCGATTCCCGATCGGATCAAGTCGGAAACTTGAAAACGGCACTTGCGGCCTGTCAAGGTGTGGGCTCAAGGAAAGGGTTCTCGCGCGGTGCTGTCACTGGTTCGCCATCTATGCAGCATTCACCCTCAGTGTTCTCAACATTTTTGTTGCATATAAGGCGTTTGACAGAATTAACTGCAATATATTGTTCACAAAACTAATGAAGTGCAATGTACCTGTGTGCATAGTAGGACTGCTAGCGAGTTGGTATATGAATCAGAGCAGGCAAGTGAAGTCCTGTGTCCATATTTATTTACTGTTTATCTTATTCAACGATTGAGCGAGTTCTTTTACACCACTGGTAGGTCGTTCTACATCTTGGCACATGTTTTGAGCAGCCATTCGATTGTCTTGCCATACAGTACCGACAGGCCATGCGTTCCATAGGGAAGTCGATGTATTGGACAGTGAAGGACAACATCTGTTCCTCTGCGCCACACTCACAAGCCAGAGAAGGGGCCAGATCTCATTCGTGTAAGGAGCGGAAACGTCCGACACCGGTGTGCACTGCGGAGGCAGTTAAGCCTGACGCACGCTGTTCTTGGAATGGCCATTCGATGAGAGTGGGGGTGCCGATGTTTGAACATTTGATGCCTTGATTGGGTGCCTATGTCACGAATGAAAGAGCGGAGTGATGGGTCGATGACCCTGTTTACTTTGATGAACTTTCAGTCCAGATGGGTACAGTCAGAGAAAGATGCAGTGGGAAATATGGTTGTGCATCACCTTCACTTTATTGATGATATACTGTATGCACTGCTTTTGATCCCAGTATCAGCACTTTCCAACGCTTTCTGAATATGTATTGTGAGTGTGCTGTTGAACATGAAACTGTTTTTTAAACTAAAAGTCCAGTATCGTGACAACAAATCCAAAAATTGTGTTTAAACAACAAGTCAACTATCGCCGAGCTGAACAAGTCCAATATCTTGATGTATTACTTCATGCTTCACTGAAAGATTGCAATGACACTCAGAGGCAAGTGAAGTTACTCTACTGTGCAACAAACATTTCACGGCCACCCTTGCTCAGAGCTCTACTGCAGTTAAAATCATTGTTTTGTGCGTATTGCATGCCTGTCAATTGTGGTGCGAGTGTACACAATCTTTTATAAAACGCCTCCGCGTTGTTTGTAACAAGTCTATCGAAGTTTGCAATACATTTACAGGAGTATAAGTGTTCGCCCACATCAAGTTTCCCATCTCGTCAGAGCATTTGATGCCCTGATTAGAAACAATCCGTATGCCTTTGTTCAACGATGCGCATCTTCATCCAACTTTTTATCCGCTAACTTCATCTTCCTGATACTTTCAAAAATCTCCATTTTTCTTCCCCTATCCAATGCTTCTGTATGCCGATGCCCCAATACTATAGATGCTGTTGGTGCTTTACTTCAGTGTTTGCTCTACTTCAGTACTGACTGCGTGCACCAACCAACACCCAACCCTGTGATGCGTTTTACATGTTTTTGTACCCTTGTGTTCTCTTGACTGCCCTGTGATATGGGATTATGTGTCTGAGACAAATAGGCTACGTAAATAAAAAATGAAATGAAAAAGCTATCGCGTGCATGCACACCTAAACAAAACTGCGATTTACCGTACCTTTTAATGTCTGACGGGAATATCCCAATCCACTTCATATAAGGCAAAACAAGACTGCAAGAATTGTACGACTGAGCCTACACAAGAAGTAAAATACACTTGCCTAGTGCCTACACAAAAAGTAAAAGACACATACTCAGTTCAAATACAGAAACATTGTTCAACAACACGGTCCGAACAGAGTTTTAAATTTTTTTTTACGCTTGCAAGAATCAATTCGTTAAGCTTTCGGAACGACCTAAAAAGCTTTGGGTGTATTGCTCTACTCAAAATTCATTCATTCATTTTCATGCTCGCTTTTCCTGTGCTGTAAGGTCGCGGGGGGCAGCAACCCAGGAAGACTCGAAATAGCTCGCGGTCATCAGCAATCTCATAGTTCTGCTGGGTCTACGCCAAGAAGGCACCAAGCAAAGTTGGTGCCTGGTCCTTGGATGACTTCCGGGCCGCTTTCCCGTGCGTGTGGCCAGCAAGCTGGGCTTCACCAATCTTTCATGGGACATTTTGGACATATGGCCGGACCAACGTTTGAATCTAAGAAGTGACTCTATATATCAGGGTTTTACGAATTTCACAGCTGCGTACTTTGTCGCGAAGGGTCGGACCGTGCACTCTTCTTAAAATCCCATCTCTCCACTTGCACTTGAGAGAGCACTCCATCATTCATTACACATAACGCAAGATTCATGATCAATGGTGAGGGTCAGGCCGAAAACCGATTTAAAACTGACAGTTCTGCGGTGTTTGAGCTCCCCTTTTGTCACTGCAGAGCGATAAAATTCACGCAAAACTGCGTTTACTTTGCCAATCCGTGTATCAATCTACTTGTTCCGTTTTCCGTCACTCGTGAATTTCGTCTTCCGTTTCCGCCACCCCAAGGTACCTCTACGTTTCCACCTACTGCATTGTATTTCCGCTCACTTGCAACATACACTGCCTTGTGTTTCTGGAGAGACATAATACCTCAGTCTTTGTACTGCTGAGTTTAATTCCGGCTTGGTCGCACAGCAGAAAACCGATCAAGTGCACGTTGAAGGCCTTGTTGAAAATATGCTAACAGTACCAAATCGACTGCAAAAAACAAACGGTTGATCCTGCAGCTCATAACAGTGACACCCTCGTCGACTCGGTTGCGACTGTCTATCCTATCCAATTCGTATAGACTGTGAAGAGAAGTGGTGACAGCACACACTCTTGTGTAGGAGTCCATCATCCACGGTGAACGGTTGTGATTTAACTCCGCCAACACGGACACAAACTTCTGAGCAGGAATACAGTGACATGAAGGTCAGAAACAGGCAGTCCTTAAGCTTTTCACGATGAACCTGGCCGTATGCTTTCTCGATGTCGACAAAACATGTGTAGACGTGGTTGGTATAACCCGAAGATTTGCCGAAAATTTGGTTTGTAGTGCTATGGTCAGGACGAAAACCGCACTGGGCGTCATCCAGCTTTGGTTCAATCTAGTCAAAATTTGAAAAACGTTTGCATCACATTGTCGAAAGCGCTTCATTATAGAGTCTAAAAAATCATGACTCGAAGTGTACTTATCCAAAAAGGGGATGACCCGTATTTAAGGGCCAGGTGACTTTAAACTGATGTTGGTAGAGGTGATGCAAAAACAACAACACCATCTTACACTACCAGCATGTGTGTGCAGGTTGACAGTTTAAGGGGAATTCCATTTGGCGGAAAAATTGATCCCGACTTTCATTGTGCAAAGTGCACCTTTGCCGTCTCAAATTTGACGGAATTTTATTCATTTTTTCCGAATCCGATTAGTGNGAAAACAATTTTTTCCCTAAAAAATTGCCATCTATTTTGCCCGAAACGCACATTTCCTTGCCTNGAAAATTCGTAAACACTGTCCTGATTCTCATGATCTTCACAATTTTGCAGCGGAAAACCACCTTCCCAAACCGCGCGATTGGTACGCATATAGCTACCGGAATATACGAATTTTAAAGCACTGGAAAACACGATTACTAAAATATCATATCGAAGGTTTTTACAAAAATTTGGAACAAAGCAATTAAATGATTAGCAAGCTATAGTTGTTAACTTCAAAACAATGCATAGCGACTTCGATTTCAGGAAAGGCTTCATATCGAAACAATTTACGGAAGAAAACAAACATACTTTTTTTTCTACAACCGTGATTTATCACTTGATAGGAATCTACATCATATCGGAAATGCGGTAATTAAATATACAACACACCATGTTAGGTGTTCCCCTACCATGGAATGAATCTAATAGTTACGGAAAATCATGGATTAAAAATAAGAAAACATGTGAGAGATTGAACTTGGATATGCTTCAAACCTGGTGAAAAGTTGCATTGCAAGCGCATAATGCGTAGTAAGTGTATCACCACGCAAACACCAGCAATGCAGACTGGAAGATACGTACCAAGGATCCAAACTTGTAGACGCACATGATCTCAATCCCTATAGAGAGAATCACAAAAAACAGCCATTATCATTAAGGTGAGTTCAGAGCTACATGAACATTTTCTGCAATATGTACATTCTACAAAAGTGGAAATTGGGTACTTGAATCCTTGAAATAACAAGCGAGCTTTGGAAAAAGGTCTTTTGGGCACGATTGTGTTGAAGTCATGCATCCTTGTGCTCAAATTAAACACAACAATGTGTTGGTTTTGAAATTCAGCGTAGGTTCTTACCAAGTTAATCACACATTGTGATAAATTAGTATGAATTAGCTAAACCTGTTTCGATTTAACTAAATCTGTCCGATTTAGCAGTTTTTTTTATGCTAAATATGTCCGATATAATTTTTTTACCAACGGCGCCCCACATTTTTTACCAACACGAGTTCAACTTGCAAGAAGTCGCATAGAAGAGGGCGTGATTCATTTACTCGTTATCTTACCGGATTCTAATGAACTATTATGACCATTAAATTAACTGCAGCTACATGTTGCCAGCCAAAGCATTTTTGGCATACCATTCTGAACATGTTCGAGAATAAACTAATACCAGTGTGGACGGATCGCATCTGCATGTGGTAGCGTCAGTGAAAAAAAGAGTTTTACAAAAACGTAGAACGCTACCACTGATGTAGAATGTTTCTGAACTCACCGTGTGGGTCAGCATCCATCAAACCAAGCACAGGGATCTGAAGTGCATTCCAAATTTTTTTAATCATTATTCTTGTGTTGACATCAGGAACGCCTTTGCCCTGAATAAACAGGTCTTTTACTACCCTTGCACTTTGTATATATTGCAAGACTTAGTAGTCATGATAATTAATATGTTTCCTTTACACAACATAATAACGCAAACGGCCTTACTGTAACCAAAATGCACTGCATGGTTATTGCAAAGCCATCATCTTGCAGCCTTTGAAAAGTTGCATCTTTTTCAACAACTAGAATAAACTTGGCAGTATCACTCCTTACTTCATCAACCATGTCAATGACTGAAGGGATCAAGACACCCTGCACACATATACATCATAGTAGGCTCCAACCGGAAGAAAATGAAACTGGTAACCCACAGACGAATTAAAAAGCACACCAAAATATGCTGTTTGCAAAATAAACTCACGCCTGAAACTTGTGAGCAATCTATCGTTTCATCATCTGGACCTGAAAATTTGAGGTTACCGGCTAGACACCCTTTGCTTGTTGCAACAACATTCAACCAACATCGTGGTACGTCCAACATACATGCAATGTCATCCACAATGCGATCAACCACAGCTTGACTACGAAAAAGCTGAGAGTAAATTTTTGTTACAATAATGAGTAGCTGATCTGCTTCACAAGGATACTTTACTTTGCCTACTTGTGGTTCTTCATAATATAAATCTCTTTTTGTAGCAATTTCTCCGGTCTGTAGAAGTTTATATATCATTGCCAGGACTTTCAATATCAAACCTAAAATGACAAATACAGTACACGTAAGAAAGTTCAGGAATATTTCTGATGAAACAGTTCTGCCAGTTACATACTAAACTTCTCTACTGAAGATGAAGACCCAAAAGAAACTGTTTGCAAGTTTGCTTCTTCTACCATCTGCAATCCTTCACCTGGCAAATAAATTACATTATCCCAGCTGTGGCGGTGTCTGAAAAATGTAAAATGTCTCAAATCAGCAAGAGCAAAAAAGCATGCTACAGCAACATTGTATAGAGAAAGATTAGTCAAATTAGTACAAAATTTGCTATACTTTACTAGCTACAATAAATATCAGAAACTACTTTGGAACTATCAAGTAAAATAATCATGCATTTTGGAACCACAAATTGAAAACTTTCAAACTGTAAAACAGCTCATTTAACCATCGAAAAGCTCGTCCTGTGTTCACCATAACAAAACCTACATAACAGAATCATAAACAAGTGAAAATAAGCACATTTAAAACAGTTTTAAATCTAAAAAATACAATATTTTTGTTTTTAGCAGATTCATCATTAACTGCACTTAAGATTTAAGCCACCTTAACTGCAAAAATGGAGGAACACCAGAAGAAATTTGATGGGTTATTTGCACAATCACATCTTCTATGTGGCTTATAACTTCAGACCTGCAAAAAATGTTCAAGGACATTACCAAAACCCTTTCACACTACAGCACAACACAAAATTGCAATATAAAATTTTAAGAGGCAAGATAATTTCCTAACTCTGTATGGTTTAAATATGAAACTCTTATCTTCCACAAGTCTGTAAATCACCTGCACAATGCAAATGCAGCTGATTAAATTGCTTTTCTACTGTTAAGAAGCTTGCATTATAGTTTATTCATGTGAAAAAGTTAGCACTAACTGACAAGGGTTCACCTATATGCAATCAAACAAAATATATATGACATTGTACTCTGAAAACCTACATCACATATTCAATAATAACTGAATCATATCTATGCAAAGGTAAAATATAAAACACAAATTATCACCCACCAAAGATCAAGCCATCAACTAGAAACACACAAACAAAACACTATAAACTGAAATTACAAAAATGCCATCTGACCTGTCACCCACTACCCATTCATACAAATACCTCTATGTCGACAAATGTCTTACTTGGACACATATTTGAGCTCAGAAACAGTAAAATTTTGTCGATCCTCCTCTTGCAAGTGTGATAATGGTGACCAAAACTCATCCAAAAAAAGCTCACACATTGTAGCTCAGTTGTTACACCAAAAAGATAACTAAAAAAAAGAACATGCAAGTTCAGCAAAACTTTCAGAAAAAATCTTTTCAGATTCACATGAGACTTCACAGGTTACATGACAATGGTAGAATTTTTGTCATTAAAATTGAGATCTCATTTTTAATCCTTTTTGATACCGTTAGTGTGTTGACTTAAAAAAATTGGGGGTCCAAAACATGGCAGACATACAGTTAGCATTAATGGTTGTAGCAACAGTTATATCCAGATTTTGAATTCTTGTGTGACATGAGTACATCATACCACATTTGACTTCTTTTGTTTTGTTCATGACAGTTACCCAGCCATTTGCACATGAATGAGTCTTTGCTTCTTCATCATTTGAGCCAGTTGTTGAAATCCACTGCTTGGCTGTACTGCATCTCAGGCAGGTGTTGAGCAGCCATTTGATTGTCTTGTCATCCAGAACCGTCAGGCCATGCATTCCAAGGGGAGTTTGAAGTATTGGACATTGAAGGACAACATTGTCAATGGTTTGTTCCTCTGCACTCACAAGCTGCAGAAAGGGTAATACCCCATTCGTGTAAGCAGGAACAAAAATGTCCGATGTTGCAATCAGAAAGCCTGAGCGGCAAGTGCGCTAAGCTTCATACTGTGGCAGCAAGCAACAATAGAGATCGTGCACCACAATCACTATATTACTGCTTGTTCATGCCACTTATATATGGGTGTTATTCTTTGTGCACATCCCATTCGTAGTGAATCGCACATTCAACGCAACTCCAACAAGGAGGTTGCAACACTGACACCAGTGCAGAAGCGGTTTAAGCCAAAACCACGTTGTTCTTGGAAGGACCATTCCAGGAAGGTGGGTCCAATATCAGAGATGAAAGTACGGAGTCTCACAGTGCTCTGCAACCATTCCACATATCATTGGTGATCCACCCAGAGCATCACATTTCTGTTGTGGTCGTCAGATGAACTAATGAGTTCTTGTGCAGCTGGTATTAGTGTTTCAATTTGAGATGCTGTGCATTCCCACCTGGTGAACAGGAACAGGAGTGCTGAGTGGAGCAGATGTCCAGACTCCGTGGCATGATGTGCTAGAGACAGTATGGCTCCTATGTGACGAAGCTCAGCAGGTTGGATGCCTGCGAGGATAAGAAGTTTGTCTGCCGGTGTAGGGCGCAGGCATCCAGTAACAGTTCGCAAGGCGTCGTTGATGACAAGAACAATGAGGCGGGTGTGAGCAGTATGGCACCAGAGCAGTATTCTGCTGTTGAATGGACCAGAGCTAAGGTGGCTGTTTGCAGTGTTGTTGCCCCAGCCAGAGCCAGCAAGCCACCTCAAGAGTGCACCGCATCATGTCAGCTTTGTACAAAGTGACTTGAGGTGTCAGCGATATATTCGAACATCCTGTCCAATGTTACTCCGAGGTATTTGGGATCAGAGTGAAAGGGGAGAGCTTCATCATTGAAGTTACTTTCAGCCCACGTTTACCTTCCTCGTTGTTGAGCTGGAAGACTGACAACTGTTTTTGTAGTGCTGAGCTTTAACTTCCAGGTCTGGAGGTATTTACCTATAATCACCATGTCTTTGCTGAGCACCACTTCCTCTGTTTGCCAGTCTCCATCAACATGCATGATTGCTAGATCATCAGCGTATGCATACTTTCTGGAGACAGCAGTTGGCAAGTCAGGTGTATTAGGGGTTACAAGACAGATCCCTGTGGGACACCATCCCTGAGGTGTCGCAACCTGTTCTGTTTGTTGTTACCAGTGGTAAGAGGTAAGCTGCGATTGCCAACAAGCTCCATCATCATGTGGACCGTGTGACTGTCAGGTAGCAATCGCAGTAGCTTGCAGGCAAGGCCGCGATGCCATACAGTGTTGTAGGCTGCTGTGAGATTGACAAACGCAGGTCCGTCCTTTTTAGCTGAAAAGCTATTCCCAATGTATTGCATCAGCCAGGTGACCTGATCTATGGTCACCACCTGTGCTGGAAGCCGCCTGGTCCTGTGGGAGTAGTGGATCAATGATCCAGCATGTAGTATAAACTCCAGGAAAACAGAATCCAATCCCAGATTGGTGTTTGAGGGCGGTAGCAAGCTCCACTGGCATCAAAGGGCAGAGATGCCATCTCCCTCAAGTGTTGGGACCTTTCATAGATTGGACACCTCCTTGCTGATGAGCCTTGTGGACGACTCGCAGTCCCCATCTTTTGTGCCCTGTTCTTCATGAGTTGTGAAGCAATGGAGTTTGCTGAGATGGGGCACAGATAAGAGGAGTGTCTGGACCTGCCAGTAAGTTTGCTGATGGTACTCCACGCCTTCTGACTAGAGTGCAAGAAGTTGGTGGAATTGACAGCTTCTTCCGGTCGAGCCGCAAAAGTAGAGACCAAGCAGCTCTGTCAGATTCAGTCCCCATTGAGGCTCAGAGAAAGGAGCAATAAAGGATCTTGCACTCTCTGTCCAAACATGACACATAGTTCATGCGACAGCACATTGGATCTATTGTAAATAACAGACTTTTGCATGGTTTCTGAGGAGCCTTCTTGATGTTTATTGTCTCCAGGGGTGGCAATCTCTTAATGGATTCTTCTGAAAGAAGTAAGCGATTCCAATCAGCTTTGTGAAAGTTCCAAGGCTTCACAGGATCGCTGAAAGTAGGCATCTTAAGCTTCGGTGGTGTTATGAGAGAGGGTTGGTGTTGTGACTGCTGGAACCACCTCAGAACGCATGTCAAGCAATTGGTTGTCATGGCTGACACTTGCAAAGTCCAGACCCCGATTGTTGCCGATGTTCCATCGGTGAGAGAAGCTGGTTACTCCTTTTATGTTGTGCAGCAGCACAAGGTTGTTGGCTGCTGCCCTGGAGGCCAGGCTCTCACTGTCAGGAGATGTGCTATAATCCCAGATGACGTGCTAGCAGTTGAAGTCGCCAGCATGCAGACTGGGGTGTGGGAACATCAGGATGGCCATAAGTTTAGTTGTGAGATGGAAGCTTTGTAGATGTTGATGATCTTGCATCCTGCAATGTCTACACACAACCACTTAAAACTCTGATTGCTCTGGAGACTGATCAAGCAGTGTCCATTCCACCTGCTCATGAACAAATGTGACAAGGCCATGCTTCCTGCTCAGAACTGACTAAGCTAGGGAATATCTGGGAATCACTTGCGTAGTGCAGTGGGTCTCCTAAAGGACAATGATGAGTGCCTTGTTCTTGTTGAGCTTCTGTATGCTGAGTCTTTGGTCATCTTTAGAAGCAGGGATACTGCCGTGCCTTACAAAGGGCGCTTTCCTACCTAGTCCATGCCAAACACATCCAGCACAAGTACCAGTGGTTGCTCTTGTGACAACAGTTTTGGTAAGCATTCAGGGAATGCAAAAGGGAGGTCCACTTGACAGCACCTGTCTTTTGCTAAATAGAATCAAACAGAATTAGCCAGAAGATACACATGCAAAAACTTGTGAAATTGCTCTCTACAAGAACACCTGCTTTCCCAATCACAAGAAATGCATTGGAGGGTTGAAAATGCAAATTGTGTTCATGTGCACAGCACAAAACAATAAACTTGTCTAACACTGAAAGACAATACCTCAACCTGTTGAAAAAGTTGGTTGAAACTAACCGCACTAGAAGTACTAAATACAGATAGACATTCAATATTCATCAAGGAGTATGCAGATATTTTGACAAGAATATTGTGCTCCTTTAACAATTACATGGTTTTGAACTATATACTTGGTAATTTATTCTAATTCAGACTGTAATTGACAGCGACATGCTCTTTAATAAATTTTAAAGATTGCAAGTAGTCAATATTTAAATTTTCAGAACAAACTTTTGTTTGATTACTATTACAAAATACACAAAATATAGGCTGGACATATCAACTACAGTACTAATGGCTGAGATTGTACCAAAACATGACTGTGATACACTAAATCGAAAAAGTCCAAGTTATGACAATTGACAAGACTAGTTAGAATTAGCCAGCTAACTTTTCACAATACTGTTTTTTTTTCTTCATGAGTGATAAGAGACTTGAAAGAATTGTTACNTTTGATTTAAGTAAGCTGAACATAAGTCATGAAAGAAGATGAGCTCCTGCTTGCAGTTCATGTGCTAANAGCATGGCTACAATAACTTAAAATGCCCAAAATCCATACAGATGAGACAGCTGAAAATTTTACTCATAGTTTTTAAAGTCAGTTAGGTGCAATACATAAGCAGCTTCATGTGCTTCATTCATTTGTTCAGAATTGAGCAATGAACTATAGTATAAGCTGGTCAGTATAAATTAGAAAATCAATTATACAAATAAGATTTTTTCAACATATTCATACCATTGCTCTCAAAAATGTTTAAGGTTATTGTCACACTTCTGGACTAGTGCAGCCAAAATTTTTCTAGACAAGAAGTAGGAGACAAGACCTTACCAAGGGCACATTTTCCTAAGAAAATAGCAATGGATGACAAAGAACGGCTATCACTTTTCCAGCATTCATGCCAGGAGCAATTCAGATGATCTCAACCCCAACCAAAGGCATTTTTGCTGATATCCAAAGTAAAACAACCAGAATTCTACAAATTTTAAAGGTCCACAACCATATACTAAAAATCCCCATGTTATGCTAAAGCTTCTTCATATTGAATAGCTATGATGACTGATTTTCACTTGTATCACACCTAAAAATTCTTAGTTTTTCAAAGATTTTTTTCCATTTGTCGATCTTTTACTGAGAACTATATATTCTTGACATGACTTGTCTAGTATTGTATGATAGTACTATTGCCCAACTTGGTCAACAGCTTATTGAATGCTGACAGAAAACAGCTTAAACTTAAGCTGATGCACCATTTTAGCTATTTGCAATTTGTGAATGTCATTAAAATGAAAAATTTGAGGCCCTGCACAGTTTTTTCAACATTTGCTTGATATGAACTGACAGTGAGTAATGTGATTAGACTTATAGTTTTAGTTTGCATTGTTTTTGATTCTTTTTTAATAATAACTGATGATACTTACAGTAATCTCCTGGTTAAGTTCGCAACTTGAATCTGAGCTGTTTGTGCGAACTTACGTGGTAGATGCAAACTTAGCAATTGTGCTTTTAACTGCATCAGCAAACAGATGCTGATCATTAGGGCTGATGTTTGGAGACTGATTGATGCTTGGACTGAAGCTAACTATTCTTTTTGGCAAGACATACAATGTCCACTTGCATTATGCCATTCACTTCACAAAAATTGTTAGGCAAAACGAAGCATTTAATTGAGACGCAGAGATTGGAATTAGACTCTATGTTGAGACAGCCCAATCATCCAACTGATCCAAGTTAACGAAACATCACACGACGGTACGGAGTGAGGCTGCTGTGATAAAAGTCTGTGTGAAGCGGCAAGTTATGCGTGAACGTTCTGCTCTAATGTCTGAAGACACACACAAAAAAGTTAGTGCGTCTATGCGCAGATTTACAGAGTTGGATGGTAAGGTATTTGTTTGGATTGATAATATGCATCGTGTAAACCACCCCTTCCACCTTCACTAACCATTTTGAAAGCACACGAAATTGCTGAACAATTATATCAAATCTTGAACTTTAGCAACATAATGTTTCGTGTTTTAACATTTTTTATGACAAGTTGTCACGTTTGATTTGCTGTAAAATACCAGTAAATTGCTGAAAAAGTTGAATCCAGATGTTTGCATAACTTTCTGCAAACTTAACTGGGATATTACTGTACTTTGTAGGCAAAATATATACTCTGTAAAATCTTAGTGCCTGATTCTTTGCTGGGAAAGATTCTTTATGATAAACAGTGTATTGTTTTCATTGGTTTGAAAAAGTATGTTGAAGTTAATCCTTAACTAGTTAAGCATGCTGAAGATGAGAATAAATTATACTGTTGCGATCGGAAATCCCGAGCAGCATGTGCGCAAAGCTTCGCACTGTGGCAGCAAGCAACAATAGAGATCATGCGCCGCAATCTCTCTTACGATTGCTTGCTCACGCTACATATACAATGGTGTTATTCTTCACGCACATCCCGTTCATGGTGAATCACACAATCAACACAACGCCACTGGAGAGGTTGCAACAACATCCCCTCCTTTTTACAACGAACCACACCGATCGCACTTTCTTTGCGTGAAGGCTGAACTCGGTACGACCTCCACATCCTGGTCACAGCACCATTTTGTTGCGATCGGAAATCCTGAGCGGCATGTGCCCAAAGCTTCGCACTGTGGCAGCAAGTAACAATAGAGATCATGCGCCACAATCTCTCTTACTACTGCTTGCTCGCGCTACATATACAATGGTGTTATTCTTCACGCACATCCCGTTCGTGGTGAATCACACAATCAACGCAACGCCACCGGAGAGGTTGCAACAATACCAAGGGTGAGCAATTAATTTGGCCCTGGGACCACTTTGAGAAAGCCCCGCTTCACAGAGGGCTATACCTTGTAAGTCTCGGCTTAAGTTGACCTTTAGCACCAACATTTACAACACTGTGATAAGTTGGAAGAAATTTTAGATTTATCCTGAATGCTTCCACCGGCCACTGAAAACACTGTGGTAGGCCGCATGTGGCCCACGGGCCGCTAATTGTCTACCCATGAGTTATACTATAATATATAGTTTTTAAGTTACTAGTTAGAAGATACCACAATGAATGAAATATTATCAGAATACAAGTCAAAAGACCAAATCTGGAAAATTATTTCCTGTTTCCATACTAACAGACCAAAAAAATTTTTTCAAGACTTGTGCAGGCTGGAAAATGGCCTAACTTCTTTCTATTCTTTTCCAGACTAAGTGGGAACCCTGGGTTAATTAGTTGACTACTTCCACACAAGGTCAACTGCTAGGTACTAGGTAGCTAAATATAACTGTTTAAGAAAAGCTGAGGTATGAAGATGCTGATTATAATGAAAATAATGTGATTCACGGCTTAGTTTGAATGTTACTTGCAGTAAAGTTTAGAGATTTCAGGGTTTTCAAGCCCTTAAAGTTGGTTAATGTAAAAATGGAACATTTTTGTTTAGAAAGCAATAAATTTAACTCAACCAAATAAAATGCAACAACTGGGTGCAACACCAGCCAAGTTCAAATGATCCAAGGATACTGAATGGCCAACATAACTTTGCATAACATGGCAAACTAAAACACATAACTAACCAAAACATTAAAACATTAACCTTAAAACCTTATTATCCTTTGACTCAACACTAACTTGTGCTGAAACATGAGGCCTTAGTCTAAAGGTTGTATATTTCCAATCTGTTACATTATAATAGTTAAACCATTACCAATCAATTGTATTATGACACTAATAATACGTTCAGAGTCTTGTGAAAATAATCCAATCTCTAGCTGGGCACATAGATGATCCAGAGTGAAAATTTAACAGATAAATTACTTTAGCAACAACCTCCAACAATTATCATAGCAAATTGAAATTTGCAAGAATAAGTCATACTAGTAGGCTACTGAAGTTAACTCAATGATCAATTAGTGATAGCCTAGTGGTTAAGCGTTGTCGCCCCTTTTTTGTTGTTTTGCACCCCGCCCATATTGTCCCTGCTGGTTTGTTCACCCCCTTGCCCTTCAAAATCGCCCCTGAGAGCAAAATGGGATGATGTCACACACTAGTTTCAGAACCACTGATTTAAATGAATGAGCAAATACGCATTCACATTCATTGTGCAGTAAGCAAAATGTTTTATCCACCTGACCTACCATAGGCTAGGCTATTATTGCTAATAAATTTTAATTGCTGCCTTGGGTAAGTCTACAATTACAGAGTCATTGATACAGTATTGAGTATACTCTCCAATCAAGCCTAGCAGTAGCAGGTACAGGGCTCTCACAAATGCAACTCCAAAAATCCCCAGAACAGTACCAAAAAATTACTAGATCTGTAGGAAACACAAAACGTATAAAAAACACTTTGATCTTTATTAAAATACACGCAGCATGAAAACAATTTTATCAGTCAAAGCTGGAACTACCA
>JGI24159J19872_10001815_pt1 | contig 24342 bp, 16 predicted proteins | sample Ectturendosymbi4_FD_19872 | JGI IMG/M metagenome (IMG submission 19872)
TTAGAATTTCCATACTTTTTCAATATCTAATGTACATTTTGGCCAAATTCAATACTTTTTCAAGGTCTTGAAAACCGATTTTGAAATTCAATACTTTCTCAATACTTTCAATACCGCGTGGGAACCCTGTCAAAGGTAATACTGTTGTGCACAACGTGTCTCCCAAATACTACGAACATTGCAATTGACTACAGAACGTTTTAGAGAAAAGACATTGCACCGAAGTCATTATCACTGTAATAAGCTACTTCGTTGTAAGGGAGAGATTCTATTTGGATAAGAGCTTATGGCGCCTACTTCGTAGGCGAAATATTTACTCTGTAACATCTTAGTGTCTGATTCTTTGCTGGAGAAGGATTTCTTTCGATAGGCAGTGTTGTAAGGGATAAATATGGCAAATATCTCAACGCTAAAGCATGCATACATTGTACGCAGTAATTGCGAAAATTTCGATATCTACCAAGCGGCCTAGAGATGTCTCCAAAGTATACGTGGTCGCCGGTTTGTCCGGTACTTTCTGAAACTCGAATCTTGTGCCAAGCGCTCCTTTGTTCACCAGCGTCACCGAGCGGCGAATTGTTTCGCCGACAACTTGGGTCCCGAAGTCGATTGACGTCACGTCCACAGAAAGCTGAAGACATCAATTGAGCAAAAAGCTTTGCAAGAAGGTGATGCATTTTTCAAGGTAGGCATGCGATTTTAGTTGATTTACAAAACAAAGTATCGCCCAATATTTTGTTCATAAACCGGTAAAAACCAGTAGAAACCAGTTTATTGCAACTTTAATTAGGAACAAACTGTCAGTATTGTGTGTGGTAGGAAAACCAAACAAACAACTCTGATGCAACAACGAAACAAAACCGTTTTTATTCTTATGACCCGTTTTTCATTTCGACACAGTGAAGCATTTTAACTTTGCAAGTTCACAGCGGGCATGCCCGTGGCCACAGTAGTCACAAGTTTCATACCAAGGACACCATAGATTGTTGTTCAAGTCAAAATATCCCGAAACGGTTGCAAAGTTCGCAAAACTCACGTCGCATTTCTTGGTGGTGCAATGGAGAGGTATGGAGAAAGGGCCGGTCTGTGCCATGAAGAAAACTTCACCGATAAGATCTTCGTTTATCTGCAGAGGCACACACATTGAAAGAAAAGAAATGAACTCGAAAATTTTTCCGCAATTCAGGTCAAAAGCAACCCATGTGAGAACCATCGACTAAAGATAAATCGCGGAGGTTTGAAAAACATATAGTTCATCGCCGGCAAGAATTCAATACAAGAACGGCAAATAGTCAAGTCACGTGACACGCTGGACTGGATAAACGCACAGAAGCGCAATGGGTGCTGATGGGGCTGCGTTCCGGGGTCACCCCCAACGTGCTTGCGTGGGTGTGCGTACCCTCGTGAAACCAGAAGCGCACACGCGTGTCATTTGTGCGAAAAAATTTCGCGGTGTGTCGTAAAGAACACATGGAAAATCACCAGGACCAGAGAAAAAGACGATTCCAACTCACCATAGGTTTGAAAGTGACGTGCATGTCGCACGACATACCGGCTGACATTTGACCAGGGGGGTGGAAGCTGCAAATGCAAGCAAAGGTTCAGGATTCTGCCGACAACGGTTCTGCCGAAATTGACTGTTAATTTTCATTAAGTCATGGAAACCTGCTTATAATGTATCACATTGAAAGTAAAAAAAAACATTGATACTCAAAAAAGATTTGCTTCACGAGTAGGACACGTCATCTTGGGCAGTGGTTCTTAACAGGATAAATCAGGGGGTCTCTAGAATGTTGCCAAAGTGTTTTCTTTCAACCCTCAGACACGCAAACAACAACGACCCCCATTTTGACTTATGGCATAACCCCAGACGAGGGTCCCCAAGCCTAAGCTTTAGGAATAGGGGTCCCCGGCGTTGTAAAGGTAAAGAACACTGTTCTGGAATATACCATGCAACTGTAAACTCACGATTATAGTCAAGTTGTTTTTTTCCAAGCAAAGGCGTTTTTTCTTTATATTTACGACAATGAACGTCTGCCACCAAATACCGAAGATACATGCGGACTTCGTAGTCGAATACGGGTATTGCATGGTCCGTCATACTTGTTTAAAGATTTATGCTTTGTCATAGACACAATTTTCCATGCACCCACAAACAACTGGACCTAAACGTAAAGAAGTTTTGAGAAAATGTTCACTGCTTTCCGCGAAACTCAACTCACTCTATTTTGATGAAGTCTTTCAGGTGCTCCGACCATCCGGTCAACTTGAGGAAGTTCATGCTGTACGACACATTTGTGATTACGATCTTCTTCTTGTACGTTTTCCCGACATCCAAGTCCTGACAAGTATGTCGGCACTTTATATCTTTCAAGAATCGACTTCACCTCACTCTCAACCCAGTCGCGTTGCTCTTTAATTCTACCCTTGGTTTGCATTTGCACAATATTTGATTGACAGGCGCCTTAACCTAAACTAGCTCACTCCCCAATTCATGTAAATAACCGCCCGGGAAAAGTTCACCTTGAAGTGGATGATATCCGGTTTGCTGTAGAACGGTTGACCTTTGAACTCACGACCAGCGGCCACTTGCTTGACGATGATGCCGGCTCGATGCTTACCCAAGGTTTTTTGCAAAATCTCTTGTTCCATTTTTGTTCCACCGACTGGTTTAACCGCGACTTCATCCTTGGGAGCCTGTTGCAAAGCGGCAATCATTTTAGCACGCAACACAACATCATTTCAGCACACAACACATTGTTTCAGCACACATCACATCATTTCAGCACACATCACATCATTTCAGCACACATCACAATATTTCAGCACACAGCACAATACCATTTCAGCACACAACACAATGTGTGATCGTGATGAAGAGACTGTTTGTAGTCAATGAATCCGCTGCTTTTACAAAGCGTTCCACAGAAGTTGTGACTGCGTCTACCAAACGTCTGCTTCCAGCAAATGCGGTTTAGACCAAAAGCAAATTGTACTGCTTTGTACAATTTTCACTGCAAAGCCATTTTTGGCTAGAGAAAATTTGACTTAATAAAAGAAATTTCATCGTTCTGACCTTCGTCACATTTCAAAAGATCTTCACTAACACGCCGTAACTTTTACACATGACGCAGGTGAAGCTGGTAACCTTGTAATTTTTATGCTTCTGATCCCACAGGCCCTGAAACTCGGGCTGCGCTAGGATTTCGTCGTCTTCATCGCCGGTCCTCGCCGGTGGTATTGGTTTGTGACGCTGCGTCGCGCTGTCCTCGATTGTTACGTCAGGGTCGCTCGAGGTGGTCTCGGAAAGATTCTCTCGTCTTATGTCCTGCCTCGGAAAAGCGCAACGTAATGCATCGATAGATTGCGAACGGATGTCACCGACCACGTAGACAAAGTGCTTTCACACGGAAAAGTCACTGTAACTGTCGCTTTTTGGGGACGCGATCTCAGAACGCAGGGCCAGTGATGCTTCAGCAGCACAAGCAATAGGTGATTCCCCGCCCGGTCAGGTTCACTCTGTACTGCGTGTGCAGCACTGCGCCTTTTATAACTGCATGACTTCTTTTTGGCGCTGTGTGACGTGGCGTTGCATCGCAAATAATGACGTGAAAACAAAAGAAAGCAACGAATGTGTGGAAGTCCACCGCATAGTCAAAGTTGTTTACTGTTTGCAGAGGGAGGGACGCGGAACAGACAGTCCTGGAACGGCAAGTCATTCGCTATTCCTGCCAACTCATCAGCGCACACCGCCAATATCACGACCTTGACTAACATTTAACTGCCAATTTTAGATCGCGGCAGTCATCGGGACCGTAAAGCCGTTTTAGTGACTTTCGCCGTGTAAGTTATTCGCAAAACTTTACAGTTTGACAATCATGGAAATCTTTTCAGTTCACTTGTGAAAGCAAATTTTTTTCAATAATACAAAAAAATTCTTCAGTTTTTGGTTCCTTCTCAGAGAATATCATAATGGTCTGGTATGGTTGGTTATGCTAATTGCATATAAGCAAAAAACAGTGATTAGCATTCATGCATCTTTTAATCCAAGCAACTATGAACACACTGATTTTCTGTATTAAAAGTGAACATTTTTAACAGCATCTGGTGTTCCAAGATTTGCGATACGATGACTCTTCGCATGTAGTTTAGTTTTCTAAAACAATTAAAAAGTCACTTCCTATCTGGGCGATTAAAATTCTAAACAGAGTAAAACTAAATTGCAGTTACTGTAGGTACGATATATGCTGTGGGAATTATCTGAACACTTTTCTGAACAGCATCTTCTTATTAAGCGGTTGCATTAAAGGGGCGTGGCATTGAAGGGGCGTGGCAGAAGCAAAACAAATCGAAATCTGCTGCATCGAACACAAACCAACCTCTCTAGGCGCACTACGCGAATATTTCTCTTGTTGCAGAAAAACAGGTTTATCTTCACCCGTGAGTTCAATCTTCTCGAGGATGGGAGTTTTTTTAATCGGAGCAACTTGTTTCAACTTTTCCTTTTGTTTGTCGTGGAACAACTGAGGCTGTAAAAGACGAATACAACAAAACATGCGTGTGATGTTAAATCCAGCGGTTGCGCCGATTTTTTTATTTTTCTATTAAAGTTTGTAACAGGAAAGTTAGGGAGCGAGATGGAAAAGCGACAGCTTTCAGACATGTCAATGACAGACCTAAACACGTTTCACACTATCTTGGCGCTGCCTTTAAAATTGCTTTAAAATAACAACATCCCAAATCAATTGTTGGTTTTTGAGAATATCAATGCATAAAAAATAATGTAAAATCAGCATTGAGAAACGTTACGCGGATATTCAAACTCATCAAAGTGTATCCGGCAAACTACATCCAACCCTGGTTGGCCACGACTTCTTGCTACATCGAAGCAATCGACCATTTCGTGCCAAAGACATCAACTAACTTGCTGCCTTTTCTTCTGCCTCGTTCCTTTCTCCTCGTTGAGTATCGAAGCCACGATCCTTGCTTTAGCGATCTTCTGCCTAGCCTCGAAATCTCTAAAACGATGAAGAAGCAGACTGTTTAAACAGATTCGTGAAAAGACTCACTGACATTCAAAATGGCAAGCATGTCAACATAGCCCAGTCGCACGTGACAACCGACCAGTCGCACGTGACAATCGACCAGTCGCACGTGACAAACGACCAGTCGCACATGACAACCGACCAGTCACACGTGACAATCGACCAGTCGCACGTAACAACCGACCAGTCGCACGTGACAAACGATCAGTCGCACGTGACAGCCGACCAGTCGCACGTGACAACCGAGTCGTACGTGACAACCGACCAGTCGCACGTGACAACCGACCAGTCACACGTGACAACCGACCAGTCACACGAGACAACCAACCAGTCGCACGTGACAACCGACCAGTCCCAAGTGACAACCGACTGTTCCCTGAAAACATAACGAAGATGCGTAGACAGAGACAAGATCACTATCAAGCATAATAACAAGTAGCCTTTGCAGTTCCATTCTGACTTAGCAGAGAAATCAGCGTTTCGCTTCAAAAGAAAATGGATCACTGGCCACATGCAGGTGGGTGTCTCAAATACCCCCACAACACCTGAAAAGGGCAAGATTAATAAACCAAACGCGCCAAAAACAGTAACTTCGGCTTTCCTTTGACCTATTACAATTGAGTTCAAACAAAAGTTACAACAAAAAGAGTTACTGAAATTGGGCGTAAATCTACATTTACTTCTAGGGAGCATCATAGATGAATCGATCTTTTTCCGCCAATCATAGCAAGGTCTATCTTTAAAAAAATCTAAAAACAAGTTACAAAATGGACTGAAGTACGTATCTCTCTCACAAATTTTAAAATAAGAATCTTTTAGCAAGTTGCATTATTTAAAAGTAGGGATTTTGAAAACTGCAACAAACTACCAACTGAACGAGACAGGGTCTGTAGACCTCATATCATCAAGCGCCGCCTTACCGAACAAGGTAAACAACAAATCAAAATAAGTGCCATCACACACAACTGGTTGAGACAACACAGGCATAAGATTTTGGTTTTCCAGCATTTTGAGGAAGAATTGCACCCTTTCCACCTCAGGGATCGGTCGCCGCAGACTATTTGAACTTTTAAAGCATGAACTGCGCATGACTCACTCGTGACGTCACGCGCCATCACCATCGGCGCGTATCCAGCTGCGTCATGTGTCTACGTATGCTTCGCGCCACTACGCCACCACCGAAACTGCCCTTCGCGTTTTTCATTTTTCACAGCGCTTTTCTCCTGAGTGACCAATAACAACCTGCAGCAAGATCACTGCAGTTCAATTTGCGATGCACTGATGATGATAACAGGAGCTATCGAAACGTTTGCAATATGTCGTTTGTATCGTTTTCATTGGCCGTGATTTTCATTATAAGAACAACGCATTGCCCGGGATAAACTCTCGCCGTACCAGCGACGACGCTATCATCGCAAAACCGTGCGCCTAACTCACAACTAAAATTTTTACCGCGTTAAAGTACACTTTAAATTTTTAACGCATGCATATCTCCACTCACTGCCGCTCCTTCTCAAACATATTCAGCTTTTTTCGTTGCAGCAAAACCAGCTCGGGATTCCCCCCCTCCTCCAAGACCTGCCTCCGCTCCTCCTCCTCGGCGGCCAACCTCTTTTTCTCGAAGGCGGCGTCGCGAGCCTGAAAGAAAGTAGTGCGCGGTCATCGCGGCAATTTATATAAGTAATTTAAAACCAGGTGAAGCGATGCGCATGGTGTTAAAACCAGTAAACATAAAGCTAATTAAAACCAGTAAACACAAAGTTAATTAAAACCAGTAAACATAAAGCTAATTAAAACCAGTAAACATAAAGTTAAAACCAATTGACATAAAGTTGAAAATAAACATAATGGGCCTCTGAGCTGCATTTACATCAGGAGGCTTCTTCAACGTATGAATGTGCGCTGGCTAAAAATATGTGTAATGAAGTCATATAGGAACGAACAGTGAAAGCAGGCAAATAGAAAACATTTAAAATAGAAGCAAAAAAACTGAAAGAAGACAATTTTATTAAACGCACATGACTTGCCAGGCTTAAACTGTTGAAAAATCTTGGCCATTGCAAAAAAAATTAGTATTTGTGGATCGTTTGCAGCAACACAACTTCTGCAAATTACTCATTTCAACGCAACCGTTGACTTTAAAAAATAAGTCGCATACAACCTGCAATGCTTTCAGATTTTCACGATTGGAGGCGATGCTGTTCTTCAAACTGGCAATTGCTTGCATTCTGTCCTTCATGTAGTTTTCGTTTTCCTGTCTGACATTGGTCTCCCGTTCTTGAACTTTACCAAGGCTTTGCTGGATCGAGAAGAAAAATGATCAATACGCGCAGGGTTTTTTAAGGCGTTTTAGGGCCCGATTCGGGTCCCTAGAATCAGAGAAAATTATCATCAGGTCCCTGAAATCAGAGAAAATCGGGTCCCAAGAATCAGAGATATCGGGTTCCTACAGATCCATACCGGGTACCTAACATTTTCCTTAAAAACAAAACTGAATAAGCGTGTCGGGAAAATCAGTGATATGGAGAAGAGGTTTTAATGCGAAACATAACCGCAGTGCTGCTTAGATTGAAGGCACTGTCATACAATCCATTTGTGTGTTGTTGTGCATAATAGCATGGGCAACGTGAAATGAAAATAGAAGAAAAATTGAGGTAATTTATATCCTAATTTAATTAAGCTATTTTGAATTTCGAAATTTATAAAAACCTGAAAACTTTGCGCTAGTATGGATCAAAACGAGTGAAAAACAATCTTTAAAATCACTTTGATGTATAATCAACACACATCCACTATTATCAACACACATCCACTATCATCAACACACATCCGCTATTATCAACACACATCCACTATTATCAACACACATCCACTATTATCAACACGCATCCACTATTATCGACACACATCCACTATTATCGACACACATCCACCATCATCAACACACGTCCACTATTATCAACACACATCCACTATTATCAACACACATTCACTATTATCAACACACATCCACTGTTATCAACACACATCCACTATTATCAACACACATCCACTATAATCAACACACATCCACTGTATCAACACACATTCACTATCATCAGCACAAGACTATTCGCAAGCGAGCTGCAAATTCGTTCGCCACTGAAGATTTGTAACCAAACAGTATGCAAAATGCAAAACACCAAAAAATCCAATTTCTATGTAATTTGACGTTTCCAGCAACATAAAGCGAAACGTTTGATGAATTCTATATACTACGCTAGCGAGTAAAATTCTGGTGCTGTAGAATCGAAAAAGGGAAGCATCAAAGCATGATCGATTAAAACAGATTTATAAAAAACATGGATTGAAAACCTGTCTATGGAAAAAAAACTTGGTCTCATTGACAAGATAAATTTAAAGATTCACGTCAATCACAGGCATACTTTAACAGTACCACTGGCTTCTTAACATAACTATTTATTCTACATGTGTCAACACTGACACTACAATTGTAAAGCTTATGTTCGAGTAAACATTCGCGCTAACGATTGCCTCATACGGTATATAACGAATCGAGCATCACTGCTGTAGATGAAAAACTTAGCATTAGCAAATTTTTCGAAAGATCCTTCGCTTACTCCTGAACTGGTTCAGTTAACAAGCAAAATGTTTGGTTAAGAAGAAACAAGCGGAACATCCAACCCCGAAATTTAAGAAGAAAAAGCTAAGCTGTGTAAGGTTCACCAGCAGGCTTGCATCATCGCAGATGAGATGCGTCACTTCATGTGAGCAAACTTTATCCAAACGAGCATTTTTTCATTGACCTCATGCATAAACGCTTCAGTAAATCTTGAACTTGGCGGCCAAATATTTATAGGCTTAATTTAAACAGAGCATCTTTCTTTTGCAGTTTGGTGAATATTTTCAGCACAAAATACCTTCAGGAAACTTTTAGCCTTTTTGTGATTTTCAACAGCAGATTCCAATAGCTCTTGGTGTATCTTTCTCCTTTCTTCTATTCTCTTCTCCAACTCTCTTTATAAATAATTAGGATCGTGTGATGCAATCATAATTTTTATGCTGTAAAGATGCTCATTTCACTGTTACCAGAAGACACATATCCGACAAATCCAATGTTGTGTTACCAAAGTTTAGTTACTTAGCTGCAGAGCCGAATCAGCCACCCTCCGTATCCCCCAACTGGGGGCCACGCTGTCACAGGCAGGGTTGTGGAGTCGGTGTCAGAGTTGCAAGGAGTCGGAGGTTTTTGGGTGAAGTCGGATTCCTAAGAACACTAACAGTCGGATTTTTTGTCCGACTCCGGAAGTCCAATTGGAGCATTCTTACATCACACTCCTAAGTTGGGAATTCCTGTTGAAATGGTACAATTTCTTTTTTGAAACTTTTGTGGAAACAGAGAATTGTTGCTGTGTACCTTGATTTCCATTAATTGCTAATTGCTACAAAATTGTTGACAGTCAAATTTCATTCACTTTATGTTAAGGAGTCGGGAGTCGGAAATTTTGGAAAGGTCGGAGTTGGAATCGGAAATTTTACCTCCGACTCCGCAACCCTGGTCAAAGGGGCCCGAAATTCAGTCCCGTCGCCACAGCGGGGCTTTTGTGAGCTTAGCCCCCAAACCAAGCTTCAACCCCCCAAATTGAAATATTAAAACTAGAAATCAGTGAAGTTTTTGTCAATCCGTGTTCTATTCTGTCCTGTAATTTACAGACAGAGCAGTACCTGCAGCTGTTACCTATAATAACATCGCCTGATCATTTTTGGTACGTTTGTGAGGTAATAAACGTATGTGAGGCTTGAGCGTGAAGCGGCAACATTCATTGCTTGAAGTGTTGAACGTGAAGTTAGACTACATGCCTAGTTGTATGCGTCCAAAAGTCATACTTCCACTTGATCAACGTATTTTGTGTAGTGATTGTTGTAAAAAATGTACTGTACTATGTCTAGCCCACGTGACAGTCTGGTATTTTGTACTGCATAGAAGCAGATACCTTTTGGTGCTTACAACCAAAGTTACACATTTGTGCAGCCTGCTGTTCAGACAGCACGATCGAGTTAATAGTGTAGTTATAACAGTTTATTCAGCAATCACTGTTGATCTTTTCTCAACAGTGTAATGCAGTTACTGGATTGCGCATGTCAACCGTTGCCTCCACGTAGGCCCCTGGTCTATATTTGTTGACATTTATAGGCAATTTGAGATACAAAATGTTATTAATCTAAACATAAGCCATGAACCAGGAGATTAACAAATCTAGAGATCAGCAAGATTTATGCATGCGTATTTCGGCCAGTCAAAAGCACGATATGTATGGTTTTAAGCGAAATTGACATAAGTTGCGCTAATGAAAGAAAACGTTCATCGCGGCGCACATGCTTTGACCGGCCTCATGTTTGCTCCTTTGGTAACAGACAGTGTTTTCATAACTGAACAATAGACTTGATTCTGATTTCCTGCAAACTTTTATTGACATTTGCATTTCATTAAATCTCTAAATAATCGTCGTTAATTAAATGACAATGATAAGACCCAAGTCTTTTTTTAAGCTCGTTCAAATATTTTTATTTGATAACTACGAGCCTATTATACGTATTTGCGGGAAAAAATTTGATAACTTATAATTAATTGCAAATGCTGTGTTGTGAATTAAATGTAAATTTTCAGAATGTCAGGCCCTCCTGCACAAACATTAAGCCCCAGTTGAAGACGTTATGAAGACGGTTACTGTCAAAATTGTGACCGCAAGTGGAACGAAAACAATAGTGAAATATGAAAAAATTGGGATTTTGTTGTGAAGGCCATTCGGTCTCGGGATGTGCCATGACTTCGAGACCTTTTTGAAATCACTATTAGAGGGGGGGCTGTAAGCATTTGGGGGGGCGATACGGCAATGCGCAGCTGGCACAATAAGCAGGCAAAAAACTGCATAAATTCAAAACATAAACGATCGAGAGCGCAGAGCAGAGCCCAACTACATGCAGCCAATGATTTACTTCTCAGCAGCCTTCCACTTGCTTGCAGTCATCGACACCACCTGTTTTTGCTTGTTCAATCGGTATCTCGCCATCTTTTTCTTGTGAACTGCGACCCGCTCTTCATTCTCCACCACTCTATCAGCGAGGTTCGCATAATGCCGCTGCTCTATTTCAACTTGGGAAAGGTCTAGCCTGAAACAGTATGCACCTGACAGTCACAGTGTTTGCACCATTGAGATTGCAAAGGGTTCTCTAAGTAACACAAGCAAAGACAAAATAAGTCTTGATAAAGAAAGGCATGTCTAAATCTTCAAAATTTGATGAGGGTCCGGATCTATACCAAGAATTGCACCAGGAGAATTTTATACGTCCTTGGTACTTCACGTTTCAATGTTTTTTTTGTGCTTCATATTCAAGATCTCATCAAAGTAAGCTAATGAATTTTCCAGGTCGGCAAAAATGCGACCATTTGCAAACAGAAAACACACCTCTCTTTTTATACGCCACACCATTTTAGTTCATTCGGGCAGGTTTAAGGTAATCAATTTTATTAAAATCTCACAACCCAATAAAACATCATTACTGCATTCACAGCAAGCGATTTACCTTTTCGTGTAACCGATATTATGTTTTTTCCACCCGTTTGACTGGATGCTATGCTTTATTTAATTCGTGGCAGGCTTTTGCGAAATCATTTCCAACACCGGACCGGTTAGACATGATTGCATTACACGACTGAATAACTTCAAGCTGCTACTCCACATCCGGGATTCAGGCAACAGGTTTCTACGATCGACTGTGTACAGAATTCCACACAAACTTAAGTGAGTTTAAATTTGCAAAAAAGGCAGTTTGTCTGACCCTTGCGAAACGATTTTCCCATGCTTATCCTTCCACTATCGTCCCGCACTGATAGGGAAACTACCTCAATTTTTCTGCATGCTCATTTCAAAAGACATTGTACACGACTTATGGCCAATCCCATTGCAAAAATGGATGTTCAATCAAACATTGAAGTTTTTGAAGCTAGAGCATTCCTGGTTGATAAGAGGAGTGTTTCACAAGCTTTATCCTGGTTGTATGACCCAAATTGCTTTTATATAAAGTTGGCGTGACCCTTCCTCGTTAGCCATGGCTGTATCGCTCTATAATTTGCGCTGCATGATCTAAACGCCTTTCATTTCAAATTCAAAATTTAGCATTATCAATTGCGGATGTCATCTTTGAAAGTAAACAACCATTTTAATTGTTAATTTTTACAGAACGATGAAAATGCAGAACGTTTCACACATAATTTGCAGCATATTGAAAAACTTCTTTGCTTTTCGTTTTACAAATTTGCCCGGCATTCTAAATCTTTCGCAAGTTGAGAAGGTCAATCGAGCTTCTGGCCTTCCCAATCCTAAGGCCACAATTGCGCAATCCTAAGGTTACAATTGCGCAATCCTAAGGTTACAATTGCAAAATCCTGAAGGTTACAATTGCGCAGATCTTTTCCGATCAGCAAACACTAAAAGCGTTTAAAAAGGTAAGTTAAACCACTTTGTTTTTGGCAGGAATTGTAGCAAACGTGTGCAGAAACTTTCAGAAAGCTTGTTTGCACGACAACGTCGGGTACATCGACTGCCAAAATTTTAATTCACCCCATCTCACACTGTCAACAGTTCGTCCTCTTTCGCTATGGTCGCAAAAATGACAATCTGATCTTCAATTTTTCGCACAAAACGCTTTTGCAAAAGTGCAAAAGCAATTCGGCGTGGCTCAAGAAACTCTCCTGACCAAACCAAACGTTTGCAGGACACGAAGTCAGTCTTAGAAAACGTGACGTTTGCGATGGTCGTGAAACTTTCGCTTGTATCCTTTAAACCAGAAATGTTTCTACCCTTTCGTCCATTCATCAACCATTGCAATCCGAAGTCCAATCTACAGTAATATTCAGCCTATCGCTAAAAATATTCGTCAAAAATCACTCACTCAGCCTTTTGCAGAGTTGTCTGAATGTCCAATTCCAACTTGTTTTCATCTTCTATTTCTGTTTTCAACTTCCCTTTTTTTGAAATAAGTCGATGATATGAAGACATGTTGTTCTCGGTCTGATAAAACAGTTGTAAGATTGACAAGACTTCAGTGTCAAAGAAATTAACTTCATGTGGACTGCTCTTATTTTAAATATGAAAACTCGTTACATCCTGAAACAACACAAATAACACAAAGCACCTTCGAAAAAGAAATGTCTTCTTCAGTTTTTCTCAGCTCATCCTGCAAAGCTCCCATACGTATCCTGCAGGCATCTAAGCCCTCTCTGAGAGGAAAACAAACATTTTTCTTAACACAGCAGGGGTTATTGCTTCAAATGCTGTGTTAACAGTTGCGTTCGACTCACCATTAGAGTGGTAGCGTTGTTTAGACACAATATCCTACAGTTATTACGTGTTGCAAAGTACGGACTGCTAGCAGGCCAGTTCACGGGTGCTGGGGATGTTACAGAACCACGACCTATCCACTTGTCAGGAAAACTATCATGAAGACAATCCGAAACACTGAGGGCTTAAATAAAAATTTATAACACATGCATAACTAACTATGTATAACATGATAACATATGGATGGTTAGCAACTTATGGCCCGCCCTGGTACGATGGCGCATGCACAAAACAGATGTTGCAATAATAATACATGTACAACACAAACATTACAAAAATTGTAATCCAACAAATCTATCATGCACTGAACACAAACATGTTGTTTCAAATCATAAATGCACTAACCTAGCTTTGTCTACTGCAAATTCTTTTTCTTGCATTTTTTCTTCCAAGGAATCAAGATGCCGTCTGAGCATAATCAGCTCAGCAATTTCACGTTGCAAGCTGGGGTCGGTTTCAAGATACATTCCTGCACACAAAGGACAAATTAAATAGCCTAAACTATACAACTACAGTACATCAGAGAGTCAAAAACATTCATCACCATTAGAAGAGTCATCACCAAAGGCACAATACTAGTTTATCCAACTACTATAAAAAATGTGGGGCATTGCAAACTTTATGAGATATTTCAAATTTAGATATTAGTCACAGCTAAACTAAGTTACACTATTTTAATTAAGATGTATCATTTGGCTTAACATACGATATTAATAAAACAAACCATTTAATGTACAATGCAGCAGAGCAGGATATAAGCACTCCGAGCTCGGATATGGAATAAAACAATGGATTCTCATTACACAAACTCCTACCTATAACAAACAACAGTTTGCTCTTTACTGGTTAGGCCATAAGCAAAAAAATCTATTTTCCTTGTGTGAAATCTAAGGCTACTCAAATTTGCAGAACATTTTTGGCAGTGGGCAAAACTTGCGAGTTTTCAGGATAGTAATGGAAAACTAAAGCGCATATTCTAAAGCGCTGCTTACACAATCTACATGCAAAGCTGACAGATCATCACCAACCTTCAGGCAGGGCATCCATTTCTTACTATAGTGGTTTAGTCTTTGGAAATACTAAAAAATGTTCTGATTTACATAGATTGGGGACTTCACATATAAGCAGATTGGAATGGCAAATGGTAGTTAGCAATCATGGGAAGTTTAAATAGATTGCCCAATAATGCTACATTTGTTAGTGTACCTTCACCTATTACCAAATAAATTTACTCATACGCAAAGCAAGTTTAATGCTTTTGCTTTTTGTTTAGCTAACTGCAACACTGAACCAACAAGCAAACTAAAAAAACAAGTGTATTCAAATTTTAGGACAACAGTGGCTCTATAACAACATTTTTACACAAACCAATATCTTTTTCTTCTTCCGATTCCACAGATTCAGTTTCATTGCTGAAGAGGTCTTCAAAATCATCATATTGATGCTCTGCATCAACAAACGGTTATAGTATGTGAGCATTCTTTTCAGAAATAGACATAACATTACATATATACCTCTCATATCCTAAATTACTCAAAAGCTTGCCAGAAAAAGCCAAATACCAAAACTATAAAAGGTTCAATAAAATAAACTTGATTTATGGCACACAAACAGACAAATATAGAATATACTATTTACCAATATATTAGCAACATAGGAATGTAGTTCAAACATCAAAGATTTTTCTCCCCTAGCTAGACATATATTCACCACGTTTTGACCTACCTACCAAGACTATAAAATGCACTAATATTTACAAGCATACAACCAAATACATATCATGTTTAAAAATTGAAAAAATAAAAAGCAAAACATCAACTTTTTTCAATTTTGTTTGTTTCTACAGCTTCATTTTATATGACACATGATAAAGATAAACAACTAAGAACATAATGATTCATCATTTTGTGAATATCTATGATGCAAATTAAAAATGTACATAGTGTGCTACTAATCTTCAGAAAGTATTACCATCAGAATTTGTAACATCAAACTTATGGTAAAATTACCAAAATTTTGGTAAATCAATCTTTTTGGGTAATTTTTATCCAAATTTAGGTTGTTTGGCCATAATTTTTGAACCAGAAACCTTGGAAAGTCGATCAAAGGCTCAAAAGACTCCGATTATAACCTAGTTTCTAGTACAAACTTGCATGAAACACTTCCTTCTTGCACTTGGGGCCCAGGTCCTGATAACCTTGGCCAAAAACGCCAAAACCTATCCCACTTATGACATCACCCACAAAATACTGGAAACCCAAAACTTAAAATTTTTTTCATTGCAAATTAGAAGACTTGCCGAGTGAACATCTCTCTAGCACAATCGACTAGCAAGTTATGGAGTTGCAAAGTGGCACAAAAATATGGGATTTACAGCTAAATCTACCCAGTGCCAAAGGTGTCAAATTTTTATGCAGATATTTTTCAGCAACAAAATAGTACTTTAAATGTTAAATCTTTAAATGTTAGATAACATTTGCACTTTATTGGGAGCACCTTTGATGAAACAATGTCTGCTTAAATTAAAAACTGAGAACACAGAGATAAAGATAACATGTTTTTATTTTTCAAGTTCTTAACACATTCGTTGCTCAAATATATACATTATGTAACATACTTCATTTTTACTTCAACACTTTCTCTCCTGGCCCCCGCATCTCTATCTACTTGGCATTTATGGTACTTGGTATTTATGAGACAAATACCAGCCTACATATCAATATGCATCTCACATTTATTAGACATCAGCTATAATCTTTTTATCTTGAAATTTCATATGTACAAGTATGAAAACTGTGAAGAAAAATAGCATACTTAGCATTTTAAGCCCTTGTTAAGTTTCAGTGACGATGCATTTTGTAAACCTGGCATAAACATAGTAAACTTTCAAATACTTCCTACCCAATATATGCAGCCCTGTTTTGTAGTAAAACCGCTCAGCACCAAAAGTATTACAAGTGCCTATGTATATCAGGTAACATATTTTACGCATTGTTTGTTTCGTTAGGTGACATCATAGATGCTAAACTTCCTGGGCATTAGATATGTTTTTTTTGTCAAAAAGTGTCCAAAATGAAAATAGCAGGAAATGGTGTGTTCAATAATAATAATAATCAATGCTTTCTTCAATCTGTTTGTTTAACTTGTATTTTAGTTTGTTTTATTAGGTAGCGAGAAACCATCCTAAAGACTTGTTTTTATACAAAAACCTTGGCAGCAAAGATGTTAATATAGTTTAAATCACTCTTGTGCAACACTGCATACAATCTAGACAAAATAATGATCATTCTTAAGGCATGATGCTTGAACTGTTTTTGATCTTACAATTTTGTTTTGGAAATAATTATTTTTAAAGTAACTAAATGGGAAGTGTGAGCTAAGCTTAGACCAGGGTTTCTCAACCTGTGGGCCGCGAAAGAATTTTTGATGGGCCACAGCCTTTGTATTATTGAAATTGAATGAGTTTTGCAAGATGAACTTTTCATCAAAAAACATGGGGTTGCTTCTGAGCTAACACGCTCAGCCTTCACATTGATTGTAGCGCAAGTTGTGTTATTAAATGATTTTATTTGTTTTTATTTCTGCTTTGTACATGGGCGACAACTGTTGCATTGGAGAAGTTGTACAGTTGGTGAGCCCTCTGTTTGTTTATTAATTGGGCCACATGCTTGAAAAGGTTGAGAACCCCTGGTTTAGACCATCATGAACCAGGTTAGTTTCACCTCATTGATGAAGCGTCGTGGCAACAGTAACTCTGCTCAGTATAAGAAAAATTGCATATTCAGGTATTTGTTTCATGTGCTTGGCTGGTAAGCTATGGTATGAACCTACCATCTCACAGATTATGACTGAACGCTTCTAAGTCAGAATCCTACTTAGAAGGCAGTGATTTACTCGTGCCCTGCTGGTAACAGGCAGTGATAGCTGTAAGGCCATTGCTAAGGCTGATTTTGCACACAAGGAATTTTACAATACAATCGCATAAAACNAACTAATTAGTGTCTTTCCCAGTGTTGAAATATCTTCTAGAATATTTTTAACAACAATGGTCACCAACTGCACAACAGAAAGGCATTTTTTATAAACTTGAAACATGGAAAAAAATACAGGAATCAATTACGCCACTGTGGGCAAACTATAGTCTTGCAAGCCGCATGTGGCCCACAGACAGAATTTTTAAGACCTGCAAGTTTTCTCAGTATTGATTTAATGTTGTGTGTATATTACAGTCAGGCCATTTTAATTAGAACAAGCCTAACATCTTTTGATAAAAATGTACAATATTAACAGCATTAGACTAGACCATAGACCTCCAAACTTTTTGTCTGAGAGCCACATAAGCTACTATACAACAGTTTGAGGACTGGGCATCTTATATAATGTGATAGTTTCAGGACAAAATCGACATATTTTTCATAAACAAATCCTTTTTACATCACTGACAAAATGTCTTTCCAGTCAGATGAAATGGCTTCACGGACTTACAAAATGGCTTTGCGGGCTGGATTTGGTCCGCGGCCCATAGTTGGAGAACACTGGACCAGACTGTAGACAGCTTCCGGGAATTACTCAGCAAAGATAGATTCCCCAAAGGAAAACATTTTGCACCAAAAATGCACTCAATGTTTAAAGACACATATGTATATGAGAGTATGTAAGCCAGTGTGTTTCAACCTGTTTGCTGCAGTGGAACCTTCCGCAAATGTTTGCATTGCTCATGGAACCATATGCAATGATCCAGTTGTTTATCCTACTTTCTGTAATGAACCAGATGGGTAGAAATGTCGCATCTATGTTTTATCATGAAATCATCACAATTCATGATTTCATTCAGGGATCATTAATCGATGTTAATGATCAAAAATCACATACATTTTACAAGAAATTGAAATTTTTGCTAAATCAGCAATCATTTATGCTAAATTCAGTGAAACCTTGGGCAGCCACTCACAACCCCGGTTGTAAAACACTGATGTAGGCCTGCATCTTCTATGATGAAACAATTCAAATTTGAATAAAGAAATTGAATGGCAGAAAAACACTGGATGATAGTTGCTGACTTGCTAGTTGCTACCACTAACACTGGTATTGATAGAGGAAGGATATTGTCAGAGGAGCCTCAACCACAGGCATGACAGTAATAGAGATTTGTAATGAATTGCTGTTGTCTAATAATTTCAGTGAAGCACTCAAGCATCTTGCTTTTTAAGTTTTAAATCTTGTGAATCTGTTGTGTTATACATCACTTTGTTGTAAGTGGCCCTAAAGTTTTCGTGTTTTTGTAACATGGCCTGTAGATCAAAAGTAGTTGGACCATGCTGGATTATGCGTTTGGAAAGATTAGACGCACTTTATATATTAAATATTTTAAGCATGCATTCTGAGAAGAATTGAATCCAAGGATGTAATTAATTATTTTGCAAAAATGAAATGAAAAGTGCATTCCAGGTTATGAACACTGTAAATTTTGTACATATAATATATCATATATTTTGCATTACTGCAACCTATATTATATTAATGGTCAGAAAAGTCACTAGCCAAAGTAGACTGGCTCAGTGTGGAAAAGATGGAGGCACCAAGGTTGGTGAGTGCTTGTGAGCTTAATGTGCCACTGGATACAGATAATATAAAGATAATATTTATAATAAGCAAAAGGGAGTGTCTCTTTTGCCATCAACGGCAAAAGCTCTACTGGGACTACTTTGCCATTCAAACTGTATCCAGCTTTTTCTACATATAATGTTGATTTTGTGACATTGGCAGCACAATGAACGTAGTCGAACGGTTAGTGTCTATGCCTGCTGTGCGAGTGGTCATCAGTTGGGCTCTCACCATTTGCTTCATATTTGCTCAGAGTAGAGATGACATCATTTGTGGGAGTGCTTTTTATGTACTTTTTTTAAAAGGTTTCAGGTTTAGCTTTAGTTTTTAAGGTTTAGAGAAGGGGTCGGCAGCCTGTGGCTTTGGAGCTGCATGTAACTCTTTTGCGCCTCTGACGTGGCTTTCTCTGGATTTGACAAAACTTGGAATTAAAATTTGCATTTGATTATAATTATTAGAATGAAGTTGAGTACAATTCAGCTTATATCCATATGAAGTCACATGAAAAATAAAACAATATCACAGCTTTTTGGCTGCTCACTGGTCATATTGGCTTGAAAATGAAGCAGAATGGCTCTTTTCTTAAAAAAAGTTGCCGACACTTGGTTTAGGGCAGTGGTTTCCAACCATGGAACAATTCCTCCTTAGGGAAGAATTGCATGAGATTCGGGGAAGAATTTCTACTTCATAGTTTAGTTACCTATTCATTGTAAGCGTTGTACTTCTTTTTTAAGTTCACACTGGCTCTTTCAATTAATTATCACTTTATATTTTCAGTTATTTAGGGGACTATCACACGTTTTCGTTAACAAACTTTAGTGCCATTATTTGACAACAAATAGTTTTTGTTCCACTTTTATTAATCAAGTTATTGTCATTAATAAAGACCATTATTCCAATTGTAATTAATACTAGCCTACAAACCTGAACAGGGTAGGAATGAAAGTTCTATAGCGGAGGAATAAAAAAATCCAAAATTAGCAAAGGGAAGAATGCATCAGAAAAGGTTGGGAACCACTGGTTTAGGGTTTTAGGTCGCATGGCAAAGACCATATGCTAATCCAACTACATTGTCCTTGTCACACGACCAATTCAGCAATCAGGTTCGCCTAATGACAAAATAGCTCTAGCAGTTCTTTTGCCTCTGATGGCAAAATAGACACTGTCAAAGCAAAAAAAAACCTTAGAGTATTCGGAAAAATATGAGGATTGGTAATATAATTTTTGTGTCAACTATTAACTTCAACATCAAGTGCTTGACTCAAACTAGTAAAATGCAATCATTCATTTTTGGGAACAATGAAATCAGAAATTTATCAGCAGAAAGAAAAAACAGAGTACTTATTGCAATTTTAATCACAAAATTATAGTGCTTACATTTCTGTTCAATGACTTAGATCAGTGCGTTTATAGTAAAATAATTGACAGAAGTACTATCTTTAGAAAACAAGAACAGTGAACTAGTTCTTTCAAATACTAATGCATGATATTGACTGACAATGACGCAACACACATTGAGGAAACTTCTTAAATTTTTTGGTTTTAAATATGGCCTGTCTTTGATTTTTAAGTGTGAGATCAGCTGAAACTATAACTTAACAAAGTCAATTTCTCGCTCCAACTTTAGTTGAACACCTAATCAGAAAATTACGCTAACGAACATTTTGGTGGACTTATTAATGTGCACTGACAACGAACATAAGCCTGAAAGCTGTGAGAGTTGAGTATTTGAAAAGTTACACACAATGAAAAATTTTACAACCTTGCATAAGGTACCCTACTTTAAACATTTTACCTACCATCCATGATTACAACATGGCAGTGGCAACACTGCGTGAAAAGTGCTAAGTCATCATGTCTGTGGATACAAGGTTTTAGCTTAGGGTTTCAGGTTTAGGGTTACAGTTGTAGGGTTAGGGATTTAGGTTCAGGGTTTTAGGATTTTAGGGTTAAGAGTTTATGGTTAAGGTGTCAGGATTAGGGCAATGGGTTTTACGATTAGGGTTTTTACTTTAGATTAGGGTTTTAACGTCAAGGATTTAGGATTAGGGTTATGGTGTTTAGGATTAGGGTTTAGAGTTAGGTAACGGCTGGGATTTAACATCAGCATACAATGACAATTGAATGACTAAGCAGTTCTAACAAGCATTGCTGCCACGTTGTGGGTATACATGGTTGGTGGAGGTAAGTCTACATTATATCAGATGACATTTTCATTGCGCATAATTTCAGAAATACTCACCTTTGACCGGCTTCATGCACATTTTCAGTTTATTGCAAGTGCATCTGCATGGATGGTTACGGTATGAGCCCACCAACATCATCATGCTATCTGACTTGGCGTTCAACTAAAAATTCACCCATTCCTCATCTATTTTTAACGTTTTTACACCATTTCTTTAACTTTCATACAATCACTTATTTAAGTTGTTGCTGCTTGAAATGTACTGTAATACATTTACAGTCAGACTGAGACTGTTAGGCCTAAAACCTCAATAAACACCTACCAAAATTTTCATCTTCTGAGGAAGTATCTGACCAATTTCGTGCAGCATTTAGAATATTCTCCATGGCACTCAATTCCATTATGAACTCCTGTGCAGCATAAGTCAGTAAAACCCAACGCAATCTCAGGATGTTGATCCAATTATCACTACTGTAATGAAAAAACGTCTGTGCAGACTCATCCAAACATCCACCAAGATTTAAGATAGGGGCATACCCGTTTCTATGGAGAAAAACGTTTTCAGAGTTTACGCTCACGATTGCACAAATCATGAAAAGGATACGCAACGTGAGAACTGAAAACGTTTGTGTAAACCGTTTAGGCTGATATACTGCACTACCATCCAGAGGTGGGACCGAATCCGGGGTGCCGGAGTCAACTCCGGCGGGATTATGCGTTTTTCTTTCGGACCGGATCCAGACCAGGAGTAAAATATTTGGGAAAAACCGGGCGCGGATCCGGTGTCACTTTTCAATTTCGGCAGTAGCAGGAGTCTGTGTGGTCATTTATTAAGTGTAAATATGGGTAAATTACGGTTAGATCGTTGATTGTAGCCGGAGTCCGAACAGGAGTTGGATTCTAAAATTTGAAAAATTGTCGGACCCGGATTAAAAAATTTTGGAACAGGAGCGGAGTCGTTGTCTGACAAAGTGACTCCGGCCACCTCCACTACAATCAGAGATGATCACGGACTCGGAGTGCCGGAGTGAACTCCGGCCGGAGTTTGGATTTTTAGCCAGAGCCGGAGTCATTATTTCAGGTTCTAGCCGGAGCAGGAGCCGAAGCCGGAGTCTACATTAAAGTCTGTGCAGGATCCAATCAAAATTTTTAAGAGACCTATCAAAATTTCTGTAATGATGCTTGTCTTCAAATAGAATTAGTTGGATTGAGACGTGTTTTCTGACCAGCGTCGTCATCTATCACAAAAGTGTGACACTGAGTGTGAGTGCCGAGCATTTCCACACCTATGATGGTTTCAGAGTTTAGTGCCTAGGCAAAATACAGTGTGTAAGTGACAATGCTACGCATTTCGGAAATTTAGGAATCCATGCCGTATTTACGGTAATGTGGAGCTAATGATGAATGTGAGCAAAAGCACAAGACACATGACAAAAAACAATGGTCAACAAAACAGACTACAAGGAAGTAACAGTGTGCTGAAACAACCTAATGCCCTAGAGACAGAATGTACATAGTAGGCTGCAGTAGACTATTTATTCACACTGCGCAGATTTCTAGTCTAATCACCGTTTGCTCAGTCCAACCTCTGTTCACATTTTACATTTTGAAGCCATACTGAACAAACTTGGATGTTTGCGCTGATATGTGCAGCTTTAATTGAAAATAATAACATTTGTTTTTTACAGCTCTATTGGCAAAAGATATATTTAAAAAGGATTGTAGTCAAGTCGTGCTAAATGTTCATCCTACTAATTTTTTTTTAGGATTTACTTGCACATTCATTTCAACGGCTTAGTTTGGCACTGTCAGTCATAGTTCAGAGTTTTGTCTGAGCACATGGTAAAAGGACAATTCAATATTTGTGAACAAATGGTCAGCTCCTGACCTTCAGCACTCGTCTTTTGTGAAAATTGAATATTAGCGCTTAATTCAAATGAAATACCGTCTGTGCACACTGCACAAGTAGCAAAAACTAGCACGCATTGATGTTATTTAATGGAAATCGATTACGCCATACGGCATCTCCAGTCCAAGTTAATTAAAAGTAAAAACGAGTGGAAGCATGCAAAGCAGTGACCATTTCGAAACAAAGACAAAGGTTGCGTGAAAAACATATTGAGCTAACGTTGACAGTGCAGTAATAAGCATTTAGAGTAAGCACAAACTAGTAGCAAAAGACACTAGGTGTGATAAGACAAGACCAACTAGTAACAATAACTTAAAACACAAAGCGGGAGGAAAGAGCAATAAATGAAAGAAGAAAAATACGTGCGCCAAAATAAAAGTGATGATAAGAGCAACGTCTAAACAAGGGCGAGCCAATCATTTAATGCGAGGCAAAATAAATCTGTGCTTGCTAATGCTAGGGCTGATTTTGTTGAGCAACTCATCTTCACAAATACCAATGTAATCATAGCCAGGTTGTTCTACAAACGTGACTGTAAAACATTCACTAATTTCAGGCATTTTTTCAATATTATGTTCGTGCACTACATGTTGTAGTAAAAACACCTGCTCTTGGTCATCAGACAAAATGGCAGTGTTCCACGAAGAGCGGTGGGAATGCTAACGTTTCGAAAATTTATTTCAGGTTTGGCCAACATACTGTGGCAGTTCCCTTCTAAAGAAGGACAGCACACGTTTAGGACAACTCCGCGAGAGCACTGGTGAATTTGGCCGGAGTGCCGAAGTTAACAATTAAGAAACTTACACCCGCCCGTTTTCGTTCGACTTCACACTCAGTTTTGTTATCAGACGAAAGTATATTCACTCATGGTTTTATTAATACAACGTTAAGCACTGCGGCATTTATCTTTTAATACAAAAACAAGAGTTTACTATAGCATGGTGTATTGATATACACATAAAGATTTATTACAAGTAACAGGGGTTAGCGCAAGGTTTATTCCTTTATGGAGAGAGAAGCCCAGATTGTCAGGGGAATCATAGTCACTAAACCGTAAGTCTCTTTTACATCGGGTAGTCCACTGGTATGCCCACTCGGACTAAATCAGCTTGGTATGCCCACTGCTGGATGTTCTGACTAAGCCAGTTTGGGATATGCCCACTACTGGTTTAGGTGTTAAGCTTGGGATATGCCCAC